>VYLO01000177.1_pt1 | contig 11799 bp, 10 predicted proteins | sample 5114271 | NCBI WGS metagenome assembly VYLO01 (sample SAMN12291807, study PRJNA351875) | freshwater metagenome | isolation source: freshwater lake | place: USA: Michigan, Lansing Lake | collected 2011-08-05 | reverse complement strand
TGTGACTAACTCTTTTGGTTAGAAAAAGATAAACTTGAGAATTTTCATTCAAATTTATTGACTCAAAATCAGCTGTACTTAATTTAAATGAATCAACCCTACCCTTGCCCCCCCTTGCCACCCGATGTCGGGGGGGTAGGGGGGTTGGGGGAATAAATAATCAGTCTTTAATAACCAGATTTAGTATCCGTAGTCAGGAGAATTAAGAATGAATAATAATTAACTAAATGGTCTCTTGATAGATTTTAGGCCATTTAATTCTTATTTTTGCCGTTTTTGAACCATCAAAAATTAATTAGGCAAGAAGTCTATTAAAGTTTTAAGCGAAGTAGTATATCATTTTCCCTATCGTTTCTTTTTGCTAAAATCTCAATCCTGATCATTCAAGTAACACTATAATTATATTCTGTTGCTCCTTGTACTAAAGATAAAAGTTGTCCAGTTTGATCGGTTCCTGATACTCCTAAATCACTGTGACAGAGGATAACTTTTTCGCTTACCCTTGCTAATAAATCCCTTAAAATTCTCTGTAAACGTGCCTGATTTTCCTCTAATTCTGCTGCTGTTGTCCAGCGTTGATAGGGACTTTTTTGCCAAAAAATCGGCGCGGCAAAAAGAGTCGCAGAACCTCCTTGTTCCCAGAGTGGGGAGGAACAATCTAGCCAAAAATGCCAACGATGACTAGAACGAAAAGAACGGTATTGAAAGATATTGCCTAGGGTAACTGCCGGGGAAGATTTAATAAATTGTCGCACAGGATAGGGATTAGCAGTAATTGTACCACGGCGCAAAAGTTGGATAAACTGACTAATAGTTTCGCTGGCACTTTGAAAAGAGGGTTCACTCTCGCGCAAACGGCGATCAATCTCCCAAAAATGTTGGGCAGTTTCCATTAATTCTCGCAAAGCTGCCAAGTGATCGAAGGGCAAATTTTCCCCATCGTTTAATAATTGTTCGATCGCTTGATTTAAGACAAAAATCGGGAAAAGTTTGGCTTCTTGCTGCCGTTTTTTCATCCCTTCGATCCAGTGACAAATTCTTTCGTAGGCAGTACAAGCTTTTTGTCCTAAGCGATCCCAACGGGGAAAAGTTTCGATCGCTAATAAACGAGGATTTTCCAGATCCAGTTGATAACAATGATCGGCAATTAATCCAGCGCGAACCGGATCGATATCGGGAATTAAATTCTCTTCTTCATCCCAGCGATAACGGCTAAAAATCACCAGCATTTCCGCTATGGCCTCTTGGGGGGCTAAACGCCCCAAATTTTCATAAACAAGGGCGAGAAGGGTCAATAATGCCCGAATCAGAGGACAACTGATCAGGGGTCGTTGTTCGTTGAGGGGTTGAACGGGTATCCCGGCACCGGTTAAAATTTCCATCAGGCTATAACGGGCGATTTCGTCTAAACCGGGGGCAATAACGGCGATTTCTTCGGGTTTTACTGCTCCTTGCTTGACTGCTTGAATAATAGCTGTGGCTGTCTTCCGTAACAATTCAGCGCGAGAGGTGGTTTGCAGGGAGATGAATTGATCGGGAAGATTGCCAAGATAGTTACCGTCGCTGATTAAGGAGAGAACCGTCTCGCTAAACTGAGCAGCTAACCCGTCGGTGGTAGATAATGGCATAATTTGACAGCGTGCCGCTAATTTTTGTAGATAATCGGGATCGGCAGTTAATCCTAAGCGAATTTTTCCCTGGGGATTGTAGGTAAAAACGCTAAAACAATCATGATCGAGGAAAAAACTGAGTAAATCCTTGGCAATAGCCGGATAATCGTCCACATCGTCCGCAAAAACCCCCCGGAAGCGTTTTAATAGTTGCTGTTGATAACGACTATCAGGGAATAAATAGCGCCAATAGAGTTCGTAGATGATACCATAACTTAATAAACCACGTTCTAGAGACCAATCACGCCATTGAATGATTAATTCTCCCACTTTTTCTGGTGTTTCCTGCTCATTAATCGCTAAAACTCGTTTTAGATCTGTTTCTGATAATCCGTCGGCTAATCTTTCGGGTATCTTTTCTGCGGGAACACCACTAGCGCCGGCTAATTGTAACAAATCGAGAACTTGACGGACGAAACGATATTCATTTATGCTAGTAAGCTGGAAGAATTCAGCGATTGCTGGTTGCCAGAGACGGGTGGCGAGTTCCTGCTCCGTTTCTGGGCGTAATCGGCGGGGAAATTGCGCTTTTAGCCCTAAAGACTCGAAAATTAACGGCCAAAACAGGATGACTTCATCGGTGAGAAAACCTAAAGGGGTTTTGCAGAGAATCGGATAGCTACCCCTAACAGCAAGGGCTAATTGATCGGCTAATTCTCGTTTATTATCATCGTTGGCAGCGAAAACTAAGATCGATCGAGGAAGGGGGGATGATTTTGAGCGATTGCGAGACAGCCAGCGCCGAAATTCCCCGACTAAAGCGGTGGTTTTGCCCGATCGCGTGCCACCTTCGATCCAAATTGGTATGATTGACATCGTTTTTTCTCGATTGTATTTGTTAAAATAACTGATCGGTACTCTAGCTTTTCTCCCTTGTGGAAGTAATTGTTTCCTATGAATCTTAATCGGATTTTGCAAGGTGTTAATCAATGGTTATTACAAACTCCTGAACGTTCTTTAGATGAGGCCTATCATGCAGCTTTGAAGATTAAGGAAATAGAAGATAAGCATTTTCAAGGGCGAAAAGTGGCAGCGGAGTTCTCGAATTATGGCAGCAGCACTAATTCCTATTTTATCGCAGAAGTTAAAGGTTATCTGCAAAAAATTAAAGTCAGATTGACGGAGTTTAAAGCTAGTCGATCAATCGTTAATACTTTCGGACCTAATCAACCGACAATTAATAATGGGGTGATTACTGTCACCACAGATGTTTGTCTGAAAAAACTTCAGTTTATCGATAGTATTATCGGAAAATATCAAGATAATTATTGGCAAGAAGATATTCAAGATGTTCCCAAAAGTATCCAGAACAGAAATTTTGAGCAGGAAACAGCCAAAAATAAGACTTCTAGAAATCGCTCTTTTTTAGCAGCGGGTAGTATTGAAGATGAGGAAATAATCAAAAGTAATAAATCCCAAAAAGCTACGGAAAAACCGGGGGTTTTACCCCGTTCTTTTGTCAATACTTTTAATCGCATTAAACAGGAAATTGATCCCCAAGCGGAGGAATCGGAGGAGGCAGTTTTAAAGAAATTTCGCAATTCTCGTTATAAAACAGCCATTTCCCTCAAGTTTATTTTACTGTTAATTATTGTTCCTTTGTTGACCCAGCAATTAACCAAAACTTTCCTGATTACCCCCTTGGTTAATAAATATTTCCAACAACAGGAACAGTTTATTTTTATCAATCAGGATTTAGAAGAAGAAGCTTTTTCGGAATTGAGAAGATTTGAGGAAGCTTTACATTTTCGAGGTATGATTGGTTTAGCACCCAAATTATCTAACGAAGAAATCGAGGGAGAAATTACCAAAAAAGCCGCGGTACTAAGTGAAGAATTTCGCCAACGAGGTTTAAATGCGATCGCTAATATTTTCGCCGATATTTGTTCCCTGATTGCCTTTGGTTTTGTTGTCGCTTTTAGTCGTCGGGAAATCGAGATTGTCAAGTCTTTTCTGGATGGCATTCTCTATAATCTTAGCGATTCAGCTAAAGCTTTTTTAATTATTCTCTTTACCGATATATTTGTCGGTTTCCACTCTCCCCACGGTTGGGAAGTGATCCTAGAAGGATTAAGTCGTCATTTCGGTTTACCGGAAAATCGCGAGTTTAATTTTCTCTTTATCGCCACTTTTCCCGTTATCTTAGACACAGTATTAAAATATTGGATTTTCCGTTATCTCAATCGCATTTCTCCCTCGGCAGTGGCTACCTATCGTAATATGAATGAATAGGGTAAAGTCAGGGAGAAACTTGATAATTTACCCTTCTAATCTGGGAAGGATAATTTTGCTGCTGTCTCTTGTACTTTGGTAAGTTCTAATTGCAAAGCAGTGGCAATCTGTTCTATACTTAAACCTAAGGCCAGTAAACCAGCAATCGCTTCAGTTTTAGCTTCTTCACGACCTTCTTCACGACCTTCTTCACGACCTTCTTCACGACCTTCTTCTTTAGCTTCTTGATAAAGTCGAGTTTGTCTGAGATCATCTAATCCGAACATAGCTTCTAACTCCGTGCGACTAAGATTAGTAAATTTATAGGCTAAGGTTTTTTCAATTAATTCTACAACTTTTTGCTGGAAAACTAGATCATCAATTTCAGCGATCGCTTTTTCTAAAAGTGGTTTTCCTCGTTGCTGTGCTAATTGGGGTGTAGCGACAATTAACTGAATAATTCCTAAACCCAGAGACGGAGCCGGACTATCGATTAATTCATCTAAATAAATACGTCTGATCTGTCCCGTTATCTCAAATCCCCGTAGTTGATAGGGAAAATTATTGTCGATATCCCTAGAGGCAAATAAAGCTACAGCCATCCAATCCTGAACGGGTTTATACTGATTGAGATAGATGACAATTTCTGTTAAAAATCGCCAATAAAAATCACTTTTATCCTGAAATTGCACTTCAACAAAGTAAATAATTAGTTCCGGGGCTGCTGTGGTCGGTAAAAAAATACCGTCAAAACGACGCGCTAATTCTTTGATTTCTCGGGAGGAGAATTGATAATTTTCAGCTTTCTGGGTTGACTCTCCCAGTAATTCAAAAATTAACCCCGGAAAGGTTTGCAAGAGTTGATAAAAAATTGTATCGGTCTTCACAAGCTTGAAAAAATCTAGATGTTTACTAACAATTACTTACAAATCATCCAACAAGAGCGTGACTAACACCTTATCGACGCGATTACCGTCCATATCCACCACTTCCAAGCGCAACCTTTGCCATTCAAAATGATCGGCAGCACCCGGAATCCTACCAAGATGGGTAATAATAAAACCCCCTAAAGTGTGATAATTGCCCTGTTTTTCCCCCGGTAATTCACTGATTTCAAATAATTCTTTAAAATCTTCGATCGCCACTGTGCCATCGATCAACCAAGAACCATCTTCCCGCTGCACAATCTGAGCATCTTCAATATTATCTAATTGGGGTAAATCGCCGACAATTGCCTCTAAAATATCCTGGCGCGTCACCAATCCTTGAATCACCCCGTACTCATCCACTACCAAGGCAATATGATGGCCACTTTGCTGCACCAATTCTAAAACCTTTAAACCCCTAGTGCTTTCCGGCACAAAAAGCGGCTGCTGTAAATCCTTCGTTAGGTCGAAACTTTCACCGGTTAAACAATCCGCTAATAAGTCTGTGACTTCGATTACCCCCAAAACCTCATCTAAACTGCCCTGACACACAGGAAAACGGGTATGATTGCTCTCAATTAGCTTCTGGCGGTTAATTTCGGCACTATCTTCCAAATCTAGCCAAACCACATCCGGACGCGTGGTCATAATCTGACTTACTCGGCGATCGCTCAATCCTAACACCCTTTCCACCATATCCTGTTCTGCTTCCTCAAAGGTTCCCGCTTCGGTTCCCTGTTTAAGCATAATTTTCAATTCTTCTTCTGTAATTGGGGAATCATTATTATTACCGCTAATCCCCAACAAACCGAGAATCAGATTAGTTGACTGACTCAAAAGATGAACAACGGGCGAAACAATTTTTGATAACCTATTCAGAGGATCAGCAACGAGGATAGCGATTTTTTCAGGATTACTTAAACCTAACCGTTTCGGCACTAATTCCCCCACCACTAGGGATAGATAGGTAATAATTAACACCACTAATCCTAATCCCAAAGCTTGACTATAGGGGGCTAAAACAGGAACTTGCGCCAATAATTGCGCTACACTGACCGATAAATTAGCTCCTCCGTAGGCCCCGGCAAAGATACCCACTAGGGTAATGCCAATCTGCACCGTCGATAAAATTTGATTGGGATCATTGGCCAATTTTAAGGCCACCGCCGCCCGTCGATCATCTCTGGCTAATTGTTCCAAACGGATTTTGCGGGCCGAGACAATGGCAATTTCCGAGAGAGCAAAGACTCCATTGAGGAGGATGAGGAAGAGAATAACAAGAATTTCGGTAGTCGCCGAGAACATGGTTAAAATTTACAGGTAAAAGGGCTGATGAGTAGGTAGGTGTTAAAAATTGTCAGATTCCCTCCCTTATCAAGGGGGGGATCAAGAGGGGATCCCCCCGCCTATCTAGGGTCGTTTCATTCTCGCAAAATTTCTCAGAACAAATATCTGAAAAATTTTTAAAATGCCTTGCTTTGCTTGCCCCGTAAGCGATTGAAGACAGACAAACAAGGAATCAAACTAGAGAATGAATCAGCCCTACCCGCCTATCGGCACCCCCCTTATCAAGGGGGGCAGGGGGGATCAAAGGCAAAATCTATCTTCTATTTAATTAGAACCGCTTACTTAGTTGTTTGTATCATAGTGCGAGGATCGGTTAAGTTCAGTAAAGAATCATCTTGATTTTTAACGAGTTACGAAGGCTTGTGTCTGGAAGGGGGGTACTCTCAGTATAAATGGGATAGGATAAAGTTCGCGCTCTTAACTCAGTTAGCAGTGAACAGTCAAGAGTGACCTGTTGCCAGTAAAAAAAGTTGTTCCTGGGAGAGTGGGGACAAACTATCTCAATCTATTCGCCTGAAAAATTATGATCGCTACACCCGTATCATCGAAATCGAACGCTATCACGGAAATCCGCCCCGGACTACCGACTATTTGCGGTTGGGAACAGGAAATTGCGGCGATTGTCAATCACGATGATCCGATCTTTTTACCGACAACAAATCTCAAATTAGACAATATTAACGCTGGTTTTGCCTGTGCCTTGCATATGCACCAACCCACCATCCCCGCGGGTGTTAACGGGGAATTAATCTGCAATCTCCAGCATATGTTCGAGCATCAAGGGGATGGCGATAACCATAATGCCAGCGTTTTTGCCTGGTGTTACAGTCGCATGGGCGATTTTATCCCGGAATTGGTGGCGGAAGGCTGTAATCCCCGGATTATGCTCGATTATTCCGGCAATCTCCTCTGGGGTTTGGTACAGATGGGACGGCAGGATATCCTCGATAAACTCAAATTAATCACCTGTAACAGTCAATATCAACCCTATGTGGAATGGTTGGGGACAATGTGGAGTCATGCGGTGGCTCCTTCCACACCGATTCCCGATCTAAAATTACAGATGCAAGCATGGCAAACCTATTTTGCCTCGATTTTTGGCCCGGATGCTCTGAAACGAGTCAAAGGGTTCTCTCCCCCGGAAATGCACCTTCCTAACCATCCCGATACCCTCTACGAGTATATTAAAGCTCTGAAAGAATGCGGCTATCGTTGGTTATTGGTACAGGAACACTCGGTAGAAAATCTCGACGGTTCCGGATTGAGTCAGGAACAAAAATATATTCCTAATCGCCTGGTGGCGCGCAATTCTCGGGGTGAAGTGATTGCGATTACTGCTTTGATTAAAACCCAGGGTTCCGACACCAAATTAGTCGCCCAAATGCAACCCTACCACGAGGCCAAATGCCGCGGTAAACAGCAAATCGGCGGCGTTTGGGTTCCTTCCCTAGGTTCCCAGATTGCCGACGGTGAAAATGGTGGCGTGATGATGAATGAATTTCCTCGCGATTTTCCCAATCCTTGGCGGGAAATGCAGGGGGGTTCCAGTGTGGCAGGATTTAACGGTACGGAATATCTAGAGTTAATCGAGGCTGCTGGTGTTAATCCAGAAGATTATCCCCCAATTCAAGCCGTACACCAGCATAAAATCTGGCAGCGAGTTAATCCGGATGCCGCTACCCCGGAAGCAGTGGAACAGGCGATCGCTGAGTTAAAACAGACCGACCACCGTTTTAGTATGGATGGGGCCTCTTGGACAAATGATCTCAGTTGGGTGCGCGGTTACGAAAATGTCCTCGAACCGATGAACCAATTAAGCGCTCAATTCCACGAGAAATATGATCCTTTAGTACAGGCGGATCCTAGTTTTACCCGACGACCGGATTATCTGGAGGCACTGCTTTATAATTTGCTCGTGCAAACCAGTTGTTTCCGTTATTGGGGCCAGGGTACTTGGACCGATTATGCCCGCACTTTATACGAAAGAGGCGCGGCCTTAACCCGCTAAAATAGTAAGGTATCTAGGGCGCAGAATCTGCGCCCTAGTAGTACATAAATAGGGTTGGCCGAATAAATCTAAAAACTTTGTTGAATAAGACTTTTAGACTTTTTTGATTTCCAAAAAGTGCTGGTCATTGGAGTGATCGGGGGGAAAATTTAGGTACACCTGAAAATGGGTAAAACCCCACCCCTACTTAAACAAAACGGCAATGCTTGAGCAGAGCGCTTTCCAGTAGGGTATGATATTCTTTTTCGGAGATAGTATAGGACCCAAATCTAGCCAGATGGGGATTTTGCATTTGGGCATCAAATAGACAGAAATCCCGTTCTCTGAGATGTTCAACTAACTTGACCATGGCTACCTTAGAACCATCAGGAATTTTATAAAACATCGATTCCCCGATAAAAACCCCGCCAATTGCCAAACCTAAAATCCCTCCCGCTAATTGATCCCCTTGCCAAGTCTCGAAACTGTGGGCCCAGCCGGCTTGGTGTAATTGCTGATAGATTTGGATTAACTCCGGGGAAATCCAAGTCAGCGAGCGATCGGCACAACCGGCACAAACCCCAGCAAAATCGCGGTTAATAGCCACGCTAAAGCGATTTTGATTCAAAACTCGTTTTAGGGACTTGGGATAGCTAAAACGCCGATCAAGAGGGATAAGGGCGCGATTTTTACTAGAATACCAATCCAATCGCCCCCCCTCATCGGCCATGAGAAAGTAACCGCGTGCGTATCCTTGTATAATAGAGGCGATATCCACGACTCCCCCCAAGAATTCAGTCTCGTAGCCTGATAATTCTCTAATTATGCCTGACAATCCCGCACCAATTCCGCCTATTACTTTACCACCGCTCGAAAATCCCCAACAGGAACAAACTTGGCTGCGAACCGCTTTGCATCGTTGGTTAGATGCAGAATTTATTCCCGAAGCTATTAATGAAACTATCGCTGAACGCGCTAGTCAAATTTTTCTGCGTCAGCGTTTGGAAGGGGAAAACGATCTCGGTAGCTTGGTAATTGCGATCGTTACCGAGATGCAAGCTTTTGACTTTCGCGAAAGTTTTTATAGTGAATTTGCCATCGCTAACGCCGTCAGTGATTTAATTTTAGATAGTTTAGGGATCGATCGCTGTTGTGGGCAAAGTTAGACAGTTTTTCTCGGCTATGGGATTAAATTGCCAGGGAATGATCGAGCGTTGCTTGCCGACGTAAACAATTCCAGTAGGCTGCATAGAGATCCGTCTGTTGACCGCGCAGGGAAGCGATCGCAGGTGCGGCGGGAAAAGGCCAGAGACGATCAAAAACCACTTCTCGATGAGCCAGACGAAACTGTAGCAAGTAAACAGAAGCAGGAGCCTGTAAATTATCCAGTAATTGCGATGCCAGCCGATATAAAGACTTAAGACTCTCTCTTTCTAGACTAATCGGTTGACTGTAGGCGTTGGGGATCATGCCCTCCCCGATCACCTCACCGTATTCTAAACCCTTAGATGTCACCGTGATCGGCAACCAAAGATCCCCAAAAGAAGAATCTCCCTGACTGGTTTTATAGTGCAGGGTATGGGCAACCCAAGCGCGTCTTTCCTCGATATCCCGACAAGCTTGATAAACTTTTTTACCCGGAAAATTCACCCAATTGGGTAATTGAATTGTTAAGGGACACCAGATTAAATTATTTTGGCTGGTTTTACCCGACTCCATTTTCGACCACAAAGAAGCCGTCCCTGTCACCTCCACCGCCAAGGATTTAGGAACCGCGTTTTTTAAGGCAATCACCATCTTTTCGGTAACGGGCGATAGCCGAGACATCTGACCACTGGCTTGAGCTTCGGCATTAACGAGAATGATAACTTTGTCCATTTCTTCTTGTGATTTGGGTGAACTTGAACGAGCAGCGGTGAGGTTGGTTAAAAGTGAGAATTGACTGGGGTTTAATGCTTCTGTAGTCGCCATGGCAAAAGCTATTTCTCTGGATTTTAGCCGATTATACAAGAGCGCAACTATTTTTTACGGATTTTTTCAACCATCTTCGAGGCAGGATTTTGCTGCTCCCCCTCATAGAATACCCTAATTGACACTCCTATGGCACTAAGCGCTTCGGGATTCTTTGGTTCCGCCGAGTTTCCTCGCTCAAGGCAGCCGGTATGTACAATCGCCACTTGGGGAGCCACCAAGACCGCACTGGCTTGCCAGCGTAGGAGTTGTTATACTAAATCCGTTGAGTATAGGCTACATATCAGGATAGGCAAGAGGCAACCCCCCCTTGCCCCTCCTTGCCCCCCCGATGTCGGGGGGGTAGGGGGGGTGGGGGGTAGGGGAGAATAAATAATCAGTTTTTAATAACCAGATTTAGTATTAAATACTTAGATAAATTGATTCTAACAAGCATTCTTCTAGAGGAATCGGTTGGTTTTGTTGTTGATAGGCTAAAATCATTTCCAAGAGAGCATCTTTGAGCATTTCTCGACATTCTTCTAAGGTTGCTCCTTCGGTAATCACTTCTGGCCATTCTATCAGTTGTCCCATGTAACCAGAGGGAATTTTTGTATATTTAGCAGTATATTGATTGAGCATAGTTATCTCTTTTTTTATTTACTTAACTTAACCGATCATCTCGCCGAATCTTATCAAAATCTTTATCTGTTTTTGCCAGATACTGATATTTGACATCAAGACTGATGAACGATTTATTTTATTAGTGGTATTCCGAGATCTTTGCAGATTTTATTAGCGAGAATATCCCTAATTTCCGTATGTCTTGGAATCGCAGATCTTTTATTTAATTGGGGGTTAAACCACCAAGAATGGCTAGGACTTGCTGAAAAAGTACGGGCGAAGCATTCGGGCAATAACTTATCGCTGAAACCGTAGATTTCCTATCCGAATGCTTCGCCCCTACAGGACGTGATCGATAAACTGTTTGCGTTTCATACAACAATTTTCTCTTCTTGGTAGTTGCCCTTAGTAGCGGCAATTGCTTCCTGTTTATTCAATTCTAATGCTTCACTAAGAGTAATTTTTAGGCTTTCTAATAACTGATCACGAGATGCTTCTTGACAGTTAACTCCCGGAATTTCTTCTATCCAACCAATCCACCAATCTCCGTCTAGCTGAATGATAGCTGTGTAGGTATTAGTCATAGAATATCTCCTTAGCTAAAATACAAATATATATTATTATACTCGATTTAGGAAACTCTGAAACCGCTCATCTCGCCGAATCTGCTCAAAATCTTTATCCGTTTTCGCCATATCCTGATATTCGACATCAAGATTGATGGCGCGTTGTAAGTTTTCGATAGCTAATTCCACATTGTTTTGTAAGCCATAACAGCAAGCTTTATTGTAGTAAGCATTAGCAGAATTTGAATTAATTTTAATAGCTCGATCGTAGGATGCGATCGCTTCTTCCAATCTGCCTAAATTACCTAACGCAACCCCTCGGTTGTACCAAGCTTCATGGTAATCGGGTTTAAATTCTAAAGCTCGATCGTAGGATGCGATCGCTTCTTCAAATCTGCCTAAACTATATAACGCAACCCCTCGGCCGTCCCAAGCTTCATGGTAATCGGGTTTAATTTCTAAAGCTCGATCGTAGGATGCGATCGCTTCTTCCAATCTGCCTAAATTACCTAACGCAT
>VYLO01000141.1_pt1 | contig 11916 bp, 9 predicted proteins | sample 5114271 | NCBI WGS metagenome assembly VYLO01 (sample SAMN12291807, study PRJNA351875) | freshwater metagenome | isolation source: freshwater lake | place: USA: Michigan, Lansing Lake | collected 2011-08-05 | reverse complement strand
ATCGATAATTTTTTGGCGAAAATCTACGGAATAGGGTCTCATAGGAAGCTGGTAAGTTCTATTATTTGTCTATTTGCTTTCTATTGTACCTCATAGCTCCAAGAATTGCTATAGATTACATACTATTTCCCAAGGAGATAGCAGTATTTGTGTGGCTGTTTTGGATGGGCCTGTTGATCAAGCTCACCCTTGCTTCCAAGGCGCAAACCTTACCTATCTGCCCACATTGGTGCAAGAAGCCGCTAAAGTTGATGGCAGTATGTCCATGCACGGAACTCACGTTGCCAGCATTCTCTTTGGGCAACCCGGTAGCCCCGTTCAAGGAATCGTACCTCAATGCAAAGGCATTATCATACCGATTTTTGCCGATGACCGTCGCCGAACTTCCCAGCTAGATTTAGCTCGGGGAATCGAGCAAGCCGTTCATGCCGGAGCCCACATCATCAACCTCAGTGGGGGTCAACTCACTGACTTTGGTGAGTCCGATGGCTGGTTAAAAAATGCTGTTCGTTTGTGCCGAGAGAATAACGTCTTGTTAGTGGCAGCAGCAGGCAATAATGGTTGCGAGTGTTTGCACGTTCCGGCAGCTTTACCGTCAGTGCTGGCCGTCGGGGCAATGGATGCCCAGGGGAAACCCCTCGACTTTAGCAACTGGGGGGAAGCCTACCAAACTCAAGGCATCCTGGCTCCAGGGGAAGATATTCTGGGAGCCAAAGCTGGGGGGGGAACCCACCGATTAAGTGGAACCAGTTTTGCCACTCCTATCGTTTCTGGTGTCGCTGGGGTATTACTCAGCCTTCAACGGGAACAGGGAGATTCCCCCGACCCCCAAAAAATTCGTCAAATTTTGTTGCAGAGTGCTTTACCCTGTGAACTTGACTTGCCAGAAGAAAGCCGGCGGTGTCTGGCGGGCAAACTTAATGTCTCTGGAGCAATCACGTTACTAAAAGGAGAAAAAATGTCTGAGGAATTTTCGTCTGTGGCGGCATCAGAAGTAACAGCAGCAGGTTGTGGTTGTGGAGGCACGTTGAGTGCTACCCCCCAAGAGCAAACGGCTCCTAGCTTAACTGCTGTGGCTTCCAGTCCATCGGCTGGGGCTGTCCCCAGCGACACTCCCAACTTAAACAACTTAATTCAATCATTCCCTACTGCTGTAACTCAACAACCAACTATGCCCAACTTCACTGCTAATTCCGTTACTGCCAGCCAAGCTCCTAGCGAACTCGCCGAGATGGGTCAGCTTGTTTATGCTCTAGGAACCCTTGGTTATGACTTCGGCACAGAAGCTCGTCGCGACTCATTTAAACAACTCATGCCTCCCTTTGATTTAGGTGGAGGACTCATGGTTCCCGCCAACCCCTACGACGCCCGTCAGATGGTGGACTATCTAGGGGAAAACATCTCCGAGGCGCGATCGCTGATTTGGACATTAAACATTGAACTGACTCCGGTTTATGCGATTGATCCGGCTGGCCCCTTCGCCGCCGAGTCCTACCGCGCCCTTCAAGAACTCCTGGCGGGTCAAATCCAACCGGAAAACGATGGCGAATATGTTGAACGGGTAAGTATCCCCGGTATTTTAACTGGACGTAAGGTTAAACTCTTCTCCGGTCAAGTCATCCCGGTGATTGAACCCCAAAGCACCCGTGGTCTCTACGGTTGGAAAGTCAACAACCTGGTCAGCGCAGCGATGGACGCGGTACAAGCTGAAGATGGCACTGCTGACGAAGACCGGATTCGCAAAACCTTGGATGGCTTCCTCAACCGCATCTACTACGACCTCCGCAACTTGGGAACCACTTCCCAAGACCGCGCCCTTAACTTTGCCGTCACCAACGCCTTCCAAGCCGCCCAAACTTTCAGCCAAGCGGTAGCCGTTGGCATGGAACTCGATAGCGTTACGGTAGAGAAAAGCCCCTTCTGCCGGATCGATAGCGACTGCTGGGATGTGAAGCTGAAGTTCTTCGACCCGGAAAACAGCCGTCGGGCTAAGAAGATTTTCCGCTTTACCATTGATGTAAGTGACCTAATTCCTGTCACCCTCGGCGAAGTTCGTTCTTGGTCTTCTCCCTACTAAGGAGCCGCACAATTTTAGTGAGAGTGCAATATTAGACCCCACTCTCACTAGGAGATGCAGATGTGTTCAGTTAATTAATACTCTCCATAGGGAGAATCCTAAACTATGCGACTTCCTCTATTATCTCCCCCGATTGAACGTCCCCATTTCATCCAGCCAGGACTGTGCGTGGATCTAGAAAATGGTCGTCCCGAAGATTTGGTGCATATTCGGATGGATCTGCTCCATGCCGCTAACTATAACGATCCTGCAGCCTTTGCCAACCGTAGTTTCAACCAAGTGATGCACTCTAGTGCCAGCCAAAGTTCAGCCAGCCAGGGCTGGGGCGGCTTTGGCAGCATGGCAGGATTCTATTAATGGGCTGCTAATCACTCGCCCTCAGCCAACCCTAAACATCCAAGGACACTATGAGCAAGAACAAAACCACAACAACATCCTCCGAAGTCCCCTCTAACCCTGAACCGACCCCGCCTGAACCGAGCAAGTCTGAACCGACGACGATCACAACGCCTGAACCCAAAAAGTCTTACGTTCCCACTTCCCAGACCGGGCTGCAAGATTATTCCTACTGGTGCCAATACGTCAAGGATCAAGCCAAGAAATCAGACAAAGACCCTAAATCCTTCCGGCGCGGTCGCATTTGGGCTTAACCCCTAGCTGCTGCTGCTGGTCTTGTTATCGTCCACTTAATCACTGACTGTTCGTTCTATTGGGACTTAGACAAAAAACAAATCGATAAAGCCCAAAATCGCTGAAACCCAGATATATCAAGGAAAATCATAAATTGAGGTTAACCCTTTGTCCCGTAATGGTTTGAGCCTTTTTTGCTGCCCGAAAATGCCTAAGTCCCACTATGCAATCCACCCCACTGCTCCAAATTCAACCCCACTTTCATGTCGAGGTGATCGAGCCAAAGCAAGTCTATCTCCTTGGCGAACAGGCTAACTATGCCCTGACTGGACAGCTTTACTGCCAGATTTTGCCCCTCTTGGATGGGCAACACAGCCGTGAGCAGATTGTCGAGAAACTGGATGGGGAAGTCCCATCAGAATACATCGACTATGTACTCGATCGCCTCGCTGAGAAAGGTTATCTGACTGAGGCAGCCCCGGAACTGTCCTCGGAAGTGGCGGCATTTTGGAGCGAGTTAGGGATTGCACCTCCGGTTGCGGCGGAAGCTTTGCGGCAGCCTGTAACCCTAACCCCTGTGGGCAACATCAGTGAAGTGACGGTTGCAGCCCTGACAACGGCTCTGCGGGACATTGGTATTTCCGTGCAGACCTCAACTGAAGCAGGTTCTCCAACGGCGCTCAACGTCGTCTTAACCGATGACTATTTGCAGCCCGAACTCGCCAAGATTAATAAACAGGCACTAGAGAGTCAACAAACTTGGCTACTGGTCAAACCTGTAGGCAGTGTGCTGTGGCTGGGTCCTGTGTTTGTTCCGGGCAAGACGGGGTGTTGGGACTGTCTAGCTCATCGGCTACGGGGCAACCGGGAAGTGGAGGCATCGGTGTTGCAGCAAAAACAAGCCCAGCAGCAACGTAATGGTCAGTCCGGTTCTGTAATCGGTTGCCTGCCTACCGCACGGGCTACCCTGCCTTCTACCCTGCAAACGGGGCTACAGTTCGCGGCAACTGAAATTGCCAAGTGCATTGTCAAGCACCACGTCAATGCCACTGCACCGGGTACTGTGTTCTTTCCCACTCTCGATGGCAAGATTATCACCTTAAACCACTCGATTTTGGACTTGAAAAGCCATATCTTGATTAAGCGATCGCAATGTTCAACCTGTGGCGATCGCCAGATTTTGCATCGGCAGGGCTTTGAACCCGTAAAACTGGTATCGCGTCGTAAACACTTTACCCATGATGGCGGTCATCGTGCGTTTACTCCAGAGCAGACCGTACAAAAATATCAACATCTGGTCAGCCCCATAACTGGGGTAGTGACAGAACTGGTCAGACTCACCGATCCGGCTAATCCTTTGGTGCATACCTACAAAGCAGGTCATGCCTTTGGCAGTGCTACAACTCTGCGGGGTTTACGGAATACTCTGAAATACAAGAGTTCTGGTAAGGGTAAAACTGATATTCAATCCCGTGCCAGTGGTTTATGTGAAGCCATAGAACGCTATTCGGGCATTTTTCAGGGGGATGAACCACGGAAGCAGGCCACTTTGGCAGAACTGGGAGACTTAGCCTTACATCCTGAGTCATTGCTGTACTTTAGCGACACCCAATATGCCAACCGGGAAGAGTTAAATGCTCAGGGTTCAGCCGCCGCTTATCGCTGGATTCCTCACCGTTTTGATGCTAGTCAACTGATCGACTGGACACCTGTATGGTCATTGACGGAGCAGAAGCATAAATATGTCCCTACTGCCTTTTGCTACTACGGTTATCCTTTGCCCGAAGAACAGCGCTTCTGTAAAGCAGATTCTAACGGTAATGCTGCGGGTAATACTTTAGAAGAGGCGATCCTACAAGGATTTCTGGAACTGGTAGAGCGCGACAGTATCGCTATGTGGTGGTACAACCGGATACGCCGTCCTGCCGTAGATCTGAGTACCTTTGATGAACCCTATTTTGTTGATTTACAGCAATTCTATCAGCAACAAAATCGGGAGTTATGGGTGTTGGATGTAACTGCTGATCTAGGGATTCCAGCCTTTGCAGGGTTTTCACGGCGCACGGTGGGTACTTCAGAACGGATCTCCATCGGCTTCGGAGCGCACCTCGATCCGACTATTGCGATTCTCCGCGCCCTAACTGAAGTCAGTCAAGTGGGATTAGAGTTAGACAAAATACCGGACGATAAGCTTGATGGCGAGTCCAAGGACTGGATGCTGAATGTAACAGTAGAAAATCATCCTTGGTTAGCGCCCGATCCCTCTGTGCCCATGAAAACTGCCAGTGATTACCCGAAACGTTGGAGTGATGATATTCACACCGATGTGATGAATTGTGTCAAAACTGCCCAAACAGCAGGACTAGAGGTGATGGTCTTAGACCAAACGCGACCGGACATCGGTTTGAATGTGGTCAAGGTGATTATCCCAGGAATGCGAACTTTTTGGACGCGGTTTGGTCAGGGACGGCTCTATGACATACCCGTAAAGCTGGGATGGCTCGATGCGCCACTAGCTGAAGAGGAATTGAACCAGACCAACATCCCCTTTTAAGTTTTTTAAAGTTTAGGGGCGACAGATTTCTCTACATATCCTTGCCCCACCAAGCTTCTTCCCAAAGAAGAAGGGGACTGACCCACCCCTAACGGGTTAACAAAGCAAACAACAAGATGAGGATTACTCCAATGGATAAGAAAAACCTTCTGCCCAACCAAGGCGCACCTGTCATCCGTGGCATCAGTGGTAAACTCCCCAGCCACTTGGCTGAACTCTCTGAGGAAGCTCTCGGTGGTAATGGTCTTGAAGCATCTGCCACTGTTAGCATCTGCGCTTTCGATGGTGCAGAAGCATCTGCCACTGTTAGCATCTGCGCTTTCGATGGTGCAGAAGCATCTGCCACTATTAGCATGTGCGCTTTCGATGGTGCAGAAGCATCTGCCACTATTAGCATGTGCGCTTTCGATGGTGACGAAGCGTAAGGACAACCTATACCAAATCTGTGAGAATAGGGTCTATCTGACTGATTAGCCTATCTCAACCGGATTTAGTGTATTCGTTTATTTGAGAAAACGAGGTTAAAGATGTTGAGTCGCACTCCAAACTTTTTCCTAGATTGGGTAAGCTTTTCTCATCTACCTCGTTTTCTTTGAATGGGGTTTTTAAGCTCTTATTGTACCAAATTTTGCAGGACTTACGCAGCCACAGCACTCGTATAGGAAATCCCCTTGCTCTCTGCCTGAGCAATCATACTTTTGACTGGGTGCAAAGCGGTGGATCCGTTGTTGGGGTAAAGCCCGCTCGGATCTAGGGACTAAAACCCAACAACAAACCTACTGAAAATGACCCTAACTTCTATGCTGACAAGTAATCATCTCAAAACCCGTCGTCTTCAGTTCTTGCGTAATCATCAAGAGGCTTTCGATGTGGAGCCAACCTTTATGCTTTCGCTGTTTGAAGAAGCCGTCCTTGGCATAGAAGAAACTTGTGGGGTTGAATCTAAATGTAATGTTGAAAAAGATCAACTATTTGCCATTGATTTTCAGGTTTGTAATGATCAAGGACGTACTTGGCCAATGTCTTTGACCCATGCGGTCAAGTTTATGGATAAAATTGAAAGTACAGTAGGTGTTCGACTCAATCGTAATTTGCTGGAGCAGTTTGCCACATTACACCTGGACTCTCATAAAATACAGAACAACACAGTCGGAATTGACCTAAGACCGAGAAATGAGGATTCTTGTATAAAAGTATATCTGCATCTTGTCCTTGAAGAAGAGCCGGAAGAATTAGTGAAAACAGCACTCGAACTTGATGGTGGTAGCTATTCACCCGAACTAATACAGGTATTACTTAAAAGCACTATTGGAATTGGGTTTAATCTTTTCTTGAATGGCTACAGTGGTATTGAGTTATTGGCTGCTTCTCCAGGAGATCAATATGAAGTACCTAATTCAGATCGAGGCAAATATTTGAGACATTATGTGCAGAGAAATTTTTCACAAAAAGTTAATTTATTATTTAAAGAATCCGCCTTTTTGTGTGTTTCTTTTTCCCAGGGGAAGGAGCCAATTCTAGTATTTCATTATGAGGATACTAAAGAGATTCCCAAGAGCTTCTTATTTAACAGTTTAGGGGATAGAATTTACAGCTTTTGTCAGAGTCGAGATTGTGTTACTTATGGTGGAGTATTTGTCACAGAGCGGGAATTGGAAAAAGAGAGGTTAGAAAACTTTGGTATTTTTTATAATACACGAGATGAATGTCAACCTTTGTTGGGTATTAAAAAACGAGAAGATTTTAGTTAGTCTTCTCCCCCTCTCCCCGTCTCTACTTTAGTTATGCTTACTGCCTAAGAATATGGGAATAGAATTTAACCATTTATATGTTACCCTCGACGCAGAAACCCTAGATTCAATTGCCAAATCAGAGTTTATTAGCCAAGAATTCTGCACAATATCCAGAGATACTGTAAAAACTGATACAGAAAGTTGGACGGGAATTTATCTCAGAGGAAAACATTCCTATCTAGAGCTTTTTCCTCCCGGCGGTGCTGAAGGGTTGAGGGAAGGTTTTTCTGGTATTGGTTTTAATAGTCAACAAGCAGGAGAGATGGATATTGTACAGGAAAAGCTTAGACCCTTATTAGGAGCTAAAGAAATACTTTCTGATTTGCAAGTTCGTCAAACCGAAGCTGGAAAAGTTCCCTGGTTTTATTATTTGTCCATCAACCCAGTAGAGAGAGAAGCTTTTGCTTCATGGTTGATGGAATTTCATCAGGATTATTTAGATTATAAAAACATCAAACTTACCAGTGATGGTTGCTTTAACCGTGCTGCTTATCTGAAAACCCTTGAGACTTCCGAAACCTGTTTATTTGATGACATATCAGAAGTTCATCTTGAATTGACTTTATCGGAACAGGAGGAGTTGGCATTACTTCTTCAAGCTTTTGGCTATGACTCATCTAGCGCAGGAGATATTACTACCTATCATTCCCATAATTTTATGATCAAAGTATGCCAGAAAGTTGCTCGCCGTTATCGAATTTGCAAGGTTGTTTGCACTCTCAAAGAGCAATTACAGCAGGAAAAAACTTTTACTTTTGGTAAAAATGCACAGTTAAATCTGGGGAGATCCTTAGCAATTTGGGAGTTTGGATGACTCAAGCAATCCATAAAAATTAAGACAAATTTCACCAATTGCTGTTTTCATTGCTCCACCTATTTAATACCGTTTCTTATTATTAATCATGATCAACAATTGTCCTTTTGCTATTTCCCTTAACCCTGATGTCCAAATCATCGACACTAAAGATGGCTATACCCTGCACGGAGCAGAATCTGAGCCGAATGCTTTACTAACCTTAGCAATAACGTCTTCAAAACTGCTCTTCTCTTTCCCTACTCTTCTTCTAGTGCTTCCTGCTGAATTGAAAATCGTTGAATCCGTCTTTGAATATCTGCTAAAATGCTCCGTACCTCGTTTAAATCACTTGTTAACAAATGGTCTGATAAAATGTCAAGAACTATATCTAAATCAACAGAATAGTTTAACAACAGTAAAAGGATATCATTTTCATAAATGCTGGCCCGGCTAAATTGTCCTTGACGATAGAGAGATGGCAAGGCATAACACTTTAAAATTAGGAGTCCTACCACTGTGACACATCGAACTTTTCGGTTTCCAAAGATCTGCTCTGCTACAAACTCTTGCGATATTTTTCGGAAGAGCTTATTTTGGGTTAACAATACGTCAACTTGTAACCCATCAAATCTTCCCCGAAGAAAATTTTTATCTTCACTCTGGATACCAATCTCTGGTAAAGTGTCAAGATCGGCACGAGCCAGGATCAGGTCAATATCTTGAGTATTGCGACCCTCCACATAGCTGAGTAGAGCTACCCCGCCAACGAGAACATAACGAATTTCTCGTTCAGCAAGCGCGTCAAATAATCGTTCAACAGTCTGAAAAAAATCAGAACTTTCTGACATTACACCACCCCAATTCTTAACATCAAATAAGATTCCATTTCTGATAATTTCACCGATCGCTGCTGTCATTGATTCACTGCCCAATCATCGTTCTCCATTATCCATCAATATGAACAATTGCCCTTTTGCTATTTCCCTTAACCCTGCTGTCCAAGTCACCAGCACTAAAGACGGTTATACCCTGCACGGAGCAGAATCTGAGCCGAATGCTTGGCTAACCGTTGCCACAACGCCCGGAATGGGTATGGCTCTTGATAGTCTCAAGGCAGGCAACACCACCCCTGAATTACTCGTGCAAGGGTTAGCCGAACTCGAGGGTCAGGCTGTCGGGGAACAGTTTGGGCAGATGCTACAACAATTGGATGAGCGAGGTTGGTTGAGTTATGCTGTATTGCCCCTAGCAGTGGTGATTCCGATGGTGGATTCCGCCGAGTTGAATCTCACCGAACCCTACTGGACACAAACCCGCCTCTGCCTCTCCCGTTTTGCCTATCAGCATCCCTACGAAGGCACAATGGTGCTGGAGTCCCCCCTGTCGAAATTTCGGGTCAAGCTCCTTGACTGGCGAGCCAGTGCGATCTTAGCTCAACTCGCCCAGCCCCAAACTTTAGGATCACTGACGCCACCGCCCTACTTGGGTGCAGAAACCGCCTATCAGTTCCTCAACCTGCTGTGGGCTGCGGGGTTTCTGACGGCTGACCCCGAACCCCCCTCGCTCCAGCTTTGGGACTTTCATAACCTGCTGTTCCATAGCCGCAGCCGCTTGGGTCGTCATGACTACCCTGCATACAACAAGTGTATTGAGCAGTGGTCAGATTTCCCGGTAGTGAAACCGCCCATGAGCGATCAGATTGTGCCGCTGCCACGTCCGAACTTGGGAGCCTTGATGTGTAATGATGCGACGCTTACAGAAGCTCTAGAGACACGGAAATCCGTTAGGCAATATGATGATAACCATCCGATCACTATTGAACAACTGGGAGAGCTACTTTATCGCACTGCCCGTATTAAGGAATTGCTTTCCGCAGAAGATTGGTTTGGGAAAAATTGGCGGGAACAATTAAGTTTTGAAGCAGATATTGACTATGGGGAGTTAAGCCGTCGCCCTTATCCGAGTGGTGGGACAATGTATGAATTAGAAATTTACCCAGTAGTACGGCTTTGTGAAGGCTTGAGTCAAGGAATCTACCACTACGACGCACTAAATCACCAGCTAGAGCAGGTTATTGTCACCCAAGACGACATTTTTGCTCTATCAGGCTATGGTCTGCTAGACTTATTAAAATTAAACGGATTAGGAACACCACAGGTACTTCTAGTAATTACAGCCCGATTTGGTAGACTATTCCGTAGATATCGCTCCATAGCCTATGCAGCACTCCTTAAGCACGTTGGAGTATTACAGCAAAATCTCTACCTAGTAGCGACGAATATGGGGTTAGCTCCCTGCGCGATTGGGGGAGGTGATAGCGATGCTTTTGGGCAAACAGTTGGTTTAAATTATGTGGAAGAGTCGGCTGTCGGGGAATTTCTGCTCGGCTCGTTGCCTAACAGCAATGTTGAAGCAAGTGGGCTGGAGTCGATGGAGGTGGATGGCTCAGAAGAACCTGCTGAGGCAACTGTCTCAGCCAGTGACACAGGATTGGCTGGAATGGAGCTTGAGCCTGATTCTGGTGAACCTGAGCCTGGTCAAACAGAAATATTGGGAAATCAGCTTGAGTCAGTTGGGTTAGTGGCAGAAATTGCCTCGGCTGAGATAGGAGAAAGTCCTGAAAATACCTCAGAGCAAGTTGAAGAGACGGAGGCTGAGGCTGTTGAATTGACGGCTTCAGATGCGATCGCCCAGGCTCCAGATTCATCCAGTGTCGCTGAGGGAGAAAAATCAGCAGGGGTTTGGGCCAGTGAAGTTGAGAGTTCTGCAACCCAACTATCGATCGCACTCCATCCCCATGACCTGGACGATCGCATTCCCGGACTGGCTGAACTTCACAACCAAACATTAGGCGATCCTCGGATCACGATTGTAATTCTAGATGGCAACCCAGACCACACATTATCCTGTTTTGCTGGAGCCAATGTTTCTAAGGTGTTTCCCTACTGGCACGAACCAGCCGATCCAATCAGCCCAGAAGATTACGCCACCTTCCAAGCCATCCGAGACCAGGGGCTAAAGGGCAAAGCGAAACAAGAGGCTCTTGAAAGTGCTATACCCAACACCATAAATCGTGTTGAACTCAATGACCATGCCTGTCATATCACCAGTACCATCGTGGGTCAAGAACATAGCCCTGTTTTTGGCATTGCTCCCAACTGCCGAGTCATCAATATGCCTCACGATGCCGTAGTTACGAGCGACAATGGTATAGCTCTGAGTGGCTATAACGAGGTGCTGTCTCCCCTCAATTTAGCCCGTGCCTTCGACTTAGCCTTAGAGTTGGGTGCAAATATTATCCACTGCGCTTTTTGTCGCCCCACCCAAACCGGAGAAGGGGAAGAAATCCTAGTTAAAGCGATTAAAAAATGTATTGATAACAATATCTTGATCGTCTCGCCGACGGGGAACAATTTAGGCGAATGCTGGTGTATGCCTGCTGTGCTGCCGGGAACTTTGGCAGTGGGAGCAGCAAAGGTTGATGGTACGCCCTGCCACTTTAGTAACTGGGGCGGCAATAATGGAGAAGAGGGTATCCTTGCTCCCGGTGAAGATATTTTAGGGGCGCAACCTTGCACTGAAAAACCCGTGCGTTTGACAGGAACCAGTATGGCGGCTCCGGTGATGACGGGTATTGCGGCGCTGTTAATGAGTTTGCAAGTGCAACAGGGCAAACCCGTTGATGCTGAAGCCGTGCGGACTGCACTGCTCAATACGGCAATTCCCTGTGACCCAAACGTTGTAGAAGAACCAGAACGCTGTCTACGCGGCTTTGTGAATATCCCTGGGGCGATGAAGGTGCTGTTTGGACAACCTTCTGTTACCATTTCCTTTGCAGGCGACCAAGTGACCCGCACAGAATGGGCTGGCTATGGCACGGCGATCGCAGGGGATACGTCGAGTATTCCTGCTGGGATTACTGCGATCGCAGTAAGTTCGGTTGGAGACTCTACTATTGGGACTTAAACAAATTTCAAGCCCAAATAAAGCCTAAACTGGCTTTGTAAGCGGCAAACACATCCCGATTCTCGGTCAGCCACTCAAAGAAACGGAAAGACATCGCTGT
>VYLO01000145.1_pt1 | contig 14509 bp, 13 predicted proteins | sample 5114271 | NCBI WGS metagenome assembly VYLO01 (sample SAMN12291807, study PRJNA351875) | freshwater metagenome | isolation source: freshwater lake | place: USA: Michigan, Lansing Lake | collected 2011-08-05 | reverse complement strand
TAAGACATTATTTGGCTAGGCTACATCGAAAAACTCTTTGTTATTCTAAGTCTGAACAAATGCTAAGACATTCAATTCGATTACTAATTCACTACCTAAAATTTGAAGATGTTCCAGTTCCTTATTCAAATCCTAGAAATTATTTTCCTCCGAATGCTCGCCCTTTCGCCTAATCATACCTTAATTCAGCAACGCCCGATTTTTCTTTTTCTTGGCTTTTCCCTGTTGTCTGCTTCCGCCAAATACACCTGTTCAAATTTCTCTAACAAGGTCTCAAACGCTCTTCTATTGAGTCCTGTGGTCGCTCTCAAGAGTCTATCTTGATGCAATATTCTGCCAATGTTCAGCATTCAAGGGGATATCCAATCATTGTTTCTTCCCCATTATGCCACTATTACGCAACAAGTCTAGTATATATTTAGGGTAAAAGTTCAGGAATAAGAAGTTTATTGAGCATTTTGCTTGACTTTTAGGGAATTTTGGGCGATAAAAATAGCGATTTTGACTTAGCGATCGCTATCTTCTAAATATCTCTGCAAATCTTTGGTACGCTGCTCGGTGACAGCTGCCAAACAATTACTGTAAATCATGGGAGCTATAGAGCCTCCCTCAAACGCACTTCTTTCAAATTCGCAACTGCTGTCTCTAAACTTAATCCAAGCTTGTTGGGCGCTAATTAATTTTTGTTTGCGAGCAGCTGACAGTTTTGGCAGTAGTTGTCGATAAACTTGATTTAACTTGCGATCGGCGTTTTGATAAGCGATGCTGGCACAAATGTTCATTTCTCTTTGAGTCTGGGGATTGTTACAGTTAGGGCGTTGAGCTAGTTGTAAGTTCGTCGCTGCAGATGTGGGACTTGCAATGGCACGGGTACCCATCCCGACAGCCAACAAACTTGCTATGCTTAATACGGTTAGTAAAAACTTATCCATGGCTATTTATTTTAATGATGGTAAGAATAAAATAACAGAAATGCGATCGAACCGACCATAGCTTTTTCATTCTGCTCAATTCGTTGGTTGGCTTGGTTAACTATATTTCATTATTTCCAAAAAAGTGGGTGGGTGGAACTAAATATAAGATGAACGTAGGTTGGGCTTCGGCCGTGAGCTTTTGCGTTCCACAAAAGCTCACGCCGAGGTCCGAACGGTTGAAGCATGAAACCCAACGCCTGCTCATGTTACGCTACCCCTAACCCATCCTACAAATAATTTTGCCTCCCTACTTAACTCTATTTCATGATTTCCAAAAAAGAAAATCAGAGGAGTTGATAACTAAAAAACCCAGATGGGAACTCGTTTATAAGCAGGAGTCCCACAGCGAGGGTCGATTTTAGCTTTGAATAAAACATTGGCTTCGGGATAAAACATAAAGCCAACACCTTCGCGAATCGGACCGAAAATAATTTCAATATTCTCTAATTTACCGGCATCTCCTTGAACAGTGACTCGTTGATGTTCTTGAAAGCTGGCTTTTTTGGCATCTTCGGCGTTGATCAATAAACAATGACGGTGAGGCATTCCTCGATATTTATCGCCCACTTGATAAACGACGGTATTATGTTGTCCATAACTGCGTCCTGTTCCGAGAATCAGGGCAATTCCGGGGGCATTTTCTGGTTGGTTGAAATCTTGCTTTTGCGGTGCTTTTAAAGTGGGTAAAGGGGTGACAGACATTTGCGCTTTTCCGGTCGATGTTGGAAAATGGGGTTCGGTAAAAATCCGTCCGCTAATGGTAAATTCTGTTTGGGTTTGATCTAATTGCCCGCTCTTTTCATAACCCGGAATCGTTTTGGCGATTAACTGACGAATATAGGCGGTATCGTGTAATCTCGACCAATCAATTGGGTTTGTGCCTAAAACCTTGACGGCAATATTTGTTAATAGTTCTACTTCCGAGATGACATCCACATCGGAACCTTGTAGATGACTGCTTCCCCGCTCGTTAAAACGGACAAAATTATTGCCCGATTCGGTGGTTGTCGGGTGAGGATTTTCAAAACGAGCGAAGACAGGTAAAATTACCGTATTTTGTCGGGCTAATCCCTGAAAATGTCCTAAATTTGGCTTGGTGGCTACATAGAAAATCGTATCAATTTGTGCCAAGGCTTTTTTGGCTTGAGTTAAATCTGGATTTGCCCCATAAAGATTACCTCCCAAACAGAAAAGGGTGTTGATTTTTCCCCGTTCGGCAGCTTCAATTAATGCCCTGGTATCATAACCGCCGGTTATATTTAATGGCTTTCCTAAAAGTTGAGCAAGTGCCTCGGCGATTTCCTGACGTAATCTCACCGTAACGCCCATAGAACCGAAGCCCTGTACATTAGAATGACCTCTGATTGGCATGGTTCCGGCTCCGATTTTGCCAGCATTTCCCGTCATTAAAGCGGTATTGGCAATACTGATAATATTATCTACCCCGTTTTCCTGTTGTGTAACGCCCATCGCCCAAGCGAAAACCACTCGCTCTAAATTACCGAAAAGGGCGGCGGTTGCTTCAATTTCTTCTCGGGACAAACCGCAGGTTTTAGTAATGGTTTCCCAGGGTATTTGTCGGGCGTAATCTATAACAGATTGCCAATTTTCTGTATGGGATTTGAGATAATCCCACCGCACTAAATTTTGTTCGATCAAAGATTTTTGTAATCCGACGAATAGGGCGGTATCGCTACCCGGAATCGGCTGTAGGTAGAGAGTAGAAATATCGGAACCGCCCCGCAATAGGGATTTAATCGGAAAAGCGGGCGAGGAGAATTTGACCAATCCGACTTCAATTTGCGGGTTAATAATAATAATTTTACCGCCGCGATCACGAATTTGAATTAATTCATTCATCAGGCGAGGATGATTAGCGGGGGCGTTAGAACCGATCAATACCACACAATCGGCTTGTTTTAAACTTTCCAGACTGACCATTGAAGTCCCGGAGCCGAAAACCTGTTTTAAGCCTACGGTCGAGGCGGCATGACAGAGATCGGAACAATCGGCTAAATTATTACTTCCTAATGCCCGGAAAAACAATTGTAAGAGATAGGCGGCTTCATTAGAAGAACGTCCAGAACTATAGGAGGCAATAGTCTCGGACGGTTGACGAAAAGCTTGTTCGGCTAATCGATAAACTTCTTCCCAACTAATACGTTGATAGTGACTTTCTCCGGCTTTTAAGAGGACGGGATAACTGAAACGACCCAAGCGATCGCATTCTAAGGAGGTTAAGGACTGTAATTGAGCGAGATGATAGGTTTGAAAAAAATCGTTTTTAATACCTGGCATTAATTCGGAAGTAATTGCCTCGACACTTTTGAGACAACGTTGCAGACTTTCCCCCGCTTCGTTGACAAAACCGCCCTTTTGTCCTCCCGTTCCCCAAGCGCAAGCTAAACAGGCACTTTTATGATTTAAGGTTTGCCAGAGTTTAACCCCTTGAGGAGAGAGGGTTTTTTCTGCCCAATATTGTAATATAGGAAAACCCCCGCCCGCCTCAATTTTGTTGGATGTTTCTCGTTCGTTCATCGTTTTTTCTCTCGATTTTTTCTCAAATTCATCCGATAGGGAGAGTGTACCCAGTACCGTTGAGTTTATCACCATTTTTTAAAAAGTGCATCAGCAAGACATAAACGACTGAGTAAGCTACGGTTAGTTGTTGACAATATCCCCTGATTGTGATTTTATCAAACTAGGGAGAGGTCTATTAAAATGATAATTCCGATAAATAAAAATGAAGACTTTCAACATTTAGAAGAGATGATTGTTAACGAAACGGATATCTTCGATATCTCGCGTTGGGTCAACTTCTCCACGCACTCCTTACTTGCTGTCCAGACAGGGGAGCGTCTGTGTTAAAGCCGGACTTGACAGTAACCTCAACGGATAAACTACCATCAGGGTTTAGGGATGATTCTTCATGGTTTGGACGGGCTGGAGTTTTAATTTTCCCTGAGTCTTTCTAACAATTCCTCACGGGATAAATTTGCCAAAGAAAGAAGCAATCCGGTGCGTTCCGAGATAGGAAGTTGGGCGATCCGTTCCACCAGACCAGATAATTCCGAATCTAGGCTGCCAAAGCGTCCTTCCAGAAGACTGGCTATCATAGAGTGACGTTCTTCTATTTTCCACTCTTCCCTTTGTTGTAAATAAGCTGGTGATAGATTCATGATGTCCTCCTGTTCTTCGGTACTTAAATTATCTCTCAATTCTAAGTTTTTGCGCCAGTTGGCCAGAATTTCTAATAAATTCTCTCGAAAAGGATTGCGTTCTGGCAGTTCAACTAACTCTTCAACTGCTCGTTTTTGAGTTCCTCCTTTACCTAATACCCTCAACCATAAGGTGTCTTCAATTACTGGTAATTGATGAATGACGATGATACCCGCTTTGAGAGACTTCGCTAAAAAGTAAACCCCTGTTAACCAATTACTCTCATCGCTGTGAGTCCCGAAATCTTCAATCATTCTAGCTGAAAAGGTGGGCGTTAGAATCCATAAGAAAGGCAATTCTGCGACCGTCAGAGTTTTGTTTGACCGTTTCGCTTTTCTCAAGACATCCCCATGAACCGCGTATAACTTTGACAAACAACTGCGAATCTCTACCTCGGTCGGGGGATTGCGAAAAGGTTCAAATAAACAGGAAGTAGCCGCCATTTTTCCGAGTAACCCTAAAGGTAACTCAGTGGGAGTAGGTGAGCTAAATGGTTCAAACCAGACATCGATTTCTTGAACCTCACTTTTTACTTTCTTACTTTTTCTAATCGTCCCTAGAGGTGTTAGTAATTCCTCTAAATATTCCTTAGCAAATTGGTCATGAATTTGGCGAGTCATTCAAATTAATAATCAAGCATAAAAAGGACGGTAATAATCTTATTATATCATTAATTAAAAAGGAATCCAATCGACAATATCGATCCATTCTTCTGCTTCGGTAGTTTCCCAAATCATAATTAATTCTTCGGCTAGTTTTTCCATTGTTGTGGTGGGACGTATCCAAAACAGTCCCCAGATTTGTTGATTTTTTTGCTAATATTCTTCTAAATGTTCAGGCATACTGGTACGATTATCTGTCACTAAGAGTCGTTGAGATAATCAGGGTCAAGAGTTCCTAACGGTGGTGTATTCGGCTCTCCAATGCGTAAAATATCTATCTCTGGATTTAACCTTAAGACAGCAATTTTCAAGCGGGGGGATAAGTTTTCATACAGTAAAAACTTGATTTTTATACCTTGACAGAATCTTGCCTTTGCTGTTTAATTTTTCTCATCTTTTCTCGTTGAGGTGAAGGATTTTTCAAGGATTCTTGATAGCGAGTCTCTCGCCAATTCTGGAGGCGCAATAAATAGGCATCAATTTTTTGCTGATTCTGGAGATAATAAGTAATAGTAGCGTAGATTTTCTCTAGACTTAGATCGGGATAGATAGCATTTATTTCTTCTGGAGTATAGCCTTCCAAGAAATAAAAGAGTACGTTGTCAATTCCGAGGCGATGACCTTTGATTCTAATATCATTTTCGGAGATAAATAAGAAATAATCTTCTAGTTGCATAATTAATTGTTCCCTTAATTTTATTTCATTTTTACCGCTTATTTATAGCATTTCCTGTTCGCAAGAGGTACATTGTCGAGGTTGAAAGGCTTAATCAGCAAAGGTTTAACTGTGCCACACAGGTGTGAGAACCGCTATATTAATGTTTTATCATAATTAGTTTACCTTGTGCTTCCCTTGTTTTCAAACCTTTAACCGGGATAAACTGCCCCGCGGCCATAACCCCGGCTGCTATGCTGGCAGCCACTATGACGGAGCTACTTTAACGGGAAGTGTGGATTATCGGCTGGCCGCCGAAATATGTCGGGAACTCGATGCCATCGAGCGAAAGAATTGACGGGATTATCGAAATCCACCTATCGACTATCGGCAACCAGCGCACATCGACCGAGGAAAGGTCAGCGCGGCAGAAACATCAGGCTGTTTTGGGGGAATTGAACGGTCTTTGCTGATTTCGGCGGTCACTGTCCCTGCCTAACGCTCTCTAATGCCATTTTTCAAAAGTAATGGCAGAGATGGTTAATTGCCCTCAACCCCAATCCCTCTCCCAGAAAAGAAGAAAAGAGTAATATACTTTCAGGTTGGGGAGGGCGAGTCCTAGTGGGAGCAGGTTGGGCAAGTTCGGGGTATAGATGCACGCTGGGAGGGGTTAATTATTAGTATCGTCTCGTTTAGGGGGGATGGGAGTACACTTCTTCTGGTTACACCAATCCTCTAAATTTCTAAGATAGGAACTTGGTCTCTCCTTTTGGGCTTTATCGAGAGCATTTCTGGCTGTTGCCTGATCTCTGTACACCGAAACAAGTCTATATTTTCCGTCACGCTGATATACTCTAATACCTAAGCTCTCCTTCCCTAATGTTGCCTCTAGTTTTTTGATGTCTTTTTCTGGAATTTCCTTCGACCTATAGCTCCCGAAAATAACAGCCCACAAATCCCCTAACTTTTCTTCTGATTCTGGTTTAACCACTGGTTCACTCAATAGCGCATCAGCTTTATCGGCTAATTCTGGGTAAACTTTTTGAGCGTGAGCGTCAATAGCAAGAACAGATTCTCTTAATCCTTTTTGTTTTTCTGTCTCATTTCTTTTTATTGATTCTGAATATTTTGTAATAAAGTCATCAAGAGTTATTTGAATATCTTCAAGAGATATTATATTTTCTTGAGGCGATTCTTTGGTTTGTTTTTGTTTTCTTGTCTCTTTTTTCTCTGCTGCCAACTCTATCAGCTTTTGGGTTGCTAGACGATTTGGATACTCAACTGCTAAGTTCCTAAAATCTTTTTCATATCCTAATCTTATTAGAATGTTGTAAGCTGTTTTTCTTTGTGGTTCTGCTGTTTCTGTCTCATCAAGAAATGTTATTAACGATGTTAGAGCTTTGTTTCGGTCAAGCTCCTGTTGGCTTTGGTTATAAGAGTAAGTAAACCAAAAACCAATTGCTGCAATTGCTATAGTACCAATAGTACCCAAAACATTTGCGGAAACATCGAATATTTTGAACCAATCTCTTTTATTATTGTCTGTCATTGCTTAAAATGCCTCCAGATTCAGCTGAACAATCTTCGCCGTCATCATCCCCACAGCATACTGCTCCCTAAGAACAGCGATCACACTTTAAATTCAAAAACACGCCACCGCCGTACCCGCCAAACCGATCTTCCGGTAATAGTCGGGAAAAGCAGACCCAGTGCTTTTTTATCTATAGAATTCTCCATCGAGAAACCATGCCAAAAGGCTCTAATTATTTCCCCCTTATTCAACTATTCTGATTCTATCTCCGATAATCTCAACCAATGAGTTTTTTTTCACAAAATTTAACGATTAGCCGACAACGAATCGCAGAAATATCTAGCGATCGCTAAAGTGCTTAACAAAAGAAATTATAATCTTATCGATTTTAACCGTGCCACTATCCAAAGGAATAGATGAGATTTCTCGAAAAAACAGACGCGAGAAAATTACCGATCGCACCGGAACTTTTCCTTATAGCGGTCAGCGATCAGCTATCGACTTAGAAACCGTTCGCTCTCTAAATAAAACTCGCATTAACCTGATAAGAAATTAAATCTCCCTCGACAAAGAAACTGAGGCCGTAGCGACCCGGTGTTAAATTCAAGGATAATCGAACTGGCAGAGCCAGCGCTTCGCTCCCGCCGTATTCAACCGAACCGACAACGGTGGCGACACCCTTACTATCGAATCGCACTAACTCGGTGATCACGTTGGGGTCGGTGGCGAGTTCCAAACGAAGGTTACGCGAAGTCCTGAATTTGAGTCTGTCCACACTATCCCAAACGCCGCGACAATTAGTTTCCCCTAAATGACCGTCAACGCCGAAGCTTTTTCCCGTTTTAGCTTTTCCCAGATCGATCGCTCCGCCCCATTCCCGACTCAGATCGCGTCTGGCATAAATCTCGCCGTCCATTCCAGTAATAATATCTCTGTTCATAATTCACCCTTGCAATTTCCCTATCTCTACAGATCAAAAACTAGCGATTCCGTTTTCGCCATTCCCAGGGTGGCATCGGGTTTCCCCCGAAAATTCCCTTGCGGTTCGATCGAGTTTTGGTAAAAGCCCCTTCGATTTCCTTCCAGCTGGGACAGTCAGCCTTGAATCGATCGTAAGCCCAAACCATACCGTCCTTTACCTGCTGCAGTTGAACTAGCTGACCGTTGGCGTACACCTCGGCTACGGTACGCCCGAAGCGATCTGTATCGATAGCATTGATGCTGACTTGGTTATTCGCCCGGTTGAGTAGCGATCGCAAGTGGTCACGACTGACGATGCCGTTTTCCTGTTTGATTTCTGGGGTTATGTAGAATCCACATCGTAGAAGTATTGTAAAATTGGAATTTTTAATATAAAATTACACAATGTAAGCTAAATTAGCATTCATGTTAATTGCCGCTTTAGCCATCCCCAACTGAGTTAAACATCTGCTAACATAAGTAAAACACTTAGTTTGAAGATAGGGTTGTGTATGTCGAGTGTTTCAGTGGGTGTCCGAATACCCTCTAATCTCTATGAGAGGCTCCTGGCTCACGCCAGTAAGGTTCATGCTTCTAGATCTGAGGTGGTTATCAGTGCCTTGGCCCACTATTTAGGGTGTACTGAGGATGTGCCACTGAGCGAGAGACTAGCAGATTTGGAAGCAAAAGTAGAAGAATTACAGGTTTTGGTCAAGAAATAGCCCTCCTCTGTAGAAAAGGATAAAGAGGAATTGATGGACAAAATGGAGAATGCTGATGAAAGATGTTTTTATTTGTGGCTCTTCGTTACTTGGTATGGTTCGATTTGATTAGTTCGCTCTAGATCGAAAATAATTGACAAAAATCGCTAAATGCCTTTCTATATAGGGGTTCCATCCCTTATAACCCCCGTCCATTGCATAACACAAACCGAAGAGCCTTATTTGTCACGCCAGTGAAGATAAGCCAGGAGTTGTAGAACCTCTTGTTGATGCATTTGAACAAGCGAATATTTCTTATTGGTATGACAAAGCTGAAATCAAATGGGGCGATAGCATAACTAAAAAAGTAAATGAAGGTTTAAGAATTTCCCATTTTGTAATTGTTGTTATTAGTAAGGCATTTCTATCAAAAAACTTCCCTCAGACTGAACTTTATTCAACATTAACTAGGGAAATTTCATCAGGAGAAGTCAAGATACTTCCTTTAATTGTTAAATATAATGATGAAGAAAAAAGAGAGATTTTAGAAAGCTTATCTTTAATGCAAGATAAGCTTTATCTCACCTGGGATAATAATCCCAATAAAGTTATAGATGCTTTATGATCGCGCTTATCAGACAAAAACAACGGCGAGGACACCCCCAACCCAGAGTCTCTTGAAGAAGATACTGAATCGAATCAAGAAGCTTCAGCTACACAAAATTTACAATTAGCTTCACCTTCATCTACAAATGAAACTTCTAATCAAGGGTTTGAAATGCAAAACATCAACTGGCTTCATCTTTCCGATTGGCATCAAAAAGGAAAGGAATTTGGTAGAGAAGTTGTACGAGATAAGTTAATTGAAAATATCAAAAAACGTGCAGAGATTAGTCCTGATTTAGCGAAGATCGATTTTATCGTTTTTAGTGGAGATTTAGCTCATTCTGGCAGTCAGCAAGAATATGAAGCTGCTAAAAGCTATCTTCTCGATCCCGTACTTGAAGCAACTGGGTTAAGTCGGGAAAAGTTATTTTTTGTACCTGGCAATCATGACTTTGATCGTAACAGGACTGATTTATTTCCACCAGAAATTAAAGATCCTTTTGCGAATGAAGAGGATGTCAATAAATGGCTAACCGATGTAGATAAACGTGAAGCAATTTTGCGCCCATTCAAAGCTTATAAAGAATTTGTAACTCTATATAATCACCAAAATCAGCCGGAATATGCCAGTGTCCAAATACTAGAAATTAATAACGAAAAAGTTGGTTTATTAGGTATAAACTCAGCTTTAATGACTGCACGGAATAAAGATAACAACGACAAAATAGCAGATAAAGTATTTTTAGTAGTAGGAGAACCTCAGCTTCATACATCTCTTGATTCAATCCAAGATTGTAATATAAAAATTGCTGTACTGCACCATCCATTTGATTGGCTAACTGAATTTGATCGCAAGCGGATTAAACGTCGTCTTGGCGAAGGTTGTCACTTCATCCTTTGTGGTCATGAGCATCAATCTAGAGTTGATAGAATTAATTCTACAGATGGAGATTATGTATTTATTCCTGCTGGTGCAAGCTATGATCGCCCTGACTATCCTAACAGTTACAATTTTGTCCATCTTGATTTCGAGAAGGGTGAAGGAACTATATATTTACGCCGTTGGAGTCGTGAGAGAACAAAATGGATTAGAAATGAAGATTCTTATGACAATGGACAATTCAAGATTTTGTCCCTTCCTAAACAATTAAGTTCATATCCTCAGCCATCAGTCCCAAAGTAACAGACCCAACTTTTTTGAGTTTAATCTCCAATGAAGGAAGTTGGGTTTATTTAGGCAAGGATAACTATACTCAAAATGCCATTTTTAGTTTTAAAGCCGGATTTACTTTGCTAGTTGAAGCATTTGATATAACTATCCTTTCCTTTGAATGCGTTTACTTTACATCTGGTCATGCGTGCCTGAATGAAAGGCCGTTGCTTTCTATTAATGACCAATCGATATCCTTAAATAGCAATTGGGAACTGAAGCAACCCTGTAAGTTAAAGAAAAATGAAACGATATCTATCGCTTATCAGAGAGAAGTTAGACCTCCTACAATGGAAGGTGTACCAGCAGATTGTGATTATGGTTATATTTTTGTGTCAGTTAAATATCGAGTAAATTCAAATATACAGAACTCAAAATTTTTCTTCAAATATGATAAAGACAAACCCGTTAATTTAGTATCTGTACAGCTTTCTTCCTCTCTTTTAAACATTCTTGAGCCATCTAAAAAACAAGCTCACCAAATAAATGCTAAATACTATACTCCTTTTCCTCTGTTAGCACTATTAAAATCTTCAAATGAAGTTGCTGAATACTTTAATCAGCTAAGACAAGGTTTGGCTGAAGAATTTATTTTCAAGCTTAATAATTATATTAATCATACTCTTCCAAACAATAAAGGAAGAGAAAGATTTGAAGACTTTACATGGGAAGAGCTTGACATTGTACTCGAAGCTTTTCTGTATGCCCAGCAAGATAGCTCTCTAGAGATTTCAGAAAAACATTTACTGTTAGGAATTTTAAATAGTAAATCAGCTACAATTAAAAAAATGAAAGACTTTTTTAATGAGAATAATCTAAGCCTTGAAAAATTAGTAAATAAAATTACAACTCCATCAACAGAATTGAAAAATAAATTAGATACTCCTGATATAGAAGGCGTTTTTAGTGAGCCATCGGATACTTCCGATAATCACTTAGATACCCCTGATGTAGACAAAATTTTCTAATCAATAATCTAGAGGTTATTTTATGGTAGAAGAAACTCCTGATATCTCCTTCAACTCTCCACAAGAGAAAGAACTTAACTCTCTCTTGGAAAAATCTGAAAATAGATATACATTTAGTTCTATAATTGCTAAACGATATCAACTGATTCAAAAAATTGGTGAAAGCCAAAAGAGCGTTGTTTTTAAAGCCAAAAATCTAATCGACAATAGGTTAGTTGCTGCTAAAACTATACACCCTGCTCTATCAAACCATCCTAATATAGATCAATATGTACAAAAATTACGTCAAGAATACGAAACTGCTCTTACCTTCAATCATCCAAATCTAGTACCTGTTTATGAATTTATCCAAGAATCAAAAGATTGTTTTTTCTTGATTATGGATTATATTGAAGGACAATCTCTTCGTGAACTGATTAATTTGGAGAAACCGATAGAACCACATCGTGCAGTAAAAATAATTCTGCAATTGGCTGAAGCAGTAGCTTATCTTCATGAAAATCAATATTATTATCTAGATTTAAAACCAGAAAATGTTCTCCTTAATAATCAGGGGAAAGTCTGGTTAACGGATTTTGGTACTGTTATTAAAGAAGAAGATCTTTGGTCTCAAGAAGGAAAAGTATTTACAACTTATCCTTATGCAGATAGCAAAATTCTTGTTGGTTTGACACGCCAAACGGATAGAACAACTGAAGTATATTCTCTTGGAGTCATGCTCTACGAGATGATAACAGGTAGTCGTCTGAGTTCAGATAACACAAAAGAAGCCGCTTTTGTTAGTGCTGTCTTAGCTGCCAATTCTCCTCCAGAATTTCCTGATGGAATTCCTGGAGAACTTTGTAATATTTGCCTCAAATGTATTCAAAGAAAGCTTAGTGATAGTTTTCTATCGGTCAACGAACTTATAGCTAGTATTCAAGAATTTCTTGAAGCTTCTCTGAGCCAGAATCATATTGATAATTCTCAAGAGGTTAATCTAATCAAAAGACAACTTCTTTTGGCTTGGAAATTAGGAGTTAATTTAAGTAAAGCATTTATTTATCATTCTACCTATAAAAAGTTAGTGGTTGAATTGGCAAACTCAAGCTCTGCAAATAACGCATCTAACTATAATCAAATAGGCATGGTTATACTTCAAGAAATAGGAGCATTGGAAAGTTTTAAAGAGAGTCAAGAATTAGCCTTAAATATAAACCTCAATTTAGCTGCTATTGATGATAGTAAGTATCATAAAATAATTCGCGCTCCTCAACGTATATCTATTGATGAAATCCAGCAATTACCAAAAACAGCAGAGGAGATAAGCGGCACTCTAGATAAAAGTTTACAAGATGTTAATAAGCATTTTACAGAAATGGGAGAACAATATTATCAAATATTCGAGACAAGATTTTTAGCAGGATTATGGAATCTCTCTAATGGACTTGCCAATCAAGTTTTAGAAATGGCTAACCAAGCTCCACTGCCAGAGGAGTGTAGGAGTCAATTATTAGAGCTAATAGAACATTCACCAAAAGGAATTTCTCAAGAAGAAATTAATCATACTCTCGACCAAATAGATAGATGTGTTGAACGCTATCTGCTCTCTGTTAAAAGTTGACTCAATCAAAGTAAAATGAAGATTAATTTTTTTGTCTGCCTAAGTTAGTAATTAAGGCTGAACTTCAAAAATTCCTACCTTTGCCTCAAACATAACCTTACAAACCCCAGTCGCCCCATTACGATTCTTCCCCACCTGAATCTCCATAATCCCCTTATCCCCAGTCCCAGAATTATAATACTCATCCCGATACAACAGTAGCCCCAAATCCATATCCTGTTCTATATCTCCAGAATCCTTAATATCGCTCATAAAAGGACGTTTATTCGCCTGTCCCTCCACTCCCCGATTAATCTGCGCCAACGCAATAAACGGCACGTCAAACTCCTTCGCCATATCCTTAAAAGCACCAGAAAACTTCCCTACCGCTTGCGCCCGATTTCCTGCTGCCCTATCCCCTAACTTCTGAATGTAATCCATCACCACTAAGCCAATTGCCCCTTTTTCCGCCTTAATTCTCCGCAACACAGAGCGCATTCGAGAAGAGGTTAAGATACTAGCAGGGGTGTCATCGATGATGATAGGTAACTCACAGAGCCTTCCTAATCCCTGCCTCAAAGCATCATACTCATCCTTATAGATTTCATTGTGCATCAGTCGGGCTGAATCAATGCCTGAGTGCATCGCCAGAAACCGCTTGGTTAGCTGTGCCTTGGACATTTCCGCCGAGAAAAACGCCACCGTCCGTTGGTAGGTGACAGCCAGATGATTCGCCAAGTAACAGGCAAGCCAGGTTTTTCCCATCGATGCCCTCGCCGCGATGACGATAAGATCCTGTTTGTTCAAACCTCCAGTAAGCTTGTCCAAAGCCGCTAATCCTGTAGAATATCCTGGTTGCTTTCCTTGTTCCAATTCCACGAAAACATCTCGTAAACAGTCATTGATGGATTGGGGTTGAAAAGGGTCTTGTTGATTGACGGTGACGTTAAAGATTTTCGCTTCTGACTGTTCTAAGACTGAGGGGAGTTCCGTTGCCGTATCATAGCCCAACTCCTCAATTTCCTGTGCTGCTGCTATCAGTTGGCGGCGTTGGTATTTATCCACCACCAAAGCAGCATAACGGTCTATATTGACGGCTGAAACCGTTTTTTCCAGCAGTTGAACCAGTTTGGCTTGACCTCCCACTTTTGTCAGCAGGCGATGGTCTTTTAACCAAGTGGTGACGGTCATTAAATCGGTGGGCTGATTTTTGTGATAGAGTTCCAAAGCCGCTTTGTAGATTTGCTGGTGTGCCATGACGTAGAAAGCTTCAGCCGGGAGACTATCAGCAATACGACTGATGGCAGACGGATCTAAGAGAATACCTCCTAATGGGACTTAAACAAATTTCAAGCCCAAACAAGGCCGAAACTGGCTTTATAAGCGGCAAACACGTCATGATTGTCGAGCAGCCACTTAAAGAAACGGAAAGACATCGCTA
>VYLO01000196.1_pt1 | contig 14735 bp, 15 predicted proteins | sample 5114271 | NCBI WGS metagenome assembly VYLO01 (sample SAMN12291807, study PRJNA351875) | freshwater metagenome | isolation source: freshwater lake | place: USA: Michigan, Lansing Lake | collected 2011-08-05 | reverse complement strand
CAGAAATCGCAGACGGCGATTTGGTCTGAGATTGAATTTGATTGCTGGTATCTACAATTACGAACTTCGTTACCGAGAAAAATATATATCTTGATTACTTTTGCAAGAGATCTAAAATAGAGAATACGATGCTGAGACTGAACCAGAAGGTTCTGGAAAGCATCAATTCTCTTAGAGGAGTTAAATCTAAAAAATACAAGTTCTTTGTGTGCATAACTACCCTTAAGTTTTATCCAAGTATTTTACATTTAATACCAGGGTGAGCGCATCTCAAACGCTATTGACAATTAGCCAATTTTGTGATCTGCTTGCTTTGTGGGCATTTCAAGTGATACCAGTCAATCAGAATAGTTACAAAATCTTAACATTGGGTCGATTTTTGCTTAACAATTGAGATGGCAAATTCTCCTCAAATATGCCTGAATGTACCTCTGGGTAAGCAACTCACATAAAGTTCATTTTGTCAAGGATTGTTAAGATGCGCTTACCCTGTATTAGTCATTAATACGTCTAGCTAATAATACTAAATTGGAAGGCATTCCCAGCGCCCAGATGGTTTCGACTCTAATACTGAAATTGTCTCCTAAAGCTTGTTTAGCTAAGTTTAATAATTCGGCTCTACCCAGTAGGTTTAAATTATCTTCCTTAGCCCAGAAGGATAAACCGACTATATTTAATAGAAACCGATGCCAAGATTTAGGTAACCAATGGATTAGGGGAAGTTTAGTATGAAATTCTAGCCAATGCCAACGATTGGGTGTAGTTAAGAGTATTTTACTAGCAACTCTGGCACACTCTCGAATATGTTCAACCTGTAAATGAGTCGAACCACAATGTTCTAAAACTGCGCTAGAGGTGGCTACATCAAACTCACACTCCTTAGCAAGAATTGGGCGATGAAATCCATTGGGGCTTAAAATTTTGGCAAAAGGAAACACTTGGATCAGGGAAGAAATGTCTTCTGGGGAAGAGAGGGCGACAGTTAACCCTGCTTCATGAAACCAGGGAATCATACAGTTACTGTCTATCCTCTCCACATCTGGAGTAGAACCAATATCAATAATACTTTCTCCTGCCCGTAAATCGAGTTTGTTCATAGCTAAATCAAACATCTTACGGCGAGCTTCTACACTTAAGCGTTCTTGAATCCCTGTTAACCAATGTCCACGATTAAAATAGTCAATGCCTTGATTCATAATATATTTGTTTACATAGTTGGGTATCTCGAAAAATTGATAGCCCAAGGACTGTTATAGTATAATAAGTAAGAACAGCAAGTCAAGCGAACAAATGCTCTTGCCAGAATCACCCAGGGTAAGAGCATCTCAATTAGGCTTGACAAAAGGCTTTCAGCACAGCCATCATATAGTTATTATCCATGGCCGTCCGTTTACTTTTTTGTGCCAGACTACGTCGGTAAGTGGATTCCTGGTTAAGAGCGTTAAGTGCTACTCGTCTCAAGAATGCAAAATTACGAGGGCTGTGACCAGAGCGAATCCGACATTTATCTTAATTAAAAGTAACATCTAAAATCCAATGAGCCTGATTTTCAATGCCCCAATGTTTACGAATAGCATTACCTATTTTTTGAGCATCAGCGGGGAGAGAACTGAGATAAAATTGGACTTCACAAGTGGTTTTATGACCAGGATGACGAACTCGTTTAACCATGATAATACTTTGAATTCCTTGCCATTGAGCCTGTTGATAAAGACCGCCGAAAGCTTCTAAGGGTACAGCCCAACACCAACGTTTTTCGAGGCGATGATGACCTTTTTCCAGATGGTAATCATAACTAAATTGAATACCATCAAATTGATGTGCTTGAGCTTGCTCAAACCAGTTTTTGACCTGAGTATAAAGAGTCGGATGATTAGCTTTAAGGGCGACAACGTAGTCAGCTTTTTTGGCTTGAATATGATTAAGTAGGTGGGTGGAATTAAATATAAAATGAACGTAGGTTGGGTTGAAGCATGAAACCCAACGCCCGATTATGTTACGCTACCGCTAACCCATCCTACAAATAATTGTGCCTACCTACTTAACTGCTAAATTAGATGAGCTTACCCTGTTTAATACGGATACCATAAGAACTAGGATGATTGTCTATTTCTTGGTATTTTTGAGTATACGAAAGTTGAAGGGTAACATATAAGTTTAGAAGCAATAAAGCCGATAACAATCAGTTACAATTATTTTTATCTTCGTTTCAATCCCAAAACACTTAAAAAGAAACTGGAAAAAACCACCTGTACTCCCAACGCTAGAGCGGTTACGGAAGGAATGACAATCCGCATGGTCACGGCTGGATCTAAAGACCCATAAAGTCGAGCATTCCAAATGTATAAAGCATACAGTGAACCGCCCATACCTAGTACCAATAAAATTACGCCAATGCTCAATCCCACCTCCAGATTAATATAACGCAAAAATCGTCTTAATTTTCGGTCTTCCGGTAATAAACCCTCGCTGATAGCAAAAGCTTTTGTGAAGATGGCAAAACTGACAATTTGAAAGCCAATAATCAAAGCTGTGGCTGAATAGAGAAGGGTGTGAACTCTGGGTTGAGGAATAAACCAAATCGTCGCCACAAACCCCAGAAACATTAAAGCCAGTCCGGGGTAGAGAAACAACCAGCGAGGACTATACATTAAGAGAAATCGGAGATGTCGCCAGCCATCCCGCCAAGTTTTTAGGTGGGGGGGACGACTGCGGCCGTCAGGGGATAAAGTGGTTGGTACTTCGGTAATTTTCAGGCCGTAGAGGGATGCTTTCACCACCATCTCGCTGGCGAATTCCATGCCAGTGGTGCGTAGGTTCAATTGTTCGATCGCCTGTTTACTAAACCCGCGCAATCCACAGTGAAAATCACCACAGGGGCTGCCAAAAAATAACCGTCCTAACCAAGTCAAGACAGGATTGCCCAGATACTTATGCAATACTGGCATCGCCCCTGGTTTAATTCCCCCCTGAAAACGATTGCCCATCACCAAATCGTAACCCTGTCGCAATTTTTCTAGGAAAGGCGAGAGATTGGTAAAGTCATAGCTATCATCGGCATCCCCCATAATAATGTATTGACCTTTGGCCCCTGAATTAGTGGCAATTTCTTGGGAACCATCGCTACTGCCATTATCGGCGATTAGCACCTCTCCCGCAATTTTGTGTCGTTCCAGATAATCTCGCGCTTTGCCGATACAGCTGGCCAGGGTTTCCGCCTCGTTGAGACAGGGCATGACGATCGATAATTCTAAAGTAGGTATCTGCTCATTAGAGGCAGCATCTGCCATGACCTGATTTTCCAGCATAATAATCGCGGTGGATTCGTTTTGCCCAAAAGTATAACAGGATTATTGACATTTGTGACAACAGATTTTTGATTGCTCAATAGTGCTGCCTTAATTGATTGGCTTGTCCTTGTCCCCAATAACCTATAATGATTGGGCTGTTCATTATCCAGATTTCCGAAGCTATCTAAGCTAGACACAGCCTTCAGCATCCCAACAACGGGGTTTAGATTACGAACAGCTTAGGGCAAAAATTTGACAACCCAGAGAAAATGATACTGAAAAATTAAAAACTGAAGTTTATCTTGGTTTCACAGCCATAAACCTTAGCTATATCAAGCTTAAAATCGAAATGACCTTAAAAGTTTAGTTGTAACATATAAGTTTAGAATTGACAGTGCCGATAGCAATGGATTACTGGGGAATAAATAACGTGAAGGTGCAGGGAAAAATGCCAGATCAATTGCAATATACAAAAATAAGCGGAGTAAAATTATAGATAAGGCAAAAGAAATAATCAATGTGTATTGATTGAGAAGTTGGGAGTGAACAGGTTTAACCAAGTAATAGACCAATAATATTACAAAAGATATCATTCCAAGAATATTGATGATCTGAATTAAAGGAGTGATCCGGTTTAAATAGAAGATAAGGTCTTTATTTAAATCTGGTTGGTTAACTAGATAAGTTCGACGATGTGCCACTCGATTAAATATTGATCTCATTTCAGGGGTTACTCGAGGATCATCCGTATTTTGTAATAATTTCTTACTACTGACTCGTGGCAAAAATAAATATCCACTCATTTCAGTTAATGAATGAGGAAATTTGTTTAGCCAAAATCCTATATCTATATCATCAAAAGAGAAAGTTTTCTGGTTAATTCTTTTATCGTTAAATGCCTCTTGCAGTTCAGAATTAATTTGAGTAAAAACTTGATACATACTCCTATCTTCTGTTAAATTGCTTCTTCTAATTGCTTCTATTGTTGACCAGTACACCCAATCAATTGCTACTTCTATATTAGTAGTATCTTTTCCACCGAGTCTAGTAATTCTCCTAGCTAATTCTTCTTCGATTAGAGGTTTGACTTGATTCAATGTTGGACTCACTTGATAAGCCATTTTTAATTGTTGGCGATTTATATTGACAAACTCAAAATCATCTATATTTTGACCATCATCTATACTCTGAATCTGGGAAAAAGTTTCTTTGAAAGCCGATGAGTTACTAATGGATAACGCTGGTAATTCTAGAAAAAAAGCATTTAGTAAAGTAAAAACTGTAGTAATTAATAAACTTATAGCAATGGGAATAATACAAATCGGCAAAGCTTCTCGAATAGCTCTTGCTATATTCATTCTATTCCTTAATACAAGAATAACAAAAACAACTAGGTAACTCAGCAAGAACACTATCTGCTCTGGACGGGTAATGAATATTATTCCTAAACACAATCCACCAAGAACGGAAAATATTAGTTTCCTAGCTAAATTTTCTGACATAACAGTTATGACAGTTAAAGCCAAAAGGATATGATATAAGCTAATGGCTATTGTTTCAGTTAAAATAGTATTGAACCACAGAAAAGTTGTTATATGAAAAGTTAAAATTGCAAAAATAACTAAGCAGATATATCGAGGAATTTTTAGTAATCTAAAACTAAAAACTAATAATATATTAGAGATAGTGTAAAAAATCTCATGACTAATTCTTAGAGAAAAATTAAGAAAATTAGAAAACATTATAAATATTGGATATCCTGGCATATAATCGATTATTGCCTTAGCTTTATTAGTAGGAAACCAAATATTCTGATCTGCCATTAACGTATAGAGCAAGGAATCTCTTGGATGCCCTAAAACTTCACTGTTTCTGATTAAAAAAAACTTAATAATGATAATTGATAAAATCCCACAAGCAAAGAATAATTTGTTTATATCTTCGCAAAATATTCTCGTCAATAATTGTTTTTTGGGCATAATATTTACTGCACTTAACTAAATTCAATAAAGCGGAAATTGATCTACTAATAACAAGGAAAACTATCTGCTCTTAGGGTCTTTTTTATGCTTATTTAAACCACGAAAACTCCAGTGTTTGTGCAAGAAAAAATTATAAAACATTAAACCTGCACTCACAATTACTACCGATGCCATGTACCATAGTTTAAATACTTCTACCAAAATAAACATCCAAGCCACGTTAATTAATAAGCCAGAAAACATGACATTATAGTACTTTATCAATTCTGGAAAAAAGGTTTTTGTACTTGTATTAAAAGTATAAAACTTATTTAGGCAAAACCCAATAAAACTTGTATAAATTAGAGCAATAACTACCGAAGCAATGTAATGAAATTTGATTTTTTCAGTTAATAAATATATGGAAACAGTATAAATAATATTACAGGTTAAACCAAAAATAAAAAATCGTCGAAATTGTTGACTAGATAGTAAAGAACAAAATTTGTAAAAACTCTTTTGAAGTAGATTAATCATAATTTAGATTACTTTGGCAATAACTTGGGTTAGACGATAGTAACTACTATATCGAATACGCCCCTGAATTAGTGGCAATTTCTTGGGAACCATCGCTACTGCCATTATCGGCGATTAGCACCTCTCCCGCAATTTTGTGTCGTTCCAGATAATCTCGCGCTTTGCCGATACAGGTGGCCAGGGTTTCCGCCTCGTTGAGACAGGGCATGACGATGGATAATTCTAGAGTAGGTATCTGCTCATTGGAGGCGGCATCTGCCATGACCTGATTTTCCAGCATAACAATGGCGGTGGAGTCGTTTTGCTCAAGAGTATAACAGGTTATGTACAGCAGTGTCCCAAATTGTTAGCAGACAATCTGCTGATTCTTTTTCCTCTGAGCGGCAATCTATATCTGAAGTTGAATGGCGATCGCTCTGCCCGACTCTCTGACTTTCTTTATTTGGCAATTTGACCCAAATTTTCGATCAACTGAAATTCTGATGCTATCCTCGCCATCCCACCTGATTATTTGCTAAAATTCATGGCCAAATCTCCTTAACCCCAACTGACCTTACATTTGCTCAAAAGCTATCTGCTTGCTACTGAATTTTTGATGCGTCCGGGACGCATCCCACAGCCAAATATCGCCAATTTCCCCCTAGGCTTTAGGTCTTAAATAAACCAGAGACTGTTGCCAAATTAAAGTGGGTTTATCGTAGTGATCAACCAGGTATAGACAGTTAACATCTTGCCAAAGGATGCGACCAACGAGGAGATCATCGGTGCTTAACTTAATTTCTACTTCCCGTTTCTCTTGAATATAGCTCTGTACTTGTTTAATACTCGGCAGACCAGGATCAAATTGAGACATAATGAGTTTATCGATGAGGTGTTCATCCTCTATTATTCCTGTTGAGCAGCTTTTATTGACGATGAAAATCCCCTTTACCAAATATCAAGGCCTGGGCAATGATTTTATTTTGATAGATAACCGTCACAGTCCCGAACCCCTGATCACAGCGGAAATGGCCGTGGCTATGTGCGATCGACATTTTGGCATCGGTGCCGATGGCGTGATTTTTGCGCTTCCCGGCCAAGCAGCAACCGACTACACCATGAGAATTTTCAACTCTGATGGTTCGGAACCGGAAATGTGTGGTAACGGTATTCGCTGTCTAGCCCAATTTATCGCCCGTTTAGAGGCTAACAACGCCATTGGCCGCACCTATCGTATTCATACTCTAGCAGGAACGATTATTCCCCGTTTAGAAGCCAATGAACAGGTAACGGTTGATATGGGACCGCCGCAACTACTAGGCAGTGAAATCCCTACCACTTTGGTCAAGGGGTCAGAAAAAGTCCTTGCGGTTCCCCTAGAGGTGGAGGGCAAAGATTGGTTAATTACTTGCGTTAGTATGGGTAATCCCCACTGTGTCACTTTTGTCGATGATCTGGCCTCTATTCCCCTGGAAACTATCGGACCTAAATTTGAGCATCATCGGGTTTTTCCCCAACGGACTAATGTGGAGTTCGTGGAGGTAATCGCGCCGGATTATATGAAGATGCGTGTCTGGGAAAGAGGCGCGGGAATTACTCTCGCTTGTGGGACTGGTGCTTGTGCTGTGGTGGTGGCAGCCCTGTTGACGGGCAAATGCGATCGCAGTTGTACCGTGGAACTCCCCGGTGGTTGTCTTCAGATTCACTGGTCGGACACCGATAACCGGGTTTACATGACAGGTCCTGCTAAAGCTGTTTTTGAGGGCATTTACACGGTCTAAACCAACCCGCTAGGACGGGGATTGAACTCCCCGAACAGCGCGACGGGATTGTTAATTCTTAGAGACTGGTAATCCAAGCAATAATTCCTTTACCAGTTAACAATTCAATGGCTAAAAGAGAGACAAAGCCAATCATGGCTAGTCTGCCATTCAATTTTTCAGCGTTTTTGGTAAAACCGAGACTGCTAGAACTATCAACGTACATTTTCGGTTCGACAGCAAAATTATTCAGTCTTCCTTGTTCTTCGGTGGTGTAGCCGCGGGCAGTCATGGGGAGGCTCCTTTTGTATGCTTATGTTAAGAAGTGTAACACATTGTTAAGTTATATTGCAAATTTTAACAAAAAATTTCTGGAGACTCAGAAAACCTCGATCGGGTGGTCACTCAACGGCAAGGCTCTAAACTGTCAGGGTAGTGCTGTAGTTCTATCTCCTCTGGGTTTATTGAGGAAATTTTGCTTTTTTCTTGACAAATTACCCAAGTTGTGGTAGTAAAGAAGTGTAAACTTGATCACCCGATCAAGGAAAAGACAAAAACTATCTTAAGGTTTGCTGAACAAATCTAAAAACCTTGTTAGATAAGGCTTTTAGACTTTTTTTCCCTCAAAAAGTGCTGACCATTGGAGTGATCGGGGGTAAAATTCCTGGACTTTTTCCCTGAAAATTAGGTAACTGACTACCTCAAAATCGGTAAAACCCTACACCCCACACCCCACACCCTGCCCCCACGAAAAACTTTTTGCCGCAAACCCTATCTTAAGGTCGCCAGAGGAGTCCCGTTAAACCGTACAGGAGTTAGCGGGGGATAAATTGCCGCCAAAAGGGAACCCGACTCTAGGGAGTCAACTTACCTTGAGCGAAGATGCCCCGAATGGGTTAAGTGTGGGGAGAATAGGGAAAAACCACTAGGAAAAACCTGAATAGAATCTTAATATATAGAGTGCCTAGTAGCTGTAAGTAACGATTGCGCTCACTGTTTTTGTAAATTCTATGGCAGAGATTAGCCCAGAGATCAACCTCATGCAGATAGCGACTATACTCAACCAATATCGATTTGAAATGAGAGGATACAAAGCGCAGGAATTAATCGAGCGCTGGTTGCCCACCTATTCGCTAAATTGGATTCGCATGGCGATTTTAGAGGCACTCTATCAGGGACGTTACAAAGTCATTTCGGTGGAGGAAATCCTCAAAATTTGGCACCGTCGCGGCCATCCTACCTTTCATTTTACGGGGGAATTCGAGCGCTTGGTTTGTAAAAACTTGCTAGATTCCCAGTTAAATGGCAAAAAACCAGTAGTTATCCCTAAACAGGAAAAGGTCAATATACTTTCTACCACCCTTGAGCAGCCTTATCCAGAGCCAGCAGCGGGAAAAACCGATAGTAATGGCACAGTAGCCACGACTAAAGACTCTTTACTAAACTTAGAAACTTCTCTTTTTGATGATCCTCGTAAAGGGATGAGTAATGTGGAGCAATTATTGTCACAGTTAACCACGGAAACGCCCAAATTCCCTGAATTAGAATCAGTGCCTAAATCGCCTAACGGTCCTGGAACTGGGGAGAATTTTCCAGCTAATTTTAAACCGGTAATCGATGAGTTTACCCCTTTGTTAGACCCTTCGGAATTATATCCCAAATTAAAAGCTGTGGCTCGATCGCAGTATAAGTAGGGTTGGCTGAAAAAGTTTTTCCTAGGGGCAGGGTGTGGGGTGTGGGGTGTGGGGTGTGGGGTGGTGGGGTACTGACACCAATTAATTCCCCGCCCTCAAGAAAAAAAATCGCCCTGACGATTAGAATAGAGTTAACTTTCCCCCTCCAGGCTCTGCTCAATTAACTAGATTATGACATCCTCCTATTTTGGTCTAGAAACCGAAGAAAATAAACTAATTAACTCTAATAATCTCTCGTTCGCCGCTTCTCTTGGTATTCATGGCCTGCTTTTGGCGATTATCTTACCTAATTTCCTCAATAATCCAGCGCAGGAGCCAAAAAAGGATTTACGCAACGTCAATCTGATTGAATTGAACCCTCTAGAGCAGTCACGTCTTCCCAGTCTCGACTCCTCCCTGTCCAGCTTACCGGAACTGCCTAACCCCAATTCGTCCTCTTCCTCTTTGCCTCCTCTCCCCCCCATCGATGGCATCCATAACAGCACCTTACCTCCTTTACCCTCGGTTTCTTCCCTTCCCCCTTTACCTTCCTTACCTGCTTTACCTCCCCTCTCCTCTTTACCCTCCGTCAATATCTATTCTCCTCCCGTGGCATCTATCCCCTCCCTGGGTAGATTAGCGATTCCTCGCAATTTTCCCACTTCTACCCCCAGTTTACCTAGTCCTCCTTCTGTTCCCACGCTGCCGGACAATAATAATCTGCCGAGGGAGACTAATAACAACCGGATACCGCCTTACTTTGATCCCTACCAAGATAATCTAACTTTAGATAGATTGCGAAAATCCCCTCTTAGTGCATCGCAACAGGCACAGGAACAATTAAACAATTCCTTGGCCCGCACACCGGAGCCGAATGGTCAATCGCCCATTGATGAACAGCGTCGTCAACAATTAATGTGGGAAATGCGGGAACGTTTGCGCTCCCTAGAGGCGGATAAAAGCAATACCAGTAACGATGAGGCCACGATAAATTATCTGGCTTGGCTGGCCAGCCTCGCAAAAACTAATCCTAACGCCGCAAATGAACTAAATCGGCCCAATCAGGGTAGCGGAGGCATAACTACCGTCAATTTGACCGGTAATTATCCCGCCGCGGCTTGTTCCCGTCAATTAGCGGGGACGGCGGTTTATGGGGTGACGGTGGATGGTCAAGGCCGTCTCAGCAGTGAACCCCAGTTAATTAAAAGTGCTGGCTTCCCGATTTTCAATCAACAGGGGGCTAGGGAAGTGCGCTCGACTCGTTTTAATAATCCCAGTGGTGAGTCGAGAAGCTATCGTGTGCAAGTCAGTTTTGCCCCTAACCCGGAAGTGTGCCGAGGTGCGATCGCTAATCCGCCAAAACCGGAGGGTAGTAACCTCAATACCCGTAACTCCCCCCCCGTAACGCCGGCAATTGAAACCCCGCTTCGTCCTAATCAACCGCCACAACCCGCCGTTAGTCCCCAACCGGATAACGTCAAGCCCCCCGAAACCACAGGTCCAAATCCACCCCAAACCCAGCCAGAACCGCCCAAAGAAGCGATAATCGAAGAAAAAGCCCCAGAAACTCCTCCCCAAACCCCCGCTCTCAATCAGCCGGAGGGTTCCCCCGCCGGTCCCCCCACTAGCCAAAATCCTCAACCCCTGAGCGAGGAAGCTTTGCCCCCCGGTCCGCCAGCGGAAGCTAAAACTGAACCAGAAAGTTAGGCCTTTTCAGTTATCAGTTATCAGTTATCAGTTATCAGTTATCAGATGTGAGTTATCAGATGTGAGTTTTAGGTTTACTGATTACTGAAAAAAACTCTCATCTCCCTAGTCAATAATTCGATCCCCCCTTAGTCCCCCCTTGATAAGGGGGGTGCCGATCCCCCCTTAGTCCCTAATTTCTCAGAACAAATATCTGAAAAATTTTTAAAATGCCTTGCTTTGCTTGCCCCGTAAGCGATTGAAGACAGACAAACAAGGAATCAAACTAGAGAATGAATCAGCCCTACCTTAGTCCCCCCTTGATAAGGGGGGCATCTGATAATTTTTAACGGCTACCTACTTATTTTTACTTAAATGATTTCCACTTCCCAGATCCCCGATTCTTTTGTCTCACCTTGCCGTCGCGCCTCGGTTAGTCGTACTACCAAAGAAACCGATGTAGAGGTGACGATCGATCTTGATGGTAGCGGCAATTGTCGCGCCCAGACAGGAATTCCCTTTCTTGATCATATGTTGCAGCAAATCGCCTCCCACGCTGCGATCGATCTCGATGTGCGTGCCACCGGAGATCTAGAAATTGATGACCATCACACCAATGAAGACGTGGGAATCACCCTCGGACAAGCTTTACTGCAAGCTTTGGGAGACAAAAAAGGCATCGTCCGTTTCGGGCATTTTGTCGCCCCTCTCGATGAAGCTTTAGTGCAGGTTGCCCTCGATTTTTCCGGTCGTCCCCACCTCAGTTATGGTCTAGAAATTCCCACCCAAAGAGTGGGAACCTACGATACTCAGCTAGTGCGGGAATTTTTTGTTGCTTTGGTCAATCACAGTCAAATGACCCTACATATTCGCCAATTAGACGGGATTAATTCCCATCATCTTATTGAGGCTACTTTTAAAGCTTTTGCCCGGGCGATGAGTATGGCCATAGCGATCGATCCCCGTCGCGCTGGTATAATTCCCAGTTCTAAGGGAGTTTTATAGAAGCACTGCTTAACCGAATTAACGTTAGCTTAGAAGCCCATAATTTGAGCCACTTGGGTTAATTCGGGCGCAATCCCAGATTTTAGTTGATTATTGCTGTGTTTTACCGCCGAATCTGGGTCTTTTAGTCCATTTCCCGTTAAAACACACACCACGGTGGCCCCATCGGGAACCTGTTGATGCACTTTTAATAATCCTGCCACAGAAGCGGCGCTGGCTGGTTCACAGAAAACCCCCTCTTGGCCCCCTAAAATCCGATAGGCTGCTAATATTTCCTCATCGCTGACTGCGTGAAATTGCCCTTGACTAGCGTGACTAGCGGCCCAGGCTTTTTCCCAGTTAGCGGGGTTGCCGATACGGATAGCCGTGGCTAGGGTTTCGGGATGGTCAACCGGTTGTTTAGAGATAAAAGGGGCGGCCCCGGCGGCCTGAAAACCCATCATCTTCGGCAGTCGGTCACATTTGCCTATCTGGTGATACTGACAGAATCCCATCCAATAGGCGCTAATATTGCCCGCATTACCGACGGGAATACATAACCAGTCGGGAGCATTACCCAAGACATCGACAATCTCGAAAGCAGCAGTTTTTTGACCCTCTAAACGGTAGGGATTGACGGAATTGACTAAAGTTACGGGATAATTTTCTGATAGTTGGCGGACAATCTTGAGGGCATCATCGAAGTTGCCATTAATAGCGATGACTTCCGCTCCGTACAATAAAGCCTGGGCTAATTTTCCTAAGGCCACATAACCGTCGGGAATAATCACAAAGGCCCGCATCCCCGCCCTTCTTGCATAGGCTGCCGCCGCCGCCGAGGTGTTCCCGGTACTGGCACAAATCACCGCTTTTGCCCCTTCTTCTTTAGCTTTCGAGATGGCCATGGTCATGCCCCGGTCTTTAAAGCTGCCGGTGGGATTTAAACCATCATATTTGACAAAAACCTTGACATCGCGCCCGATTTGTGCTGAGAGATAGGGGGCGGGTATCAGGGGTGTATTGCCTTCTAGGAGGGTAATTACAGGGGTTTTACTGCTTACGGGCAGAAATTGGCGATATTCTTCGATCAAACCGCGCCAGCCGCCGATAGACGATGATTTAGTGGGTGATTGGGGGATCGATCGAGAAATAATTGTCATAGCCTTAAGGATACAGATTTGATTAGATGGCCTAATTTCCTATTTTATCGAATAAGCAGGCCAAAAAATTAATCTCGATCGCCCAGTTGGGATTCATGGGGGTTAAAACAGGGATGCAGGGAGATAAAAGACAATAACAGCAAATAAATGACCTTTTTAGGCAAAAAATTGTCATTTTATCGCTAAAAATCTGATTTTTTGCTCTTTTTGTCTTTCAGAGGTTGATTTAACTTAGTGTCAGCAGAAGTCCCTCGCTTTTAGCGATGGGATGAATGCTGACCAGCATATAGACAATTCTATAAAGTTGTGTTATCATAAATATAGATTCTTGATAACAGCCATGTACAAAGCATATAAATTCACAATAAAACCCAATACCGAGCAAGAAATAGCCTTAGCTAAAGGCTTCGGCTGTTGTCGCTGGTTTTGGAACTATTCCTTGAATTTATGCCAAGAAACCTATAAAACCACAGGAAAAGGGCTAACACGAAACTATATTCAGGGACTATTGCCTAGTCTCAAAAAAGAATATGAGTGGTTGACAGATGCTTATTCTCAGTGCTTACAGGTTGTTGCTTTGAACTTATCGCAAGCTTATCAAAATTTCTTTGAAAAACGGGCTAGATTACCAAGATTCAAGTCCAAACATGGTAGGCAATCAATTAGCTATCCAGCTAATGTCAAGTTTGAAGGTGACTACCTCAAATTACCGGGTAAAGTTGGATTAGTTTATTGTGTGCGTCATCGGGAATTTGAAGGAACAATTAAAACCGTTACTATCTCAAAAACTCCAGACGGTAAATACTACGCTTCTATTTTAGTTGATGACGAATTGGAGTTGCCTGAGACATCAAAGGATGGCAAAGGCATAGGAATTGATTTAGGACTTACTCATTTTGCCATTACCAGCCCGTCAAAAAGCTAGACGTAAAGTAGCTAAAGTTCACTCTAAAATCTCAAGATGTCGTGAGGATTTTCTCCACAAGCTATCCCGTAAGATAGTTAACGAAAACCAAGTTATTGCGGTAGAAAATCTCAATGTTAAAGGCATGGTACGCAATCATAATTTAGCTAAGGCTATTAGTGATTGTGGTTGGGGAATGTTTTGTACAATGCTTAAATACAAGGCAGAATGGGAAGGAAAAACTTATATCGAAGTTGATAGGTTTTTCCCTAGTTCTAAAACTTGTAATGTCTGTCTAAATCAAGTAGCGAGTTTACCACTTGATGTTAGAACATGGACTTGTGAGCATTGCAAAACAACCCATGATCGTGATATAAATGCGGCGATAAACATCAAAAATGAAGCCTTACGGATATTGTCGTTAGGAACTAGCGATACTGCCTATAGAGGGGATGTAAGACCAAAAGTTGGGCGTAAGTCCGTCTTGAGGCAATCCCCCGTGAAATAGGAAGCTCTCAACTCTGTTGAGAGTAGTTCACTTAGCTGGTTATAATTAAATTGAAGATGGCTCCCCCCTTAATCCCTAGGGTTGATTCATAGTAGGGTTGATTCATGAATCAACCCTACCTTGAGGGGGTTTGATCCCCCCTGCCCCCCTTGATAAGGGGGGTTTGATCCCCCCTTAATCCCCCCTTGATAAGGGGGGTGTTTGACAGTTAACACCTACCTACTTAATAAACCATCACCGGGTAAATAGCCAGAGATAAAAATTATGAAGGAAAGCACCGTCCCCACCATTAA
>VYLO01000129.1_pt1 | contig 15236 bp, 16 predicted proteins | sample 5114271 | NCBI WGS metagenome assembly VYLO01 (sample SAMN12291807, study PRJNA351875) | freshwater metagenome | isolation source: freshwater lake | place: USA: Michigan, Lansing Lake | collected 2011-08-05 | reverse complement strand
TTGACCACTGTTACATTTGGTAAATCGAGGAGTTGCTCAAAATTTATCCACATAACCCACCTCCTGTTCTGTGTTACTATTATACCATGCTCACACAGAACCTAGAAGAGCCGCAATGTTTTGATCCGATTACCTTGAAAATGCCTGGAGAAGCGGGAGTAGAACCAGATACTTGTTTTTATATTGATAATAGACAGGCAATTTTAGGCAAAGAAAGAATTGATTTAACTGTTGATCCTCCTCCCGATTTAGCTATAGAAGTGGATTTTACTTCTCTGACTGATGTAGAGGCTTATCAATTGTTGAAAATCCCCGAATTGTGGGTTTATCGTCGGGAAGAATTAAAAATATATCTGTTCAGAGAAGACAGTTATCAAGAAAGGGAAAATAGTTGTCTCTTTCCCGATATAAATATCAAGAAACTTTTCCCCTATTATGTTGAATTAGGCTGGAATCAAGGTTCTAGTCTTGCTTTACGTCAATTTGAAGCTTTAGATAATTTTAGTTAATAATCAATGCTGGTTATGGTGGTTTTCTCAACTAGACTCAGTGAGACTAACGATTAGAAGTCATTCCAGTCTGTTAGTAATTGCTCTTGGGTTTCCTGAACAAGTTTTTGCATTGGCGTTGTAATAAACAAGAGAGGGGCTTATATTACCCAAAAAATCTCAACGGACAACATCAAATAAATTTATTTTTATCAATTCAAATACTAGAAGAAACAACTCTAGCAGTTATCTTAAGGGTGAGGTACGAAGTCTCTAGTTTTAGGAAACACTGGAACTAGAGATGATGCTAAATCCCGTCATTTCGTCGCTACCACAATTTGGGCATTTTGTCAAAAAAAATTTGACTTTGCAACAAAACTACACAAAAATTAGATCAACGTTGTTAGGCAAAAAAGGGATAATTGGCGAAAGTGTTTGGTTTGGCTAAAAGGGAAAGTCTAGATTTAGCAATGGTTTCAAGGCAAGCTAGACCTTGAAAACTTCAAAAAAGCACAGAAAAGCTCACCGTAGCATAATGCAAAATTATACCAGAATCGCTGGAAGTATTGCAACCTCGTAAATAAATAGAAATTATTCTCAATAAATTCTTGAGTAAAAATAAATATTACCAATTGTCAATTTAAATATTTTTAAGTATTGAAGGTATTTACATATAAAATACTTATCATTTTGACCCGATCGCCGCTCACTTGTCGCTGCCCACAGTAATCACTGGGTAGATATACTTGATACTGTCATAATCTGAGATTTATTAAACTTCTGAAATCGGAGAGTGAGCAAGGAATCAAGTTCTTTTTTATGTTTAGAGTTCTTGCACAATTAATTTTTGAGAGTTCAAAAATGAGAAAAATAGTCATAAAATTGCATAAAATACATAAACAGAGCATTTAATTAATACTCCTCACCTAAGGTCAGATTTTTGACTTTTGCCAGAGGTCTTATGATTAACTCCTAAGTTATGGTGTTTCTTCCATCTCCCCACTTGTCACTTCCGTTCAGACCTCGGCGTGAGCTTTTGTCGAACGCAAAAGCTCACGGACGAAGCCCACTTCCCACTCTCCTACACTTTTTAAACAGGATTTAGTATAATCTCATACTACTCCTAATCACTTCTTATCTCTTGACAATGACCTTAAAAACCGATCACGGTAAAAGCCATCCCGTCGGTGCGACTGTCTTGGCCGATGGTGTCAACTTCTCACTATTTTCTAAGTATGCCACTGCCATAGAATTATTATTATTTGATGATACTAATTCTCCCGTACCTAGCCGGACTATTCTCCTCACCCCGCAAACAAACCGCACCTTTTTCTATTGGCATATTTTCGTTCACGGCATTGGAGTCGGTCAAGTGTATGCTTATCGAGTCTATGGTCCGGATAATCCGGCCCAGGGTCATCGCTTCGATCCTGATAAAGTAGTTCTCGATCCCTATGCGAAAGCGATTGTCGGTGCGGAAATTTATGATCGACAAGCTGCCAGCGAAAAAGGCGATAATTGTCATCGAGCTTTGCGGGGTCTGGTAGTGGATCCGGGCCGCTACGATTGGGAAGATGACGCACCGCTACGCACTCCCTACTCTGCCAGTTTTATCTACGAAATGCACGTCGGCGGCTTTACTCGCAACCCGAATTCCGGCGTTAGCGAGGAAAAAAGAGGTACTTTTGCGGGATTAATCGAAAAAATACCCTATTTGAAAAACCTAGGCATTACTGCCGTGGAATTGTTACCGATTCATTACTTTGATCCCGCTGCCGCTATGCCGGGGTTAACTAACTATTGGGGTTATAGCACGATCGGCTTTTTTGCGCCCCATGCTGGCTACAGTAGCGATCGCTCACCCCTGGGTCCTTTGAATGAATTTCGCGATCTGGTGAAAGCTTTACACAAAGCGGGGATCGAAGTGATTCTCGATGTGGTTTTCAATCATACCGCCGAGGGGGACGAAACCGGGCCAACTCTTTCCTTGAAAGGTATCGATAATCGCACCTACTACATCCTCGACGGGGAAGATAAAAGCCTCTATAGCAACTATACCGGCTGTGGTAACACCCTCAAGGGCAGTCATCCCATTGTTGGCAAAATGATTCTCGATTGTTTGCGCTATTGGGTGTCGGAAATGCACGTGGATGGTTTTCGCTTTGACCTGGCGGCCGTATTATCGCGCAATGTGGACGGGGAACCGATTCTGCAAAAAGGTTATAACATGATCTGGGCGATCGAATCGGATCCGGTCTTAGCTGGGACAAAATTAATCGCCGAAGCTTGGGACGCGGCAGGATTGTATAGTGTCGGTCAATTTGTCGAATTTGCCGATTGGTTTTCCGAGTGGAATGGTCCTTTTCGCGATGATGTGCGCGCTTTTGTCCGGGGAGATGCCGGCATAGTCAGCAAATTAGCGGCGCGGATTTTAGGAAGCCCCGACATATACCACAGACCTGACAACAATGTCAAGAGAAGTATAAATTTTGTTACCTGTCACGATGGCTTTACCCTTAACGATCTAGTGTCCTACGACGAGAAACACAACGAGGCTAACGGTGAGGAGAATCGGGACGGTTGCAACGATAATTTTAGCTGGAATTGTGGGGTAGAAGGGGAAACCAATAACGAGAGGATTAAAACCCTGCGACTGCAACAAATAAAAAATCTCTTAACGATCCTGTTCATTTCCCAAGGAACACCTATGCTGTTGATGGGGGACGAAGTGCGACGCACCCAAAAGGGCAACAATAACGCCTATTGTCAGGATAACCAGTTAAGTTGGTTCGATTGGAGTGCGGTAGAGCAAGAGTTCGATCTTTGGTGTTTCGTAAGGAGACTGATCGATTTTAATAAAAAATTAGCTCTTTTCCGTCAGGAAAAATTGCTAGAAGTCACCTATACCAGTCTTGAACCCCATCTCAGTTGGCATGGCGTACAGTTGAGTAAACCCGATTGGTCGGAAGATTCCCGCAGTTTAGCTTTTTCCCTGCGTCATCCCAAGGCGAACGAGTATTTACACATTATGCTCAACGCTTACTGGGAATCTCTCAACTTCCAGTTACCACCCTTGGGACAAGGGGAAAAATGGCATCGCGTCATCGATACTGCTGGGCAATTGTCCGAGGCAGCCTGTGATTTAGATGCCGCCGCCGCTATTGAATCGGAAACCTATCGGGTGCAAGCGCGTTCGGCGGTAGTTTTAATCGTTAAACCAGTATAACAAGGGGAGAGATATTGCCCGATCGACCGATGTTGAATGCTTTAACTAATGAACAATGGCATCAATTCAATCGTCAAGTGGAAAAACGTTATTTATTTGCGGAGCAATAGCTGAAATGATGCGGCTTTCATTAGCGAAACGGGTATCGATTCTCTCTTTGTGTTTAATTGGTTTTTCCCTGCCTTGGACCGCGTTCAGCGTTTCACCGGTACAGGCGAACCTAGAACCGAATGCGATCGCTATTGGTGATCCCGTCCGAGAAGAAAAGCAAGCTCGGCAGTTAGTAGAATGGTTGGGAACTAAACAATACGACAAAGTTATTGCAGCTTTGTCACCCCAACTAAAACCCCTCTGGACTGCCGAAAAACTGCAAAAGGTCTGGGAAAGCCAAGTCACTGACAATACTGGACCGTTTAAGCGCATTGTCAAAAGCAAGCTACTCGATGCTATCAATGCCAATCTGGTGATTGTCACCGTTGAATTTGAGAAAGTTACCGACGATGTGATAGTTACCTTTAACCGGTCCGGTCAGATAGTTGCCGCCGATTTTCCCGAATTTCGCAGTATTTCTGAGATTGGCACCGCTTTTGTCACGGCTTTGGTCAATAAAGACTACGGACTGGCCCGAGGTTTTTTACATCCTCTCCTGAAAGCGGAAGTTTTCCCCACCAGAGTACAAGGCGCTTGGGAGAATTTACTTAAGCGTACCGGCCCCGTGCGTCGGATCGTGGGAACTCAGGTCAGAAAAGGTTCGGATACGGACGGTGTGGATCTGGTGTTGGTGACGATTCAATTTGAAAAACTGACGGATACCTTAATCCTCGTTTTTGATGATCAAAAGCAGATTGTCAACGTGGATTTCCCTTTAGGCAATTAGTAATCAGCCGAAATTACCCCGTAAATTGAGTTGGAGACGATAAGTTATGTTAGATAAAATCGAAGTTCCCATCGAAGCGATCGCAGCTAGGGAGATTCTAGATTCCCGCGGCCGTCCCACCATCGAAGCGGAAGTGCTATTAGAATCGGGGGCGCTCGGTTTGGCCCAGGTTCCCAGTGGCGCTTCTACGGGCAGTTTTGAAGCCCACGAATTACGCGATGATGATCCCCAGCGTTACGGTGGTAAGGGTGTCCTGAAAGCAGTTCGCAATGTCCACGAAAAAATTGTCCCGGTTTTGCAGGGGATGAATGCTTTCGACCAAGCTAGTATCGATTTAGCTATGATCGATCGCGATGGCACGGCCAATAAACGAGAATTAGGGGCTAATGCTATCCTAGCCGTCTCTCTGGCTACGGCCAAAGCAGCGGCGGCGGATCTGGGATTGCCTCTCTATCGTTATCTCGCAGGTCCGATGGCCAATGTGCTACCCGTCCCGATGATGAACGTGATCAATGGTGGTTCTCACGCTGATAATAACGTCGATTTTCAGGAGTTTATGATCTTCCCCATCGGGGCCGATTCTTTTAAGGAAGGTTTGCGTTGGGGAGCGGAAGTATTCGCCGCTTTGGGTAAGGCCTTGCACGAACGCAAATTACTGACCGGTGTGGGCGATGAGGGCGGTTATGCTCCTAATTTGGCTTCAAATCAGGAAGCTTTGGATATTTTGATCGAATCGATCGAACGTGCTGGTTATAAACCGGGGTCGCAGGTGGCTTTAGCTATGGATGTGGCCGCCAGTGAATTCTATCGGGATGGTCAATACATCTACGATGGTTCTGCCCATTCTCCCGCCGAAATGGTGGATTTTTTGGCCAGTTTAGTCGATCGCTATCCGATTATTTCTATTGAAGACGGTTTACACGAGGAGGATTGGGATAACTGGAAATTATTGACCGATAAACTGGGGGCGCGGATTCAGTTGGTGGGCGATGATTTGATGGTAACTAATCCTATCCGTCTGCAAAAAGCGATCGATCTGGGTATTGCTAACTCGATCCTGATTAAACTCAATCAGATCGGTTCTTTGACGGAAACCCTACAAACGATCGCCCTGGCTACCCGTCACGGTTATCGTTCTGTCATCAGTCATCGTTCCGGAGAAACGGAAGACACCACGATCGCAGATCTGGCGGTGGCTACTAATGCCGGACAGATTAAAACCGGTTCTCTCAGTCGCAGTGAACGGGTGGCTAAGTATAATCGCTTATTACGCATCGAAGCAGAATTAGGCGATCGGGCGGTGTACGCGCCGAAAGTCGGTTTGGGTCCAAAATTCTTGGCCTAAAATTTGCAAAAAGTCTTGCACTGATCGAAAAAGGGTGTTATAGTAAAGACACTGATAACTGATAACTGGTCACTGACTATTGTGGTACTTCGCTGAAACCCTTTTCGGCGAAGTATTTATTTTTGGCCTTTTTCTGCACGAAGGTATGATTTTTGGATCAAAGGTGTTATACTAAAGGTACTGATAACTGATAACTGGTCACTGACTATTGTGGTACTTCGCTGGAACCTTTTTCGGCGAAGTATTTATTTAAGGGGGTGTTGACCAGAGAGAGGACGATGGGCGCAGCGATAAAAGCCACTAAACCCTTAACCGCAAATCCAGGCACGAGAATCGAGGCTAACCAGAAACAAAAGCCATTGAGAACAAGGATAAAGCCACCGAGGGTGAGAATAGTAATCGGTAGGGAAAGCAGTCCTAGAATCGGTTTAACCAGTGCGTTGACTAAACCAATAACTGCCCCCGCAACCATGGCCACAATAAAGCTATCGACTTTAACGCCGGGGAAGATAATATCAACCACCAATAAACTCAGGGCAGTGGCAAGAATATTTAAAAGAATGCCGATCATGAATTTCTCCTTAATTTTTCTGCGATCACTGCCATTTTATCGCAAATTTAAGGAGAGCAAGCTTAATATAGAATTAAGATTCACTAAAGTCTTTTTGAGGTATGGACAATGTTTCTTCGCCTAGTTTGTGCGTTTTTTTTGCCGCCCTTAGCCGTATTTTTGACCACGGGACTGAGTTTAGCCTTTGTTATTAACATTATCTTAACTTTAATTGGTTATGTCCCCGGCATTATCCACGCTTTCTGGATTGTCTCCAAAGAAGCGGAGAATTCCTAGTTAGGGTCTGCTGAAAAAGTTTTTCGTGGGGGCAAGCTGTGGGGTGTCGGCCGTAGTATTTTAGCCATTTTCAGGGAAAAAGTGTCTAAATTTTCCCCCCGATCACTCCAATGGTCAGCACTTTTTGATGTCAAAAAAGTCTAAAAGTCTTACCCAACAAGGTTTTTAGATTTATTCAGCCAAACCTATCTAGATGCTTAAAGACCGATTGAGGATAAAATATCTATTTTCAATAGACAAGAGCTTATTTCATAGCAAGGAGAGAGTGAAAAGGCTCTCTCCTTAATTATGGCTATTCGTCGTCGTCGCTGGCGCCAACTTGCTTGAGATGAATATGTTTTCTCCCCAAAGTAATTTCAAATTCATCTCCCGGTTTAAGTCCCATTTTTTTGGTGTAGGCCGAACCGATCAGGAGATTATTATTAGATTGGACACTGATCCGGTAGCTGGCCGAGCGCCCACCTCGTCCGTGACCATTGGCACTGCTATCTAAGTCAATTCCCTCCGCGTCGATTAAAGCATTGAGAAATTTCATCATATTAACGCGTTCGATACCATTTTTTGTCATGGTATAGTAGCCGCATTCCCGGGCTTTTTCCTCTTTGCTGAGGTTGCCTAGCTGTTTAACTTTCTCAATTAGTTCGAGGCCGGTCAGGGGTTCTGGATTAGTAGTTTTGTTCATTTAAGTTCCCACTAGATAAGTAACGGTTAGGGTCATCAAGGCCAGTCGAGGAGAATTGCTCCCCCTGACCAGAAACAATCGGGTTACGATTGCTCTCTACACTCATCTTACACGGTATAAACTAAAAATTATCACTTGCTTGGGGAAATTGATTGTAATTGATTACGCTGTATCTCTCGATAAAAATCTTAACAGAATTTATCAGGGTTGATCAAGATGCCGGGGTAAGGGAGGTGAGTCTTTCTGTCATCAATGAGAGCAGGGGGTAGCATAGAGATAAAGAGGTAAAAATGAGGGATAATGAAGCTAACAACTAGGGGTCACTATAGTGTTAAAGCCTTGCTGGATCTTAGTTTACAACCGAGGGGGACTCCCGTATCGGTAAAATCGATCGCCCTGCGTCAAGATATCCCGGCTGCTTATCTAGAGAAATTGCTGATAGAAATGCGACGAGCGGGGTTAGTTCGTTCCTTTCGGGGAGCGCAAGGGGGTTATCAATTGGCTAGGCCGGCAAATCGTATCTCGTTGGGGCAAATTTTGGAGGCAGTGGGAGAGACGATCGAGCCATTATCAGGCTATCATCCCAGGGACGAACAGGCAGAAGATTGGGTGACATTTACTATCTGGAAACACCTCCACGAGAAATTAAAAGAGGCCCTGGGGAAGATTACCTTAGCGGATTTATACTACGATGCCCGTAGCTGGATCGCCGCTAGGGGAGAGGAAACCAGCTTTATCGTTTAGTAGTTTAGAAGTTATGACAACAACAAAACAAGCAAAGATTTATGGGGGGGGTTGTCACTGTGGAGCGATCCGTTTTCAAGTGGCGATCGAGCATGATCAAGCTCTAGACTGTAATTGTTCGATTTGTCAGAAAAAAGGCTTTCTGCATCTGATTGTTCCCTCAGCACAATTTACCCTCCTAAGCGGTGAAGATTTCTTAAGTACTTATACATTTAATACCCACACAGCCCAACATTATTTTTGTCGTGTTTGTGGTATTCATCCTTTCTATCGTCCCCGCTCCCATCCTGACGCTATAGACATAAACCTGCGCTGTTTGGATGGCAATGTCTTGGAAGATTTTCAGAGCCAGTTCTTTGATGGAGCTAACTGGGAAGACAATATTGAGAAAATTCGGGATATCGATGGGAAAAGGGAGTAATTGTGAAGGGAACGGCAACGGCGATCATTTTAGTATTAGGGGCAGTTTTAGATTATCTGATCGGCGATCCCTGGGGATGGATTCATCCAGTGCAGGTGATGGGGGCGATTATTGCCGTTGCCACAAAAGTTATTCTTAATTGGACGCAGGAAAAAATTCGGCAACGTTTAGCGGGCATAATTCTGGGACTAGGTTTAATTATCTTGGCTGGGGTCTTAACTTGGCTAGGAATCCAATGGTTAGGTCAGGTCAATTTGCTGCTGAGTTGCCTAGTACAAGTGATTCTCTTGGCTAGTTGTTTAGCCGGTAGAAGTTTACGCCGGGCTGCCGAAACAGTCATCGCACCTTTACAAGCGGAAAATATCACCTTAGCTCGTTGCCAACTAAGTTTATACGTTGGTCGCGACACAGATAATCTCGGCCAGGAAGAAATCCTCCGCGCCCTATTAGAAACCGTCAGTGAAAATGGTGTGGATGGAGTTACCGCGCCGCTTTTTTATGCCCTTCTCGGTGCTTTTCTGGGGGTGGGACCAGTACCCCTCGCTTGCGCTTATAAAGCCGCTAGTACCCTCGATTCGATGATTGGCTATCGTCGGCCACCCTACACCCATATTGGCTGGTTTAGTGCCAAAAGCGAGGATGTTTTGACATGGCTACCCTGTCGTTTGACAGTCTTAACTCTCGCCCTAATTTCGGGCCAGCCAGGGCGGGTTTTCAGCATTTGTTGGCGCGATGCCCGTCGGGATCCTAGTCCTAATTCTGGTTGGAGTGAATGCGTCTATGGGGCGATTTTGGGGGTGCAATTGGGGGGGAAAAATCAATATCGGGGCCAGATTGTGGAAAAACCCTTATTGGGGGATAACCTCAACCCGATTACTGTCAAAACCGTCGAACAGGCTTTGCATTTAACTCGTACTTGTGTATTACTTTGGTTGGCGATCGCTGTTAGCGGCTTAATTGCTAGAGATTTTGCTCAATTTTAGCGACCAGAGGCGACGGCGTTGACGGGATTGACGCTGCCAGTAACGGATAATCAGGGAGAAGGTCAAGAATAGGGATTGCAGTATCTGTATCTGTCCGCAGAGACGTTGATAGTTTTGTCGGAGATGATAGGTTTTCGCCCCAGCGATGACAATATATTCTGGAGCGGGGTAAAAAATGTGGTGTAAACGTCGTTCCACCCGGTTTAAAATTTTGGTCACTCGCCCTAAAATCCGCCGCAATTGCCACAATTTCCAGACTAGAAAGCAATTAAATAAAGTTAAGCCTAGATTGAAGCCGAGGACAAAAAAGAACATGATCGAGGCGATGGTCGAGTTATGCCAATTTTAGCCTAGATTCCCGACTTGAAAGTGTCGGGGAAAGAAATCTAGGTTCTTCGGCTTGTGTTATGATTTTTATCAATTGTTTTTGCTCTAGAGCGAACTAATCAATTAAGTCTCTTGCCAGATAAGGATTTAGTCAATTTATGCCCCCCTATCGAACCATACCAAGTAACGAAGAACCGAAATCTAAGACTAAATCCGTTGAGTAACGCACAGAAAACGGGTTTCTCGGAGAAACCCGTTTTCTAGTTTTCTACTCATGCAAAAGGCAAAGATTTAGCGTCCGAGAGCGTGTAATCCGTTAATAATTTCGGCACAGCGCTCGGTAACTGCCTGTAAAGCTTCTCTTTTGCTAGAAATCGGTGGCGGTAGCACTTCCCCAATGCGAATAGTTAAGGGAATACTATGGGGAAAAGAAGAACCTTTTTGAAAAATCTTTTCTGTCCCCCACAAACTGACGGGTAACAGGGGAACTCCCGCTTTAGCGGCAATCATCGCCGCGCCTAGTTTTGGTTGATGGATCAATCCGTCCTCGGTGCGGGTTCCCTCCAGAAACACTCCTACTGCCCAGCCCGCTGCTAAGGCTGCCATCGCCGCCCGAATTGCCCCGCGATCACCACTGCTGCGTTTAACGGGATAGGCCCCGTAAAGAGCGATCGCCTGTTTTAAAATCGGGATGGTGAATAATTCCTCTTTAGCCATATAAGCTACGGGACGACGCACGGCACAGGATAATAGGGGTGGATCGAAGTAACTGGCGTGATTGCAGACGATAATCAACGGATGACGCTGGGGGACATTTTCCACTCCGTAAACGCGACCGCGAAAATAGCCGTGTAGGGTGGGGCTAACGATCGACCATTTAAAGAGATGATATAAAACTAAACTGGCAAAAGGTTCTCGCTCTTGAGGCTGGTTCATGACTGACAACTGTTCCCTAGACATGGAAAAGCCCTTGGGAGTCTTGCCGTGTTTCGACCCCAAGGACTTTGCTTTCTTCTCACTCCTCACACAATCAAAATATATAGCAATTCATGGGTTAGGGAAGGGTTAAGCGTGCCGCTTTCTTAACTGGCATAATTACCTACCTAGGGTTTGCGGCAAAAAGTTTTTCCTAGGGGTAGGGTGTGGGGTGTGGGGTGTGGGGTGTGGGGTGTGGGGTGTGGGATTTTACCGATTTTCAGGTGGTCAATTACCTCATTTTCGATGGTAATTAATTTTGCTTGGGTACTGAAAAAAGTTGGGTTAGAATATAAAGGCCAAATCTAGTCAGAAAAAGAGATTTTTTATGGAAAAACAGGTAAATTGTGCTGTAGATTGCCTAAATGGTTGTATTTTAGGCGATAAATGCCCCAATCAAGCTCATGCCGCTGAAGCAGCCAAATTTATTGCCGAAACTTCTTTGGACAAGATGTTAGAAATGGCAGAAGCCGCTAGACTAAAAAAACTGACGCAACCGACCCAATGGATTATTCCCGATGATTTCTAGGGTTTGGCTGGGGAATGGGGAATGGGTAAGAAAGTCGCTGTACCTGATTACTCCCAGTTCACTGAATAAAAGGGAGAGCCTTGGCACAAGCCAAGCAATCCGAAATTCCTGTATTAATGACGGTGATATCCTAAAATGGAAGCATTAGATTTCTATTTTAACCTATGACTGCAACAGTAATTGCGCCACCGGCTGAAATAATTAACCTATCAGGAATTAGTTGGGAAACCTACGAAACACTGCTAGAAGAATTAAACAATCGCCGCCTCCGGCTCACTTACAATCGTGGTACATTAGAAATCATGGCTCCTTCTCCAGAACATGAACTTAGTAAAGAAGTTCTCGGTCGTTTTGTGGAAACTATCGCAGAAGAATTAGCCGTTCAAATATATCCTCTTGGCTCTACTACTTTCAAACGACCAGAAATAAGTGGTGCTGAACCTGATAAGTGTTTCTATATCTACAACATTGATGCGGTTCGCGGTAAAAAGCGACTGGATTTAAATGAAGATCCCGCACCAGATTTGGTGCTAGAAATTGATGTCACTAGCAGTTCTCAAAATCGCCTCCAGGTTTATGGGGATTTAGGGGTCAGAGAAGTTTGGATTTATAATGGGGAATTTTTGGCGATTCAACAGTTAGAGAATGGTACTTACATTACCTCTGAATTAAGCCAGTTTTTACCTAATTTACCTATCTTAGAAACTGCCATATTTTTACAACAAGCTGGCCAAAAAGATTACCTAGAATTAGTGAAAGAATTTCGTGATTGGGTGAGAAGTCAGATAGACAAGTAGAAGGTTATTCTATTTCTCTCAACACTTCATCAAGGGAGTAGGTTTCATTGTTACTTATTTAAGGAGACGGAGAAAGGTAATCAATTGACAAGATTCCCTCTTGATTTAAGTAGTTTCGATAACTGGAATATCGCCAATGGGCAGGATCGTCCACATAACCACGCTTAACTGGATTATTGTGAATATATTCTAGTTTTTGCTGTAGCACTTCCTCTGAGAGAATTGCTTGGGGATGAGAACCCTCTTGCCAAAGTTGATAATCTTGATCAATTTTATGACCTAATTTGAACAGACGAAGTTGAGTTAAGTAATGCTGGTTATTGGTTTGCTTAAGATGATCGATAATTGAGCGAGCAGTAAAGGATTTAAATTTGCCAATTTCTTTAGATAAATTAGCAGATGAAGCAATAAGATGAAGGTGATTTTCCATTAAGACATAACCATGAACCGATAACCGTTGATGCTCTTGAAGAAAGCTGAGAGAATTAAATATTATTTGGGCAAGTTCAGGTTTACTAAAAATCGGAGTCCAATTGACAGTAGTGCAGGTGAGAAAGTATGGACATTGTTCAATAATTTGGTAGCGACTGCGTCCCATTTTGGCCGTCTCCTTTCCTTTGCGGGTTTATTTGTTGTGTCTCATTGCATCTCGTGGATCTCGTTCCCAGGTTGTACCTGAAGGATATTTTAAGGCAGAGCCTTAAATATTGTCTGTCAAGGCAGAGCCTTGGCACAAGCAAATCCTGTTATCTCGTTCCCAGGTTCTACTTGGGAACCCTTTATTCAGATTCTACCTGAAGGATATTTAAGGCAGAGCCTTAAATATTGTCTGTCAAGGCAGAGCCTTGGCACAAGCAAATCCTGTTATCTCGTTCCCAGGTTCTACCTGGGAACCCTTTATTCAGATTCTACCTGAAGGATATTTTAAGGCAGAGCCTTAAACTATTGTCTGTCAAGGCAGAGCCTTGGCACAAGCAAATCCTGTTATCTCGTTCCTAGGTTCTACCTGGGAACGCTCTTTTCAGGTTCTACCTGAAGAATACTTTAAGGCAGAGCCTTAAATATTGTGTGTCAAGGCTCTGCCTTGACACAAGCGATCAGTTTTTTCCACTGTTGACTGTTATTGAGGATTTTTTCTTTTCGCGGGTTTTTGTTTGCTGGTAGGGAGTAGGGGAGCGGTTAATTTTTCGTAGAGTTCAAAGAGGTATTCAATACGGTTTAATTCACTGGTGAAAGGTTGGGGACGATAACACAAATCAACAGCTTTGTCAAGTTTTTGGTGAGCTTTGAGCAAGTCGGGAGGCATGGTTAAAGGATCGTATAAATCCGCAAGGCTACTATCAGGATATTTTACCCTTGTATCTAGCACAGTTTGAGCGCAAGTTTCAACGGTTTGTTTTTGTTTGTCGGTGATATTTTCTGGAAAGGGGTAGTTATTATAAACAATATCTTTTGAGTAGCGATAATCGCTTTTTAATCTGCCACACACATATTTAACCCATGCCATGTGCATTTCTGAAGTAAGAATACCAAATAAATATAGATTGGCATTAGGAATTAATAAAACTTGATCATTACCAATCACATTTTTATTCATAAAACCTATCGGAATATATTTTCTTCTTTCAGATGAGACACGGGGAACAAGTAAATAATTCGTGTCGGGTTGTGCTATTTGACAGAATAGAGTAGGTGTCGCCGCAAATTTACGAGTAGAAGCAGCTTTACTTTTTAATCTAAAATTTTTAACCTTATCTACTCTTTTGATGACTTCTGGTAATGTCTTTAATTCAGTGGGAGAAATATCGACTAACCATAGACAATAGCGACTATAACCATTAATAAATTCTTGCGCTCCTGTATAAGGTCTAATCCATTTTTCTGCCTTCGGCTCTAATTTTAAAAATTCTTCTTTTTCTGGTTCTGTAAAAATAAAATTACCACCATCTCTTGGCATACTACCAAAACGCATTAATGGAACATTAGATAATGCCCAAAATCGCTGAAACCCAGATAGATCAAGGAAAATCATAAATCGAGGTTAACCCTTTGTCCCGTAATGGTTTGAGCCTTTTTTGCTGCCCGAAAATGCCTAAGTCCCAATAAGGGAAAACTTCGGTTATTAATAATGATGTCACTTCCATCAACTAAATAGTGATTAATATTATTAGACTGAATAACTAATGATTCACCTTGAATATCTTCATAATCAAATAGGATTTTATTTGTTATATTAAAACTTCCAAAGCCAATGATAACACAATGAACTGCGGCGTTTCCTTTTGCTTCATTACTCCATTTAAAAGTACGATGGGCAAAATGAATTTTTAAATGATATTTTTGAAAAAGAATATTCCAAAGTAAGGCAACTTGCTCCCCTTGAGATATAGAATTTGTGGAAACAAAAGCAACCCTGATTCTATTGCCCTGAATTATTTGAGCAGCCTTAATATACCATGCACACACATAATCCAAAACGCCTATTCCTTTCTCACCGTCGAAAACATAAGCCATATCATTCCTTTGCTCATCATTCATAATCATCGCACCCACAAAAGGAGGATTCCCTAAAATAAAATTGAGCTTCTCTTTTGATATAAGTTCTTCCCAATCAATCCGTAAGGCATTTCCATGAACAATCTTTGCCGCTTTCTTTAATGGTAAACGCACAAAATACTGACCAAAAGTATTACTAACTTTAATATTCATCTGATGATCAATTAACCACATCGCCACTTCTGCCACCCTCACCGCAAACTCATCGTATTCAATACCAGCAAACTGATTGACATCTACCTGAATAATCCTACTAATATCTATTACTAACTGCCCCGTTTTATCTAACTCCTGTAATACCAAAATCTCTAAATCGCGTAACTCTCGATAGGTAATAATTAAAAAATTGCCGCAACCACAGGCAGGATCAAGAAAATATAAATTAGCAATCTTTTTCTGAAATTCTAGTAATTTATTGCGATTGCCTTTAATCTTCTCA
>VYLO01000127.1_pt1 | contig 15337 bp, 14 predicted proteins | sample 5114271 | NCBI WGS metagenome assembly VYLO01 (sample SAMN12291807, study PRJNA351875) | freshwater metagenome | isolation source: freshwater lake | place: USA: Michigan, Lansing Lake | collected 2011-08-05 | reverse complement strand
ATCGCTCAAGGGAACAATCAAGACGCGATCGGCCACTATAACCGGGGAGTTGGCTACATCCAACAGAAAAAATACGATCTCGCCCTCGCTGAATTTACCAAAGCGATCAACATTAATCCCCGATACGCCGAGGCTTACCTCAATCGCGGGTTTCTTTACGAACAACAGGAGAAACCCGACCTCGCCCTGTCCGATTACAATCAGGCGATCAACATTAATCCCCGATTAGCCGAGGCTTACAACAATCGCGGGTTTCTTTACGCCGAACAGGGGAAACCCGACCTCGCCCTGTCCGATTTCAATCAGGCGCTCAACATTAATCCCCGATTAGCCCTGGCTTACAGCAATCGCGGGCTTCTTTACTACGGACAGGGGAAACCCGACCTCGCCCTGTCCGATTTCAATCAGGCGATCAACATTAATCCCCGATTGGCCGAAGCTTACAACAATCGCGGGTCTCTTTACGACGATCAGGGGAAACCAGACCTCGCCCTGTCCGATTACAATCAGGCGATCAACATTAATCCCCGATACGCCCCGGCTTACAACAATCGCGGGTTTCTTTACTACGAACAGGGGAAACCCGACCTCGCCCTGTCCGATTACAATCAGGCGATCAACATTAATCCCCGATTAGCCGAAGCTTACAACAATCGCGGGTTTCTTTACTACGGACAGGGGAAACCCGACCTCGCCCTGTCCGATTACAATCAGGCGATCAACATTAATCCCCGATTAGCCCTGGCTTACAACAATCGGGGGCTTCTTTACGCCGGACAGGGGAAACCAGACCTCGCCCTGTCCGATTACAATCAGGCGATCAACATTAATCCCCGATTGGCCGAAGCTTACAGCAATCGCGGGGTTCTTTACTACTTTCGACTAGAAAGGGAAAAAGCGATCAGAGATTTGCGACAAGCCGCTGAACTGTACCGCCGGCAAGGAAACGCGGCGGCCTATGAAAAGGTTATGGAATTCCTACGGCAATTAGGTGCGGTCTAGTCCTTTTTCTTGGGTTGAGTCCGTCGGTTGGGTTGAGCGAATCAATGGGTTAAAGAAAACCTCTCAATTTTAAGGGAAAGCGAAACCCAACAGCCAACACTTAAATCTGTCGGAATCGGCGATCGCTTCTCATGGCTTTTTGTGGGGTTTCCTTGGGTCTATAGTTGGGTTTCCTTGGGTCAAACCAACCGACGATAATTGTTATCAGTATTTAGTTTTTTCTAGTCTAGTCTGTTAATTGTTCATTAAAAACCTTCGGGATGGATGTTATTTTATGACCCTAAAACAACTCATACAAGACAAACGAGAGGATATCCTAAAAATTGCCACCAAACATGGTGCTTTTAATGTGCGTGTATTTGGTTCCGTTGCTAGAGGTGAGGAAACCGAAAATAGTGATATTGATTTTTTAATTGATTATGATTTAGCTAAAACATCCCCTTGGTTTCCAGGTGGATTATTAGTTGATTTAGAGGATCTCTTAGGGTGTAAAGTGGATGTAGTAACTGAAGAAAGCCTTCATCATCTAATTAAACAGCGAATCTTAAAGGAGGCAATTAAGTTATGAATGAAGATCAAGTTTATCTTGGATATATTTTAGACTGTATTGATAAAATTAAGGAGTATTCCCAAGGAGGAAAACAGGAGTTTTTTGCTAATTCAATGATCAGCGATGCTATCATTAGACGCTTACAAACCTTGGCAGAATCAACTCAACGGCTTTCGGAGGAATTAAAGGCAAATATTCCCGATGTTGACTGGCGTAATATTTCTGGTTTTAGGAATATTTTAGTACATGATTGTTTAGGAGGAATTGACCTTAATACAGTTTGGGATGTGGTAGAGAATTATTTGGATAATTTAAGAGAACAGATTTTAAGGCATCTAGAATCAGTCAATACTTAATCACAGTCTAATTTTGTAGGTTGGGTTGAGCGAATCAATAGGTTAAAGAAAACCTCTCAATTTTAGGGGAAAGGGAAACCCAACAGTCAACAACTAAATCTGTCTGAACGAGCGATCGCTATTTCGGTTCTCTTATTTTTTTATTGGGTTTCCTTCTTGATCTTGAGAATCGCAATATCAACTGATTTTGGTAGATAATTGAGATGGGATTTAATCATTATTCTTCACTTAAATTAAAATCAATTCGTTGATAAATATCCAGCAGTGAAATTTGAAAATCTACAGAATAAAACCTTAAAACATCCTTGTCTGATTCATAAACTTTAAATAACCATTCTCCATTATCTTGTTGATAAAATTGTTCTACATAATAACGATATTGATCAATCAAAATATATTCCTTAAAGTCAGGAATGGAGCGATAAAACTTAAACTTATCAGTGCGGTCATAATCTCTAGTTGATTTTGATAAAACCTCGACAATGATTAACGCATTAGTTACGGTATTTGTGCCTTTTCCTTCATATAATGGTTTGCCTTTAATCACCATGACATCAGGATAAGTATAAAAGCGATATGTCGGCATCCATAACCGGACATCACTCATAAAAGCCCAATAATCTTCATTGTTAATCCCAGTCGGAAAATTTTTACAGAAATTCAAAGCAATCAGATTATGATTAGTAGTTGTTCCTACCATTGGAATAATTTCTCCATCTAGATATTCATTTTTGTATTCTGCTGTTTCTTCTAGCTGACAATATTCTTCGGGTGTATAATACCGTTTTTCGATTTGAACTTGCATACTAACCTCCCTTATCTTGGTTAAATTCCCATTCAATAGCAACTTTAATATTAGCTTATGCTGAACCTTTTGTCACTAAAGGAATCCCCGTTTTACCCCCAACTTGTCAGCCAAATTCTCAAGTAACCTGACTGGGTGGACTTACTTGGGAAACCCCCTGTTTAATCGAATTTAATAATAATTGTACATAGTCATTGACAATATTAGTCCGTAGGTTGGGTTGAGCAAATCAATAGGGTAAAGAAAACCTCTCAATTTTTATTCCCCTCCTCTCATGGCTTTTTGTGGGGTTTCCTTGGGTTAATCCAACCGTACTGAAACTCTTGACCGGGCCGATTGGTGATCGTAATTCTGTCATTTTGAGAGTGGCAATCTGGTTTGATCACTATGAGTAAGGAAGCGCCATTAATGCTCTGATATTCGCAGGCCAATTAAGTCCCCTATCGACATATTGTTACCCTTTTTTCTTACACATAAAAAATCGCCAGCAAATTGAAATATATAATAAATATTTTTTAAAAAGCTGATCGCAGATTCCCTTTCGGCGTTTTGTAAATGTCTATGTTCAAAGAGAATAATTAATGGAGTGTATTTGGTTAAATCCAATTGAGATAATATTTTCCAATCAGCCCCTTCTGTGTCGATATGAAGAAGATATAACTGAGCAATTTTGTATTTTTGAAAAAGCTCATACATCGTCATTCCTTGAATGGTATCTTCAACAATAAAAGGGTGTAATTTTTCAATCTCAACAAAATTTTTCAAGTGTTTTATAATATGTTCTTTATCCAAAGAACCTAACTGATCATACCAAATCGGCAACTCTGGCAAACTTTCGATAGCTTCTTTTTTTACCCAATAAAAAACTTGTTCTGATCCATCATTTATGAAAGCATTTTCAAACCTAAATCTTGGTTTTTTTGGGTAACTCGTTTGAAGCTTATCAAACAAATAAGATACAGGTTCAACGAATAAAACTTCCCATTTTGAATTCCTCTTGATTATTCCAGAAAGAGGATCATTGATTTGACCGTCATTTGACCCTATTTGAACTACTTTAAAATCTACATTTTCCGTTATTTTATCAATCCAATATGTTGTGGATAGTTTTTGTTTAGTCCAAAGTTTCTGATCAAGTAATATTGTCCAATCATTAATAATCGGAATTTTTTTTACTAACTGTTTGAGCGTTTTCACAAAAAGCCTCCCCTTTATAGTCCTATAGTCCGACAAAAATATTCATATTGAATCAGTCTGGCTCTCTTGGACATTGGGGGAAAAATGTTCACAACGTCACCTTATGGTGGCCAATTCAAGTCTGAATTGCATCACTGTCTGATCTACCTTCATAGAATACCTCATTCGGGGTACGATAGTCAAGACATTTTCGAGGACGATTGTTAATTAAGTTGACGGCTCTTTCTACCTCCTCTGGCTTAACGATTTTAAAATTCGTTCCCTTGGAAAAAATTGTCTTAACAGTCCATTAGGGTTGAGTCCGTAGGTTGGGTTGAGCGCATCAATAGGTTAAAGAAAACCTCTCAATTTTAGGTAAGAGCGAAATCCAACATTTCAGTTATCAGTAGGTTGGGTTGAGCGCATCAATAGGTTAAAGAAAACCTCTCAATTTTAGGTAAGAGCGAAATCCAACAACACCTAAATCCGTCTGAATGAGCGATCGCTATTCCCCGCCTCTCATGGCTTTTTGTGGGGTTTCCTTGGGTTAATCCAACCGTACTATAGTTGGGTTTCCTTCCGTCAACTCAACCTACAAGTCCTTTTTGTGGGGTTTCCTTGGGTCAATCCAACCGACAAGGGGGATTATGCTGATCATGAAATTATTTCTGGAAGAGTCTTCGATTACCACCGACGTTTTGGGTAAAGCGATCGTAGGAGCGATCATTGCCGCAAAAACCGTGGCTATTCTCGACGCAGCCATGAAGCTAGAATGGTTAGAAAATCGTCCCCGTTACCTTAGTGTTCTGTATCGAACCTTTGTTTACACCCTAGCAGCACTGATTCTCGGCAATTTTGGCAAAGGGAAAGTTTCTCTCAAATCCTTGCGGTTACTCTCTGTCTCGCAGTGGTTTTTTGTCTCCACAATCTCTGGCACGAAATCGATCGCTATTGGGGTAAAGGCAAATTGAGAAAATTTTTTCTCGATCGCTCCTAAAGTAGAGCAGTTATCTTAATGGTGAAGTTTTCCTTTTGGGGAGTCCGGAGACTGCGAGACAGGAGACAGTCTTGGATCATACTAAATCCGGTTATTAAAAACTGATTATTTATGACCCCTTTTGCCTCTTGCATGAGCAGAAAACGGGTTTCTCGGAGAAACCCGTTTTCTGTGCGTTACTCAGTTTTCAGTTCACTGATTACTGATTACTGTTCACTGTTCACTGAAAATACACCCCACACCCCACTTAAGAAGTATGTACGATCGCCCTATCTTTCCAGGGCAACCGCTGCTACGATAAAATACGGGTGAAAAATTGCTAATCCAAGGAGTACAGACGTGATTGAACCTTTAGTGCTAGGGATTGTCCTAGGCTTAATTCCCATTACCCTAGCGGGTTTGTTCGTTGCCGCCTACTTACAGTACAAACGGGGCAATCAATTCGGCTTAGACTAAATCTATCACGCCAATCCCCCGAATTGAGACAATCTCCCGTCAAGCTAGGCACTAGACGGGAGATTTTTCAACAGGACAAATTTGCCGCTTAACAGATTGTGGCTGCCAGCGTTGCCATCCCTGCAAAACTTATCTGTCTTGGGAAAGCGATCGCCTAAAACCAAGAGCTACACGGCTGTTAAACTAGGAAAACGAATAACGGTTTCTGTATATTCGGGAACCCATCCGGCGGTAGTGGTGAAGTAACGCACTGCTTTAACTCGTTTACTAGCAGTGAGGTGAAACCAGTGTTCGCTATGGGCGGGAACATTGATATATTCTTGAGGTTGAATAGTTAATTCCCCCTGAGAACCATCGGCAAAGACAAAGCCAAAAACCCCCTCCCCATCAATGATATAACGCACCTCATCGTCAGCGTGGGTGTGACAGCGCTCGAACTTTGCCAGTAAAGTGTCGAGATTGGGAATTTCAGGGTGTAAAACGATTAAATCTCTAGCTTGATAACCCGCTTCTTGTTTAAGTTGCTCAAAATAACCGTCTAAGCTGGTTAAAACTATTTCTTTTTCTTCGTCAGTGAGAGAAGCTTGTTTAAGTAGCTGACGGGTGTCCTCGTTTTCGATCGGCCAATAGTTTAAAGTAACATTTAATTTGGCCAATTCCAGACTAATATCGGCTAACTGGGTATAGGTTGTCCCATTCTCTAAGCGTAGTATCGCCATTGGTTATCATCCTCAAGATTACTTTTTCTATTTTAAAGTTTTCCAGAGGCAAGCCGCTCGATTTTTTGCCCCTCGATCTCTTGCCAGTTCCTAGGATTTTCTGCTCAAAAATGCTATTATGGTCTATATCTGGGGAATTAGCTCAGTTGGTAGAGCGCTGCGATCGCACCGCAGAGGTCAGGGATTCGAGTTCCCTATTCTCCATTTTCCAGAGATATTAACCGCTTTTCAAGGTTCAAGAAAGATTATGAACCAGTCTCAACTTCCCAAAAAGGCGTTACTTTTATTTCTGGGGAGAATAGCAGAGGATTACTGACAGAAAAGCTAAAAGATTTGACTTGTGGTGGTAATTTTCCTTGAAAAAATGCCATTAATTCCTGATCATTTCTCGGTAAATGACTAAGGATAACTCCATTAGCTGAATTATCTTGAACAAAGCGAAAATTGGCTTGAGTTCCATCGAGATAATTAACGTTAATTATCACGGGAGGGATTCTAAATATTTTTTTGATTATTTTACCCAACCAAGAATATTCAAATTTAACTTGAACACGAGTAATCCCACTATTACGAGTAGGTAATTCATAGACTTGATCCCAAGTAATATTAGTAGTCTCTCCTAGAGGGGTTGGACTGCAACGACTGACTTTTTGTCTTTCTAGAAGATAAAAGTTGGTTTTGATTGCGGGGACGCGGAAGGGCGAATTTACCGAGTCAAGTTGATAATTACAAACCACATAGGAAAAGGCTTTAGGTTCATCAAAAAAAGGATGTCTGCCATCAATAGCTTGAAAGTGATAAATCAGATAATCTCTGGGAGATTGAGATAAGCTTTGATAATTTAGTTCATCCAGTTTTTCTGTATAAGCAGTATAGGATTGAATAATCGGCCGCGGTTTCCAATTAAGCTGATTGCCCGGAATCAGTGAAAATTCCCAGGGAATTATATCAATAGTTTTGCCTTGCACTTTTCCCAGCACAGAATCGGGTATTTTGGTAGCGGTAGCAATGACTTGTAAATTTTGAGTTGTACTCCTTTCACCTCGCATTTTTAATTCTCTGGGATTAAGGATAGAGGAAATGACAACCCCAATATTATTAGCCACCCTATCGGGACTGAAATTACTCCACTGGCGAGCATTTTCCAATATAGTCCAATTAGGACTAGAGGTGATAATAATACATCCCAAAAAAATTATTCCCCAAGCACAATAAGCAATTTTCTTAAACCGAGATTTTTTAATAATTGTTGTATAGAGAGAAGCTAAGAGAATAACCACAAGTGTAAAAACAACAACGTGAGCATCTTGCCTAACAAATCCATGCTTAAATGATAAAAATATAGGAAATATATAGGCAATAGCCAGACTAATTTTTTGGTCTATAATTGCCAGGGACATTAAAAGCAAACTTAAGGCAAAGCAGAGCAAGGCAATGAGTAAATGCGGGTAATTTCCTACAATACTCATCGCACTGGAATAACCAGAAGAAATTTGCCAAGAATTGCTCAAATATTCCATGAGAGAGGGAAAATTATCTAGATTAATTGTTTGGATAAGAAGTAACCCATGAAGCCCATAAAATACTAACAGAGGTAAGAAGTTAAGTAAGTGGTTATGATTAAATAGAAGATAGATTCTGCCTTTGATACCCCTTGCCTCTCTTAATAAGGGGGGTGCCGATAGGCGAGCAGATCTGACGATAAACCAGAGATTTAAAGCTACTCCTCCGGCAATGCAAAAATTAACTATAATGTGAATAAAGGCTCGGTTAGAGGCAGCTGGATAGAGAAAAATAAAGGCAATGGAAGGAATAGTTAAAGTTAAGTTTATACTGGCGAGAACATTTTTTATAACTATCGATGGTGACTTCTGAAAATATCCCCGAACAATATTAACGATTATGTAGATAAACAGGCTGCCTGCTAGATAAATTCCTAGAGTTAGTTTCGTGAGTATAGAGAACCCAGTGATTATGCCAATAGCCATAGCTAAATAATTGATATACTTTTGAAAAAAGTTATCAAAAGACATGAGTATCAGGAGGATAAATATTATCTGATAATCAACAGTAAAGCCGACACTGTTGTAGGGATTTCCTACTAGAGTAGCAAAAATAATTGACAGCACAAAAACTATTTGATTGCTATAGCTTTTAATAAATAATAATCTGAGAATAACCACCGCTAATAGACAAAGGTGTATCAACCAGCGAAAATAGATAATTTGGGAAAAGTTGTAATTTAAAGATGTGCCATGAATCAGATAGCCTAGGGGTCCATAGGTGAAGATAATATCTTGTCCAAAAATTAACTGTTTATGGGCAGCATCACTAATAGCAAAAGCCCAAGAAGGATCTAAGCCAATTCTTAACCAGTCAATACTAGGCAAATTTGCCAGAAAAAAGTAGGCAGTAATAATAATTAGTATTCCCTTGACGACTACAGCTGAATCGAGAGATTTTTTGTGCATAATTTTTGAGTTAAAAAATACCTTTTAATTCCTTCTCGTGATTATAAATCCAATCAAAAATATCTTGGATTAATTTTCTACCGTCTCGCTGGGGTTGCCATCCAGTTATAGAACTGATTTTGCGAGAATCAGTGATAAAAATTGGCATATCTCCGGTGCGATTTTCGGGAATTGCCTCAATCATTATACTATTGCCCGTGATTTCTTGACATAGTTTGGTGGTTTCGTAAAGAGACAAAGAAAAATCTTGCCCACCCCCCACATTAAAAGTCTGCCCTTTGAATTGTTCTAAATTAGCAATCTGAATATCGATTAAATCAAGTAAATCAGCTACATGAAGAAAATCTCTAACCTGTTTCCCCGTACCCCCATAACCGATGTATTTTAAGGACTTCTGAAAGTAATGATTAGCCACCCAAAGGGCAAAAACTCCCTGATCAACTTTTCCCATTTGCCAAGGACCAGTTAAAACTCCACAGCGATTAATTAAAGTTCTTAATCCGTAGGCATCCCCATATTCATTAATAATCAATTCCGATGCTAACTTAGTGGAACCGTAGAGAGAACGGGGCAAATCTAGGGGAAATTGTTCACTAATACCAAAAGCAGAAACCCCGGGTAAATTTTGCTGTTCAGATAACTGAAAACGAGTATCTGTTTCTGTATAGTTTAATTGATTAAGATAGGCGATGGGATAAACTCTGCTGGTGGAGAGAAAAATAAAATCTGCTTGGGTTTGTCTAGCTAATTCTAAACAGTTAATCGTTCCAATTAAGTTTGTTTGCAAAACGTAGCCTGGGGAAGTATAACCAGCTAAAACCGAAGGTTCTGCCGAACATTCTAGGATTAAATCCACTGGCAAAGCGGATGCTTCTAAGTCTTCCGCATTTCTGACATCTCCATGAACAAATTCAATTCCTGCTTGTTTGAGACGGGGAATATTTAACTCGGAACCGCGACGTTTTAAGTTATCTAAAGCGATAATTTTCCAGTCGGGATAACGTTGGGCTAATCCTAAACCTAAAGAACTGCCCACAAAACCCGCACCACCAGTAATTAACACTTGTCTAGTCATAATTGTACAATCTTGATTAGTATTTGTAGGTTACTTTGAATCACTGTATTGTCAGTAATTATCTAGGTTTGGTGGCTTTGACAAATAGCTGCCCACCCAAGAAATTCCAGAAAATAGGGAATTTTAAATAAATTTTGAGTAAGGTGGGTGAAGCGGGTCTTCCTTTCGTAGAAAATGGTAGAAAACGAGGAATTAAAGTATCGATTCTAAAACCAATTGTTTCCAATAACTCCTTTAAAGAAAGGTGAGTTATTGGTAGTTTATGATCAATAAAATCATAGTATTCTTTATAAGAATACTTAAAATTAGGTTGAATCACTAGAAGTGATCCGCCCGGTGTTAAAATGTCATAACAAAATCCCAAAACTTCGATTAATTCTTCCGCACTATTTAAATGCTCGAAAAAGTTGGAGATAAAAATTTTATCAAATCTTATATCAAGTTTTTGCTGCTCATTAATACTGAGAATATTGAGATTCAATACCGTTACATCAGGATTAGCAAAAACTTTTGCATCAGAATTAAGATCGATTAAGTATTTATTTTTAGAACGAATTTGATTAATAAATTCACAGTAACCTCCACCAATATCTAAAACTGTATCATTGACAGTAACATAATTTTGTAAAAAATTATTAACCAAAACTTTCCAAAGAGCTAATTTTGCTTTTCTTTCTTGAGGATTAAAGCGACTTTCGTAAAGTCTCTTTAAGTATTCCATTTGTCGGGTTACTTGCTCGTCTAACATGGTTTTAACCTCTGAATTTATTGGTTACTTTTATCTAATTTTTTGGACAGGTTTGCGCTTATAGTCGCCTCTAGAAAGGTATTTTTCTAACCAGATAGAGAGAACTATAAATAAATAACGACTACCCATTTCCTTGAGTTTTAACTTGGAAATCCCCGTGGTACGATTGCGCCAAGTGATGGGAATTGTCGTATAGGAATATCCTCGCACGATTGCTTTTAAGGGCATCTCTACTGTTAAGTTAAAATGGTGAGATAGTAGAGGTGAGATTCCTTCGATAACCTCCTTACGATAGATTTTAAAGGCGTTAGTGGTATCATTAAATTTTAGCCCAAATAAAACTTGAATGAATAGATTAGCCAAACGATTGACGAATAACTTGTGCCTGGGATAATCAATAACTTTTCCTCCTTTGATAAAACGAGAACCAAAAACGCAATCGTAGCCTTCTTGGAGTTTATAATAATAGTCCACCATGTTATCGGGAGAGTCGGAATTATCTGCCATTACTACCGCAACTGCATCCCCGCTAAAATTTTCTAATCCACAGCGCACCGCAAAACCAAAACCATTGGGATAATAGTTATTGATGTAGCGAATCCGAGGATTTTCTTGGTTGATTTTTTGCAGAACTGCTTCGGTGTTATCTTTGCTATTGTCATTAACCACTAGGATTTCATAATCAATTTTATCCTCTTCTAAACGTTCAGATATTAAGTGAGTTGTGCTTTCGATGCAATCTTCTTCGTTGTAAGCAGGAATAACTATTGATAGGGTTTTTACTGCATAGTTATCCCTTGATTGACGTGGGTGAGAGTAACCGTCCATCTGGAAAGCTGGTGCTAATCCTTCGGGATAGTACATTTCTGTCTCATTAGTCTTATTCTTAGGTTTAAAAATTAGGCTATCACTGGCAACATAATTAATACTGGCCCCCAGTAAAACCCCAATCATTGTGTTAACTCCGGGGCTAATTCCTAACCAGTTTAAGAAGGGAAATATCAAGAAAACTCGCAGTAAAACTGCTAAACCTGCCGAGAGATGATAGAGAGGAAGTTGTATCAAAATCACATCTCTGATTGTCCAATCTCCTCCAGTCCACACCCAGATTCTATAGATAAAGAAACTAGCAATTAAAGATATTTCTATAGAGATAACGTTGGCCACATTCTTCAGAAATGGTGTATTAAATCCCAAGTCATCAATGAACCAATAAATTAAGAATAAGTTGATTAGAAATGCGATTCCTCCAGCAATGAGAAATCGGAAGATTTTATTGTTGTAGATTTTAGTTAACATAATGGTATCTTAAAACATGATCTGGTTTAGTTTTTCTAGGTCAATATTGCGATTAATAACATTATTAATGTCCTCTGGTTAACTAATTGACAGAGTCCCTCAATTACTAGCAGTATATTTGGCTAAAAATCACTTTTGTAACGAGGGAAAACTAGCAGATAAAAATTGACCAGAATAATTCTTGATTTACCCTAAGTCCAACGGCTAACGTTTTGACTAAAAATCTCTTTGAGAATATCTGTTACTGTGTAGGTTAACTGCCAATCAGGATAATGATTTTTAAACTTACTCACATCAGAAATCCACCAGATATGATCACCAATGCGATTAGTCTCCACATACTGCCAGTTTAACTTTTTATCCGCAATTGCTTCACATTCTTGAATAGCTTCTAACATGGAACAATTACTAAAGCGACTACCACCGATATTATAAACTTCTGCTACTCGCGGGGTCTGATAAAAATGATAGAAAGCATTGACCAGATCGTAACTATGAATATTATCGCGTACCTGCTTACCCTTATACCCATAAATACTGTATTCTTTGCCAATCATCGTACATTTCATTAAGTAGGATAAAAACCCGTGTAATTGGGTTCCCGAATGACTGGGACCGGTTAAACAACCACCACGAAAAGAGGCAGTTTTCATCTCAAAATAACGCCCATATTCCTGTACTAACACATCCGCTGCCACTTTCGAGGCACCAAACAAAGAATGTTTACAAGCATCAATACTCATCAACTCGTCAATACCTTGAGCAAAATAAGGATGATTTTCCGAGATTTCCCAACGTAATTCTTTTTCTAGTAAAGGTAATTCATTCGGTCTATCCCCGTAAACTTTATTGGTGGAACAAAAAATAAATACTGCTTGGGGACAGTGTTGACGAGTATTTTCTAATAATACTAAAGTTCCGTTAGCATTGACACTAAAATCCATATAGGGATCCTTTGCTGCCCAATCGTGGGAAGGTTGCGCCGCCGTGTGGATAATTAAGGATATATCATGACTATAGGTTTTAAATATATCTGCAATAGCTTCATGATCCCGAATATCCACAGCATGGTGAATGTATTTATCCCCGTAATCTTGCGATAATTTGGCTCGATTCCACTCCGTTGAAGCGTCTTCGCCAAAAAATACCTGACGCATATTATTATCGATGCCAACGACGGTATAACCCTTGTCACAAAAAAACCTCACTGATTCGGAACCGATTAAACCAGCAGAACCGGTTACTACAACGATCGCCATAACTTTATCCTGAATTTTTTGCCTAGTTGTTGAGAAATTTCCCAAGTTGAGAAAACTTTCTCCGACTTTACTAGATATGTTCGCCTTTGTCAATTAAACAGGAGGAGATTCCCTTAACTGCGGCAATTCCCTCAAAAATTATCGTCTTATCCACTAGGAGCGATTTAATGGCGTTTTCTTGCCAGTAATCCCTAATTAAGTCCCTATCTCCCCCTGTTAAAATTATCCTGCTCTCTGGAGATAAATTTAACCATTCCTGACTGAATTTTTCTATTCCTGCCAAAATTGTATAAATTATCCCACTTCTTATCCCTTCTGCTGTTTCTTTTGCCCACATCTGCGGTAATCTTTCCGATAAGGACACCTCTGGTAAGGCTGCCGTCCGTTCCCTTAAACTGGCTAATTGTACCTTTAACCCGGGTAAAATTGCTCCCCCCACTAGCTTTTTATCCCTATCCACTCCCGTAAAAGTTAAAGCTGTTCCCGCATCGATGACTAAACAGGGAAATCCGTATTTTTTTCCCGCACCTAAGACAGCTAAAGCTCGATCGATGCCGAATGTTGGATATAAATTCAGTAAAGGAATATCTTTTAAAGTAATTATCCGTAAATTGCCATAATTTGCCCATAATTCCCTTTGGCTAGGAACCACAGAAGCGACCACTAATGCACATTTGCATTTATTTGTCAAGAGTTTAGGGAAAATTTGTTGCAAAAATTCATCACCTAGGGGTTCTCTCAGGTGGGGAGTATCGAGACAAGCTAACAGGGTTTGACCGCGAAAATACCCCCAATGTAGGCGAGAATTGCCGATCATCAACCCTATCCAGTCAGTATCTTGCTCAGTCATTTAGTTAGTGGGAAGTATTTTCAGTGAACAGTGAACAGTAATCAGTAATCATACCAAATTTCTAAATTCCTGACAGACATAGAGCTTCTAAAATCCAAGACCAACCCGTTAAATAACCGATAGTGTCATTGGATAAACGATTTAAAAGAGCATCGAGTTTATCTCTTAAAGCATCAAGAGATTCAAAAGTTTCCCATGCCAGAAAATTTTTCAGGTACAGCCAAACTCTCTGTTGCGGGGTTAACTTCAGGACAACAAGAAGGTTGATAAAACCAGATAATATTGTCGGGAATTTCTAAGTGTCCCGCCATATGTGCAGGAGCGTTATCTACTTGTAAAATATGTAATTCATTGGCAAAAGCTGGCGTTGTCATAGATATTCTCCGAAACAATCCCCATCTAAAGGGGAGAATTCCTAGAAGAAGCTTCTGCCCTGTCGAGGCTCTACAGCCCCGGACAGCCAAAAGCATTGGAAGTTATCTTGAAAATTACCAATGGGCTTAACTCCGAAAAGAGTTATTTGATTCCGAGCAATAGTGTGACCACCAAATCTCCTTTCATCCTCGCAGCAAAAACTTACTTTCTCGTAACGCTTTACTTTCTCGCTTTCCCTTTCTAGTCAAGCTTTTAGTCGTTTAAATAAGTTCGCTTTAAACTCATCTACTTCGCCAGGCAATTGTCTCGGATTTCGTGGTCTAGGTACTTTTAATTGAGCTTCCTAATTCCTGTCTAACGAGACGAGCAACTGTTGTCTAGCTGAGGGAAATTTCTCGAACGACCGAGAGCCAAAAATAAATCTCTTTATAGCTGGTAAAACCTCCTGAGTCTTTTAATTTGTTTGGTCAAAGAGTGACTTCTTCTACCGAAATCTTTTTCGGTCTTCCCGGTGGGTTTCCTTGGGATAATAATCGCTCGATTCCTCCTTTTCGCTAGAAACTTAACCAGCGATGGATTGTTCTTTCCCCTCGTCCCATTAATACCGCTAAATGGCGAACCGTCTCGACCTCGCCCATCTTCAAAAAATATAAGGACTGTACTTTAGCGTAGGCTAAACTACTTTTTTGTTGTTTCATTACTACTGACTCAACAATATCAATTTTGGGTACGACCGGCATCGCCAATTTATCCACTTAATTATCTTTTCTATAAGTAGGGTCTGCTGAAAAAGTTTTTCCTGGGGGTAGGAGTCAGGAGTCAGGCTTCGGCCGTCTCCGAGTCAGTAGCCGGTCGTTTCAGGCTTTGTTGCCCTTGTTTTTTGTACCAAGCGATGTACTACAAGAAGGATAATGCCAGGTTTTTGAGAATCCCAATCCGATTTTCGCAGCATGAACATCGGATTCTAACAGGTCAAAAGCTTTATTTTAAAAGGGTTTTACCATTATTCAGCCAACCCTAAGTAGGGTTTGCGGCAAAAAGCTTTTCCTGGGAGCAGGGTGTGGCCCCCCTTGCCCCCCCAACCCTAGGGTTGATTCATTTAAATTAAGTACAGCGGATTTTGAGTCAATAAATTTGAATGAAAATTCTCAAGTTTATCTTTTTCTAACCAAAAGAGTTAGTCACAATAACTAATCTTT
>VYLO01000107.1_pt1 | contig 15353 bp, 22 predicted proteins | sample 5114271 | NCBI WGS metagenome assembly VYLO01 (sample SAMN12291807, study PRJNA351875) | freshwater metagenome | isolation source: freshwater lake | place: USA: Michigan, Lansing Lake | collected 2011-08-05 | reverse complement strand
AGAGGGCGATTTTTGTTATAGGTGAGGTTAACCATAGCTCCTGCAAGCGTGGTGTTTGATTACTGCAATTCTAACAGAAAATTACGGTTTTAGATTTCGTTGTTTTTGTGCGATAAAGTCTAAGGGATGATTATTTTTCCTGCTTCCAAAGCTCTGCCTAATTTGAATATATTATTCTTCTGGTAGAACCTGAAAATAGCGTCTCCAGGTAGAACTGGGGAACGAGGCAAGGTAAATGTTTATTAAATTGTAGCTTAGGATACAATGTAGTGACGGTAAGTGTGCATAGTTCTGGTTGATCGCTCTGTGTCACTGTTTTGAGTTGCCCCATCGCTTAACGCAAGCTAGGCAATTACTGAATTTTCCCCCCGATCACTGCAAGGCCAGGCACTTTTTGAGGGAAAAAAGTCTAAAGATATTATCCAACAAGGTTTTTAGATTTATTCAGCCAGCCCTATTTAATGGTCGCTGCCGTTTTCCTGTACCGAGCCTAACTGTTGACGCACATCATCGATCGCTAGATTTAACTGGGCAATTTTATCTTCTAAACTGCGGCGGGCCATTTCCATGCCTTCCTCTGGAGTCAAGCGCCCATTGCGGCTCTCCTCCAAAAAAGACTGATTGTCAGCAGCTGCTAAACTGCGACGACTGCGATTAGCCAACACTGTCCCCAAAACACCGCCCACTAAACCACCGACAATCGCACCAGCTAAAAAACCGCCCGTAAACCCATCTCGCTGACTCATAATCCCTTTTTCTCCTAATAGGTTCCAAAAGCTCGATCGCCGGCATCGCCCAATCCCGGCACGATATAACCGCGGCTATTTAATCCTTCATCGATAATAGCCGTATAGATGTTCAAGCTGGGATAATTTTGACTCAATTTCTGCAAAGCTGGCGGGGCAGCCACCACGGAAATCAGGCGAATCAGGGCAGGATCAACGCCTCTGCTGGTAATTTCTGCCATTGCCGTTGAAATTGATCCCCCCGTGGCTAACATCGGTTCAAGAATTAAGACTCTCGTGGCCCGATCAAAACTGGCCGGTAATTTATTTAAATAACAACTCGCCTCTAGGGTTTCCTCATTTCTGGCTAAACCGAGGTGATAGGTACTAGCTAGGGGTAAAAGGCTTTGGGCCCCTTCCAACAGGGCTAATCCTGCCCGTAAAATCGGGACTACGGCGATCGGTACGCTAGGATCGATAAAAGTAGCCGGACATTCTGCTAGAGGGGTTTTAACGCTAGTTTCCAGGGTTGGCAACCATTGCCGCGCCGCTTCGTAGGTTAACCAGCGCCCTAGTTCCGTCATCGCTGTTTTAAACAGTACCGAGGGGGTATTTTGATCGCGTGCGATCGCAAGCCAATGCTTAACCAGAGGATGTTCGGGAACATAGACGCGCAGTTGTAAAACCATGAAAACACTAGAACTCGATCGAGGGCTAAACTTTATCTTAAGCGAAAAAGCCGTCAGGATTCAGTTATCAGTTATCAGTTATCAGTTATCAGTTATCAGCTTTTTTCTCCCTTCTCCCTTCTCCCCACACCCCTAAAACCCAACCCTCAAAACCAGGTTAAAATATAAAAGCAAGCCAGAAGCTTGCGAGTGGCTTCTGACTTGGGGAATTTTAACGACGACGGGTTCTTTGTCGTCTCCGGGCTACTGCTTTACGCTTTCTCTTTTCTTGAGGGGTTTCAAAAAATTGATGCTTTTTGATATCCGCATAAATTCCCGCTTTCGCTACCTGTCGCTTAAAACGACGCAGGGCTGATTCGATCGCCTCGTTCTGACCAACTACCACTTGGGTCATTAACCTAATTCACCTCCTCTAATTGCTCTCTGCCTAAAAAATGCCAACTTCTCATTATAGCACAATCTAGGGTAAAAAGCGAGCCAAGGCGGCCTTTAATTCTTCAATTTCTGTCTCGATACTACCTTCCTGGGCGGCCCGGGCAATACATTCGCTCAGATGTTCGTCGAGAATAATTCTGGCGACACGATCAATCGCCCCGCGAATAGCGGCAATTTGCATCAAAACTTCAGGACAGGGACGATTTTCCGATACCATCGTCTTGATGCCGCGAATATGTCCTTCGATCCGCGAGAGACGGTTCATAATTTGCTTCAGGGAAGCTTCGCTATGGACGTGGGGAGTCCCTTTTGACTCGTGGTCATGTCCCGTCTCGTCGTGGTTGTGAAGGGGGTCGAAAGGGGTAATTTGATTAGTCAAGGGTTTACTGTCAATTCAGTTCTACTCTCTAGTGTGCCACAGTTGCGAACCCCAGCCCCTAGGATGGTTTTGTCCGGTTTAAATTTCGCTTCAAGGGTCTTCGCTTTGCCAATCGGGGCAATTTTCCTCTTGATTCCAACCGTAGGGATGAAATCCACAAATTAGACGCTGACGGGTTTCTCGACTCTGACCGTAGGATTGACCGTGGTAGTGACGACAACCGGTGCAGGTTTGGGGACGGGAGCAAGGCACTTGATTAAAACCAAGTTGCGATCGCAAAATCTGACACCGCGATTGATAATTGTGCCAGTTTTTGTCAATCGCTCTTTGTCGGATAAAATTGGCCCTATTCATGATGATCGGCGATACTAAATCCTGTTTAAAAGGTATAGGAAAGTGGGGTGTAGGATGTGGGAAGCAAAAAGCTGATCACTGATCACTGAAATAACCTACTAATGATAGTTCAGATTGACCAGGAAAAAGATGATATTGACTTTACTATTAGCTTGGCTTTTAGTTGCTAACATGAATAGCCAAGGATTTTTAGCAGTGACGATCGATTTTCAATGGTTGGGAAATCAAGGTTATACAGCTAAAGGTTCTTTTAGTTATGATGAAAAAACGGCCCCGACTATCTTTTCGGAAAAAGGTTCGGGAAAAACGCAAGTTTTAGAAAATTTTCAAGTATCTTTTTATGATAACAGTGGTCAAGAGATCGCTAAATACGATAACGTCAGCCAGGGAGTTTCCTCGGCTAATTATTTTCCGTTTAATTTTAATACCAAAACCGGTCAAGTTTTCGGCTCGATCGATCTAGGGGGTGAAGGGATGGGGGAAATTTCTAAGTACAGGACAAAAAATGTAAGGACTGGAGAAAAGCCCTTCATGGACAATGCCGACTGTGAGGATGTTGTAGTGATGACTACCAAATGACCAATTGGTGCGGTCAATACTCAATACCCAGGGTTGAGGGATATTGAGCCACTGGACTACCGTGGCTATTTCGGGGTAATCTCTCTCGAAGTCCCCAAAAAAGCGTTGTCATCGTTTGTAATCGGACTCTACCAATACCCGACCTTCAAAACCTAGGGCTAATTCCTTGAGGTTGACGGTTTTTACTTTCAACAGAGCCGGTCAGAATAGAGCGACCCCTTGGCTGGCGCAATGGCGACCAAGAATTAGCCGATAATGTGATTAAATCAATCCAGGAATTACGCGCTAAACTCATCTCCTGTTATCCCCAAAGTCAGGAAAAAGAGGAAGTCTTAATGAAGATGATTTCTGAACATTAATCAATTGAGGATAGGGAGAGGTTACTAACAGTCAATATTGCCACCTGAATCGCTTTTTCGATGGCTTGTTGTTTGCTTTCTAAACTAATCCCTTCCTCTTTACTTCTTTGGGCAATCACAGCACAAATACAAGCGGCAGTAAATCCATAAACCCCTGCCATTTTCAATAAAGTTCCCGCTTCCATTTCATAATTGAGAATATTTAAACGTCGATATTCTTCCGTAATTCCCTCTAAGTGACGCTGAAGATAAGGGTTAGCAGAAGACAGTATTCTTTCCTGTCCTTCATAAAAACTATCCACAGAAGCGGTAATACCTAAATGATAATTTACTCCCAAAAATTGAGCCGATTTGACTAGAGCAACTGTCAAAAAAGGATCCGCCACTGCGGGATATTCGGGAGGAGCAATATCATTAGCAGCACCTTGCCTACATAAAGCCGCTTGGGAGATAATAATATCACCAATTTTTATTCTATTTTGAATTGCGCCACAAGTACCAATACGAATAATAGTTTTAATTCCCACCTGTATTAATTCATTAACCACAATACTCAAAGATGGCGCACCCATGCCACTGGTAGCCAGAAGAATTGGGGTAGAATTATCCAGGTAGCCAAGATAACTATTTAATCCCCGATAATCCGATAGCAAACGTGCATTTTGTAAATAAGTTTCAGCAATATAGCGCGAGCGTTCTGGTTCCCCCGATAATAGGGTGATAGTCGGTTTTACTGTGCCTAAATCCTCACTGCTAAAGTTGAGATGATAGGGTTTGTGGTGAGATAAGTTATTGGACATTTAAATCAAATTAAGAGCAGTTACTTTGGTTAAATAGGCTTTTAGTTATTATAACAACTTTAGGTTTAAATTAAAATTAAATATTTAATTATTGACAGAAGAGAATCAAGCTTAAGGACGACTATTGATATTAAGTTCTTGCACTAATTCCTGTACTGTGGTTGAGGGATTGGCATCAAAAGGATGTTTTTTTGCTTCATCTCTATCTTGAATAAGTTTTGCTGCATTAGTGATTGCTGTTGTCTGTATGGCTTTAATTTTTCGTACATATCCTCTCGATTTTTTTTTCATATTGTTCTTTTTCGTTTAATAATTCACACTTTTTCATCTGGGTATTTAAAATTTTTGGGTATTCACTTCGGGATGTGGCGATATCCAGATATTGAAAGTGTAAAATAAACCAAATTTCAAAAGCTTCATTAGAATAGGCAATCTTGATATTTTTTTGTTTAGCCAGTCTTTCCGCTTGATTAAATTGCTCTTTAGAACAGTTATCTTTATCAAAAACACACCAGATTTGATCGAATGAGTCATCTTTTTTTAGATTATCTATAATCTTAATAGCTTTTTCGACTAAACTCAAGCTATTTTTACCTTCACCTTTCACCATAAATTCAATTTTCTTAGGAACAGTAAAAGCCTTAAAATAGTTAACTTCAGTTCTTTCTCCCTCGCAAATAATTAAAAATCTTTTTCTTGTTTCTCTAGTCTTAGTTTGGCGACGCAAATAATCGGAAGTATTCCTGTTGTTACTCATACTAATTACCAATAATTGTACTTAAATCACCAATAAAAGGTATTGCTCCATAACGACCTTGAATATAATCTTTTTCCAAGATATTATTATTATTAATATCAGCAAATTCCACCAAAGAATATAAATCTGTTGCTCCTTGATGATTTTTTTCGGTAAACCAAATTTGATCCCTCCTTAAAAATTTATAACTAAGTAAATTAATATCGTGAGTAGTAAAAATAAGTTGAGCATTTTTGGGATTAGTTTTCTGAGAATTAAATAATTCGATTATATTTCTAGTCATTAGAGGATGAAGTCTGGCATCCAATTCATCAATTACTAAAACTTCCCCTCTTTGCAAAGTGTCTAAAATCGGTGCTGACAGAGCAAAAATCTTTTTAGTTCCATCAGATTCATGATTGTCCATATCAAAAATTTCTAACTCAATCATTTTACCTGTTGAGTCATACTTTTGATGATAGGTTTTTATGGTAGCGGACTTTATTTCACCGCTAGAGTGACTGATGATATTTCTGACAACATCCGGTAAATCTTGCGGGAGACTATCTAAGGAAATTTTTCTGGTTTCTGTTTCTAGGTTGAGATTGTCAATACTTAAATCTAATTTTTTAATTAACTTAGTCACATCATAAATCAAATCTTGTCTATCAGAAAGATACTCAAGCGTAATCGCTTTTAATAATTCCACATCTAACCCTGACACAACACCTAAGTGACTAAACCAAGAGACAATTTCCACCGCTAGAGAATTATTAAATTGAGCCGCTAGTGATAAAAACAGAGTATTTTTTTTGTCAATCCTCTTAGTATATTACCTTGTTCAATATTTTTGCTATATTCTATTTTATCGCCTTGCCGATTAAAGATTTTAGTTTCACGACTTCTTGGCGTACAAAATAACCATTCAGAAACTACTCGCTTTTGAGTTGCTTCAAATCCATATCTATAAGTTTTATTTTTTAGCTGAAAAACTATTTCAAAAAAGGATGGTTTATCAACAGTTTCGGTACTTAATCTAAAGGGTTCCACATCTATTTTGTCAGTGATTTGTAATTTTGCAGAATTCATGACAAACCGTCGCATAAAATTGAATGCCAGAATTAAATTACTCTTACCACTGGCATTTGCTCCATAAATAGCGGCACTTTTCAGTAAACTAATTTGTTGATTAACCTTAAAAACATTATTTTTATCAAGCTCATCATTACCACAGGCATCCTCTGCAGCTACCATACTGAGAGTTACTACATCTTTAAAAGAGCGATAATTGCCGACACTAAATCCGATGAGCATTGCATATTAACCCTAACAGTCTCTAAGGAATAAAGGAGACTATACTTTTATTTTATGCACTTGTTGAGCATTTGAACAAGAATTGTCCTCAGAATCAGCAAACAATCACAGGAAAAAAGGTAAGGAAAATCAATTCCTTACCTGATGATTGTAGCCTTTTGAAAACAAATTTACACTTTTGCTGACTCTTTAACTAACTTATCCCAACCCAATTCCTTGAGGTTATTGTTACGACGCAGGGGACGGGTAGCTAACTCTAAAATATCTCGCGCATTGGTAAAACCGTGGATTTGAGCAAAAGTAAATTCTACCGACCATTTAGTGTTAATTCCCCGCGCTTCTAAGGGATTTGCATGGGCCATTCCCGTAATCACTAAATCGGGTTTTAACTCGTAAATGCGCTGAATCTGATTGTAGTTATCAGGTTTTTCGATAATTTTCGGGATGGGAACACCCATATCATTACAGGTTTTTTCTAGTAATGCTAATTCGGCCGCTTGGTAGCGTTTATCCATGTAGGGAATACCGATTTCATCGCAAGTCATCCCGCAGCGAATTAGGAAACGTGCCAGAGAAATTTCTAGTAAATTATCCCCCATAAAGAAGACTGATTTACCGCGCACAAGTTGCAGATAATCCTCTAAACTTTCCCAAATTTTTGCCTCTCTTTCTTCTAATCCTTGGGGTTGTACTCCCAAAACCGAACAGATTTTTTCTATCCAAGCGCGGGTTCCATCTGGACCGATGGGAAAGGGTGCGCCAATTAATTTACACTTACGACGACGCATTAAAGTGGTGGCAGTTCGTGATAGAAAAGGATTGACACCAGCGACATAATAACCTTCTGCAATTACCGGTAATTCGGTAAAGCGTTTTGCTGGCAACCAACCATCAATTTTCACTCCTTGTTTTTTTAATTCTAGGGTTAAATTAGTCACAATCGGGTCGGGAACAGAACCAAATAAAACCAAAGGAGGATGGTCTTTATATTCCGATTCTTCCTGTTTAATTTCTTCTTTTTTACGTCCAAAAGTTAAGAGTTTCTGGATAGCATTCCGTTCTTCTTTTTCATCTTCATGCTTAACTTTTTCGGGACATTTATGCACCATAGAAGCGAGGACGGTATCTTCGCCTTGGGTAAAAGCATAATCTAAACCATTAGCGCGTGCTGTCACGATAGGAATACCGATTTCTGACTCTAGTTTCGGTGCTAATCCTTCCAAGTCCATTTTGATAATTTCGGTGGTACAAGTACCGATAAAAACGATAACGCTAGGGTTTCTATCTCGTTTAATTTGTAAGCAGAGGCGTTTTAATTCTTCGTAGTCTTTTAGTTGAGCGGAAATATCCCCTTCTTCTAATTCAGCCATGGCATAACGTGGTTCAGCAAAAATCATGACACCCATAGCATTTTGCAGGAAGTAACCACAGGTTTTTGTGCCGATAACAAGGAAGAAACTATCTTCGATTTTCTGGTATAACCAAGCAACACAGCTAATCGGACAAAAGGTATGATAGTTGCCGGTTTCACAATCAAATTGTAAAGCGCTCGGTTCTTGAATGGCGGTCATGTTTTTGGGGTCTCCTTTAACTTGGTTTATTTAGGTTTTCTCGTTGTAACTCTTGGCGGATTTTTTGCAGTACAGGATCCTCAGTAGGACAGACAGAATTACTTAATGCTCTTTCTTTCTTTTCTAGTTGTTTCTTCTCAGGATCAAAATTTAATCCTAAAACTTCTAGAAGTTTGTCTCCATCGGAATTAAGCTGACAAAAGGGATACATCCACACTGATAATTGAGATTCTAAAACGGTCATTGCACCTATAATGATGTAAAAATTCGGACGTTTACCTCCGTCTGATGTTTTTCGCCACCAGTCTCTAGAATCCATTAAAGACTTAATCCAAGATTGATTGTTTTGGTAGTAATCTAACCATTTATCTGGTAAGATTTTTAGCAATTCCTCAAAAATAATTACTTTGTTTTTTTCGACTGATAATTGTTTTTCTCGGAATCCGTTGAGATATTCATTGTGCGAATTAGAACTCAGTAATTCTTTTTCCGATTTTTCCAACTCCTTTTTTTCAGAATCAAAATTTAGTCCTAAGACTTCTAGCAGTTTGTCCCCATCGGAACTAAGTTGACAAAAGGGATACATCCACACTGATAACTTAGGTTCTAAAGCTGTTGCTGCCGCTATAATTATGTCAGCACTAGGACGTTTACCACCGTCGGGAGTTTTTCGCCACGAACCTCTAGAATTCATTAAACACTTAATCCAAGCTTGATTATTTTGGTAGTAATCTAACCATTGCCTCGGTAAGGTTGCTTTTAATTCCTCAAACTCAAAGTTGCTCATTTTGTCCCCTTGGCTGAATAATGATTTTCTCTCTATTATAATTCCCAATAAGAGGGAAAAATTATCATCATCGAGTTGGGGGGTGGGCCAGGCCAGGTGGCTCTTTTCGGTTTGGTGGGTAAAATGTATTCTAAGATACAGTCCTGCTGGCGGTCGCAACGCGCTCGCTACGCGAGACCGAGTGCAACGAACCACAAAGACACAAAGGAAACAAAGATTGATCGCTCCTATATAAATTAAACTTGTCACACAAAGAATAAGAGAGCCGCCAGGTTTTCCTTAACCCACCAGACGAGATTTTTTCCCGGAATTAAACCATCATCAGGTCTAATTCTGCCTCGGCGTTAACTTTGGGTTTATCGGCATTAAGATAGAAATCCGATAATAAAGTGAATAACTCCCGGTCGGCAGATTCTTTGGGAATAACTCCTTCTGGTTTGGCTAAAATCTGATCGGCAATGTTGAGATAATAGTCACAAACGTAACTTAACATCGGGTCTTTGTCGGCCATTTCAAAGAGAGTTTGACCTTTAACTCTGGAGACGCGAATATCTTCAATTAAGGGTAAAACTTCTAACACTGGCATGGGAACATGATCCACATATTTATTAATTAAATCGCGTTTTGAGGTGCGATTACCAATTAATCCGGCTAGTCGCAGGGGATGGGTGCGCGCTTTTTCCCGGACGGAAGCGGCGATGCGATTGGCGGCAAAAAGAGCATCAAAGCCGTTATCTGTGACAATTATGCAGTAATCGGCGTAATTTAAGGGTGCGGCAAATCCTCCACAGACCACATCCCCCAAAACATCGAACAAAATCACGTCAAATTCATCAAAAGCGTTCAATTCTTTTAATAATTTCACCGTTTCCCCGACGACGTAACCGCCACAACCGGCGCCGGCAGGGGGTCCACCCGCTTCCACACATTTGACACCACCGTAACCGTCATAGATAACGTCTTCGGGCCAGATGTCTTCGTAGTGAAAATCTTTTTCTTGTAGGGTATCGATGATTGTGGGAATAAGAAAGCCTGTCAGGGTGAAAGTGCTATCATGCTTGGGGTCACAGCCTATTTGTAGGACTTTTTTGCCTCTTTTGGCTAAAGCAGCTGAAATATTACAGCTTGTTGTCGATTTACCGATGCCACCTTTTCCGTAGACTGCGAGTGTTAAAGGCATGGAAGTTCTCCTAAATGTACGCTTGAATGGTGAGTTTGTTTATCAGTGCTTCGATCGCAATTATTGACCATCTCCCCACCCCTTGGCAAGAGGCTCAATTTTTATCTGCTATAGCTAGAGTGAGATTGAAAGCGTAAAAATTAGATAAATAATTTTTTAGAGCTTATAAAGTCTCTGAAATTGATAAAAATTTATATAAACAACTTTGTTTATATATTTACTTTAAATACAAACAATAAACAAAAAATCGCCAAAGCTTTACAAAAACTCGATAAACAGGGTTTTACCGTGCCAAACCCAGATAAAAAAGGTCAAGATAGAGGCAGTCTAGAGACTGATGTCAGATTTTCGTGAATAATCATTACAATTTTCCCGGTCAGCAGATTAAATAAATCGATCCTGAGAAGAATGCCGAAAAAGCCTGTAGTAGAATTAGAGGAAAGTACCTGTAGGGTTTCCTATGCGAGTTAAGCAAAAAACGCTGACTACACTCTTATTAGAGAATAAGGCTCCTAAATATCGTCCTTTTCTGGCGTTTTTTCTGGCTGGGTTTCCCTTGCTGTTTTTAGCATATTTGGTTTATTTCCAGCGCGCTTATCTCGACTGCATTCGGTTAGGTACAAAAAGGATAGATTGTCAATATGTCCAAGAGTATAATTTTCCTGTTTCTAGTCGGGAAAATTTTTCTTTAACTCACATTAAAGCTACGGCTGTCTATCAGGAAGTTTTTATCAGTGTTGAGCAGGAAAAAACTGTTAATAACACGGTTTTATTGGTCGGAAGAAATAACCATCTCTACATTGAGAATTTTCGGGATGTGCAGTCAGCTAGTGATTTTAAAACTCGATTTGATAGTTTTGTGAATAGATATCAAGCTCAGGAAATTATTGCCAAAAGTACCCTAGATACCTTGTCAGCACTGCTAGAACAGAACGATAATTATCGCTACTATCTCTGGGGTATGTTATGCTTATTGTCAGGTCTATTGTTACTTTATGATGCCAGCTATTGGGAGATTTATATCTTTAATCAAGGTACCGCTACCCTAACCCGTAAGCGACAACATTTAACTTTTAGAAGTGAAAGTGATTATCTTCTAGAGATAATTGTTGAGGCAAAGGTAGAAGATTACAAAGGCTTTTTGGGTTCTAATTACCGACGGATTATTTTAACCTTATCCAACGGGGAAGAAATTATTCTCAATTGCCGGTTACTGGAATCTATCAGTAACGGAAAAAGGGAAGAAAAAATCCTGGCAATGATTGCCGAAAAGTTAAACTTAACTCAAGAGGAACTGTTACTCTAAGTCAATGCGCTCAAATTCTAGTTATTTAAAGTCTCTTTTTTTCGGTTTCCTATTGGTGACTGTGTTAGTTTATGTATTGCGCGGCATGGGAATATTATCTTTTTTACCAGGAGGATTAATTTTGTTATTAATTCTGTCCTCCGTGGTGACGGGAATCCTCTACGGAATCGATAAAACCCGCCGTTTTTAGGAAAATATTGGCTCTTCCTTCCAGACAGAAACGAGAAGGCTGCATCTCATTTTTGTAAATCTACTAAGTTGGGATTTTTAGGGGGAAACTCTCTGCTAAAGTCGGGCGTTACTTTCGATTTTATCACTCAATCCAAGCTTTTGGGGGGTTCTACCCCCCAAGACAGCTGCTGATACTAAATCGAGTTATTAAAAACTGATTATTTATTCTCCGTTTTGCCTTTTGCATGAGTAGAAAACGGGTTTCTCCGAGAAACCCGTTTTCTGTGCGTTACTTAACGGATTTAGTATGATATATCTGTAATACTTTAAAAGTCACTGATAATTGCTGATTGTCGGTATTTCTGCAAATGTGAGATGCACCCAACGAGAAGAGTCGAACGGTTCTAACGTCAATGTCAAGATTGCGGTCGTTAGTTTCTGAGCAATCCCACTCAGAAAAATATCGGCTGCATCTCCTATTTGTGCTATGAGATGCAGCCATTGCCAAAGGCTAACACACCTAGGCTAATTAACCTGGGACTAAAGAAGATTTGAGCGCAAAAATTTTCTCGATTACCTCTTCTACCACCTTATCGGGAGTGGAAGCACCAGAAGTCACTCCGACGATAATTTTTCCCTCATTTAACCAGTTATCGGTGATGATTAAATCGCCACCTAAAGGTTTATGTTCGATGCGATTACCGGGGAGAATGCGCTCGGCACTATCGATATGATAGGAGGGAATGGCACGCTCGATCGCTATTTCCTGTAGGTGAGTGGTATTAGAGGAATTATAACCGCCAATTACCACCATTAAAGAAAGTGGTTCTTTCACCAGTTCAAACATGGCATCTTGACGCTCTTGAGTGGCATCACAGATGGTATTAAAACTCATGAAATGATCTTTAAAATCGATCGGTCCGTACTTTCTCAACATAGTATGCTCGAAGAGTTTGCCAATTTCCTCCGTTTCACTTTTCAGCATCGTGGTTTGATTGGCAATACCGATATAATCGAGATCGCGATCGGGATCGAAACCCTGGGAATGGGCATTTTTAAACTTCTCTAAAAACTCGTTTTTATCGCCACCGTGGAGAATATAATTAGCGACATAATTAGCCTGAGCCAAATTTAAAACGATTAGATAAGTGCCGGCAAAAGAGCTAGTGGCGATCGTTTCTTCGTGATTATATTTGCCGTGAATAATCGAAGTGTGGTCGCTTTTTTTGTGCTTTTCCACGGAATTCCACACCTTAGAAACCCAGGGACAAGTGGTATCCACAATCATGCAACCCTTGTCGTTAAGTATTTGCATTTCCGAGACACTAGCCCCAAAAGCGGGTAAAATCACCACATCCCCCGATTCCACCACAGTAAAGTCTTTTTGGCCATTTTCCACCGGAATAAAACCCACGGCCATGGAGCGCAGACGCTGATTAACCGAGGGATTGTGAATAATTTCGTTAGTAATCCAGAGACGTTCCTGGGGAAAATGTTGACGAGTTTCGTAGGCCATAGCAACAGCGCGTTCTACCCCCCAACAAAAACCAAAAGCTTGAGCGAGATAGATCGTCACGTCCCCCCGTTGTAAACGATAATTATTTTCACGAATTTCTTGGATCAGGTCGCTTTGATACTCATTGGTCATCGCATCCATTACTTCTTCTTTGTGACCGAATCCCTTGCGGTTATAGTTATCCGACTGCTGTAGGGTGCGTTTAAAGGATTTTGTATCCATGATTCTCTGATAGGGGTATTGGTGGCGCTAAATTGGGTGAGACAGTAGCTTGTCATATATTAAACATACCTTATCTAGTCGGCGCGGGAGGCTTTTAGAGACTAGAGAGAAATTCCTCGTCGATATCGTAACCAAACTGTTGAGCGAAAAATTTTAAGCGAGATAAAGCAGGAATTTGCTGACTTTTCAGCCAATCAGACAAAATAAAGAGTTTTTGCATCACAAAAATCTCTAAAGCTTCGGGATTATATTGAATTCCTTCCCCGCGATGGAATTGATGGGGGACCAACATAGCAGCATAACGGGCGATTTCTCCCTGTTTTGGGTCAAGAATAAAGATTAGCCAGGGATAAACCGCATCTAAACGCAGAAACCACAGCCTAACTTCCGCTATCTCCGATAATTCCCGCATATCACCCTCCGCGCGAGGATAATCTATCTCTAATTGTAGAGCTTGTTCCAGTTCGGCGATCGCTGATCGGGACCGATAATCTTGAATAATAGTCTCTAAAGATGATAGATCCAGATTTTGAATCTGATTGGGGTTAAGAGCGATTTTGACAGTCATAGGGGCAAATAAAAGGTTATATCGGGCGAAATTACGGTTTTTTATCCCCAGATCGGCAATGATCTATCTCAGAAAATACTCTCGATCGGGACAAAAAAACTAAGTATGACTATTCTCTCACTCCGGAGCGAGAGAGGGAAACTGGACTAAAATAGACCTCTTGTAAAAATCAAAAATTGTTGTTAGGGTTAGGAGTCAGTAGTCAGTAGTCAGTAGTCAGGAGAATTAAGAATGAATAATAATCAATTAAATGGTCTATTTACAAATTTTATGCAATTTAATCCTTATTTTTGCCGTTTTTGAACCATCAAAAATTAATTATGCAAGAGGTTTAATCCTCATGATTGGATTTCTCCTACAATTTAACCTCGGTTGAACACTGGGGGTTTTTTACTCGGCAAAATCGGGAACTCAGGTTATTGATAACTATTAGCTTGACGGGTAAACATAAGGTGATATTGTCCTCGTTTGCTCATCAGTTCCCCTTGACAAAGAGCTAATCGATGACTAATTACTATTGATAGATTTCCTATTCTCGATTAGCAGCAAGGTAGGCAGTCTGTTCCTCAAAAATGAGCCATGCTAAGGATAATTATTCTAGAGAATTTAACCCTTTTTATCTTAACTTAATTAAGTTCAATCAATCGGGATTATCAAAGAGAGTGATATCGGGGAAATTAGCTACTTTATCAATTACTTTACCCCAGACAAATCCTCGAACTCGATCGCACAAAGAGGCAAAGAGTAAACCGGTAATCGTGCTGAGGGAATCGGTCAACAAGCTAAGGAAAATTAATCCGCTTACACTTGCGACTACCTTTAAAACAAACAACGGTTGAGTCTTCTCTGACGAACAATACACATTATTACAGTCCCCGGCACTCGAACCAGGAATAAAGGTACAATAGAACTGTAGAGATCTGGAGGGTTGCTATGTTTACACACAACTTAGATGACAAAAAACTGTCCCTCGATCTAGAAGGGAAAACACCGCAAAAACTCACCTATCGTTCACCAAAAATCTACCACCTCGATCGCCCTAGCAATTTATCAACAGAAAGGAATTCAAGGACTGCGGGATTTAGAAGGAAAATTTGCCCTCGTTATTTTTGATGGAAGTCCTGCGGCAACATTCCCTAGGCATTGCTGATGTCGAAAGTGGCAGTCGCATCGGCAGTTCCCTAGCTGTGATCCCATGGTTGCCACCAAGCAACTGAAGTAGGACGGGGATATCATCCCGGAGCGGGAAGGGAAACTGGACTAAAATCCTCATGATTGGATTTCTCCTACAATTTAACCCCCTCTGCACACCGGGGGTTTTTTAGTCAGCAAAATCGGTAACTAGGGACACGAATAAACCAGTCAATTTATGGGAAAATAAGCTCATCTTCTCCGCTTTTATCCCATGCAAGCCGACTTTTTTACTAATATCCTCTTACCCGTTGCCCTAGGCGTTTTAATGTTAGGCATGGGATTGGGATTAATTCTCGCCGATTTTCAGCGTATCACCCGTTATCCCAAAGCAGTCCTGATCGGTTTAGTCAATCAAATTATAGCAATTCTTGGAGCTATGAGGTACAATAGAAAGCAAATAGACAAATAATAGAACTTACCAGCTTCCTATGAGACCCTATTCCGTAGATTTTCGCCAAAAAATTATCG
>VYLO01000162.1_pt1 | contig 15357 bp, 17 predicted proteins | sample 5114271 | NCBI WGS metagenome assembly VYLO01 (sample SAMN12291807, study PRJNA351875) | freshwater metagenome | isolation source: freshwater lake | place: USA: Michigan, Lansing Lake | collected 2011-08-05 | reverse complement strand
TTTTTCTATTAAGCTCAACATATATTTGAAAGGTTGGCGGTCACTTATCATTTTACCTGACAGTGATCGCTTTTACTTTTGATATTCTCATGGGAGAATGAAACAGCCCTAGGGCAGGGGGGGGTGTGGGGTTTTACCCATTCCGCTCACTCCGGGGTCCGACACTTTTGGATGGTCAAAAAGTCTAAAAAAGTCTAAAAGTGTTATCCAACAAGGTTTTTAGATTTATTCAGGCGGACTTCGGTATTTCTGAGTCAACTTTTAGGAGGAAAACCCAAGCCGATGATGGGATTTGAACCCACGACCAATTGATTACGAATCAACTACTCTACCACTGAGCTACATCGGCACATTGCCAATTTCCGATTATATCACGGACAATAGATACAAAGCTAGAAAGATTTTTTTATGAGCAAATCCCCTCGACTCGATCCCCAAAAATACGCGCGCTTGCAAGAGGAAGCCGCCAATCCCTACCGAGGTCTGCGGCAGTTTCTCTATCTCGGTTTAGGTGCTTCTGGTTTCATCGGTGCGGTGGTGTTTCTGGCCCAATTAGCGGCAGCCAGGGACGTCGCCACCGCCTTACCCAATTTTGCCCTACAAACTGGTGTGGTGGCCCTGATGATTTGGTTATTTCGTCGGGAAAAAAAGGCTGGCGGTTGAGGGAGTAGCCACCGATGGACAAAACAGTCTCTTGCCCCGCAGAATAAAAGTTAACATTAACTCCAGTCTTTTCGTGTTATGATCGGGGGGAGAGTCAAGATTGGTGTTCAAGTTCGTTTTCAGTATTAATTCGGTAAGTCTTTTACTTTAGTATTGTTCGGCTTCTCCCTGAATTTTGTGTCTCCACACCGTTTCGAGTATTGTTCGAGGATTCAAGTATTATGTCTATTTTTGTTGGTAATCTCTCTTACGAGATTTCCCAAGAAGATCTGGTCGATGTCTTTGCAGAGTACGGCAAAGTTAAAAGGGTTCATATTCCCGTGGACAAAGAGACACAGCGCAAACGCGGTTTCGCCTTCGTGGAAATGGAAAGTAAAGCCCAGGAAACCGCCGCAATTGAGGCACTAGATGGTGCTGACTGGATGGGGCGATCAATTAAAGTTAACGAAGCCCGCGAGCGTGAAGAGCGCGCACCCTTCAATGGTGGTGGTGGTGACAGAAAAAAACGCTATTAAGCTTTTTTTGTGAATAATTGTGGGAGGGTGGACAGGGTTCACCCTTTTTTTGTCGGCAATTACGATCGCCGTTTCGCTCAAAACCAATAGAAATCTAAATGTCTGAGTCTCTCTAAAAGGTAACAAGTAAACTATAAAGGATATCGTCATCAGGTCTGATCGACGATCAACTCCCGAATATATGGACAACAAAAACCCATGGAGACAACCTATATAGCTGATGGGCGTGAAGTGCTTCAATGCCCCACTTTAGTTGAAGACGATCGCACGGGCATGAGTCCCGAAACCCTAAAACGGGCTTTTCTGGACAATCTGTTTTATTTGCAAGGGGTTAACCGCACTAATGCTAGTCCCTACAATTACTATGTCGCCCTTGCCTACACTGTTCGCGATCGCCTGCTGCGTCGTTTTCTGAAATCCACCGACACCTACAAACAGGAAAAAGTTAAGCTCGTCTGCTATTTCTCGGCCGAATTTCTCATGGGGCGGTATTTAGGTAATAATCTCGCCAATTTGGGTATTTATGACCTAATCAAAGAGACGATCGAGGAATTAGGTCTTGATTTTGAGGAAATTATCGAACAGGAACCGGATCCCGGCCTCGGCAACGGCGGTTTAGGGCGTTTAGCGGCTTGTTTCCTTGATTCTCTCGCTTCCCTAGAAATTCCCGCCATCGGTTACGGTATCCGCTACGAATTTGGCATTTTCCATCAAATGATCCAAAACGGTTGGCAGGTGGAAATCCCCGATAACTGGCTACGCTTCGGCAATCCTTGGGAATTACCCCGTCCCGATGAAAGTGTGGAAGTAAAACTGGGGGGCCGGACGGAAATCTATCACGATGATAAGGGACAGGAACGGGTACAATGGCTGCCGGAACGTCGGGTTTTAGCCATTCCCCACGATACCCCCGTCCCGGGTTATAAAACCAACACGGTGAACGCTTTGCGTCTCTGGAAAGCAGAAGCGAGTGAATCGTTTAATTTTGAGGCTTTTAACGCCGGGTTATACGATCAATCCGTGGCTGAAAAAATGGACGCGGAAACCATTTCTAAAGTCCTTTATCCCAACGATAACACCCCCGCCGGTCGCGAATTACGTCTCGCCCAACAATACTTTTTTGTGGCCGCTTCCCTGCAAGATTTAATTCGCATTCACCTAAAAAGCCACAAAAATCTGCAAAATTTCCACGAAACCGCCGCTATTCAACTGAACGATACTCACCCCGCCATTGCGATCGCTGAGTTAATGCGTTTGTTAGTGGATGAAAACGGCTTAGAATGGTCAAAAGCTTGGACAATTACCCAAAAAACCTTCGCTTATACCAATCATACCCTATTGCCGGAAGCCCTAGAACGTTGGTCGGCGGCTCTGCTGGGGAAATTGCTACCCCGACATCTAGAAATTATCTACCTGATCAATCACTTTTTCCTCGACGATGTGCGGACTTGGTTTCCCGATAACGAGGAATTATTGGGCAAATTGTCGATAGTTGAAGAAGCTGGTTGGGGTAATAAACAAATTCGCATGGCTAATTTAGCCTGTGTGGGTAGTCACTCGATTAACGGAGTCGCTGCCTTACACACCGAGTTACTGCAAAAAGACACCCTGAAAGAGTTTGCCATGCTCTGGCCGGAAAAATTCTACAATAAAACCAATGGTGTCACCCCGCGCCGGTGGATTTTATTGAGCAATCCCCAATTATCGGCACTATTTACCGAAAAAATCGGCGATAATTGGTTAAAAGACCTGAAGGAATTGCGAAAACTGGAACAATACCTTGATGATCCCGAATTCCGTCAGCGTTGGTATGCAATTAAACAGGCGAATAAGGCCGATTTAGCGGCTTATATGCTGAAAACCCGCAATATCGAGGTGGATGTTAATTCGATTTTCGATGTGCAGGTAAAACGGATTCACGAATACAAACGCCAACATCTGGCAGTTCTGCACATTATCGCCCTTTACAATCGCATTAAACAGAACCCCCACGTCGATATCGTGCCGCGCACTTTTATCTTTGGTGGTAAGGCAGCCCCCGGTTACTTTATGGCGAAGTTAATTATTAAGTTAACTAATGCTGTGGCTGAAATTGTGAATAAGGATCCTGATGTCAGAGGTCGTTTAAAAGTGGTTTTCCTGCCTAACTTTAACGTTTCTTTGGGTCAACGCATCTATCCGGCGGCGGATCTTTCCGAACAGATTTCTACGGCGGGTAAGGAAGCTTCCGGAACCGGTAATATGAAGTTTGCCATGAATGGCTCCCTCACCATCGGGACTCTGGACGGTGCTAATATCGAAATTCGCGAGGAAGCAGGGGCAGAAAATTTCTTCCTTTTTGGCTTGACAGCAGAAGAAGTTTATGCTAAGAAAGCCCACGGTTATGAACCGATGAGCTATTACAAAAATAATCGCGAATTGAAGGGAGTGATCGATCGAATTAAGAGTGGTTATTTTAGCCATGGTGACCCGGAATTATTCAGACCGATCGTTGATTCTCTCCTCTACGATGACCAGTATATGCTTTTAGCTGATTATCAATCCTACGCTGATTGTCAGGAACAGGTAAGTGAAGCTTATCGCGATCGAGACAAGTGGACGCGGATGTCGATTCTTAACTCGGTTCGCATGGCCAAATTCTCTAGCGATCGCACAATCTGGGAATATTGTCAAGAGATTTGGAAAGTTAATCCGGTCAAGATTAGTTTAGAGGATTAAAAAACTCGGTCAAGTTCGGGTTTAGTCTTTGACTAGCCCGAATTTTGGAACCGTCGCCCCCAAAATGCTTGGTGAAAAGGATGAAATTTATTATTTTTTGCTATCCAAAAACTGGCTTAACAATTTTGAGTTTTAGGGTGAATGATGCGGGGAGCTTTTTGATTATGAGGAAAAATAGAAATGTCAGTGATAATTGAACAAAACCTAGGGGAAATTTTAGCCCAAATTAATCACAAATTAGAGAATTTACAAAAAGATGTTACAGACATCAAAATTGAGTTAACAGAAGCTAAGGGGGAAAGACAGGTATTAAAGGTGGAGATCGATAACCTGAAGCAAGATGTTAATGCGATTAAAAGTTCACAACAGGCTCAAATTTGGACATTAATTGGTATTTTAATTACGGCGGTAGGAGGGTTTTTAGTGGCAGTGGGTAGGTTTGTTATTTCGGGTAATCCTTAATTGCAATACCGTCTAAACTATGATTAAGAGTGATTGAATGATCGACTATGATTGGGTTGTTTTTAGACAATCCAATGTCTAAACTATGATTAGAATGATTGAATGATCGACTATGATTGGGTTGTTTTTAGACAATCACACAATCACAAAAATCCTATTCATTTGATTCCCAAGTACTAAGGATATTCTAAGAATAAATTTTGAAAAGTATGGTTATCCTGCCAGCGATAGATTGAAAAATCGCGGCGATCTGACGTTAAAATTCTCCCGTGTCCTAAGTTTTCAGCTAATACTACTAATGAAGCATCAGCTAGATCCATTGGTATATCTTCATAACGGTCCATGAGTTGTTCCATTCGTCTAACATGATTTGATTGTAATTCAAATACTTCAAAACCACCTGCTAAGAAATTTTGAATAAATAGCAGTTGAGCATGATTACCGAGACGAGTTAGCAAAAGGTAACAAGTTTCGGTGACAACACACCAGGTTGTTATTAGGGGTTCTCGCAATCTTTGAATTACAAGCTGTGCTTGTTGATGATGATGATCTTGCTCATTGGCGAGGGCCAACCAGAAGCCTGTATCAACTATAATCATGTTTGGCTGACCATTCTTCCTTCAGGATAGTTTTATAGTTAGTAGAAAGATCGGGCGAACCTTGTCCACACCCAATAAAACCGCTTTCTTTCAGCACTTTAAGGGAATCTGAGTTGCGCGGGTGTAGTTTGGTATATTGTTGCTCAATAACTTGATTGAGCAGGGTAGTGATATCCTGATCGCTATGTTGTTGGATGTAGGCGAGTTTTTCCCTTTGTTCTTGGCTAAGATGGATGGTGATGTCCATAGTCTTTCTCCTTAATAATGTCTAAACTATGATTAGAATAATTGAACGATAAACTATGACTAGGTTATCCTTTGTCCTAGACAATCACGAATATTTATTGTATCACATTATATCATAGGGTTGGTCTCTCAAAAAAAAATCACAATCCATCACATAATCAGATCAATCACAGTACAGACAATGAATGAACAAGGCGGCCAAGCTTATGTAAATTTAATTGAACAGTTGCTCATTTGTGCTGATGATGAGGAACGAACTAATATTCTGCAAGCTAATATGGAATTGATTGACCCTCAATTTTTGCAGGTGATGGAAAACTATGCAACAGGGTTAGAATAATAAGGATACAATAATAACCATGCAGATTGATTTAACACAAAACTTTGGGCAATATCTCAACCCTCAAGCGAGAAATATAGAAGAATATGAGGCGTTTTTAACTGTTGGGGACATTGACAACAGGCTAAGGTGTTGTTAGTATGTCCAACATGAAGGCTACCGCGATCATTTGTCGTCGCGTCATCTTGGCCCCAGACGCATTCGCAGAAGTCACTGTCTGGCCTGTTCCCCAACCAGTTCTGCCATTGGAGCATCCTTACGTCATATACTTAAAAGTAGGATAAGAAATTGTTTAGAGAGTGATCCAAAACTTTAAAGATAAAGAAGCTCAAAAAGTTTTTGAACGTAAACATTCGCGTAAATTGCCATTAGATATCCAACAAGTGGCATTGCGAAAATTGCGGATGCTTAATCGTGCGGAAACCCTGCAAGATCTTCGTGTCCCACCAGCAAATCGATTGGAACGTCTGGTTGGTGACAGGGAAGGTCAATATAGCATTCGGGTTAACGATCAATGGCGAATTTGCTTTGTCTGGCAAAACGGTGATGCTCTAGACGTAGAAATCGTTGATTATCATTGAGGTAAAATAATGAATGAAGATAAACTAATGCCAATTCATCCCGGTGAGGTTCTTTTAGAGGAATTTATCAAGCCAATGAACCTTAGTCAGAATCAAATAGCTCTGGCTCTTGGAGTTCCCGAACAATATATTAACGAAATCGTTCACGGAAAGCAGCCTATCACAGCGGATATAGCTCTTCGGTTAGCTCGTTATTTTGATATGTCACCGCGATTTTGGCTGGGATTACAAATGGATTACGATCTGGACGTTGTTGAAGATGAAATAGGAGATCAATTGGACAAAGAAGTTGCTGTAATGACAGTTATTTGTGCAGAAAAGTAATTTGTTTGATATGTTCTAAGGCAGAAACTTGGAATATATCAAACAAATTTGGCAGCGACCCCCCTTGACAATCACGAATATTTATTGTATCACGTTAAATCATAAGGTTGGTCTCTCTCAAAAAAAATCACAGTTCATCACATAATCACATCAATCACAGTACAGACAATGAATGAACAACGCGCCCAAGCTTATATTAATTTAATTGAACAGTTGCTTGCTTGTGCTGATGGTGAGGAACCCAACATCCTGCAAGCAAATCAGGAATTGATTGACCCCGATTTTTTGCAGGTGATGGAAGACTATGCAACTTGGTTAGAACAACAAGGAAATAATAATCCTGCAGCTTGGTTACGGAATATGGCGCAACAGTTGAGGCAGTTTCTCAACCCTCAAGCGGTCAATAGTTCGGAACATGAGGAGTTTTTATTAGAAGTATTACAAGCAGAAGATGAGAGTAATAGCGATCCTAATGTGGTTTATCCTATCCTACAACGCCGTCAACATCTGTTAGATGATACTTTTGCCCAACTGTTGCAACAATGGGCTAGAAATGTGTTTTTTCAAGGGAATACAGAACAGGTGGCAGGTATTGCCAGGATGATTCAAAATTTATGTATTGATATTCAACAGTTTCCTTTGGGAAGTCGGGCGAATAATCTGGAAATCGCTATTACAGGCTATCAAACCCTCTTAGAAGTATATACCCGTGAAGCTTTTCCTGAAGATTGGGCAAGGACACAAAATAATTTGGGGAATGCTTATAGTGATCGCATTAGAGGGAAAAGGGCAGATAATCTAGAGTTAGCGATCACAGCTTTAAACCAGTCTTTAGAAGTATATACAAATAATTTGGGGAATGCTTATAGAAATCGCATCAGAGCGGAAAGGGAAGATAATCTAGAGTTAGCTATTAAGGCTTATAACCAGTCTTTAGAAGTAAGAACCCGTGAAGCTTTTCCTGAAGATTGGGCAAGGACACAAAATAATCTGGGGATAGCTTATAGTGAGAGAATCAGAGAGAAAAGGGCTGATAATCTAGAGTCGGCGATCAAAGCTTATAACCAGTCTTTAGAAGTAAGAACCCGTGACTTTTCTTATGAATGGGCAAACACACAAAATAATCTGGGTGCTGTTTATTCAATTCGCATCAGAGGGGACAGGGCAGATAATCTAGAGTCAGCTATTGCAGCTTATAATCTCTCTTTAGAAGTATATACCCGTGAAGCTTTTCCTGAAGATTGGGCAAAGTCACAAAGTAATCTGGGGACTGCTTATGGTCAACGCATCAGAGGGGAAAGAGCAGATAATCTAGAGTTAGCGATCGCAGCTTCTAACCTGTCTTTAGAAGTCTATATCCGTGAAGGATTTCCTGAAGATTGGGCAAGGTCACAAAATAATCTAGGGTTAGCTTATGGTAATCGAATCAGAGGGGAAAGGGCTGATAATCTAGAGTTAGCTATAGCAGCTTTAAACCAGTCTAAATAATTTGGGGAATGCTTATAGAAATCGCATCAGAGCGGAAAGGGAAGATAATCTAGAGTTAGCTATTAAGGCTTATAACCAGTCTTTAGAAGTAAGAACCCGTGAAGCTTTCCCTTACAAATGGGCAAGATTACAAAATAATCTGGGGTTAGCTTATGGTAATCGAATCAGAGGGGAAAGGGCTGATAATCTAGAGTTAGCTATAGCAGCTTCTAACCTGTCATTAGAAGTCTATACCCCGACTGCTTTTCCTATAGACTGTTTAAGAACAGGACGTAACTTAGGAAATACTGCTAACTTTATCAAAGACTGGGAAACCGCCATCAAAGGCTACAACTTAGCCATCGAAGCAGTAGAAAATACCCGACTCGAAGCCTTAAACCCCCAACGACAACAAGAAATTCTCTCCGAGGCAATGGATGTTTATCATGGCATTGTTCAATCCTATCTCAACCTCAATCAAAAAGATCGCGCCTTAGAATACGTTGAACGTAGCAAAACCCGCTATCTAGTCCAATTGTTTACCGAACGAGATATCTATCCTAAAGGTGATATCCCCCAAACTATTATTACGGAATTAGATCGCCTCCGTCGTGCCATTATTGGGGAAGAACAACAGTTAGCCATCCAAGAACAAACCCGCAATCGGGGAGAAATTTTAACCCCAGATGAACAAAAACAACCCATCTTAAATGACTATACTCACCTCAATTATTTAAAACAAGAATTAAATCAACTCATTGACCGTGAAATAACTCCCATAGACCCCACTTTTAGCTTAACTCAAAAGTTTGAAAGCATTCCTCTAAGTGAGATTCAATCCTTAATTGATCAAGATACTGCCATCTTAGAATGGTATATTGCAGGGGATAGTATTATGGCGTTTATTGTTACTAATGAGGGTTTGATCCCCCCTAACCCCCCTTCAAAAGGTTTGATCCCCCCTAACCCCCCTTCAAAAGGTTTGATCCCCCCTAACCCCCCTTCAAAAGGGGGGAATAGTGAGGTACAAGGGGTTAAAGTTTGGCAATCTTCAGCAGAAGATCGAGAAAAATTGATTAATTTTATTAAAAATTATCGTGATGCTTACGAAAATAATAAAACCGAGTGGATTAATAATCTTAATGATTGTTTAAATCAACTATCAGAAATTCTCCACATTGATGAACTGTTAGAACTGATTCCTAAATCTTGCTCTCGTCTCATCCTAATTCCCCATTGGTTTTTACATATTATTCCCCTTCATTGTTTACCTTTAAACAATGGACAATTTCTCTATCAACGCTTTTCTAATGGTGTAGGATACGTTCCCAGTTGCCAACTCTTAAAACTGGTACAATTATCACAGAGAGAAAACTTCGAGCGTCTTTTTGCCATTAAAAACCCCACCAGAAAAGACCTACAACCTCTTTTAGGAGTAAATCTAGAAATTGAGAGAATTAGTCAAGGATTTGCCACTGAAAAAACCATTATTATTGGGGAATTAGAAGCATCAGAACAAACCCTAGAAAATCGTCGTCAAGAGTTACAAGAATCTCATTGTATTCACTTTTCTTGTCATGGTAAATTTGATGATGACTCCCCTAGAGACTCTGCTTTATTCTTAGCAGATCCAGAAGGTAATTTAGGAAAATCAGCTAACCTAACCCTAGCAGAAGTATTTGAAAAATTTGACTTAAGAGAATGCCGCTTAGTTACTTTTTCTGCTTGTGAAAGTGGTATAATTGAAAGTAAAGCTGATAGTATTAGTGATGAATATGTGGGTTTACCTAGTGGTTTTCTATTTGCAGGTAGTTCTAGTGTTGTTAGCACCCTTTGGACAGTAGATCCCCTAGCAACTACATTATTTATGACTAAATTTTATCACGCTCTTAAACGGATTTCTATCCAAGATCAAGGAAGTATTGCCATTGTTTTAAATAATACACAAACATGGTTAAGAACATTGAACAGTAAAAAATTAGCCAGAATTAAAAATAGTCAAAAATGCCAGCAATTACTCGATCGAGTCTTTGAGAGTAAACGGGATAGAAGAAAATTCCAAGACTTATTAGAAGCTGCGGTTAAACGTGAACCCTATCCCTTTGCCAATCCCTATTATTGGACGGCATTTATCGCAACAGGGGTTTAAGAGTCAGAAGAATTAGGTAATGGGTACAATCTGGAGACGTAATCCAAGTACCTGTAAAATCCTAATAACTGTAGTAAACTCTGGATTACCTTCACTCAACAAAGCTTTGCAGAGATTTTCACTTCCTAACCCTGTTTCACTAGCAATATTTGTTATTCCTTTAGCGCGGGCAATATCACCTAATGCTGCTATTATTAAACTCGGATCACCATCTTCGAGAGCAGCTTCAAGATATGCCGCTATATCTTCTTTTGTTTGCAGATGATCTGCAGCATCCCAAGGATAGGTTTGGATAGTAGCCATGAATACCTCCTATAAGTTACGGGCTAAATCTAATGCTGTTTTGATGTCTCGTTCTTGAGTCTTTTTATCTCCTCCTGCCAAGAGGATAATCAAGGTCTTACCTTGTTGTATAAAATATACCCGATAGCCTGGACCATAATCAACTCGCAGTTCTGATACACCTTGTCCTACTGGCTTAACATCGCCCGGATTGCCCGTAGATAAACGACGAATACGAATGTCTATACGCGCTTTTGCTTGGCGATCTCGCAAACCACTAAACCACTCAGAATAAGTTTTAGTCTGGCGAATTTCAATCATGTCTTATCCGTTCAACCGTTTAAGAATCAGAACAATTTTGACAAAACTTATCCATTCCTTCCTCTGAAATATAAATAGCAACTGGAGTCGATAAAAGTCCTGCTACTCCCGGCGGACACATAAAACATCCTGCTATAATATCTGTTAAAGGGGGAATAAGTGCGGGTAAATATTTTTATCGCAAAGTTTCATACTTCGGTTGACAAATAGAATCACGACATTTATTAAGAACAATAGCAAACCAACGAAAATCAGCATTAACTTGTACCCCCTCAATACCGTTACGAGTGGCAATAGATTCAGCAGCATCCGCCAAATCTCACTCCCATTCCTCAATCACATCAAGTGCAATTAAAGCGTTCTCATTGTCGGCAAATTGAACACGGTACTGAGCAATTTCTTCTGATGTTAACTGCGTTGTGTCTGACATAATACCATCCTTATACTAAATCCTGTTATAATATATAGCGTTTCTGATTCACAAGAGGTACATTCCCGATCCTGAACAGCTTAATCAGCAAAGGTTTAAGTGTGCCGCACAGATGCGAGAACCGCTATAGCAGTATTCATCAGAATGAGGTATGGGCAAGGAGCTTAAACCCTTTGTTTGCAAAACTTGTCGATACCTCACTAACGTGAAAAGCGCTATAAAACGAGTCTAAGTACAGGACAAAAAGCTTGAAAAGTAGGCGGGAGTAGGGTTTTATGAGAAATAGAACCAATCTCCCAAACCATCTGAACCAGTATTGTAAAGTATAGTGCCTTAAAGCAAGCCCTTCAACCCCGGCGGAGATTCGTTGCTTGTGTGGAGACCGTGAGTTTATTGGGCAGGCCTGGCTGAGGTATCTTTTGCTGGGAGGCTCTTCGCTTACCCGATAATTCTTTGCTCATCGTATCTACTCACTTTACTGACCCAAAACGTCTGCGTAAGCTTTTAGCCTTACTGACTTTAGCTTTGGTCTGGTCTCTCAAGACAGGATTGGAGATACATCATCTTAATCCAATTCCGCTCAAGAAACATGGTCGCCGAGCAAAAAGCCTTTTTCGGCTAGGTTTAGACCACCTTCGTCATCTTATTCTCAATCCTTGATTACCTAACTTTTCTCTTTTTCTCCAGTCCTTACATTTTTTGTCCTGTACTTAGGGGAAATCTATCTTCAAGGGGTGGTTAACGATAATTTGGCACTCTTGCGGGTGGAGTCGGCAGCTCTGATCATGGATGGGGATGATTCACCAGAAATTATCACTCAGTTTTAACTAAATTGATCGGAAAAATAGGGATCATTCTAGCCTAATTTTTCTGCTAATTCTAACCAGCGATCGGTTAAATTATCAATTTTTTGACTCAATTGAGCTAATTCTTCGGTCAGAGCGGTTATTTTGGTAAAATCTTCCAGGGGTTCTCCATAAAGTACCTGTTCAATTTCGGCTTTTTTTGCTTCTAGCATAGGAATTTGTTTCTCGATATCTTCGTATTCTTTTTTCTCTTTAAAAGAGATTTTTTTATTGACAGGTGACGGAGAAGCTTTAACAGTTTTTGGGGTGACTTTTTTTTCTTTTGGTTCCTCCTCCTCTTTTTTCTGATCGAGATAAAGGGAATAATTACCCGGATATTGACGGATATTACCCCCAGTTTCAAAAGCAAAAATAGTATCAACTACTCGATCGAGAAAATAGCGATCATGGGAAACGACAATCACACAACCGTTAAAGTCCTCTAAATATTCTTCTAAAATTGCTAAAGTCTGCACATCGAGATCATTGGTGGGTTCATCTAAGATTAAAACATTAGGCGCACTCATCAACACTCGTAGTAAAAATAAGCGTCTTCTTTCTCCTCCAGAAAGTTTATAAATTGGTGCATACTGTTGAGCGGGAGGAAAGAGAAATTTTTCTAACATCTGGGAAGCGGTGATGACGCTACCGTCTAGGGTTTTGACTAATTCGGCTACACTTTTCAGATATTCGATCACTCTTTGATTTTCATTGATATTGAGATCATCGGATTGTTGATCGAAGTAACCAATATGAATAGTGGAACCGATGTCAACCGTGCCTGAATCGGGGAGAGTTTTCCCGGTAATAATATCCATGAGAGTAGATTTTCCTACCCCATTACTGCCAATAATACCGATGCGATCTTCGGGGGTAAAAATATAAGTAAAATCTTTAATTAAAGTGCGATCTCCGTAAGCTTTCGAGATATTTTCTACTTCAATAACTTTTTTGCCGATGCGTCTTCCTGCGGTGGCAATATCGACTTTTCCCTCCAGCTGTTTAAATTCCTTATTACCCATGGACTGAATGCGATCGATCCGCGCTTTTTGTTTGGTACTGCGAGCTTTTGGTCCCCGGGATAACCATTCTAATTCCCGTCGTAAAACTCCCGCGTGTTTGCGTTGACTACTGGCGATCGATTCTTCCGCTAAAGCTTTTTTTTCTAGATAATAGGCATAATTACCGGAATAAGTAGATAAGTCTCCCCGATCGATTTCAATGATACGATTAGTCACTCGATCAAGAAAATAGCGATCGTGAGTAATTAATAATAATCCTCCCCGAAAACGGGACAAATAACTCTGTAACCACTCCACCGAAAGCGCGTCTAAATGGTTGGTGGGTTCATCCATCAATAAACAGTCAGGATCGGCTAAAAGTGCGGTAGCGATGGCGATTCTTTTGCGATATCCCCCCGATAAATCTCCCACGCGAGCCTTAAAATTATCGATGCCCAGTTTACTTAAAATAACTTTAGCATTAGTTTCTAAATCCCAGGCCGCAAGTTGATCAATTTGTTGCGAAACCCTTGACAAACGTTCCATAATAGTATCCAGATTTTCTGGCTCATGGACAAGGCGATCGGACAATTCCTCGTATTCCTTGATTAAAGTCATGCTTTCGCCACTATCGGCGAAAACCTGTTCTAAAACCGTTTTATCGTCGTCTAGATCGGGTTGCTGGGGTAAATAGACGATTTTCATCCCGGAATTGATTTGAATTTCGCCACCATCGATCGCTTCTAATCCGGCGATCATTTTCAACAGGGTCGATTTTCCCGATCCATTCGTACCAATCAGGCCGACTTTATCGCGATCATCGAGACTAAAACTCGCATCTTTGAGAATTTCCTTGATACCGAAGTCTTTTTTGAGCGATCGAACCGTCAGCAGTGTCATGATTTCTGGGAATAATCCTTCTTTTCTATTGTAATGTCTAGACTAATGCAAGCGCTAGATTACGGCGTTTCTGATCAGTGGGAAATGTTCAGGCATCAAATAGGGTTGTCATACCTGAAATAAGCGCCTAGTAAAGTTTTTAGCACCTCGGCTGCCTAGAAAAGGTCAATCCCGACCAATCTTATAACTGTTTATCTGTGCCGAGCTTTTGTACTAAGGTAGTAGCAAACTCGGCTATTGAAGCGGGGAACGGGAAAACAGAAATGACAAGTAAAAACGGATGACAACAGAGAATTTATCGATCGATTAAGTTGAGTATATAGAAAAGAAAAGTAATAAACCTCTTGCATAATTAATGTTTCAGGGTTCAAAAACGGCAAAAATAAGGATTAAATGGCATAAAATCTGTAAATAGATTATTTAATTGATTATTATTTATTCTTAATTCTCCTGACTACTGACTACTGGCTACTGACTCCTAACCCTAACAACAATTTTTGATTTTCACAAGAGGTCTAATGAATTAATCGAGGAGTAAAGAAAACACAGAGCCAAGCTTTTAAGCGATTCAAGTAACCGAAAAACTCGACCAATAATCGAATATTATTACTGAGTAATGTTTACTAATAACGGAAAAAGTATCCCGCTCCCTTCTCCCCATCACCCTATCACCCCATTTACCTATTTTGCCAAAGCTACTTTTTTGCGACCATAATAAACAGCGATAAAAGCACTGACATACATCCATAAACTATAGACAATTGCAGGAATAGCTAGATCGGGATTATTTAATAAACCAGCAGTGATAGCAATAGCTAAAGTGCCGCTTTGAATACCCACTTCAATTGCGATACAAATTCTTTGGGGCATAGTTAATTGAAATAAACGACCACTGAAAAAGCCAATTAGGGAAGCAATCGTATTTAAAATGATCACTGCGATGCCAGTTTGAGCGATAAATAAAGGTAAACGTTGCCATTCTCTCAGGATTAATAAGCAGATAATAACCGCTAGAAAAATTACGGCCAAACGATTAGTTATCGGTTCCAGACTTTTGGCCAGTAAAGGGAAGTAATGGCGGATAGTCATACCGATAATCATCGGTAAAAGTATAATTAAAAATATCCGCGCCATAGTGGAAACAATGGGTAGGGATATGGCGGCACTTTCACCCATAAAATGCTGGAGAGTTAAAGTAGCTAAAAAAGGTATTGTGAAAATGGCGATGATGCTACTAAAAGCGGTTAAAGTAACAGAAAGGGCCACATCTCCCTTAGCTAAATAGGTTAAAACATTGGAGGAAGGACCGATGGGGCAAATGGCGACAATCATTAAACCGACGGCAATTTCTGGCCGGAGAGGCAAAAGAGAAACAATAATAAAGCCGACGATCGGTAGAATAATATAGCAATTCTCTGACTTATGAGGTACAGTAGCAACAGTGAGTAAACCAATTGCGAATATCTTTTTGAGTAACTTCTAACATAGCCAATTCAATCCCTTCTATTAAGTCT
>VYLO01000112.1_pt1 | contig 15675 bp, 13 predicted proteins | sample 5114271 | NCBI WGS metagenome assembly VYLO01 (sample SAMN12291807, study PRJNA351875) | freshwater metagenome | isolation source: freshwater lake | place: USA: Michigan, Lansing Lake | collected 2011-08-05 | reverse complement strand
TTTTTCCTCCTCAAATTGTTTGATTTTACTCTCTAAGCTTGACTGTAATTCAGGGGATAAAGTCATCATATTGTCGATGATTTCAAACAGTTTAATTATCTGTTCTCTCTCGAAATCCTTTTCATATAATCCCCTGATTAACCTCCACTTCCACTGTTCCCGTTGTGGCAGCTTCCCAGTAGTCGCTTTTGTTTTCAGGTGTGCCATGACTATTATAGCAAAGGGATTGCTACTTGCTTCTAGTTCTGACCAGCTTTCCTCATAGTCCAGTAATTTGACTGTTGGGAATTTCAGGCTGACTTCACAACCAGCGATAGTATAATTATAGGAATCTGGTCGCCAATTTACTCGTTCATCTCCTAATATAGCGAGACTGATAACCGGTTTCTGATACAAATCAAAGGCCCGATAGTTATAAATATACATCCTCTGAGGGAAATTTTCTTCGTATTGACTTTGAATTTCAATATGAACCAAAATCCAGACTTCTTCACCACTCAGTAACCAAACTTTATAGAGACAGCAGGAAGAATCGACAAAAGGGTAGAAGTCATGACATTGACCGCAAAGGATGACTGCGGCTATTTTGTGGCAACAATCCCGAATTTTTCAATATCCCTGTAACAAAAATTAATATTACAAGAAAACGGGTTTCTCAAAGAAACCCGTTTTCTAAATAGGCGTTTGCAGAAAACGGGTTTCTCGAAGAAAACGGGTTTCTTCCATCCATCCATCAGGAATAAAATTAGGGTAAACCTTCCATCCATCTGTCACCTAAAAATGGCATTTCCACTTGCCAACAAGTTCCCACAAAGTCGCAAAAGTTTTGGAACTATGTTGCCGAAGGCACTCGCCTTGCGAGACCGCCTAAAACCCATCCCAAAATCCCTGTTTTCAAGTGGTCTACCGCTGTCCCTGACCAGATTTGGTTTTTTTTGAGCCGACAAATGTTTCTAATTCATCTAATTCTCCCACATCAGGAATTGTCTGTGGATCATAATAATCAAAGCAAGAGTTCGACCACTTGTTTAACCCAATTAATAATCGTCGTATGGTGGACATTTTTTACTCTTTCTGGGGTTCATAAACCTCTATAAATTGTCTTCCACAGTTCACACAAATATAGTTCTGTTTTCCTTTTTTATGACCATTTTTATTGATATGATTGGATTGACATTCAGGACATTCCCTAATTTCTGAGCTTGATCAGGGTTATTTTTGGGAGATATCCTTCCTCCTTAATCATACCCTAAATCAGCAATGCCTTATATTCTACAGACTCTTTTCTTATTTTTTTCTGCCTTTCTTAAGTATTAATACTCATGGCATAAGTGAGATGCTCCCGATCACTGATCAGTGATCAGGGAAATTTCAACTAAAACCCCAAAACCCCAAAAACCCAACTATTTGAGGGTTCAAAAACCGCAAAAATAAGGATTAAATTGCCTAAAATCTGTAAATAGACCATTTAATTGACTATTATTCATTCTTAATTCTCCTGACTCCTAACCCCTAACTCCTGACTCCTGACTCCTGACTCCTGACTCCTAACCCTAACAACAAACGTTTTCAGCAAACCCTAATTAGCATATTCTCGGTAATTGTTCACCTACTAACATATCGAGAATCCTTTGAGTGCCGAAAGGGGTTTTTAAGTAAACTAAATTGGGGGGAGAAGCGACGACTTCCCCGATACAAACGGCATTTTTACCGTCAGGATGGGAACGCATCACTGCTAAAACGCGATTTTCTGCCTCTGGAGGCACTACAAGGACTAATTTGCCCTCATTTGCCAGATAAAGCGGTTCTAATCCCAATAATTCGCACATTCCTCGCACTTCTTCCCGGATGGGGAGTGCCGTTTCCTGCACCTGTATTCCCACCCCTGAACTTTGGGCAAATTCGTTTAAAACCGTGGCTAATCCGCCCCTAGTGGCATCACGCATCGCTTTAACTTGCGGGCAAACTGCCAGAATTGCAGAAATTAAAGAATTCAGTGCTTGACAATCGCTTTCAATTGTGCATTGTAGGTCTAATTCGCCCCTAGCAATCAGAATGGCGGCACCGTGATCCCCCAGAAAACCGTTCAGCAAAATGCGATCGCCAACTTGTAAATTATTCGCCCCGGAATTGATTCCAGCCGGAATTACTCCCACTCCAGAGGTGTTAATAAATATTTGATCCCCTTGTCCCCTGGCAACGACTTTTGTATCCCCGGTGACGATTTTTACCGCTGCTTTGTCGGCGGCTATTTTCATGCTGGTAACGATGGTTTTTAGGGTGTCGATAGATAAACCTTCTTCGAGGATAAAACTACAACTGAGATAGAGAGGAATTGCCCCACCGACAGCCAAATCATTAACGGTTCCATTGACTGCTAAACTGCCAATATCACCCCCCGGAAAGAATAGGGGAGAAACCACATAGGAATCGGTGGTAAATGCCAAGCGATCGCCTATTTTAGCTAAATCTTTCATCTCAAATCGGGCTTGATCTTCAAGGGGTGCCAGTAGGTTATTATCAAAGTTACTAACGAATATCTCGTTAATTAAATCCCGCATTGCTCTGCCACCACTGCCATGGGAGAGAGTGATATTTGTGTCGGTAATTTTGTTTTTTTTTAATCTTAAAGAAGCGGAAGGATTGCTAGTCATAAATTTGAGTACAGCAGTTATCTTGATGGTGAGGTAGAAAGTTTTCGTTTTGGCGAGTCGGTGGTCGATCCCAAATTAGATTACACTTGATCTTGATGAAAAACGCTGTCATAGCTTACTGCTAGATTATCTTTAAGTCCAAAGCTTGAGCAATTTGTTCTACAGTGAAATTTAAAGACGATCAACGCGGCACAGATTCCAGTTTACCTTCTTTTCGTCTGAGCATCTCCCCCATGTCAGGGTGCTATAGCTGACAGTGAGTCGCTATAATAGAATTCGCCGATCGCTAACTTCTCCCTCGGTAAAATTTCTATGACTGGAAGACTGAACAAGCTACAACAAGATTTAAAGAACATAGAAACGGAAGTGGCAAATTTAGCCGAAAGAATGCGAGAAAAATACCGAATTTATCTTGATTTACTCGGAGAATCTCTCTATAAACAAGCGATCGGGGCAGTGTATTATATCTGTACCCGTTACTATGGGGGGGAATTTCTGGCTCTCTCCCACAGCAATCGTCAGAAACTACAAGAGGAGATCAAAGCTCTAGGACAAGAGGCTAAAGCCAGTTTACAGCAATTGGGTGAGCGGAGCTTCGCTCGAGGCGCATTTTCAGGGGTAGGATTCTCTAAAAGTCCAGCAGAGACAGTTAACACCCCAGATTTCTTGAAACTTTTTCTAAACAAACCGGAAAATCTAGCCGCAACTGGAGAGATTAATAACCCCGATATTTTACTTTATTGTTGTCGAGTGCTGGAAAAAAACTGTATCGAGATTCTCAATCATATCTCTAGACAAATTAATCAGCAACTACAAAAAGCTTATATTCTTCCCCCTCATCTACCGAGTCAAATTCTCGATATGGCAATTCAAGCGGGAGAAGAGGGACAATCCCTAGGTGGAGGAAATAATATGTTAAACATTTTAGTAGAAGCTAAAAACCCTGAACCAGAGGAAGAAAAAGATGAAGATGAAGATGAAGATGATGGGGATGATCATGATTTTTCAAGTGGCAAAGTCACTAAAGTAACGGCAATTCATCTACGAATGGCTGAACTGGAATTTGCTGACACGCGCTTAAGTGTCGAAAGAAATCAAATTCGCTCCCTTTGGGAACAATTAAATCGTCTAGGTAAACAATATCATCACCTTCGCAAAGAATATACTATTGCTCAAGCGGAAGCGGCGTGGCGCAGTAGTTGGTATGATTAATCAGTTATGATCAAACAGAGGTATTAGGGAAACATAATACTAGGAAATTTGGAGTCAAGAGACAATTATGAAAGGGGAAATACCCGACTGGGTGAGATTACAAAAAGCCTTATCTGTAGAAGCGGAAAAAGGTTATCCCGATCTTCAGGGAAATCAGTACCGTTTTAGCGAGTTTTTCTGTCTTAGTTTCGGGGATAATCCTCCCGTGGGAATTTCCACCAGTGAGAGAAATCGCTGGCGAGAATTAGCCCAAAAATTTGCCCAATATTCCCAATTTGATTCTAAACAAAGACAACAATTAGTCACCGAAACTCGCAATTTTTTGCAACAATTACGGCAAACTTTAGAAGCAGCCCCCACCCCAAAAGAACCAGCTGCGGCGAAAATTATTAATACTACTCCCATCACGACAAAGGCTAATTCTCCACGGCAAGTCACCCTCGAACAACCCTTGAAATATCTAGCGGAAGTGGGAGAGAGAAAAGCCAGTCTTTTAGAAAGATTAAACCTCCACAAAGTTGAAGATTTATTATATTATTATCCCCGGGATCATGTGGATTACAGTCGTCAAGTCAATATCGCTAATTTAACCGAGGGGGAAACGGTAACTTTAGTGGGGAATGTCAAGCGCTGTAATTGTTTTAATAGCCCCAAAAATACCAAGTTAGCTATCTTTGAATTGCTCTTACAGGATCGCACTGGACAGATAAAATTAAACCGTTTCTATGCGGGAACTCGCTATACTAATCGAGCTTGGCAAGAAGGACAAAAAAAACTCTATCCCGTCGGTTCGGTGGTGGCGGTTAGTGGTTTAGTTAAAGCGGGTAAATATGGGTTAACTTTAGAAAATCCTGAATTTGAATTATTAGACAGTTCTGGGGCAAGTATTGAGTCCTTAAAAATCGGGCGTATCCTGCCGGTTTATCCCCTCACCGATGGAGTACCCGCCGACCTAATTAGGAAGGCTGTAGTCGCCGCTTTTGGGGCAGTAGAGGCGATAAAAGACCCCCTACCTTTTGGTCTAAGAAAACAATACGGATTAATCGATTTAAAAACAGCAATTACTAACATTCATTTCCCCAATAATTCCGAGATTCTCAGTCAAGCGCGACGGCGATTAGTCTTTGATGAATTCTTCTTTTTGCAATTGGGTTTTCTGCGGCGGCGGCAACAGTATCGTCAGACACAGAAAAGTGCTATTTTTAGTGCTAGGGGTCAACTAATTGAGCAATTTAATCAGATAATTCCCTTTCAATTAACCAATGCTCAAAAACGAGTTATTGAGGAAATTTTAGAGGATTTAGATTCTAGCACCCCGATGAATCGTCTTGTGCAGGGGGATGTGGGTTCTGGCAAAACAATTGTCGGAGTTTATGCCATTTTAGCGGCTCTACAATCCGGTTATCAAGCGGCATTAATGGCTCCCACGGAAGTTTTAGCAGAACAACATTATCGTAAGTTAGTTAGCTGGTTTAATCTCTTACATTTACCCGTAGAATTATTAACTGGTTCCACAAAAACCGCTAAACGGCGAGAAATTCACGCCCAATTAGAGACAGGAGAATTACCACTTTTAGTGGGAACTCATGCCCTAATTCAAGATGCAGTTAATTTCCGCAAATTGGGGTTAGTTGTTATTGATGAACAGCATCGCTTTGGGGTACAACAAAGGGCAAGATTATTAAGCAAAGGAGAGTCTCCCCACGTTTTAACCATGACAGCAACACCGATTCCCCGTACTTTAGCTTTAACCCTGCATGGGGATTTGGATGTGAGTCAAATTGACGAGTTACCCCCCGGCAGGCAACCGATTCAAACCACCGCTTTAAATGGCAATCAAAGAAGGGCTGCCTATGATTTAATTCGCCGTGAAATTGCCCAAGGCAGACAAGCTTATGTGATTTTTCCCTTGATTGAAGAATCGGAAAAATTAGATGTGAGGGCTGCGGTGGAAGAATATCAAAATCTATCAGAAAAGATTTTTCCCAATTTTAATATCGGTTTACTCCATGGTCGCATGAGTTCCGCCGAAAAAGAGGAAATCTTAACAGCTTTTCGCGATAATATTCTGCAAATTATTGTCTCAACTACGGTTATCGAAGTGGGGGTGGATGTTCCCAATGCCACGGTGATGTTAATTGAAAATGCCGAACGTTTTGGCCTTTCACAATTACATCAATTACGGGGGCGCGTAGGCAGAGGTTCCCATCAATCCTATTGTTTACTTTTAAGTGGCACTAATAGTGCTAATTCTCGTCAAAGATTGACGGTTTTGGAACAATCCCAAGACGGCTTTTTTATCTCGGAAATGGATATGCGATTTCGCGGTCCGGGGGAAGTTTTAGGACAACGACAATCGGGTTTACCAGATTTTGCCCTCGCTAGTTTAGTCGAGGATCAAGAGGTGTTAGTTTTGGCAAGAGATGCCGCCGAAAAAATTATGTTAGATGATCCCCATTTAATCACTTTGCCCAACTTGAAACAAGCTTTAGAAGCTAAATATCAACGGATGTTAGGAGCGGATATTTTAACTTGATTTGGGGGAGATGTTCAGTGATCAGTGATCAGTAAACAGTGATCAGTAATCAGCGAAAAGACAGCAGCAAACTGGCATTTGATCAGGCTCACTTAATACATACTGCTCACTCAAAACTTAAAACTCAAAACTTAAAACTCAAATCTTAAAACTCAAATCTTATAACTGATAACTGATAACTGATAACTGATAACTGATAACTGATAACTGATAACTGATAACTGATTCAATTAACCAAATTTAATCATTTCTCGTCCTGCCATCACAGGTAATTCCCCTTTTAAAATCGGAATCAGTGTCTCGCGAATTCTGTCCGCATCGGGGGGACAACCCGGCATAAAAATATCGATGGGAATGACTTGATGGACGGGCAGCACTTGATCTAATAATTCGGGAACGATACCGGGTTCTTCTGGTAGTTGAGGTGTGTTATCTCCTAACTCTAAATAAGCTCTTTTTAGCACGGGATCGGCAGTTCCTAACATATTCCGCATAGCGGGAACATTAGCAGTCACAGCGCAATCACCAAAAGAAACGACGGTTTTGGTATTTTGACGGACTAGATGAATTAGTTCTAAATTATCCTGATTAGCGATCGCTCCTTCCACTAAACAGACATCGACATTTTCCGGATAGGTTTTCAGATCGCAGCCAACGGGACTATACACCACGTCAACTTTTTCGGCTAATTCTAACAGCCATTCGTCCAAATCGAGGAAGGACATATGGCATCCCGAACAACCAGCTAACCAGACAGTAGCGAAGCGAATTTTAGACATAATTTTAATTCCTTGTTTGTTAGGTTTGGGCAATAGTGATTACTAGCTAATAGAAAAGCGGCTGTTTACCGAGGGGAGGGTTTTTGCCTATCTCGACAAGTTCCTGATTATCTGCAATTAAAGAAAAAAGATCGATCCCCTTCCATTCTTGCAAAAATTCACAGATTAGCTGGGGTGTCCAATTTTCACCTCTAAAAAACTTAAATTTTTTCGTGTGGACATTGAGAAAAAAATGCAAGATATTACATTGATCCTGCGCCCCGAAAATAGTCCCCTTGACTGTCCAATTATCCACACTACTGGCGTAATCCTCGATCGCCCGATCTGCCGCCGCCACACGCTCTCGGTATTGATCACAGAATTGGCGAAGCATCTGGGGAAATCGCCCAACTTCGGCGAAAAGTTCGATCGCAGACCAAGCTAAATTGGTTGGTTGAGATTGATAATCCAGCAGGGATAGACAGCGATCCAAGGCTTGCAGAAAGATCTGTTCGAGATTTGTATCATTCATAACATTATTGATTCCTTTGACGCAGTAGGACAGACCAACCATATTGAGCTTGAGCGATTTCGTGAGCAGAAGGCTGATTCATACCCTGATTGATCACTAAATCCGATTCTAAGATTTCGTGTTGTAGAAAGACGCGATCGATCGCCGTTCCCTGTCCTCGCGCCATCCGCAACCACGCCTTTGCCATATCAATACTAGGCCAAAATTCATACTGACTGACACCGCTACCGAAAGCGTAGTTCTTTGCTCGTTGAGTTTCCCGATCAGAAATACCGCAGTAATCGGAAATCAAGCGAATATCTTCATTCATCCCCATAATCTCGTCATACAGAGCCATTTCCTCCCGCAGATACTTAGCATAAATACCTAGATGTCCCCAACGAGCGTTTTGAGAATCTACCATTTTTCGCTAACGCGTCCATTGGTGTTCAGTCCTGGCGTTAACTAAAAATTCCAACTTTGATCGATCTTCCTCTTTTTCGGAAACGGCGGAACCCTTGCGGAATATGGCTCCCGTTGGACAAGCGGCAACACATTTGCCGCAGGAAGTACAGGCAGAAACGCTGCCCCAAGGCTGATCCATTCCCGCAATAATTTTATCTTTTTCGCCGCGATAAGCCAGATCCCAAACGTGCGCCCCTTCAATTTCATCACAGACTCGCACACAACGGGTACAGAGAACACAACGATTATGATCGATACCAAAAAGATGATGGGAAATATCCACTTCTCGCTTGGGAAAACGGTAGGGAAAACGACTATGATCCATACCCACTTCGATGGCTAAATCTTGTAATTCACAGTTACCATTAGCCACACAAACCGCACAAACGTGATTACCTTCAGCGAATAATAATTCCACTGTCATGCGGCGATATTCTTTCAGTTTTGGGGTATCGGTATGGACCACCATTCCTTCCGCCACTTCCGTTACACAGGCAGGTAATAATTTATTAATACCTTCAATTTCTACCAAACATAAGCGACAGGCAGCTACTTCGGAAACCCCATCCAGATGACAGAGGGCGGGAATTTTTATTCCTACCTGACTAGCGGCTGCGAGAACTCGCGAACCTGCTTCGATCGCTACATCTTTGCCATCAATGCTTAAAGTGATTACGGACATAAAAATTATTCTCCTTGAGGATAATATCCCTCTCCTTCCCATAGGCCACAATTTGTGGCCTATGGTGGGATTTTTACAGAAAGTTTTAACCTAGACAATCGGCTAAGTCTTTTGCGGGGGTGGTAATCGGCTGCAGGTGATAGGTATCGGAGAGGAATTTCAGGACGTTAGGGGAGATAAATGCCGGTAAAGTTGGTCCCAGACGGATATTTTGCATACCTAGATGCAGCAGGGTGAGCAGTACAGCGATCGCTTTTTGTTCGTACCAAGAGATAATTAGGGAAAGGGGAATCTCATTGACGCTAACGTTAAAAGCGTTGGCTAATCCTAGGGCGATTTTGATGGCACTATAGGCATCGTTACATTGTCCCACGTCCATTAGCCGGGGTAATCCTTCGATAGTACCTAATTGTTTGTCGAAAAAGCGGAATTTTCCACAGGCAAGGGTTAAAACGATGCAATCTTCGGGAACTTGTTCCACAAATTCGGTGTAGTAATTGCGATCGGGTTTTGCCCCATCGCAGCCGCCAACTAGGAAGAAGTGACGGATTTTACCCTGTTTAAGGGCATCAACCACCGTATCAGCGACACTAAGAACGGTATTGTGGGCAAATCCCACCATTACCTGCCGAGGTTCGCTTATTTCAGTAAATCCGGGCAATGACTGCGCTTTAGCAATCACGGGACTAAAATCGATCGCACCGTCCACTGTTTCTAAGCGGTTAATATGGGCATAACCCACAGGTCCGAGGGTAAAGAGTTTACTTTCATAGTTTTCGTGGGGGGGCATGAGACAATTAGTAGTTAAAACTATTGCCCCCGGAAATTTAGCAAATTCCTTAGTTTGATTTTGCCAAGCGGTGCCATAATGACCGTAGAGATGGGGATATTTTTCTTTGAGTTTTGGATAACCGTGGGCGGGTAATAATTCTCCGTGGGTATAGACTGTTATCCCAGTATTGGCAGTTTGTGCCAGTAAAGCTGCCAATTGTTTAATATCATGGCCAGAGACTAAAATGGCTTTACCTAGACGCGGATTTAAGGGAACATTTGTCGGTATGGGATGACCGTAGGTTTCGGTATGACCTTGATCTAATAATTCCATAGCCCGCAGGTTTGCTGCCCCAACTTTTAGACAGATTGCCACCCAATCATTCAGGTTTAAATCTCCCCGATCAATCGCCGCTAAAGTCTCTTGGATAACCTGATAAACCGAGTCATCCTCTTGACCTAATTCCTGAGCGTGGAAAGTATAGGAAGCCAGACCTTTAACTCCGTAGATAGCGGTTAACTTTAGGGAAAAAATATCGAGGTCTTGCACTTTTTCAATTAGTTCTAAGGATACTTCTTGACCTTGGCTAACTAGACTCTCATTAAAATTAGGCTGATAGTTGGCAAGTGCAGACCAGTCCAGCGATCCCAATTGTGCTTTTAAATTTTCCCGAATCTCTAAACAACGCTGAATATAATCAGTAAAACGCCGTTGATCAAAGTTAACATTGGTCATGGTGGCGAAAAGCGCCTCACAGGTAAAAATATCAGCTTCGCAAGTAGATATCGCCGCTTCTTTGGCTTTTAAAACCACCGATGCTAATCCCCGCAGACAATAAACTAATAAGTCTTGAACAGCGTTGACTTCAGGACTTTTTCCACAGGCTCCCCACTGATGACAACCATTACCACTAGCGGTTTGTTCGCATTGTTCACAAAACATAAGTTTTCTCTCTTTTTTTCAGTAGATTGACAGATTGTCGCGATTTGTTCTACTAAATTGAATCCCGCTTTTCTGAAAGTCAGTTATCAGCCTCCAACTAGCCCGAATTATGGATTTTACGACTGCAAAGCTTGTCTTGATAGCTTCTAAGCTAAGACGTATTTAAATCGCTTATTCTTAGATTAGCCGAATCTCCCCCAATCCCTTTACTGTTGCAAGAGTGCAAGTCAACAAGCAATTTAAATTACGAACAGCTTACTCTCTGAACTATGTTTTTATTCTCTCACCCTTTTTGCCGGTTGAGTTCTGATTTTAGATTTCCTCAAGAATTACCGATTAAACAATTATTTAGGGTCTGCTGAAAAAGTTTTTCCTGGGGGCAGGGTGTGGGGTTTTACCGATTTTGAGGTAGTCAATTACCTAATTTTCAGGGAAAAAGTCCAGGAATTTTCCCCCTGATCACTCCCATGCCTGGCACTTTTGGATTTCAAAAAAGTCTAAAAGTCTTATCCAAAAAGGTTTTTAGATTTATTCAGCAAGCTCTACTTAGAGATTGCAGGTGGGGCGATCGCCGCTTAGATTTCATAGCACCGGCTGTAAGCGCCTGTTGTTTTCGTTAAACGATGTAATATTTTGTGTACACCGCAACTCATTGACGATTGCGTAATCTAGAAAGTGAGTGCGGCGACAATTGTACTTGTCAAACAATGGTATAGTACAAGTAAATTGCTAATTATCGGCAGGTAGCGTCTGTCATAGATATAGCTTGTGGAGTTGAAATATGTCTAGTACACACACTGGTATTGAGTGGACTGATAAAACGTGGAATCCAACAACTGGGTGCGATAAAATTAGCACTGGCTGTCTGCATTGTTATGCCGAAGCTATTACACAGCGTTTTCCCAAAAACTTTCCCAATGGATTCACCTTAACTTTGCATCGAGAAAGATTGGAAGAACCCTTACGTTGGCGCACTCCCAGTCGAGTTTTTGTCAACTCAATGAGTGACCTTTTTCATGATGATGTGCCTCTCGACTTTATCAGACAAGTTTTCTCAGTTATTCATTCAACACCTTGGCATATATATCAGATTTTAACAAAGCGACAAAGCCGTCTAGGTGATTTAGCGTCTAAATTAGATTTTCCAGAAAACATTTGGCTAGGTGTATCTGTCGAGAACCAAAACCACATAGATCGGATTGAATATCTTCGGACAGTGCCTGTTTCAGTGCGTTTCATTTCCTGTGAGCCACTTTTAGGACCCCTAGAACTTAATTTAACTGGCATTGATTGGGTTATTGTCGGCGGAGAATCCGGGCAAAAACATCGCCAGATGAAACTTGACTGGGCAAGGGATATCCGCGATCAATGTCAAAATTCAGGGGTAGCATTTTTTTTCAAACAAGTTGGGGGAAGGACACCGAAAGCAGGGGGTAGATTACTTGATGATAAAATCTGGGACGAGATGCCTAATGCCTGGAATCAGCATATCCAAACATGGGGAAGTGTCCCACTTAAATCAGCGAGGCGTTCAGAAAAATTAGAGCTTATTGCTTAACTGGAAATGTAACCTTTAAATCATCCGCAAACGTTCCTTTTCGCCGTTTTTTGTCCTCGGGTGAATGTACTGTGACTTTTCCTTGAGATTCAAGATTGCTAAGGGCAGTTTTGTAATTCTTTTTAATGTACGGTTTTCCCAGATGATGCTGGTCGTAAATCTCTGCCATCGTCATAGTTTTACCTGAAAAATTGTCCAACAACATAGATTCCAGTTGATCGAGAGGACGGGTTAGCTCAAAGAGTAACGGTTGTTGAAGAGTTGCAGGATTATACTCAAAAGATGGTACGCCCTGCGTCTGTTCAGAACTCTCTTTAGCCATTATCTCTTTCATAATTCCATAGCCTTTAGAATGCTTGCTTACAAAAATTAGGTGATGGCTAGTACGATTTCCCATTTCATGTCTGAAACGAAATGGAAGCACATATTTACCCCCCATTTCTTTCAAGGCTTCACAGATATATTCTACAACGGTTAACTCACGCTCTTGTGGAGTAAGTGTTTTCAATCGTTCGCGGAGTTGATCTGCTCCTACTTGTCCGAATAGCGCATTTATGTCTGGACTTCCCCCATACATAAATACTAAAAAATTAACAAAACCCTTACTGCAGGTCGCTTCTGTAGCCATGTTTTTGCTGATTTTCTGCCCCGAAACAAGCTATAATGGTCTAAAGGTCAAATTTGAAAATTTTTGCCTCAAACCCTATCTGCGTAAGAACTTCAGGATTTTGTGTCCAGTAGTTCATTAGTATTTTATTGCTGTAACTCAGGCTCTGTAAGACTTTTAGCCATAGCTAGTATGTTTATACGGGGGAAGTCCAGTTATGTGTTCTTTGACTGCATCATTATTTAAACCCATGTTGATGCGATTGTAATTGAAGAAGAAGATGCAATCACAACCCCAATCTTTGACGACCGAATTAACAAGTTGAAGAGATAGCCCCTTGTAACCCCAAGGATCAACAAAAAATAAAGTGGGAACTAATTTCATGCTTTGGAAGATTTTAACTATGTCCTCTCCCACCTCATATTTTGATATTTGAGGGCGGTATTTTAAATTTTCTATGCCCGGAATTGAATCTATAGCTTGTTGAAGAGAATTAACATTTTCGACATCGGCATCGTTAAAGATCGATACCAGCATATTTCGCATATCTGTATCGGCGATGGCAGTTTCTAGAACCTTTACTGGGGTTTATTTTGAGCCATCTTTATATCGTCCGGCACCAGCAAAAAGGTCAACATAAACGATTTTCTGGACTGAAGACGATCCCTTAACTTTTGAAATTATAACTTTTGCCCAAGCCCAGAAATATTTCTCAACAATCCTAGCTTTGATCAAGGACTGTTCTTTTTGCTCATTGAAGAAGGAATTTTTAGTCATATCCTAATATGTAGCCTATAATCAACGGATTTAGTATAACATACCTTATTTTTTTTTAAATTAGAGAAGATAGGAGATGAAACAACCCAAAAGAAAACCCAACCACCGCGATGGGAAGATTGGGTTTTCTGGTTATCAATTGATTTTAAGGAGCTAAAGCGTTACCGCGCAGGAGAGAACCGATGGTTTTAGCAGTAATCTTCATCTGTACGAGAGGATTAGCGGGAACAACGGTTTTATAGAGATAACTGTCAAAAGTCATCTTCTGTACATCCTTATCGGAACACATTTCCACAAAAGCTTCCCGGGTGGCATCGGTACGGTAGAAAACCCGTTGCAGAATATCTAACACCAGATAGGTCATACCGTATTTCTTATCCCAACGCTTGAGGTAGAGTTTTAACTCATCCTCTATGGGGATACGTTGGCCGCCGTTAGTGACTTCGACAATGGTTTCCGCACACATCCGCGCCGATTTAGCGGCGAAATAGATGCCTTCTCCCGAAGACTTGGTAACTGTTCCCGCAGCATCGCCAACGAGGGCCACACGACCGACTACACGACGAGGACGGGGATGTTCGGGGATGGGGTGAGCCTCCACGCGGATGATTTCGCCACCTTCGAGACGACGGGCTGCGCGAGCGCGAATACCGGCCTGTAGGTCTTTAATCATGGCTTTATTGACCTTCATCGTGCCAGTACCGACGGCGACGTGATCGTATTTGGGGAATACCCAAGCGTAGAAGTCGGGGGATACGTCTTTTCCTACATACATTTCCGCCAGATCTTCGTAGTAGGCCATTTTATCTTGGGGAAGACGGATGCGTTCTTGGAAAGCGATCGCATAGTTGTAATCCCCAGCATCAATAGCTTTAGCAATGCGAGAATTAGCACCGTCGGCGCCGATAACCACATCCACCTTCAGAGATTTCATTTCCCCTTGGGAATTGCCGTGGGAGTGATCGGCGTAGTGTAGGGTATAGGGATCGGTGCTATTGGTGGGAATATCGAGACCGTAAACGGTTCCGTTGATTAAATGCGCTCCTAATTTATGGGCGCGTTCTCTCATAAAACCGTCGAGGACTTCCCGACGACACATACCGATATATTCGTCTTGGTTATCGAGATTGATATCGACTTCGACGTTAGAGGGGGAGATCATTTTCATTTTTCTCACCCGGCGATCGATAATTTCAGGAGGTAGGTCAAATTCGCTCACCATACAGAGAGGAATCGCTCCACCACAGGGTTTAGCGTTATCTAATTTGCGTTCAAATAAATAGGTTTCAATGCCTGCTTTAGCTAATGTTTCTGCCGCCGAAGAACCGGCCGGCCCTGAACCCACAACAGCGACTCTTAACACTCAGGTTTTCTCCTACATACTTACGAGCGAGTACGCTTTGCAGTGTACCACAGGGGTTTAGCCGAAAGAAACGATATCCTCCGATTCTGCCCGATCTTGCAACAGTGCTTAACATCCTCTGTTACAAAAGTTTATTAGTATATAGGGTCTGCTGAAAAAGTTTTTCCTGGGGGTAGGAGTCGGTCGTCGGTCGTCGGGAATAATGCAAGGTTTTTGAGGGTTCCAATCCGATTTTCTAGCACTAACATCGGATTTTAACAGGTCAAAAGCCTTATTTTAAAAGGGTTTTACCATTATTCAGCCAGCTCTATATAGCGTTTCCTAAGCTAGTGAGGTACACCTATTTTTCTTCCCTTTTGCCTCTTGCCTTTTGCATGAGTGCCTAAAACCCATAACTTTTGTACCTCAGCAGACTGAAAAACGCTATATATGTATTTCCTAATCAACTTTCGGACGAGATCGCAATCCCAGAGCTACTTAGGACTTGCTGAATAAATCTAAAAACCTTGTTGGATAACGCTTTTAGACTTTTTTTCCCTCAAAAAGTGCCCACCATTGGAGTGATCGGGGGGAAAATTCCGGGACTTTTTCCCTGAAAATTAGGTAATTGACCCCCTCAAAATCGGTAAAACCCTACACCCCACACCCCCCCTGCCCCCACGAAAAACTTTTTGCCGCAAACCCTAGCTAATTGCGTCGAATCACATTTTAAAAGGCAATTACTATAGTTAGCAAAAGTATAGTCAAATATAGACAGACTGAATTCCATTTCAGAAATTCCCTTCACTTTTACTTCGAGAGATTGATTCTCCTTGGGTGAACTACGCACCTCTCTATC
>VYLO01000120.1_pt1 | contig 15831 bp, 9 predicted proteins | sample 5114271 | NCBI WGS metagenome assembly VYLO01 (sample SAMN12291807, study PRJNA351875) | freshwater metagenome | isolation source: freshwater lake | place: USA: Michigan, Lansing Lake | collected 2011-08-05 | reverse complement strand
AAGATGAAAGACGCGGGGATCAAAGTTGTCTCCGTCTCCGTGGACGGATTAGAAACTACCCACGATCGCCTGCGGGGGAAACCAGGTTCGTGGCAATGGGCTTTCCGCACCATGGGCCACCTCAAACAAGCCGGTATCCCCTTCGGTTGCAATACGCAGATCAATCGTCTTTCTGCTCCCGAATTTCCCCGAATCTACGAAAAAATCCGCGATGCGGGCGTATTTGCCTGGCAGATCCAGTTAACCGTCCCGATGGGGAACGCCGCCGATAACTCGGAAATTCTCCTGCAACCCTACGAACTCCTAGAACTATACCCGATGGTCGCCCGTGTCACCGAGCAAGCGCGACGCGAGGGGGTAGATGTACAACCGGGCAACAATATCGGCTATTACGGCCCCTACGAACGTTTATTGCGGGGAGGGGATGCGTGGACATTCTGGCAGGGGTGTAGTGCCGGACTGGCGGCACTGGGTATCGAGGCCGACGGAGCGATCAAAGGCTGTCCCTCCCTTCCCACCGCAGCCTATACCGGGGGCAATATCCGCGATCGCTCCCTGCGCCAGATTATCGAAGAGGCCGAAGAACTGCGCTTCAACCTCGGTGCGGGAACCCCGAAGGGAACCGATCATCTCTGGGGATTCTGTAAAACCTGTGAATTCGCCGAACTCTGCCGCGGTGGTTGTAGTTGGACGGCTCATGTTTTCTTCGATCGCCGGGGGAACAATCCCTACTGTCACCACCGAGCATTAAAACAAGCGGAGAAGGGAATCCGAGAGAGATTCTACCTCGATCGCCCTGCAGCGGGAATTCCCTTCGATAACGGCCAATTCGCGCTGGTAGAAGAACCCTTCTATTCTCCCCTAGCCAATGATCCCCTCGCCTTCAGTGCCGACGCGATCCAATGGCCAGAAAGCTGGCAAAACAAAACCCCCGTACTCACCCCCACAATCTAACCATGAACGAGAACCCGAACCCTATCCCCCCCATTCTACCCCGATCGGCGTGGGAGAGCCAGATCGCCTATCTCCGGGCTGTATTCCGGGCGAAAAAAGCACTGGATGAAATTGAACGAATTCAGAACGAGAAGACATGAACGCTCGCTCTAATCCGCATCCACTAAGTACCTAAGCAAAATTAATTACGCATATCTAACCACCTCTTGCCTATTGCCTATTGCCTCTTGCCTATCTTGACTAGGAAATTAATTTTGCACGACTACTTAACCCCTCATCCCTCACTGAATCGCCTGTTTTAAACTACGGCAGAATTCTTCGAGGGATTTTAACCCATCGCTGGGGGAATTATCGGCCAGACGTTTAACCATGGCACTGCCGACAATTACCGCATCAGCACCCCATTTTTTCACCTGTAGCGCCTGTGTCGCGTCAGAAATGCCAAATCCTACCCCCACGGGTTTATCGGTGACAGAACGGATAGAATCGAGCAATTCCTCCACTCTGGTGGCTACTTGATTCCGCATTCCCGTCACTCCCGTGACGCTCACCAAATAAATAAAACCTTGGGATTGCCGGGCGATCGCTTGTATTCGTTCCGGGGGACTGGTAGGCGCTACCAATAAAATCACTTCAATTCCCTTAGCGGCAGCCGGTTGCAGCAGACTTTCCGCTTCCTCTAGGGGTAAATCGGGAACCACCAAACCACTCACCCCGGCTGCTTTAATTTGGTCTAAAAAGACATCTATCCCGCGATGATAGATAGGATTATAGTAAGTAAAGAGAATAATCGGAGCTTTCACCTCTCCCCGGGCATTTTTGACGATTTCTAGCACATCTTCCAACTTGACACCCCGATTTAAAGCGCGGGTGGCTGCCGCTTGAATAACCGGACCATCTGCGAGAGGATCGGAATAGGGAACCCCCAACTCGATCAGATCGGCCCCTGCCCGGTCTAAAATGCGTAAAGCTTGGGCAGTGGTAGATAAATCGGGATCACCGGCAGTGATAAAGGGAATCAAGGCACAATTCCCCTGGGAACGGAGAGAACGAAAACACTCGGAAACAGCAGTCATCGAAAATTACTGAAGACATAAAGCACCGTCTATTATCTCATGGCGGGGAATAGCTCATTGCCGGTCGCTGTAAGCTCAGGTAAAGAATTTTTCAAGTAATACTCAAGGAATATTGACAAAATGGCGATCGAGGGTAAAATAGGCGCAGTCTGGTAGTTTTGAGAAAATCTCTTCTATGAACTGGTTTTCATTCCGCTTTTTCCGGTACACAATAGGACTACTACCCGATCGAGTTTCGTATAATCAAACACCATACTATATCTATGTTTTCCATTTACATTCTCACCCATAACGAAGAAATTGATATTGCCGCCTGTGTGGAATCGGCACTTCTGTCCGATGATGTGATTGTGGTTGACTCCTACAGTAGCGATCGCACAGTAGAGATCGCTTCTCGTTATCCAGTGCGCGTGATTCAGCATCAATTCGAGAGTCATGGTAAACAAAGAACTTGGATGTTAGAAAATATCGAGACTAAATACGATTGGGTTTATATTCTCGAAGCAGATGAAAGGATGACACCCCAACTGTATGCAGAATGTCTGCGTGCCACTCAACAACAGGAATTTACTGGTTTTTATGTGGCCGAAAGAGTTATGTTTATGGGAACTTGGATCCGTCGCAGCACCCAGTATCCTCGTTATCAAATGCGTCTATTTAGAAAAGATCAAGTCTGGTTTAGCGATTATGGTCACACGGAAAGGGAAGAATGTCGAGGAAAAACCTCTTTTTTAGAAGAAACCTATCCCCACTATACCTGTAGTAAAGGTTTAAGTCGTTGGATTGAAAAACACAATCGTTATTCTACCGATGAAGCAGCAGAAACCCTACATCAGTTGGCTAACGGGGGTGTTAGTTGGAAAAATTTATTTTTTGGTGAAACCGAAGTAGATAGACGGAGAGCTTTAAAAGATTTATCCCTACGATTGCCTTTTCGTCCCTTGCTTCGTTGGTTTTATATGTATTTTATCTTGGCGGGAATTCTCGATGGTAAAGCTGGTTTTGCTTGGTGTACTCTGCAAGCTTTTTACGAGTATTTGATCCTCTTAAAAGTGGCAGAAATGAAACAGGGTTTACCCACTCCCCCCGAAGTGAGAAATCGTTTTCATCCTCCGCAAAATGGTGACAATCTTAATTCCCATAGGTCTAATTTCGTCTCCCTGAAAGGAAAGGCCGATTAACATTCAACCATTATTAATCAGTCAGCAATCACCTAACAACAACCTAGATATAAAAAGCAATCCTGATCCATTTTTTATTAGCTGTGACATCAATTTCACGGCTGTTGTCTTATGTCAAGCTGCACTGTCTTTAAACTGCCTATTGGCATTTTAGTACAAATGCTCAAACTCCCCTCTCCCTTCTCCCCACTTCATAATTGATAATTGATAATTGATAATTGATAATTGATAATTGATAATCCATCTCAAGCTGTACTGTCTTTAAACTGCCTATTGGCATTTTAGTACAAATGCTCAAACTCCCCTCTCCCTTCTCCCCACTTCATAATTCATAATTCATAATTGATAATTCATCTCAAGCTGTACTGTCTTTAAACTGCCTATTGGCATTTTAGTACAAATGCTCAAACTCCCCTCTCCCTTCTCCCCACTTCATAATTCCCTCTCCCTGATTAATAACGGATGCGAGGATCAATGTAAGCATTGATTAGATCGATCAAAATACTGGCAAAAACCACTATTGTCGCAAAAAAAGCCATTAATCCCTGCACTGTTGGGTAATCCCGCAGAGAAATCGCCCGATATAACTGATTTCCCAAACCCGGCCAAGAAAAAGTAACTTCCGTCAAGACTGCACCGCCTAAAAGAGCCGCAAAAGTTAATCCTAAGACAGTAATTACGGGAATTAGGGCATTTTTCAGCGCATGGGCGATCATAATCGTTTTTTCTGGTATTCCTCTCGCTTTTGCCGCATCTACATAGTCCGCTTGCAAAGTTTGTTTCAGATTAACTCGCACCATCCGTTCAAAAATTCCACTCAAAAGAATGCCGAGAGTAAAACTAGGTAAGGCTAGATAATACAAAGCTGTAGGCAACTTATCTAGTTGTAGAGTCATCAGACTATCAAAGGTGTATAAACCCGTAATTGTCTGGGGTGGAGTCTCACTCAAAGGAAAACGAGTCCCCAAAGGAAACCAGTGCAACTGTACCGCAAAAATTAGCTGTAAGAGCATTCCCACCCAAAAAATCGGCAAGGAATAGGTTATCAGTCCAAATAAACGTCCCCCCGCGTCTAAGGGAGTATTCGGACGGGAAGCGGTGATAATTCCCAATCCGACTCCCACTATCACCGCAATTAGCATTCCATAAAAAGTTAGTTCCACCGTCGCTGGAAAATGTTTAGCGATAATCTCCCACACCGTCACCCCCTTACTGGTTAAAGAGTCTCCTAAGTTGAGACGCATTAGATTGAAAATATAGTCTAGATACTGGAAAAATAGGGGTTTATTCAGTCCTAACTGTTCTCTTAGGGCATTTTTGGCACTTTCAGGGGCGCGGTTGCCTAAAATCGCATCCGTGGGATCACCGGGGGCAACACGCATCAGCAGAAAAACTACCGTCACGATCGTCCATAACATCAAGGGAGCTAGGAGTAAACGCACCAGTAAATAGGATTGTAAAGCAGCGCGGCGAGACATGAGGGCTTTCCTTTCAGAAAATACATTCTCAAGGAACCATACCCCAAAATCGACCAGGCGATCGAGAGGTACTGAATAAAAAATTAAATTGAGGAAAAATATTTAGTACAAAAAAACTACAAAGTCGGCACTTCTGGTTCTAATCAAGGGACTAGCAAAAAAGACTAAGAGCCGAAAGGCTGGGAAGTTAGATACATTGGTAAATGCGCGGTTGAAGCGAAGCGAAAGCGAAGCGAAACCAACGACGCTGGAACCTAGACAAAACAATAGTTTGAAAGCCAAGCAAAAAAGCCTCGTTTAGAAGCAATTCTATAACAAAGAAGTCAAACCCGCAAGGGGGAGACGAAAAAAAAGTCAAAAGAATCAAACGATTCATCATGGAGAGTTTGATCCTGGCTCAGGATGAACGCTGGCGGCGTGCCTAACACATGCAAGTCGAACGGGAATCTTCGGATTCTAGTGGCGGACGGGTGAGTAACGCGTAAGAATCTAACTTCAGGACGGGGACAACAGTTGGAAACGACTGCTAATACCCGATATGCCGCGAGGTGAAACCTAATTGGCCTGAAGAAGAGCTTGCGTCTGATTAGCTAGTTGGTGGGGTAAGAGCCTACCAAGGCGACGATCAGTAGCTGGTCTGAGAGGATGAGCAGCCACACTGGGACTGAGACACGGCCCAGACTCCTACGGGAGGCAGCAGTGGGGAATTTTCCGCAATGGGCGAAAGCCTGACGGAGCAACGCCGCGTGAGGGAGGAAGGTCTTTGGATTGTAAACCTCTTTTCTCAAGGAAGAAGTTCTGACGGTACTTGAGGAATCAGCCTCGGCTAACTCCGTGCCAGCAGCCGCGGTAATACGGGGGAGGCAAGCGTTATCCGGAATTATTGGGCGTAAAGCGTCCGCAGGTGGTCAGCCAAGTCTGCCGTCAAATCAGGTTGCTTAACGACCTAAAGGCGGTGGAAACTGGCAGACTAGAGAGCAGTAGGGGTAGCAGGAATTCCCAGTGTAGCGGTGAAATGCGTAGAGATTGGGAAGAACATCGGTGGCGAAAGCGTGCTACTGGGCTGTATCTGACACTCAGGGACGAAAGCTAGGGGAGCGAAAGGGATTAGATACCCCTGTAGTCCTAGCCGTAAACGATGGATACTAGGCGTGGCTTGTATCGACCCGAGCCGTGCCGAAGCTAACGCGTTAAGTATCCCGCCTGGGGAGTACGCACGCAAGTGTGAAACTCAAAGGAATTGACGGGGGCCCGCACAAGCGGTGGAGTATGTGGTTTAATTCGATGCAACGCGAAGAACCTTACCAAGACTTGACATGTCGCGAACCCTGGTGAAAGCTGGGGGTGCCTTCGGGAGCGCGAACACAGGTGGTGCATGGCTGTCGTCAGCTCGTGTCGTGAGATGTTGGGTTAAGTCCCGCAACGAGCGCAACCCTCGTTCTTAGTTGCCAGCATTAAGTTGGGGACTCTAAGGAGACTGCCGGTGACAAACCGGAGGAAGGTGGGGATGACGTCAAGTCAGCATGCCCCTTACGTCTTGGGCGACACACGTACTACAATGGTCGGGACAAAGGGCAGCGAACTCGCGAGAGCCAGCGAATCCCAGCAAACCCGGCCTCAGTTCAGATTGCAGGCTGCAACTCGCCTGCATGAAGGAGGAATCGCTAGTAATCGCCGGTCAGCATACGGCGGTGAATTCGTTCCCGGGCCTTGTACACACCGCCCGTCACACCATGGAAGCTGGTCACGCCCGAAGTCATTACCTCAACCGCAAGGAGGGGGATGCCTAAGGCAGGGCTAGTGACTGGGGTGAAGTCGTAACAAGGTAGCCGTACCGGAAGGTGTGGCTGGATCACCTCCTTAAAGGGAGACCTAATTCAGGTAGGAGACGAAAAAAAAGTAGTCCCTACCAAGAATCAATCCCAAAAGGTCGGAGCGAGGCGAAATTGGCTTTCAAACTAGGTTCTGGGTTCAAACAAGACCTGAATCAGGAACAAGGGCTATTAGCTCAGGTGGTTAGAGCGCACCCCTGATAAGGGTGAGGTCCCTGGTTCGAGTCCAGGATGGCCCACCTGTACAGGTGGCAAAAAGAAAGAAAAGAAGCGAGGAATCAGCACCTTATCTTACTTATATAGTAAGAGAGAATGCTGGCTCTGAGTTCAGAGTCCAGAGGAACCTTGAAAACTGCATAGAGCTAGGTGAAAAAGCCAAAAAAGAAGACCGCAAGGTCAAGCTAATAAGGGCTAACGGTGGATACCTAGGCACACGGAAGCGAAGAAGGACGTAGTTACCGACGAAACGCTTCGGGGAGCGGGAAGCAAGCATTGATCCGAAGATATCCGAATGGGGCAACCCTAAACACGACCACCTGAATACATAGGGTGGAGCGAGCCAACCTGGTGAACTGAAACATCTTAGTAGCCAGAGGAAAAGAAAGCAACAGCGATTCCCCCAGTAGCGGCGAGCGAAAAGGGAACAGCCTAAACCAAGTTCTGCGGAACTTGGGGTCGTGGGACAGTAACAAAAGACTGGGAAATTTAGACGAAGCGGCTGAAAACCGCACCAGAGAAGGTGAAAGTCCTGTAGTCGAAAAAGGCACCAGCTTAACTGCATCCCGAGTAGCATGGGGCACGTGAAATCCCGTGTGAATCTGCCTCGACCACGAGGTAAGGCTAAATATTCCCGTGTGACCGATAGAGAAACAGTACCGCGAGGGAAAGGTGAAAAGAACCCCGGAAGGGGAGTGAAATAGAACATGAAACCGTTAGCCTACAAGCAATGGGAGGACGATTGAACGTCTGACCGTGTGCCTGTTGAAGAATGAGCCGGCGACTTACAGGTTATGGCAGGTGAAGGGGGAAGACCCCACAGCCCCAGCGAAAGCGAGTCTGAACAGGGCGAAGCGTCATAATTTGTAGACCCGAACCCGGGTGATCTAACCATGGCCAGGATGAAGCTTGGGTAAAACCAAGTGGAGGTCCGAACCGACTAATGTTGAAAAATTAGCGGATGAGCTGTGGTTAGGGGTGAAATGCCAATCGAACTCGGAGCTAGCTGGTTCTCCCCGAAATGTGTTGAGGCGCAGCGGTAGTGGAAGTTTAGTCGGGGTAAAGCACTGTTTCGCCGCGGGCTGGGAGACCGGTACCAAGGCGAGGCAAACTCTGAATACGGCTAAAAAAACTACCAGTGAGACGGTGGGGGATAAGCTTCATCGTCAAGAGGGAAACAGCCCAGACCACCAGCTAAGGTCCCCAAATGATAACTAAGTGAGAAAGGAGGTGGGAGTGCATTGACAACCAGGAGGTTTGCCTAGAAGCAGCAATCCTTAAAAGAGTGCGTAATAGCTCACTGGTCAAGCGCTCCTGCGCCGAAAATGAACGGGGCTAAGTTATCTACCGAAGCTGTGGACTACATTGTAGTGGTAGGGGAGCGTTCTATAGGGGGTGAAGCAGTAGCGGCAAGCAGCTGTGGACTCTATAGAAGTGAGAATGTCGGCTTAAGTAGCGAAAATGTGGGTGAGAATCCCACACCCCGAAACCCCAAGGTTTCCTCCGCAAGGCTCGTCCGCGGAGGGTCAGTCAGGACCTAAGGCGAGGCTGAAAAGCGTAGTCGATGGACAACGGGTTAACATTCCCGTACCGATTAATGATTGTGCCGGAGAACGGAGAAGGTCAACGTCAGCTGGATGTTGGTTACCAGTGCAAGCAGTCGAGGCGATGAGAGGTGGCGAAAACACCAGGAGCTAAGACGCGAGTCCCACCTCCCACGGGAGGGAAGTGGCGCTGATCAAGCTTCCTAGAAAAGCCCGAACCACGTTAATCATTAATTGCCTGTACCCGAAACCGACACAGGTGGGGAAGTAGAGAATACTAAGGGGCGCGAGATAACTCTCTCTAAGGAACTCGGCAAAATGACCCCGTAACTTCGGGAGAAGGGGTACCCTCGCAAGAGGGTCGCAGTGAATAGGCCCAGGCGACTGTTTACCAAAAACACAGGTCTCCGCCAAGTCGTAAGACGCAGTATGGGGGCTGACGCCTGCCCAGTGCCGGAAGGTTAAGGAAGTTGGTCAGGAGTAATCTGAAGCTGACGACCGAAGCCCCGGTGAACGGCGGCCGTAACTATAACGGTCCTAAGGTAGCGAAATTCCTTGTCGGGTAAGTTCCGACCCGCACGAAAGGCGTAACGATCTGGGCACTGTCTCGGAGAGAGACTCGGCGAAATAGGATTGTCTGTGAAGATACGGACTACCTGCACCTGGACAGAAAGACCCTATGAAGCTTTACTGTAGCCTGGCATTGGCTTCGGGCTTCGCTTGCGCAGGATAGGTGGGAAGCTTTGAAACTCTCCTCGTGGGGAGAGTGGAGCTAACGGTGAGATACCACTCTGGCGAGGCTAGAATTCTAACCCTGACCCCTAATCGGGGCGGGAGACAGTTTCAGGTGGGCAGTTTGACTGGGGCGGTCGCCTCCTAAAAGGTAACGGAGGCGCGCAAAGGTTCCCTCGGTCCCGTTGGAAATGGGACGATAGAGTGCAAAAGCAGAAGGGAGCTTGACTGTGAGACCCACAAGTCGAACAGGGACGAAAGTCGGCTTTAGTGATCCGACGGCACCGCGTGGAAGGGCCGTCGCTCAACGGATAAAAGTTACTCTAGGGATAACAGGCTGATCTCCCCCAAGAGTTCACATCGACGGGGAGGTTTGGCACCTCGATGTCGGCTCATCGCAACCTGGGGCTGAAGTCGGTCCCAAGGGTTGGGCTGTTCGCCCATTAAAGCGGTACGTGAGCTGGGTTCAGAACGTCGTGAGACAGTTCGGTCCATATCCGGTGTAGGCGTAAGAGCATTGCGAGGAGCCTTCCTTAGTACGAGAGGACCGGGAAGGACGCACCGCTGGTGTACCTGTTATCGTGCCAACGGTAAACGCAGGGTAGCCATGTGCGGAGCGGATAACCGCTGAAAGCATCTAAGTGGGAAGCCCACCTCCAGATGATTGCTCTCATGGCATTAAGCCAGTAAGGTCTCGGGTAGACTACCCGTTGATAGGCTCTAGATGGAAGCTCGGTAACGAGTGCAGTCGAGGAGTACTAACCGACCGAGGGCTTGACCTCATTCTTCTTTTCACCACTTTTTCCCTAGCTTTTGCAGTCTTGAGGGTTCTACCCTTCCTGGTGTCTTTAACGTGATGGCACCACTCCGATTCCATCCCGAACTCGGTTGTGAAACTTCACCGTGGCCAAGATACTTGTCGGGTTGCCGACCGGGACAATAGCTCGATGCCAGGATTATTCTTTCCTACCCCTCAATCTCACCAGATTGGGGGGTTTGGTTTTTAGGAAAAATCAGAGGATTTTAAATCTAAACCTCGCTCAAATATTGTATCTATAGCTAACATTTCTCCGTCGCTAGTCATAAATTTATGATCTTTGGTTGCTTGGATAGTTTGCCCGTTTTCTAGGGTGTATTCAAAGACTTCTTGTAAACCTCGCTCGTGCCATTGAGAGATTGGTTGACTATAGATAAAGCCATTTTTATCTACACTATAAACAGTGCAGTTAATTTCTTCGCTAACAATTTTAGCAATTGGTAATAATCCGTATTCCTCAGTTAAAATTAACGTCTCACCTCCCAGACAATATTCGGCAAAATTTACCATCTGTTCAAAGAGATTTTCAGCGATTCTTTTTTCCACGCCATTTTTAGCAGCACCATCGATAAACATCTCCCTTTGTTTCTGCATTTCGGAGGCTTTTTTCTTACCCATTGCTCGACGCAATAGATCCGCTTCTCCTAGGGAATAACCAGCTAAATCCTGCGCCATTTTCATAATCTGTTCTTGATAGACTAAAACTGCGTAGGTTTCCCTAAGAATTGGTTCCAATAAAGGATGATCATAACGAATGGGTTCTCTACCGTGTTTTCTGCCAATAAAGAGAGGAATTAATCCCGCATCTAAAGGACCGGGGCGATAGAGTGCTAGGATTGAAGATATGTCCTCAATACCCGATGGTTTTAACTCTTTAACGATCTGTTTCATCCCCGATGATTCTAACTGGAAAATACCTTCTAAATCCCCTTCTTCTAGTAATCCGTGGGTTTTGAGAATATCGGGAGGTAGTTTTTTATGTTCCCCTTTAGCCCGAATTTGCAGGGCTTTTCTTTCATCTAAAGGCAATTGATCAAGATCGATATCTATGCCCTGATTTTGTTTAATTAAATCGGCAGTTTTTTTCAAAGTGGTTAAATTTCTTAACCCTAAAAAGTCCATTTTTAACAATCCCAATGATTCTAAATCCTCCATGAAATATTGGGTAATTACCGCCCCATCATTATTTTTCTGGAGGGGAACCACTTCATCTAAAGGTTGGGAAGAAATGACGACTCCTGCGGCATGAACTCCGAAGGTTTTGTTAGTACCTTCGATACGAATTGCCATATCTAACCAATGACGCACATGGGGTTCCGTGTCGTATCTTTCTTTAAATGCTGGTTCGGGAGTTTCATCGGAAATCATCACTTTTAAAGGTGTGGGTTTACCGCGAGAAACGGGAATCATTTTCGCCATTTTATCCGATTCGGCGTAGGGAATATCTAACACCCGCGCCACATCTTTTAAGACAGCTTTTGATGTCATGCGGTTAAAAGTAATGATTTGTGCAACATTAGCTTCCCCGTATTTTTCCGTGACGTATTGGATCATTTCATCCCGTCTCTCGATACAGAAATCCGTATCAATATCAGGCATAGATTTCCGTTCAGGATTGAGAAAACGCTCAAATAATAAACCGTGATGAACGGGATCAATATTGGTTATTTTTAAAGAATATGCTACCAAAGAACCCGCCGCAGAACCGCGTCCTGGACCGACGGGAATATCATGATCTCTAGCATATTTTATATAGTCCCAAACGACGAGAAAATAGGTAGAAAATCCCATTTTCTGTAACATTTTTAATTCGTATTCCAGCCTTTCTTTGTAAACAGGTTCAATCTCGTGACGAGAAGGACATTTTAATCTTTCTAGTAATCCTAACCAAGCAATTTCTTCTACATAACTATCAGCAGTATGTCCCGCAGGAACTGGATAGTTAGGCAGTCGTGGTTCATTAAATATGTTATAAGGTTCGACTTTTTCTGCTACTTCTAAGGTGTTATTAATCGCTTCTTCAATCACATCTTCTGGCAGATGATCACGAAAAAGTAACCGCATTTCATCAGCAGATTTTAAGTATTCTGTGCCGCTATAACGGAGACGTTTATCTTCAGTAATTAACTTGGCAGTTTGAATACAAAGCAAGGCATCGTGTGCCTCTACATCGTAACAGGAAATAAAGTGAGAATCGTTAGTAGCAACTACTTTAATTCCTAATTCTTTAGCAATTTTAACTATTTCTACATTAACAATCCGATCTTCTTTAGAACCGTGGTCTTGAATTTCTAAATAAAAATCATCACCAAAAAGTTTTTTATACCATTTAGCCGTTTCCTTCGCCAGTTTCCTGTTATTAGCTAAAATCGCTTGGGGAATCTCTCCACCCAAGCAAGCACTGGTAACTATCAATCCTTCGTGGTATTGTTGGAGTAACTCTTTATTAATACAAGGACGAGCAAAAATGCCTTTACCTTGAATACCTTTCAGATTAGAAATAGTAGTTAATTTAACCAGATTTTTATAGCCTTGGGTGTTTTTGGCTAAAACAACTTGATGATATTTTCGGTGGCGAAGATTGACTTCAATATCGCCATTGACTACATACATTTCATTGCCAATAATTGGTTTTATTCCCTTATTACGGCAGGTTTTAATTAATTCGATCGCACCATACATGACTCCATGATCGGTTAAAGCGATCGCTGGTTGTCCTAATTCGATCGCTCGATCAATTAGTGCCGGTAATTGGGAAGCACCATCAAGTAAGCTATAATCACTGTGAATATGTAAACCGACAAAAGACATAGTTTTTCAGGAAAAAGTGACCAGGAAAAGGGGAAAAAAACCAGAATTTACTTACTTTTAATTTTCAGCCATCACAGTCTATTTTTAGGGTTGATTGAGAATCCTATAGGGAAAAAAACCTTGTTCTAAATTAAACCATTGTTCTCGCAGTTTCCGGTTATCATTGCTGCCGACAACAGTATCAACAAATTTTTTCCATTCGGGATCGTTTTTGGGTAAAATACAGCCATAAAGTTCGGTGGTAATCGGTTGACGGGGTAGTAGCACAAATTGTCGCAGATCATGTCCTTGTTTAACGATTTCCCCCAGCAGAAGAATTCCATCACTAACCACTGCGTTTACTTCTCCCCTTTGTAATTTTGCCACTGCCTCACTTCGATCGCTGACAGCTTGCCAATTAGCCAGAGGATAGATATAACGAATAATACTATCGGTGGTGGTGTGGGGAATATAGGCGATCGCAACTGCCGCTAAAGTGTTATTAATATCTATTTTATCAACATTTTCCCTTTTAGTTAGAAATTGCGCTCCTGTCATAAAATAGGGAATAGAAAAATTAACCTTTTCTAGTCTTTCTTCCGTGATTGTTGCCGCATTACAGGATAAATCTACTTGTCCCTGTTCCACTTGCTGAAAACGATTATTAGTCGTCGCTTCTGTAAAGTTTATTGTAACCGGTTTACCTACTTCTTGTTCTAATCGACGTTGGACTAAGCGCATTAATTCCACTCCATAACCTGTCCATTGTCCCGTTTTCTCATCGATATAACTAAAGGGAGTAGCGTCTTTTCTGGCTGCCGCTTTTAATTCTCCCGTGCGAGCAATTCTTTGTAAAACTGTTTCTGCTAAGACTGATAAATGTAGGTTATTTATCAGTAAAAGACCTAGAAAAATAAAGCAAAAGTTTTTAGACATATCAAGAAAGCAAGAAGAGGACAGGAGATAGGGAGAAAAAAGCTAACGGCCGATGTGCGATTAGCAAATGCTGCTGTATTTTAACTACGATCCTCGAATAATCCACTCAAACGTTCTACTTCTGTTTGTGCTGTGTACATAGGAGTTCCAGCCAGAATTCCGGTAACATTGCGGAAAGGTTGACCGATGTGCATACCTTGATGATCGATCGAAAACTCACGAATATCCTTATCGTGCATAGAACCGCGCATTTTTAAAACAGTGATCCCGCGGCGCATTTCTCCATACATTTCCACATAACGCAGCAGAATAATTGAATCGGTAATTGTAGAAATATGAGCTTCTGTAATCGAGGAACCACCTAATAAAGTGGGAGTGGTGGAAGTAAATAATCCTCCCACCTCTTTTTGCTTAATAAAAGAAGTCAAACCGATAATAAATTCCCGAAATCCTTTCAGATTAGAAACCCTTTCTAAAGCAGATAAACTATCTACTGCCACTCGATTAGGTTGAAACTCCTCGATAATTTCCTTCATCATAATTAAATGATTTTCTAAACCCGTAGTTTCGGGATAACGGCAGACTACCTTTAATTTACCTTCCTTTTCCATGCGGTCATAATCCACACCCCAACCGGTAGCATTTCTAAATAACTGTTCTCGACTTTCCTCGAAGGCAAAAATTAAACATCTTTCCCCATTGGTTACTCCCCCGGCCATAAATTCTGTCACCATCAGGGTTTTTCCTGTTCCTGTGGCTCCCGAAACCAAAATAACCGAATCGCGGAAGAAACCACCCCCACACATTCTATCGAGTTCCAGACTGCCGGAAGTAATACGAATATTAGAGGATTTTTGTTCTAATTCAATGGCTGATAAAGGAATAATCACGGCCCCTTTGTTGGGAATAATTGTAAAAGGAAATTCTCCTTTTTGGTGATCGGTTCCCCGATATTTTAAAATTTCGATCGTCCTTCTTCTTTTCTCATCGGTTAAAACGTTGCGTAAAATCACCACATTATCGGCCACAAACTCCTCCACCCCATAACGACTGATTTCGCCGTATTCTTGGGTTCTTTCTGCGGTCATAATCGCTGTTACTTCCAATTCTCGCAAAGCGGTTGCCAGACGAAAAAGATCACTTCTCACTTGAGCGCTATCACTTAAATGGCTGAAAATTGCGCCTAAAGAATCCATAGACACCCGTTTGGCTTTATTTTTGCGGATAGCAAACTCAATGCGAGCGATTAATGCGCCTAGGTCGTATTCTCCCGTCACCATCGGCTTTTCTTCCGGTTGGGGGGAAGCATCGACAAAGGCCCATTGACGATTCTCCTCCCACTGCCGGATATTCCAACCAAAACCACCCATATTTTTTCTTAGTGCTTGGGGTGGCTCCTCGAAGGTGACAAAAACGCCATTTTCTCCATTTTTGATGCCTTCTGCCAGAAATTGACAGGCAAAAACCGTTTTAGCACTTCCTGCCGTCCCCGCTATCAAAGTTGCTCGTCCTTTCGGTAATCCCCCTTCCGAAAGAAAATCAAAGCCGGGGATTCCTGTTTCTAACTTCTCAATCAACTCTAGGGGATTATTTTGCGTCATTTAAGTTCTCTATGAAAACGAGCCAATGTTTATTGTACCTATTTCAGTGACCGGCGATACCAGAAATTTATCCCTAGTTTGAGAGTTTGAGCATTGGTAATAAAATTTCCAAGACATAGTTTAAATGCAGGACAGCTTAACCCAAGAATAAATGGGGCGTTGTCAGATGTAAAGATGCTCCGAATCAGCTTGGAACTGAAATTACTTTGATAGCAAGGATTGCATTGTATCTTTCATATTCTGATCTGACAACGCCTCTTTTCTAGCTTGACTTTCAACTAGCAACCATCTTTGTTTTATCCCCCCATAGTTAGAGCTTGTTTCCCGCCAGGAATAACCCGGTATTTCTGAATCGGTTAACTCTTTTTCTGAGATGCTATCGACTAACTCTTGAGCGGCTTTAATGCTGAAGGGGACTCGAGATAACCAACGCATTTCTCTCATTAGTCTTTTTAAACCCCAGGGCGCTATCGCCGACTATTAAACTGTCAAAGTCAACTTGTTTTTGAAATTCTCGGGCGATTTGACCAAAAACCGCTTTGTCCGCTTCATTTCCGTCACCTACTTTCAGGAATAAAGGTACATCTCCATCCCCACTTACGATTAAGTCAATCATAAATTGTTTTAAGTCAGGTCTTCGGTCGCGGGAGTATCCGTAGGTAATTTTTATTGGC
>VYLO01000104.1_pt1 | contig 16437 bp, 19 predicted proteins | sample 5114271 | NCBI WGS metagenome assembly VYLO01 (sample SAMN12291807, study PRJNA351875) | freshwater metagenome | isolation source: freshwater lake | place: USA: Michigan, Lansing Lake | collected 2011-08-05 | reverse complement strand
TCCTCTCGACTGCTGTTTTTCTAGACTGTTGAAACAGGATTGATCATTGTTGCTGTTGTGCCAAATAGTTAAGCACTGTTTCCAGAGTTAAGTCTAAGCGTTCTGAGATTTGTTGCGGGGTTAAACCGAGGTCTTGCAGGAGAGAAATTGTTTTCAATTTTTGCAAGTTTATTCCCTGTTCAATTCCCTGTTCAATTCCCTGTTCAATTCCATCTCCAAAAGCTTCTTGATAGAAACGAGTTTGTTTTAGGTCTTGTAGTTCCAACATAGCTTCAATTTCCTCTCGACTTTTTTGTGGTAACTTATAAATGATTATGGTTTCGATTAAATCAATGACATTTCTCTGCACTAAGCGATCGCTCACTTCTCTTTGAGCCTGTTTAATTAAAATCTTAGCAGAATTAACAGCTTGACTCTCACTTTCCGTAACCAATTTGATTAGAGCGATCGCTAAGGAAGGAGTCTCGTCATTTGGCAATTCATCCAGATAGATTCTTTTCACCCTTGCTAGGGATAAAAAATCGGCAAATTGCTGGAGATGTTCTCGCTCAATTTCTCGACTAGGATAAATAACAACTATCTGCCACGGTGACAAAGGTTTATACTGTCTAAGATACAAGAAAAGTTCTGAAAATAATCGATAATATAGGTCTTCATCCTTTTGAAACTGCACTTCTACCAGATAAAAGGGCAAATTTTCTAGATTATCAAGCGGCAAAAATAAACCATCTAATCGGAAAGCTAGTTGTTTGACTTCTTGAGAAGTAAATCGATAATTGCTAACCCTAGCATCGGGTTGAGCGATTAATTCAAAGAACGAATCGGGAAAATCGAGAAACATTCGATAGAATATGCTGTCAGTTTTCATGCTGCCACAAAATTGCCTGTAATTTCCGCTTAATCTGCCTATGATCATCCCATCATTTCTGCAACCCGGTGCTAAAGTTTCTCTGGTGGCCACCAGTGGCTCCGTCAAGGAATTAGCCGCCCTAGAAAAAGGCCTAGAAATCTGGCGATCGAGGGGTTATCAAGTGGAATTTAGCGAGAATTGGTCGAATCGTCTCGGTTATCTCGCCGGTAGCGACGAGGAACGTCGTCAAGCTTTAGCCCAAGCATGGCAAGATGCCGATTGTCAAGCAATTCTCTGCGCTAGGGGGGGTTACGGTAGCGCTCGCCTCTTGGAAAATTGGACATGGGCAAAAACTAACCCGAAATGGTTAATCGGTTTTTCCGACGTGACGGGGATTTTATGGAGTTTAGCGAAACAGGGCATTTGTAGCGTTCACGGTCCAGTTTTAACCACCTTAGCCCAGGAAAGTTCCCAATCAATCGATCGCCTCTTTTCTCTTCTGGAAGGTCGTCCTTTAGCCCCTCTTGTCGGTCAAGGTTGGGGTGGGGGCAAAGTGCGGGGACGCTTATTACCAGCTAATTTAACCGTAGCCACCCACCTCCTCGGAACCTCGGTTCAACCCACCCTAGAGGGGGTAATTTTAGCCCTAGAGGACGTAACCGAAGCCCCCTACCGGATCGATCGAATGTTAACTCAGTGGCGAATGCTGGGCATTTTCTCCCAAATTAAAGCCATTGCCCTCGGTCGTTTTAGCCGTTGTCTGGCAGCCCCCGGCAGTGATAGTCAAACCGTAGAGGAAGTCTTAAAAGAGCGTTTGGGCGATTTAGGCATTGCGGTTATTGCTGAGTTACCCTTCGGTCATGATGGCGATAATGCCGCTTTACCGGTGGGAACAATGGTAGAACTGGACGGGGATCGGGGAATCTTAGAATTTTTCTATCCCTAATGAGCCACTTTTTTGATAGTATCTTAGAGAAGTGTTAACAAATGTAACAAAAAATTAATTATAGATGAAAGTATTAGTTGTCGGTGCGACGGGAACCCTAGGGCGACAGATCGTGCGTCATGCCATCGATCAGGGACATCAAGTGCGTTGTTTGGTACGCAGTCAGAGAAAAGCGGCTTTTTTGAAGGAATGGGGCGCGGAATTGGTCGGGGGAACCCTGCGGGATAAAAGTACCATTATTCCTGCTTTAGAGGGAATGGACGCGGTGATCGATGCCGCTACGGCCCGGGCGACGGACTCAGCCAGCATTAAACAGGTGGATTGGGATGGTAAAGTTAATCTGATTCAAGCGGCCAAAACTGCCGGAGTTGATCGCTTTATTTTCTTTTCGATTCTCAATGCCGAAAAATATCCCAACGTGCCTTTGATGGAGATAAAACGCTGTACCGAGAAATTTCTGGCAGAATCGGGTTTAAAATATACAATTCTCCGTCCCTGTGGCTTTATGCAGGGTTTAATCGGTCAATACGCCATCCCGATGTTAGATAATCAAACCGTCTGGATCACGGGAGAAAGTACAGCGATCGCCTACATGGACACCCAAGATATCGCTAAATTCGCCGTTCGCGCCCTAGAAGTCCCCGAAACCGTCGGTCAATCCTATCCCGTGGTGGGCAGCAAAGCTTGGAAAGCTGAAGAAATTATCGAAGTTTGCGAACGCCTATCGGGTAAAGAGGGGAAAATTTGGCGTTTACCCATGGGATTACTGCGTTTTATGCGGGGAATAAGCCGTTGTTTCCAGTGGACTTATAATATATCTGACCGACTAGCTTTTGCGGAAGTTCTCGCTAGTGGTCAAGCTCTTGATGCCCCCATGGCAGAAGTTTATCAAGTATTTGGCCTTGATCCGAGTCAAACAACTACTTTAGAATCCTATTTACAAGAATACTTTAGCCGCATTCTCAAGAAGCTCAAGGAAATCGACTTCGAGAAACAAAAAGCTCAGAAGAAGAAGAAAACTCCTTTCAAAAAGAAAGCGTGATTCAGCAGTAGGAAAATTTGTCAATGCCCAAAATCGGCATTATTTACAACGATATTAAGCCTATCGCTTGTAAAACAGCCCATCAGATACAAGATCAGCTACTTTCCCTAGGTTGCCAGGTGTTTATGGCTACTGGCAGCGGTGGCCTGCTAGGCCATTCTAAACCCTCTCGTCCGGTTTGTTTTACCCCGATCGATCAGTTAGTCCCCCCCCACTTCGATCAGGATTTAAGTTTTGCGATCGTGTTGGGGGGCGATGGTACAGTCCTATCGGCAGCCCGGCAGTTGGCCACCCTCAATTTGCCCCTGTTAACGGTCAATACGGGACACATGGGCTTTTTGACCGAAATTTACCTAAATCAGCTTGAACCCGCCTTAGAACTGGTTCTAGAGGGGAATTACACCATCGAAAATCGCTCGATGATCACGGTGCGACTATTTCGCGAAGATACCCTCCTCTGGGAGGCACTTTCTCTCAATGAGGTGGTCGTCCACCGCGAACCCCTCACCAGTATGTGTCATTTTGAGATTCAAATTGGTGAACACGCGCCCGTCGATATCGCTGCCGATGGGGTGATTCTCTCCACTCCTACCGGTTCTACTGCCTATGCTCTCAGCGCCGGTGGCCCGGTAATAACTCCCGATGTGCCGGTATTACAATTAGCCCCCATTTGTCCCCATTCTTTAGCTTCCAGGTCCTTGGTATTTTCTGACAAGGAAACTGTAAATATTTTCCCAGCAACTGCTAATCGGATGGTGATGGTAGTGGACGGTAATGGCGGTTCTTATATCTTGCCAGAAGATCGAATTAATGTGCAGAAATCCCCCTACAATGTTCATTTTATTCGCCTGCAATCGACGGAATTCTTCCGCATCCTCCGGGAAAAATTAGGTTGGGGTTTACCTCATATTGCTAAACCAACTTCGGTGGAATTACCTTAATCAGTTATCAGTTATCAGTTATCAGTTATCAGTTATCAGTTATCAGTTATCAGTTATCAGTTATCAGTTATCAGTTATCAGTTATCAGTTATCAGTGATCAGTGATCACTGATCAGTGATCAGTTATCAGTTATCAGTTATCAGTTATCAGTTATCATATCAGTTATCAGTTATCAGTTATCAGTTATCAGTTATCAGTTATCAGTTATCAGTTATCAGTTATCAGTTATCAGTTATCAGTTATCAGTTATCAGTTATCAGTTATCAGTTAAGTAGTCGGACATAAATTCTGTTGTCTATCTTAAGAAATGTAAATTGCCGCAATTCCTACTGACGACCGACTCCTTACCCCACAGTTAACTTTACTTTTGTCCAACTACTTATCAGATGTGAGTTTTCAGTTCACTGATTACTGGTTACTGTTTACTGATAGCTTAATTTATGCTCTCTTTTCGTGCCAAGATAGCTTTTTATTTAGAGGATGTCACCACGGCGATCGGACTGACGGTAAATCTGCTTATCCTAGCATTAATTTTACTCTCGTTGGGGATTTATGTGGCGCAAACCTATCCCTTATCCGCCACTTGGCAAATGTGGTTACGTCAGCTTGATGGGGGAATTTTAAGCTTATTTTCCCTAGAGTATTTAATTCGGTTTTGGTGTGCGGAATCAAAACTAGGCTTTGTTTTTAATATTTTTTCTATCCTAGATTTATTATCAATTCTTCCCCTATTTTTTGGTTTTTTTGATATTAGGTTCTTTAGAATTTTTCGCTGGTTTAGAATTTTGCGAGTGATTCGTTTTTTTGGTTCCGATCTTTCTATTTTTCAAATTAAAACTTCCGATCAGATAGTATTTACTCGCATATTACTAACTCTATTCTCGATTATTTTTGTCTATGCGGGTTTAATTTATCAGATCGAACACCCGATTAATCCCCAAGTATATCGGACATTTTTTGATGCTTTTTACTTTGCTGTCGTGACTATGACTACCGTGGGATTTGGGGATGTAACTCCCCTTTCTGATGGGGGCAAAATGGTGACAGTTTTAATGATTTTAACGGGAGTTTTGTTAATTCCCTTGCAAATTAGCACTCTGACTAAACAAATATTAAAATCTGGCACTCAAATTGATTATCCTTGTCCAGATTGTGGTTTACCCCGTCACGATATAGATGCCAATTTTTGTAAAAACTGTGGCGCAAAACTCTTAAAAAGACCTGATTGAGACTAATTCTGGCGAAATGGGGAAGTGAGGAACTTTTCAGTGTTGCCAAAGGCACGGCGTAGCCGTCCAGTAAACAGTAATCAGTAATCAGTGAACTGAAAAGGCTCTCTTGGATATTGGCTGAAAAATGTTCACTATGTTACATTATGGGCGCAAGCAGTTCGATCAACTCACTGACCACGTTACGCCCCTACATTGCACCTGTGTGATTGGTAGGGACCTATAGCCTACGCCCTTTCTTCGATAAGAGCTGCTCATCACTATAACCCCAAGAGAGCCGCTGATCACTGATCACCGATAACTGTCTCGGAGTCTCCTGTCTCCCGTCTCCTAACGACCGACGACCGACGGAATCATGACAATTTACAATTGCTTAATAATTGTTGCCGCTGCCGTGATAATATGTCTTGTGGCTTACCTGAGCGTCATAGCTGGGAAAGCAATCCAGATATTGAGATTAGTCTATCGCTGATTTAGGTGTACCTTGTCTGACCCATCGATCGAATCTCCCCCAACCCCAGAAACCAACCCGCCGTCAGATCCGATGCGGGAATACTATCAACTACAAAACACCCTATTGATCACCACCCTGATCTTAAGCGGTCTGATCTTTATCCCCGTGTGCTTGTTTTATTCCCTCAATACCGCCCTTAATTACCTATTAGGGGCAATGGTGGGAGTCGTTTACCTAAAACTCCTCGCCGGGGAAGTGGAAAAATTGGGGGTAACGAAAAATCGGGTAGGCAAAAAAGGATTAGCCCTATTCGCTGGATTAATCATCATCGCCAGTCGTTGGCAAGAACTGCACATAGTGCCAGTTTTTTTGGGTTTTTTGACCTATAAAGGCGCAATCATCGTCTATACCCTGCAAACCATCTTCAAGTTGGAGCAGAAAGCCGATTCCTAAACCCTTTGACCGTTAAAATAACCCTGATTTGCGAACCCGAATCTCCCCAAGGTGGAAATGTTAGACAGTTTAAGTGTGCTTAATTTTTATAGTCTCGCTTCCCTGGAAGTGGGACAACACTGGTACTGGCACATCGGCGGACTAAAAATTCACGGGCAAGTGATCGCGGTCTCCTGGATCGTCTTCGCTATCTTAATCATCGCCTCGATCGCCGCTACCCGCAAAATCCAGAAAGTCCCTAGCGGTATTCAAAACCTCATGGAGTACGTTCTCGAATTTCTGCGCGATTTAGCCAAAAACCAGCTAGGAGAAAAGGAATATCGACCCTGGTTGCCCTTCATCGGCACCCTATTTTTATTTATTTTCGTTTCTAACTGGTTAGGGGCCTTGATTCCTTGGAAGTTAATCGAACTGCCCGAAGGAGAATTAGCCGCCCCCACTAACGACATCAATACCACGGTGGCGTTAGCCCTACTGACTTCCCTCGCTTACTTCTACGCAGGCATCAGTAAAAAAGGACTCGGTTACTTCGCTCACTACCTAGAGCCGATTCCCGTGCTATTACCGATCAAAATTTTAGAAGACTTTACCAAACCCCTCTCCCTCAGCTTCCGTCTTTTCGGAAACATCCTCGCGGACGAGTTGGTAGTGGCAGTATTAGTCTTCCTTGTCCCCCTAGTCGTACCCCTACCCCTGATGGCTCTCGGTTTATTTACCAGCGCTATTCAGGCCCTTGTCTTCGCCACCCTTGCCGGGGCCTATATCCATGAGGCCCTGGAATCGGAACACGAAGAAGAACACGCTTAAAAGCGAGGGACGAAAAAAAGAAAAATTTCTTAGGAAAAAGTGTCCAAATAATAGGATAATAACTAAGAAATTATTGGTCGAATTCAGGATGAGCAACTGAATTCCAGGATCGTTCTTTCCCAAAAACTCTTTCGGGAGTTTTGAGCAGAAAACCAGCCATTTTTTACGGCTGAGAACGCGCTCTGTAAACAACAGATTGAAATTGATTAGTAAATAGAGGAAAAAATCACCATGAACCCCACAGTAGCTGCCGCTTCCGTTATCGCCGCCGCCCTCGCCGTTGGTTTAGCCGCTATCGGCCCCGGTGTTGGTCAAGGTACCGCTTCTGGAGAAGCTGTTTCCGGTATCGCCCGTCAACCCGAAGCTGAAGGAAGAATTCGTGGTACCCTTCTCCTCAGCTTGGCATTCATGGAATCCTTAACCATCTACGGCTTGGTTATCGCTCTCGTTTTACTGTTCGCTAACCCCTTCGCCTAATTAAAAAAGCAGTGGGCTATCAGCCCCCAGTCCCCAGCTTGGCAGCAGAGTTTTCAAAACTCTCAAAAAACGCCAAAGCAGCCAACTAAAAAATCTGGTTTTTGGGACGGAAGGCTGATAGCTAGTTAAGGGAATTTTAGTGATTCCCCCTGACTGTTTATTGTTAAAGCAGGGGGATCATCTTCCTTTTTTGAACCTGTCTATAGCTTCTATTTATCAGGAATAAATCAATGTTTGATTTCGATGCCACCCTGCCAGTGATGGCACTACAGTTTATTCTTTTGGCAGTGATCCTGAACGCCGTTTTTTATAAACCCCTCAGTAAAGTTTTAGATGAACGGGCGGAGTATATTCGGCAAACGGAAGGCGGAGCCAAAGAACAACTAGCCAAAACCGAAGCACTGGTACAAGAGTACGAATTGCAATTAACTTCGGCTCGTAAACAATCCCAAGAGATTATCGCCCAAGCGCAAGCTGAGGCCCAAAAACTAGCCAGCGAACGAGTTGCCGCAGCCCAAAAAGAAGCGATCGCCCGTAAGGAAGCCGTCGCCGCCGAAATTGCCCAACAGAAAGAAGAAGCCTTTCGTTCTCTAGAAGGACAAGTGGCCTCTCTTTCCCGTCAAATTCTCGAAAAACTCCTCGGCCCCGAACTCGTTCGCTAAACCCCAGCCCTTGGTTAATAACAGTGATCAGTAAAAAGATAGAACTCAGTCATCAGGAGTTAGAAGACTGGAAACTTACCTCTGATAACTGATAACTGAACAACCTACTCCCCGCCCTCAATAATCATGATCATCGACACAATTTTATTATTAGCCACGGAGGCGAAGGAAGCGGCAGCGGAAGGATTCGGCATCAACACCGATATCCTAGGAACTAACCTATTTAACCTCTCAATTCTGCTCGGTTTAGTCATCTTCTACGGCCGCAAAGTTCTCGGACAAATCCTCGGAGAACGTCAGTCGAAGATTGCTGAAGCTTTAGCCGAAGCTGAAGACCGGAAAAATATTGCCGCTACCGCCCTCGCCGAAGAACAGAAAAAACTCGCCCTAGCAAAACAAGAGGCGGGACAAATTATCAATAATGCTCGAGATAGAGCTAAAACTGTCACCGCCGACATCGCCGCCCAAGCCGAACTCGATATTCAAAGAATGCGCGAAAGTGCCGCTAAAGATCTCTCGGCAGAACAGGATCGCGTTTTAGTAGAATTACGCCAAAGAATTACCGCTTTAGCCTTAGCTAACGTGGAATCCCAGTTAAGCGCCGGCCTGGAAGAATCGGTACAACAAACCCTAATTGATCGCAGTTTGGCCAACCTAGGAGGTAAATAGATGCAGGGAAGTTTAATCAGTTCAGAAATAGCCGAACCCTACGCCCAAGCATTACTTTCCGTCGCCCAAAGCAGCGGGCAATTAGAAGCGATCGGCGGCGAAATAAAATCCCTCTTAGAATTGTTGGAAAATGCTCCCGATCTAAGAGCTTTTATCGGCAATCCCGTCATCAAAGAAGAGGCTAAAAAAGCCGTTCTTTCCCAAGTAATGGGGAGCAGCGCCAATCCCTATTTAACTAACTTCATGATGTTATTAGTCGATAAACGTCGGATTCAATTTTTAGAACCCGTTTGTCAACAATATCTCACCCTGGCTAGAGTGCTGACTAACACCGTTTTAGCGGAAGTTTCCTCGGCCACCGAATTGAACGATAGCCAAAAACAAATCGTCATCGACAAAGTGAAAACCCTGACCGGGGCAAATGTGGTCGAACTGAAAACCAAAGTTGATGGCAGCCTCATCGGTGGTGTGGTGATCAAAGTCGGTTCTCAGGTCTTTGATGCCAGCATTCGCGGTCAACTACAACGCCTCAGCCTCTCCCTGCGCTAAGGTCATCTAATCTCCCTTTTTTGCCGTTTTTTCACCTTCTAATTTTTTACTTTTTCCCAGATTAAACTATGGTAGCTATCAGACCCGACGAAATTAGCACGATTATTCGTCAACAGATCGAATCCTATAACCAAGAAGTACAGGTCTCCAACGTGGGAACCGTCCTGCAAGTGGGTGACGGTACTGCCCGCATCTACGGCCTACAACAAGCCATGTCGGGAGAACTATTAGAATTTGAAGATGGAACCGTCGGCATCGCCCTTAACCTCGAAGAAGATAACGTCGGTGCAGTGTTAATGGGTGACGGTTTCGGGATTAAAGAAGGCGGTACGGTGAAAGCTACCGGTAAAATCGCTCAGGTTCCCGTGGGTGAAGCCTTAGTCGGCCGCGTGGTTGATGCTCTCGGTCGTCCCATCGACGGTAAAGGGGACATCCTCGCCAGCGAAACCCGTCTGGTGGAATCCCCCGCCCCCGGTATTGTCGCTCGCAAATCCGTCTGTGAACCGATGCAAACCGGCATTACCGCTATCGATGCCATGATTCCCGTCGGTCGTGGTCAACGGGAGTTAATTATCGGTGACAGAAAAACTGGTAAAACAGCGATCGCCATTGACACGATCATTAACCAGAAAAGCGAAGACGTGATCTGTGTCTATGTCGCCATCGGTCAAAAAGCCTCCACCGTCGCCCAAGTAATCGACACCCTCACCCAAAGAGGCGCCATGGATTACACCGTGGTGGTGGCCGCTAACGCTAACGACCCCGCCACCCTCCAGTATATCGCCCCCTATACCGGAGCTTCGATCGCCGAATACTTCATGTATAAAGGCAAAGCGACCCTAGTTATCTACGATGACCTCACCAAACAGGCTCAAGCTTATCGTCAGCTATCCCTGCTCATGCGTCGTCCTCCCGGTCGGGAAGCTTACCCCGGCGACGTTTTCTATCTCCACTCCCGTTTACTAGAACGCGCCGCTAAACTCAGCGATGCCCTCGGTGGTGGCAGCATGACCGCCCTGCCGATTATCGAAACCCAAGCCGGTGACGTTTCTGCCTACATTCCCACCAATGTAATTTCGATTACTGACGGTCAGATCTTCCTCTCCACCGACCTCTTTAACGCTGGTTTCCGTCCCGCAATTAACGCTGGTATTTCCGTATCCCGCGTGGGTTCGGCGGCCCAAACGAAAGCAATGAAGAAAGTTGCTGGTAAATTAAAACTCGAATTAGCCCAGTTTGACGAATTAGAAGCTTTTGCTCAATTCGCTTCTGACCTTGATGCGGCCACCCAAGCACAACTGGCTCGCGGTCAACGTCTGCGTCAAATCCTCAAACAGCCCCAAAACTTCCCCCTCTCCGTTTGGGAACAGGTGGCGGTGGTTTATGCCGGTTTAAACGGTTATCTCGACGATATCGCCACCGATAAAGTTATCGATTTCTGCGCCGGTTTACGGGAATACCTGAAAACCAGCAAACCTCGCTACGTTGAGATCGTCAGCACTGAAAAACAACTCAACGACGAAGCAGAAGGCCTGCTCAAAGATGGCATCAACGAGTACAAACAGGCTTTCAAGTAAACTTCTGTGAGCTTTAAGCTGTCAGCCTTTTCAGTTATCAGTGACCAGTAAACAGTGATCAGTAAACAGTGATCAGTAAACAGTGAGCGGTAAACAGTGAGCGGTAAACAGTGAAAAGATGGCAAGAAACTGCTATTTAATACTGCTCACTTAACACATACTGCTCACTTAAAACTCCAATCTGATAACTGATAACTGATAACTGATAACTGATAACTGATGACTGATAACTGATAACTGATAACTGATGACTGATAACTGATGACTGATAACTGATAACTGATAACTGATAACTGAATTATGCCTAATCTCAAAGCGATTCGCGACCAAATTCAATCGGTCAAAAATACCAAAAAAATTACCGAGGCCATGCGTCTGGTGGCGGCAGCAAAAGTGCGCCGCGCCCAAGAACAAGTTCTCTGTACCCGTCCTTTTGCCGATGCCCTCGCTCAGGTACTCTATAATCTCCAAGGTCGTTTAGCCTTTAGTGATGTTAATTTACCCCTGCTGGCCCAACGGGAAGTAAAAACCGTGGCTCTGTTAATAGTCACAGGCGATCGAGGTCTTTGTGGCGGTTATAATACTAACGTCATCCGTCGTGCCGAACAACGGATGAATGAATTAAAAGAGCAAGGGATTAAGTATCAATTAGTTGTTGCCGGCCGGAAAGCTGCACAATATTTCGAGCGCCGGAATGCTCCCATTGCCGCTAAATTTATTAACCTCGAACAGATTCCCACTGCCGATGAAGCTGGCACGATTGGGGATGAATTGCTTTCCTTATTTTTATCGGAAACTGTTGATCGTGTCGAGTTAATTTATACTCGTTTTATCTCCCTGATCAGTGCCACTCCGGTGATTCAAACCCTCTTACCTTTAACTACTCAAGGTTTGGCGGTACAGGATGACGAGATTTTCCGTTTGGTGACTAAAGAGGGAAAATTTAAGGTACAAAGGGAAAAAATGGCCAGCCAACCGGCGCAGGTTTTCCCCCAAGACATGATTTTTGAGCAGAATCCCGTCCAAATCCTCGATTCTCTCCTACCTTTGTACTTAAATAACCAATTACTGCGCGCTCTCCAGGAATCGGCAGCTAGTGAATTAGCAGCCCGGATGACGGCGATGAGTAACGCCAGCGAGAACGCCAGCGAGTTAATTGGCACTTTAAGCCGTACCTATAACAAAGCGCGTCAAGCCGCTATTACGCAAGAATTGTTAGAAGTAGTAGCGGGGGCCAACGCTCTCTAGATTTAAGCCTGTTTTTCTTGTGATTATCAGTAGGAGTGATTATTTTCACTCCTTTTTTTTATTTTAGCTGGCTTAATACTAAATCCGGTTATTAAAGACTGATTATCTATTCCTCCTACCCCCCCGATGTCGGGGGGCAGGGGGGGTTGCCCCTTGCATGAGTAGAAAACGGGTTTCTCGGAGAAACCCGTTTTCTGTGCGTTACTCAACGGATTTGGTATTAGATAGCCGTGGTTTAGACTTCTCTGGCCAGAATTAGGTTCAAATAGAGTCAGGGCAATCCCTTTTCTGATATCTTCTGGCCCCTTGAAAAGCCCCATCTCATCCTGTATTCTGAGTCAGCGTAAGAACTATAAATGTCAAATCTCAATTGATCGACTTAAATCTTAAACTATAATCATTACCCGATCGCCCGGTATTGGAGGAACAAAACAACTCGTGAGTATAACTGATTTAATCCAAAAAGGCGGAGTGGCCATGTGGCCGCTGCTTTTTCTGTCTATTTTAGCTCTTAGCACTATTATCGAACGAATTTGGTTTTGGAGTCGTACTCTCCTCAGTGAAGGCCAGATTTTAAACCGGATTATGGAATCGGCCATCCGTAATTGGGATTTGGCGGCAAAAGTCGCTAGGGATTCCCGCAATCACCCCATTGGTAGCTATCTCTACGCACCCCTGCGCTTAGAAAATCCAGATCCAGAGGTTTTTCACTTTGCCATCGAGTCGGCTGCCGATGAACAGTTATCCCTAATGAAACGGGGCGATAAAATCCTTGAGGCAGTCATCGCCCTTTCTCCCCTGCTAGGATTATTGGGGACGGTACTCGGTTTAATTACCTCTTTGGCCAATATTCAACTGAGTGACCTGGGAACTTCCTCCACAGCTGGAGTAACTTTAGGTATTAGTGAAGCTTTAATTTCCACCGCTACTGGCTTAATTGTCGCTATTTTTAGCCTCGCTTTCTATCGTGTTTTTCAGGGACTCTGGTTCAATCAAGCTAGAATTTTTCGCAAGGCCGGCAGTGATTTAGAAATTATCTACCGTCAACGTTGGCTAGATGGAGAAGACCAACAATACTCCGTCAGTGCTAACCTAGAAAAACCCCTCGATCGCTAAGTCTCCCTCTTATAACCCATGGCCGAAACTAAATCTCTTAACCACAAAAAGCCCAAAAGCAGCCATATCACCGCTCGTCCCCTGAAATTATGGCATGATCAACACCGCATTCAAGAGGATGTGCAAGTTAATATCATTCCCTTGATCGATGTAATTTTCTGTATTCTCACCTTCTTTATTCTCGGTGCAGTGGGATTATCTCGCCAACAGGCTATCAGTCTCGATTTACCGAAAGCTAGTACCGCCACCACCCCGATGCGGGAAATGTTGGTGGTTAGTCTCGATGATTTCGGACAACTCTACGTCGAAAAACAGATGGTGACTCGCCCCCAGTTGTTTGAGGCAATCAAGAATTATCATCAATATAGTCCCAATGGACTGATGGTACTGAATGCCTCCAGAAATGCCAGTTATAACGAAGTGGTTGGGGTTTTAGACCTACTGCGACAGGTAGGCGGCGATCGCGTGGCTTTAGCGACTCTATCGGGGGAAGCTAACAATCCCACAATGGAAAATAGCAATCCTTTGCCCAATTTGCCGACTAATCCCACCTTGCCCGGTTTGCCCAATCTACCCAACCCTAATTCGCCCTCTTCCACCAATCCTCTGGGCAGAAATTAACTAGGAATGGATGCGATAGGTGAGTAATTGTTCTTCGAGGGCGGCAATGCGATTGTAGGCTGCCGTCAATTGTGCCGTTAATCGGCGAATTTGGATTTCATCGGAAAAAGGATTATCGCCATTGACAGCTGGGGCCTGTTTGCCACCGTGATCCCGGAGAATATCTTTATGATCGTAGAGGCTATTATCGGATAACTCGGAAAAACCGACCATTTCCAGGGATTCTCGCGGGGAATGACTCGATTTATGCCCGGCTAGGATAGCAATTTGCTGGCTGAGGCTCTCGACAATATCCTGTAGATGATCGACTTTCCGATCAAGACTGATAATCTGTTGTTGTAGTCCATTCATACAATTACCTAGGGATTAAGGAGGCTTCCCCTCTATGCTAGGCTCTGGAGGAAATGGACTATAACAATTTATGATTGATTTAACGATTCCTTTACTGCCCTTAACTCATCTTAATATATTGCCCGGGTCAACCAGCCATAGCACTTCTAAGTAGGGCTTGCCCTGAGCTACGTCGAAGGGAGGCACAATTGTTTGTAGGATGGGTTAGCGGTACCGTAACATGAGCGGGCGTTGGGTTTCATGCTTCAACCCAACCTACGTTTAACTGATCTTAATATATTGCCCGGGTCAACCGGCTGCCCCCGATAGCACTTCTATTAGAAATTAAGGTAAGCTTTTGAGCAGTAAGCCTCGATTTTAAGGAACTAAATTATGTTTAAAAATTGGTCTTTCGACGATTGGATGAATCATATCCTTTTTCTAGCTACAATTATGGCTTTGCTGACGATTTGGCTGGGTAGATAAATAAAAACTATTTTTCTTTCCTTGCTTTACCGAAAATTTGGGTTTAAGGTTCCCCGTCCATTTTACGGCGGGGAGTGTCAAAATAAGAAACAAAACCCTCAACGATCGATATGACTGACTCAATCCCAAAAATTTGTATTCTCGGTGGTGGTTTTGGTGGACTCTATACTGCTCTACGTTTGAGTCAATTGCCTTGGACGGATCAACACCCTCCCCAAATTACCTTAATTGATAAAAGCGATCGCTTTTTATTTTCTCCCCTTCTCTACGAATTAGTCACCTCAGAACTGCAATCCTGGGAAATTGCTCCCCCTTTCAGCGAATTACTCGCTAATACCCCGGTTAACTTCCAACAGGGAACCGTCACGGCGATCAATGTTAATAATCATAAAATAACCCTTGACAATCAAAACAATATATGCTATGACCGCCTCGTCATCGCCCTCGGTGGTCAATCCTCCCTTGAATTCCTACCCGGGGCCAAAACCCACGCTATCCCCTTTCGTAGTCTAGAGGATGCCTATCGTCTTCGGGATCGACTTAAAACCCTAGAACAATCCGATCGCGATAAAATTCGGGTCGCCATTATCGGGGGCGGTTATAGCGGCGTAGAATTAGCCTGTAAGCTGGCCGATCGCCTCGGAGAAAGGGGAAGAATTCGTCTGATCGAAAGAAATAGCGATATACTTGGCCCTTCAACCCAATTTAACCGCGACACTGCCAAAAAAGCCCTAGAAAAACGTCTGGTTTGGTTAGACCTCGAAACCACTGTCGCCGACATCCAAGCGGATCGCCTCTCCCTTGACTACAAAGGACAGATCGACAATATCCCCGTTGATCTAATTCTCTGGACCGTTAGCCCGATCGCCTCCCCACTGCTCGCTAATTTGCCCATAGCACATAATGAGCGCAAATTACTAAAAGTTAATCAATATTTACAAACTGTCGAAAACCCCAGCATCTACGCGATCGGCGATGCGGCCGATAGTCGCGACCAAGAGGATAAACCATACGCTGCCACGGCCCAGGTCGCCCTTCAACAGTCCGACTACTGCGCTTGGAATATTTGGGCGAGTTTCCACGATAAACCGGCTTTACCCTTCCGTTATCAACCTTTAGGCGAAATGTTGACCCTCGGCATCGATGAAGCTACGATTAGCGGTTTAGGACTAGAATTAGCCGGTCCCCTTGCCCATCTTACCCGTCGCTTAGTCTATCTCTACCGTCTGCCCACCCTTAACCATCAAATCGCGGTAGGATTCAACTGGATTACCCAACCGCTTCTATCCCTCATCTCTGAGTAGCGAGTTCAGATATTCCTCCACTAATAAACTATCTCGATCGGTCAATTCCTGACCATCGAGACGATTTAAAAGCATTACTGCACCAAATAACTGATTATTAACCCTAATTGGCACAGCTAAAGCCGTTTTTATCCCCAAAGCCACCGCTATATCCTGACGAATGCGATTATCTCCTAGGGTTTGTCCCACCACCACCGGACAACTCCCCTGGTAAACCACCGTACACAATCCCGACGTGGCAATATCTCCCCTTTTGCCCACAATTGCCCCGGTGTTTTTACCTGCACCCGCGCGATAATCAATACTATCACCGTCAAATAGGGCTATAATCACCGTTTCTGTTGGAATTAAACCTAAAATTTCTTCAGCCAAGCGATCGAGATTAGTTAATTTTTCCATAATGGGTTAGGGGTTGAGGAAATAGAGTGTTATACTCAAAAAAACAGCAATTCATTAACTTTAGTCTATAGTTTGTGAACTGAAGTCACTAACCCCGCCCTAAAAGGGACGGGGCTTGCCTAGACCAATTTAGGCGACGCAAGTAGAGACTACCGCATCGAGACTTCAAGGGGTGACAAGGCGACTAAAAGGCTTGCTGGATAAGGCGCATAGCCGTTAGACCCCTAGAAAAATTCGGGTGTTTTCCAGGCTTGAGTCGAATCAAAGAAAAAGCGA
>VYLO01000181.1_pt2 | contig 17095 bp, 13 predicted proteins | sample 5114271 | NCBI WGS metagenome assembly VYLO01 (sample SAMN12291807, study PRJNA351875) | freshwater metagenome | isolation source: freshwater lake | place: USA: Michigan, Lansing Lake | collected 2011-08-05 | reverse complement strand
ATTAATTCTACTACAAAATTGGCAGGAGGAGGCAACCATCGACCCCTACCTCCTACACTCCGAGAATGATTATTATTCTTGAGCATGAATAGTTTATTTTTTGGAAGTCCCTTAACTGCTGTAAATCCGACAGCAAGCTGACTCAGCAATTTAAGCGAAAATTCTGCCATTCTCTAGAATGCCATTCCGGGTTAATCTGGGTTTTGTGACAATTTATGGCTAAATTTTAAGAGGCAGTATGGAACGCACTTTCTTAATGATTAAACCCGACGGTGTGCAGCGCAATCTGGTGGGGGAAATTATTCAACGCTTTGAAGCTAAAGGTTTTACGCTGGTTGGGTTGAAAATGATGCAGGTTTCTAGCGAATTAGCGGAAAAACACTACGCTGTTCATAAAGAACGACCCTTTTTCCCTTCGTTGGTCGATTTTATTACTTCCTCCCCCGTGGTAGCCATGGTTTGGCAAGGAGAAGGAGTAATTGCCTCCGCTAGAAAAATTATTGGCGCCACTAATCCTCTCAATGCCGAACCTGGTACGATTCGCGGTGATTTTGGCATTAGTGTCGGACGCAATCTTATCCATGGTTCCGATGGTCTAGATACCGCCAAAGATGAAGTTAGTCTCTGGTTTAGCGATGCAGAATTGGCTAATTGGACTCCCGCCATCACTCCCTGGGTAGTAGAGTAAATCCCTTTGAAGCTGTCGGTTGTCAGTATTCTCCGAGTCAGGAAATAGGAGATAGGGTTTTGGGTTGATAGGGTGGTCATTGCGTGCGCGTTGCGGGGGGTGTTGGGGTGTTAGGGTTTTAGGGTTTTAGGGTTTTGGTTGAAATTCCCCCACTTCCCCACTTCCCCACTTCCCCACTTCCCCACTTCCCCACTCTGCAACAACTCCTCCTACATACTTTGTGCTTTTTGTCAAAAAAACTTTTTTTTTGCAACAAAACTACACAAAAAAAAGATCATCGTTGTGGGTGAAATTGACTAATTTACCTGTCTGAATTAGGATCACTCTCTAGGTGTGGCAAGGGTTTCAGCCATTGATGCCCAAAAAAGCCAAAAATACCCCATTATGAAATTCAGTAAAATCGCTGTAACCATTGTAACATCGTTGTTAAATAAAAATCTTTCTCAATTAATTTTTAAGAATTTGTAAATATTGCGAAATGTTAATTTAAATATTCTCAAGTTTTTGGAGTCAATGAATAATTTTTGCTTATCTTTGTCTAACATTGAGTTAGGAGATAGGAGTCAGAAGTCAGGAGTCAGGAGTCAGGAGATTATTTTTATTTATTCTTCCCACACTCCATTCCCCCACACCCCACACCCCACACCCCACTTCCCCAATGCCCAATCAAGGCTGGATTTATCGAGATAAAATTAGCAAAAATCAGGCAGGATTAAGCTTATTAGCCTACTATACGGGCAAATATCCCCATTCTAGCCCAGAAGAATGGCTCGATCGCATTTTATCAGCAGCAATTCTAGTCAACGGTAGTCCCGCTGGCCCCGATACAGTCTTAGAAATCGGGCAACAATTGACCTATCAGCGCCCACCTTGGACAGAACCGGATGTACCGCTCTTTTTTGAGGTACTCTACGAGGATGCCGAGGTGTTAGTGGTGGCGAAACCTTCGGGATTACCGGTGTTAGCGGGGGGTGGATTTCTCGAACATACTCTTATCCATCTGGTACATCAGCATTATGCCGATGTCACTCCCTATCCAATTCATCGTCTTGGTCGCGGTACTTCGGGCATAGTCTTAATGGCGAAATCAAAGCCCGCCAGAGCTAAATTGAGTCAACAGATGCGAGAGGGGAAAATTACCAAAATATATCGAGCTTTAGTGGGTCGGGGCGACATACCAGATAATTTTACTATTAATCAAGCGATCGGGAAAATCGCCCATCCCATTTTAGGCTATGTTTACGGTGCGCTCGCAGATGGGTTATCGGCCCGCAGTGATGGTCGAGTCTTAAAAAAACATCCCGATAGTACCCTATTAGAAGTACAAATTTTTACGGGCAGACCCCATCAAATTCGCATTCATCTGGCCTTTTTTGGCTATCCTTTACTCGGTGATCCCTTGTATGGTCTGGGGGGATTACCGCGACCGGATGCAGTGCCGGGAGATGGTGGTTATTATCTCCATGCCAATCAAATCCTTTTCAATCACCCCAGTACAGGGGAAAGAATCTCTATTTGTTGTCCAGCGCCGCCGGAATCAGTTATCAGTTATCAGTTATCAGTTATCAGTTATCAGTTCACTGAGAAAACTCCCCACACCCTACACCCCACACCCCACACCCCACACCCCACACCCCACCTGCCCCCCCGATGTCGGGGGGGTTGGGGGGGGTCACACTCTGCCCCCAGGAAAAACTTTTTGCCGCAGACCCTATTTAAAACCCCCCAAGCTCGATCGCCAGAGTCACTAAAAGACCACTTCGGTAATCACACCCTTAATCCCCCCTAAACGATAGCGAGAAACTAACACAATTCGATACAATATTGTCAACAAGCATTAAGCGATTTAAACTATCGATCGAAGGTAAAAGTCCCGAAGTTATCGAAATCTAGGGGGAGACAAAAACAAGCATGGGTAGAGTAGTAGGCATTGATCTAGGGACAACTAACTCCGTCGTCGCCGTGATGGAAGGCGGAAAGCCAGTGGTCATCGCCAACTCAGAGGGCATGAGAACCACCCCTTCTGTGGTCGGTTTTAATAAAGATGGGGAGTTAGTGGTCGGTCAAATGGCCCGGCGACAAGGGGTACTCAATCCCCAAAACACCTACTATGCAGTCAAACGCTACATAGGTCGTCGCTACTCGGAATTAAACCCCGAATCGAAGCGCGTCCCCTACACCATCCGCCGGGATGAGATGGGCAGTATCAAAATTAAATGCCCCCGTCTGCAAAAAGAATTCGCCCCCGAAGAAATTTCCGCCCTAGTTTTACGCCGATTAGCCGAAGAAGCCAGCCGTTATCTAGGGGAAGAAGTCACTGGGGCCGTCATCACTGTCCCCGCCTATTTTAATGACTCCCAACGTCAAGCCACCCGGGATGCGGGCCGAATTGCCGGGTTAGAAGTGCTGCGGATTCTCAACGAACCCACCGCCGCTGCCCTGGCCTACGGTCTCGATGAACAGGAAAGCAAGAAAATCCTCGTTTTTGACCTGGGGGGCGGTACTTTTGATGTTTCTATTCTGGAAGTGGGTGACGGCGTTTTTGAGGTGAAGGCCACCAGTGGCGACACCCAATTAGGCGGTAATGATTTCGATAAAAGAATCGTCGATTGGTTAGCCAATCAGTTTTTGGAACAGGAAGGCGTGGAGCTGCGCCAAGACCGGCAAGCCTTACAAAGACTCACAGAAGCGGCAGAAAAAGCCAAAATTGAACTATCTGGGGTCAGCGTCACCGATATTAATCTACCCTTTATCATCGCCACGGAAGACGGGCCTAAACACATCGAAACTCGCCTGAGTCGGGCCCAATTTGAGGAATTATGCGGCGATTTAATCAGTCGTCTCCGTCGTCCTCTCAAACGGGCCCTTTCCGATGCCGGTTTGTCCCCCGTCCAATTAGACGAAGTGGTACTGGTGGGCGGCGGCACGCGGATGCCGGTGGTGAAGGATTTGGTGCGGAGTTTTATCGATAGGGAACCCAATCAAAATGTTAACCCTGATGAGGTTGTAGCGGTCGGGGCGGCTATTCAAGCGGGAATTTTGGGCGGCGAGGTCAAAGACGTGCTGCTCCTCGATGTGACCCCTTTATCCTTGGGTTTAGAAACCATCGGCGGTGTGATGAAAAAGTTAATCCCCCGCAATACCACTATTCCCGTCCGCAGATCTGACCTTTTTTCCACTTCCGAAAATAATCAAACTGTGGTGGAAATCCACGTTTTGCAGGGGGAAAGGGAAATGGCCAGCGATAATAAATCCCTGGGACGTTTTAAATTAACCGGTATCCCCCCCGCACCCCGGGGTATTCCCCAAGTGCAGGTGTCCCTCGATATCGATGCTAACGGTATTCTACAAGTCACCGCTAGGGATAAAATGACCGGACGGGAGCAAAGTGTCACCATTCAAGGTGCTTCTACCCTCAGCGAAGGGGAAATTAACCGCATGATCGGCGATGCTACCCGATTTGCGGAAGCAGATCGTACCCGTCGCGAAAAGGTCGATAAACGCAATCGCGCCCGCTCTCTGGTGGATCAAGCCCAACGACGCTTAAAAGATGTTACTCTCGATTTTGGTAATGAGTTTACCCGTTCCTATCGTCGTCAAATTGAGTCTTTGAGTACGGAAATTATCGACGCTTTGGAGAAAAATGATGACCGTCGCATTGATCGCGCCCAAGCAGACCTACAGGATGTTATCTATGAATTAAATCGCGAGGTACGGTTACAATACGACGAGGAAGACGAGGGCTTTTTTAGCGCTATTCGCAAGACTTTTACCGGGGATAAGGAAGATGAGCTTCCCTACGAACCGCGTCGCGATCGTTATCGGCAGGATTATCGTCCCAGTACACCGGGTTATCAAAGTGATTATCGACCCAATTATTCGGCTAATCAAGATAGTTATCGCCCCCGCAATCAGGACAATTACTATAATGGCCGCGATAGCGATTGGTCAAGTCCCCCCCCTTCGGAGGAAAAAAGTTATAACAATAGTAAAAGTAACCGCAGCAGCGGCAATCGTTCCCGCAATATTCCCCCCCAAAATAACTGGGATGATGAGGATGATGATTGGTTTTAATCAGTGATCAGTAAACAGTGATCAGTAATCAGTGAAAAGGCAGTGGGAAACTACTATTTAATACTGCTCACTTAAAACTCAAATCTGATAACTGATAACTGATAACCGATAACTGATAACTGATAACTGATAACTGATAACTGATAACTGATAACTGATAACTGATAACTGAATATATGCCACAATTAGTTAATTATTATGATGTTTTAGGAGTATCTCGCACGGCTACTGGTGACGAGATCAAAAAGGCTTTTCGACGACTAGCGCGCCAATATCATCCTGATGTTAATCCGGGGGATAAATCGGCCGAAGAAAAGTTTAAAGATATTAATGAAGCTTACGATGTTCTCTCCGATGAAGAAAAACGGGTTGAGTATAATCGTTCCTTGACGGGGATTAAGCGCCGCGGGATACGTCCGGGGGAAAAAGCGAATAGTAACGGTAATGGAAAAATCACCCGTACAGAACAGGATTTATGGAAGTTTAGAGATTTTAGTAACCTTAACACTAAGCGCGCTAAAATTGCCTCCTCTCCCCGTTTAACTCGTCGAGATGTGGAGGCAAAATTAACTTTACCTTTAGAGAAAGCCTATCAAGGTGGCAGACAAAGAATTCGTCTGGAAGATGGTAGATCAATAGAGGTAGATATGCCGGCAGCCATGATCGATGGGCAGAAAATTCGTCTCAAAGGTCAGGGTATTGAAGGGGGTGATTTATATTTAAAAATAACTATCGCTAGGCATCCCTTTTTTAAGATTCAAGGTTCCGATATTGTCTGTCAAGTACCGATTACTCCTAGCGAGGCAATTGTGGGCGGTTTTGTGGAAATTCCCACCATTGACGGTTTAGTTAAAATGATGATTCCTAAGGGAGTTAAAAGCGGTCAAAGATTACGTTTGGCTAATAAAGGTTATCCCACTTCCCAAGGAGAGAGGGGCGATCAATTAGTGGAAATTCTCTTAGTTAATCCTCCCGATCCTAGCCCCCAAGAATTAGAACTTTATCAAAAAATACGGGCGATCGAAACTTTTAATCCTCGTCAAGGTTTATAAAGATTATGCTAGGTGGGTTACGGTCTATTTTTTATTGATCAGAAGTCGGTTATCACGGGGGTTATAAGGGATGGAACCCTTATATAGAAAGGCATTTAGCGATTTTTGTCAATTGTTTTTGCTCTAGAGCGAACTAATCAATTAAGTCTCTTGCCAGATAAGGATTTACTCGATTTATGCCCCCCTATCGAACCATACCAAGTAACGAAGAGCCTGGTTAGTATTCAGAAGACAGCTTTTTCTCCCTGCTCCCCCGCAACGGATCGACTGAGCTTCGCCAAACGTCCGAACGTCGCGCACGAAGTGGTCTCCCCACTGATAACTGATAACTGATAACTGAAAAATACCCTTAATTCCTGTCTTTTTATGATAAATATAATTGATACAATTCAACCTTTTTATCCTCTAGCTTTTAAGGCTATTCGGGGCAATTTAGAGGGAACCCAAAAACAATTATTAAATACTCTGCAAAAAATTGATCGCTCGCGGGGGGAATTTTGGGGACAATGGTTAATCTCCCAATTATCAGAATCCCTCAGTTTTAGCGATTCTCGCCTATCGCAAAGCCTCTGGGGGTTAAATTTCCCCAATCCCGTCGGATTGGCGGCAGGATTCGATAAAGACGGTTTAGGGGCAGGACTTTGGCATAATTTCGGCTTTGGTTTTGCCGAGGTGGGTGCTGTCACCCTAGAAGGGCAACCGGGCAACCCAAAACCGAGATTATTTCGTTTACCGGAAGATTTGGCGGGATTAAACCGTATGGGGGCAAATAACCTCGGAGCGCCGGTTCTAGCGGCAACTCTCCAGCAATCTTGGCAACGACAACCCCGACAGATTCCCATCGGCATTAACCTCTGTAAATCGAAAAATACGCCCCTAGAAAAGGCTCCGGAGGACTATTTAGGCAGTTTTCGCTATTTATTCCCCCATGCTGATTATTTTGTCGTTAATGTTAGTTCTCCCAATACTCCCGGTTTGCGTTCCCTGCAAAGTGGGGAACAACTCGATAAAATCCTCGACATTGTACAAACAGAAAATCAAGGCAGAAAACCCCTATTAGTGAAAATTTCTCCCGATTTAGAATGGGAAGATATCAGAACAATTATTGAGTTAGCTTTCTCCTATCAGTTAGCTGGAATTGTCGCTACTAATACCACCACTAAACGCACGGGATTAAAAACCACAATTCTGCCTGAAACTGGTAAACCAATCACTGAAGAAGCAGGGGGAATTAGTGGGCAACCTTTGCGGGAACGTTCCACGGAAGTGATCCGTTTTATCTATCAGCAAACCGAAGGCAATTTACCGATAATTGGAGTGGGAGGTATTTTTTCTGTCGATGATGCTTGGGAAAAAATTACCGCCGGTGCGAGTCTATTACAGATTTATACCGGTTGGTTATACCGAGGACCTTGGCTAGTATCAAATATTTTACAAGGATTAACAGAAAAATTAGAAGCTAATGGGTTGACTAATATTAATCAAGCGGTGGGTTGGCAAGCTAACCAAGAATGAGCCAATTTTCTCTGGTAATTAGCAATAATTTCTCAAAAATTAGCTAAAATATTAACCGTTCCCTTTGGGGATAAGATAAGATAATTAAGATAACTACAATAGGACTGATCTAGAGAATACAATCAGAGACAAATCGATCGCCAAGTATGGAACTTTTTAACCAAACCACAATTCTATGTCAAAAAAATCATTTTTACCCGGTTTTTTAGTCGTCCTAGGACTAACAGCAGTAACCGCAGGAGGTGTCTATCTTTATCTACGAGGACAACTACCTTGGCAAAGATTCACCCCCTTAGAATCGGCAAAAGTTATCCCAGAAACTGCTTTCGCTAGTAGTTTTGTCTCCACGGATGCAAAAGCTTGGTCAGTGTTAGCTAAATATGGTACACCAGAATCGCGAACTGCGATTAGTCAAGGACTAGAAGAATTACAAAAAAATATCTTCACCGATAAGATTGATTATCAACGGGATATCGAACCTTGGATCGGTAGTATTAGCTTTGCTTTCCTTCCCGCAACTACTCCCGGACAATCGGAATTATTAACGGTTATCGGCATCAAAGATAAAATTAAAGCGTCAGAATTCCAGAAAAAACTAGGACAACAAGTTAATCGCAAAACTAGCACCAGTGACTACAAAGATATTAAAATTACTGCTATAGATTGGCAGGATAACACCACTATTTATACTGCTGTTACTGGCGATTTTTTGTTGATATCCTACGATAAAAAGGTGTTAGAAGCGGCGATCGATACCTATCAAGGACAGCCATCTTTTAGCAGTAAACCGGAAGTGAGAAAACTGCTTTCCCAATCCCTCAACCTACCCAATACCCTAGCGACAATTTATATCGATGATTATGCCGCAATCTTGGGACCAGATGCCAATTTATCTCCCCAAAGTCGGCAAGAATTAGCAAAAATTCAGGATATTGTTGCGGGAGTAGGTGTCACCGATACGGGATTACAGTTACAAATGGTGGCTAAACTTGCTCCTGAAACTATTTCTAATCTACCTTCCCCCAGTAGAAATCAAGTTTTAAATTATTTACCCGGAGATACCATCGCACTCTGGAGCGGTAATAATCTTAAACAGGGATGGGAAGAAGCAGAAAAACAGTCCCAAACTAACCCAGAATTACAAGCTTTTCTACGTCAGATCCGTGAGAATTTTCAGATGGCAACCCTTGACGCGGATAAAGAAGTTTTTAACTGGATGGATCGAGAATTTGCTTTCGGAATTATCCCCAACCAGCAAGGGGTGGGAGGGTTAGGTTTTGGGGGAATGATGATCTGGCAAACCGGCGATCAGAAAGCGGCAAAAACTACCCTCGATAAGTTAAATCAATTGGTGAAAACTTTTCCCTTTATCACCATAGAAAACAGTCAAATTTCTGGTCAAGATGTGACTGAATGGAAAGCGGAAGAACAAGCGATTTTAACCTATACTTGGCCTAATAATGATACCTTAAAAATGACCGTCGGAATTCCTTATCAACCCCAACCGAATCAACCGATTAGCAAAAGTGAGAATTTCCAAGCATCGATCGCAAATTTGCCTAAAAATAATCTCGGTTATTTCTTCATCGATGTGGAGCAAATTATCGCTAAAGCAGGGGGAATTAATAATCTTCCAGCCACGGAATTAACCCCGGAAGCAAAGGCCTTTTTAGAATCGGTACGCGGGATCGGAATTACTGCCACTATGCCTGATAAAACCACCAGTAAAATTGATGTTTTATTTTCCCTGAAACAAAGTCCCTAAAAAGTAACCGACTAGATAAAGCGATCCACAGAGAATTATCTGACTCTCGGCAGATTCTTGGATGGCTTTTTTTAGTCCTAAAAATACATCGGAACAAGTCTCTAGGTGAGATAATTCTGGACAAATTGAGGCCGCTAATTCCGCTAAGATTTCAGGATTGGCACTGCTATGATCGGGGACGGGAACTAAATATAAACTATCGCCTTTTCTTAATAAAGCTTGGAATATTTCCCGATGATCTTTGGTCGATAAAATACCCATCACCCAGATGATTTTTGGAGCCTTTAAACTATCTACATACTGCCTTAAACCAATAGCAGCAGCAGGATTATGAGCGCCATCTATTAAAATTTCTCGCTGACACCAATTAACGGTTTGTAAACGTCCTAACCAGCGAGTTTTTGCCATTCCTTCTTGCACGACTTCATCGCTAATTTGCCAACCTTGCTGACGCAAAATATTAACAACAGCGATCGCTATAGCCGAATTAGTTAATTGAAAATCTCCCGCTAAGGATAAAGGGTATTCTAAACCTTGATATTTAGCACGATTATCGGCAATTTTTTCGGCAGCTTCTACCCATACCGTCGGACAATTTAACAGCTTGATTCTCTCCCTAACTACCCCCTGCGCTGATTCCGGTAATTGTCCGATAACTGCGGGACAATTTGCTTTTAATATCCCTGCTTTTTCGCCGGCAATATCTGCAACCGTCGGCCCTAAATTTTGCCAATGTTCCCGACTAATAGAAGTGATGACAGTAACTAAAGGTTGAGCGCAAACATTAGTCGCATCTAATCTTCCTCCTAAACCCACTTCCATCACGGCAATATCCACTTTTTCCTGAGCAAAATACAGCCAAGCAGCGGCAGTAATTACCTCAAATTGAGTAGGACTTTCCTGCTGGGGATCGATAAGCGATTGTATATATTTAAGCAGGTTTTCTAAAGTCGCGGTTTCAATATTTTCGCCATTAATAGAGATTCTTTCCGTCCAATCAATTAAATGGGGAGAAATATAACGTCCGACTTTGTAACCAGCAGTGCTGAGAATAGAGGATAGATAGGCACAAACTGAACCTTTGCCATTAGTTCCCGTGACATGAATAATCGGAATTTTATCTTGGGGATTGCCTAAAATCTCCAGCAGATTTTTTATTCTTTCTAAACCGAGATTAACCCCAAAACGCTGAAAAGATTGCAGTAAAGAATCGATAGTCATGAGACCTCTTGCAAAAATCAAAAATCTGACCTTAGGTGAGGAGTCTCCGAGTCAGTAGTCAGGAGTCAGGAGAATTAAGAATGAACATTAATCAATTAAATGCTCTATTTAGAGATTTTATGCAATTTTATGCCTATTTTTCTCATTATCCAGTTATTAAAAACTGATTATTTATTCTCCGTTTTGCATGAGTGCATGAGTAGAAAACGGGTTTCTCCGAGAAACCCGTTTTCTGTGCGTTACTCAACGGATTTAGTATAAAGGAATCCGGGTAGGATTGATGCTCCTACCGGCACGGATCACTCTTTCTCTGGGTGGTAATGTCTAAAGTTTGACTAAAATGCTCGGTTCTTTTTGGATCGGTAAAACATCAAGAGAGTCAATATTAGCGCAGTATTTTAAATCTTCTTGACAGTGGAGACGCAAGAGGCGCTGACCGTGACTACAACTGTGGAACATTCCTAAAAGATCATTTTGCCATTGACGATAAAGAGCGATCGAGGCGATCACCTCATCATTACCGATCGCCATTTGCCCCGATTGTTCTTGTAGGGCATTTGCGATCGCTCCAGCACAGGCCGTATCTTCCAGAGAATAACCCCCTTCCCAACCAGAGCCAACAATCCAGACGGTGTCGGGCTGCCTATCCAATAAGTAATTAACCGCAGCTTGCCGATTGATCATAGCCGCAGTGATCACGATTGGGGATTCTTCCACCCTTTGCAGAGCGCGAGTGCCGTTAGTGGTGCTGATAAACAGACGACGACCTTTCATTAAATCAGGGGTACAATCGAGGGGAGAATTGCCCAGATCGCAGCCTTCCACTTTCGCACCGCCTCTTTCTCCTGCCCGGAGACGTTTTTCTGGTTGCCAAGTATCGCTCACCTGCATCAGGGTTTTCAGATCGCTAAAGGTTTGCACTGCTTCTGCACCGGCATTGAGGGCAGTGGCGATCGTGGTTGTTGCTCTTAAAACATCGATAACGACGGCGCAATCGGGTAGAGTATGGACGGGGGTAAGTTCGGGAGTATGATAAATGAAAACCTGCACGAGTTATACCAAGTAAAAAGTAAAAGGGGAAATAAGCTCAACATACCGCCGCTCGGCGTCGCGCTGGCAGAAGAAAGACAAGGCCGATTTTATCACGATGGATGTCAGCTAGTTAAGCTGTTCGTAATTCAAATTGCTTGTTGAGATCGGGCAAGGGGCAAGACCCCCCCAACCCCTAGGGTCGTTTCATTCTCGCAAATGTCAACAAATATCTGAAAAATTTTTAAAATGCCTTGCTTTGCTTGCCCCGTAAGCGATTGAAGACAGACAAACAAGGAATCAAACTAGAGAATGAATCAGCCCTACCCCAACCCCCCACCCCCCCTGCCCCCCGACATCGGGGGGGGGCAGGGGGCTAATCTAAGAATAAGCGGTTTAAATACGTCTTAGCTTATCACTTGAAATACCCACCCGGATCACAAAATTGGCCAATTGTCAATAGGGTTTGAGATGTTCTCACCCCTGATCGCTCGTCATAACGAAATGTTATAATTAATAATTATTATGCCTGCTAACTTCAAGATTCATGTCTGCTAAAGATCGTTTTCATGGTGCAGTGAGAAAAGGATTAGAAAAAGAGGGTTGGATCATTACAGATGACCCTTTAAGGATTGAAGTGGGTGATGTAGAAATGTATGTCGATTTAGGAGCAGAGCAACTGATAGCCGCAGAAAAAGACAATGAAAAGATAGCCGTTGAAATTAAAAGTTTTATCGGTAAATCAAGCATTTCAGAATTTCATACTGCCATTGGACAATTCTTTAATTATCGTGTTGCTTTAGAAGAAAAAGAACCTAAAAGACAGTTATATTTAGCTGTTCCCTTAGATATTTATTATAGTTTTTTTGAATTGCGATTTATTCAAACTGTCGTTAAACGATTTCAAATTTACCTGATTATTTATGATCCGATTGGGGAGGTAATTGTCGCATGGAAAAATTAGAACAATATCGTCACTATGTCAAGCAAGTCATTACTGAATATTCTCAGATAGGTTCATCTAAAGAGCCGATTGAACAACAATTGATTTTTGATACTGTTGGCGATCACTATCAATTGATGTATGTTGGCTGGAAAAATAGACGAAGATATCATGGTTGTGTTTTGCATCTCGATATTAAAAAGGGTAAAATCTGGATACAACATGATGGCACTGAGGTAGGAATTGCCAATGAATTAGTTAATTTAGGCGTTCCTAAAGAAGATATTGTTTTAGCCTTTCATGAACCCCTAGTCAGAGAATATACAGGGTTTGCAGTGGGTTAATCTTAATCCGAGAAAAGCGCAAAACCCGCCTAACCTAATCATAGCTTAGGCGACAAACAGGATCAGCAAGAGATTTCGATTTTTTTTACCTTGCTGATCTCTGTATTTCTTTGTTAACAAAACTTAACAATTATCGGCAAAATTTTGCTTGCTTTTATCGGCAGATTTTGAGATGATATTTTTAAAAGATTTTATTCATGATGGGATTCCATGCGTCTAAAAAAATTTTGCACAGATTCCGATTATAAGAAAAGCATAGCGCAAGTCGCCGGCAAAGTCAAGTCCTTTCCCATTAATTATGGGTTGGCTGAAAAAGTAGGGGCGAAGCATTGGGATAGAAAATCTACGGTTTCAGCGATAGGTTATTGTCCGACTGCTTCGCCCTGACAGGATGCGATCGCAGATCAAGATGTGGTGAGTCATACCGCACAGAAAACGGGTTTCTCGGAGAAACCCGTTTTCTACTGATGCAAAAGGCAGATTTAGTATCAGACCAAATTCGGCAAAATTTTGCTTGCTTTTATCGGCAGATTTTGAGATAATATTTTTAAAAGATTTTATTCATGATGGGAGTCTATGCGTCTAAAAAAATTTTGCACGGATTCCCATTATAAGAAAAGCATAGCGCAAGTCGCCGGCAAAGTCAAGTCCTTTCCCATTACTTATGGGTGCGAATTTCCCGGAATCAAAAAAGGGGGTTAGTGGGGGACTGGTGTTGGGGAGATTTTTGCTGTGTTCGGTGAACAGTTATAAGTGATCAAGGATAAATTGTATCCTAAGCTACATTTTTCTGGCTAAAAGGGAAATCTTTATATTTTTTTGACAATCTTCAGGCACAGTTCTGTATTTCTCAAATTCTACACTTAGGTTTTCCTAAAATGGCTCAGGGCAGATTTGAACTGCCGACCTTGGGCTTATGAGTCCCCTGCTCTGACCAACTGAGCTACTAAGCCGTTGTTTACACAGTTATCAATGATAACACATAATTACCCAATTGCACAAGAGCGGAAAGGGAAGAAAAAATCTTCCCTTTGCGAGCATCTTTAACGTCTGCCTGGCAGGAAAGCGATGGGATTAACTGCGCCCTGGCCGGAGGGGTGAACCTCGAAATGGAGGTGGGGTCCGGTGCTAAAGCCGGTGCTACCCATATGGGCGATTGGCTCACCTTGCTGAACAGTTTCGCCGCGACGCACCAGCAGACGGCTGTTATGGGCATAGAGAGTGACGCTACCATCGGGGTGACGCAGTTTCACCAGATTGCCATAACCACCCGAATTCCAACCGGAGGCGATTACTTCACCGGCAGCCGCCGCCACAACTGGTGTACCCACTGGACCGGCGATATCGATGCCGCGATGAGGTCTGCCCCAGCGCCAACCGAAACCGGAGGTTAACACACCTCTAGTGGGCCAGATAAAGCCGGTAAAAATCGGGGCGGGATTGGGTAAATACTCATCGGGATTAGTGAGGGGAGGAAGGGAAGGTTCTACGGTTTCGCCGACGGGAATTCGGAGGCGGTCATTATATTCTTCCACATTAGTAGGAGCCGAACCGATAATCTGGGGGGGGGTGCTTTGGTTAGAACGCGAACGAATGGCAGTCCATTGGGGATTAGGGGTTATTTGCGGCTCATCGAGGGTTTCTGTGGGATTATCGACGGGAATAGCGATACTTTTCTGGGTTTCCGAAAGATTAGTTTCCCGCAGATTAGCCACCTCTTGGCGCAATCTTTCCCGATAGTTTCCAGTGATATTTTCGGGGACTTCTTCCGTCCCCGGGCTGGCGGTGGCGGCGGGCAGATTTGGCTGATTGCTGGGGTTAAAGGACAATCTCGGGCGATCACCGACTAAGGGGGGAAGATTTTGATTAACTCTAGCGTTGGCAGAGCGATCGGGAATCACTAGGGTTTGATTAACTTTAATCTGATTGGGGTTGTCAATGCCGTTTTCCCTGGCTAATTCGGCGGGGGTGATGCCGAGAGCGCGAGCGATCGTGTTTAAGGTATCCCCGGGCCGAACCCGATAAACTTGGTTTTCTGGGGGAACTATGACCCGAGGATTGGGAACGGCGGGAATTTCAGTCACAGGAGCCGGATTTCGGCGGGCGACGCTGGGAATTTCCGGTCTGCTGGTTAAGGGAGGATTAACGGGAATTGTGGCTATCGGGCGATCGCTTTCAGGGGTGGGAACGGGAATCGGGATCACCTGGCCAGTTGGTCGGGGGGATTCTTCGGGAGCAATAACGGGAATCTCGACGCTAGTTGGCGAATTATCGGGAACGAGAGCGGTAGTTTCGGTGACGATTACCGTTTCCCCGGAATTGGACTGATGGGGGTTTTCCTCGGTTCGCAAGGCGGCCAAACTTTCTTGGAGACGTTGACGGGTTTGACGCAGACTAGCAGAGGAACTATCCAACTGCTCAGGAGTTGCTGCCGGGGCTGCCGGGGGCAACTGCTCAGGAGTGGGAATTTTTAAGGTTTGTCCGATAATCAGATCGGAATGGGGGGAGAGATTATTGCGGGTAGCGATCGCTGTGGGGGTGGTTTGATAGGTGTCGGCTAAACTCCACAGGGATTCTCCCGGTTTTACCTGATGCTCAACTACTGATGTGGCGATGAATTTGACGGTAGCAAGTGCTTGGGATTGGATTATCTGCGGTTCTTTGAGTTTTTTACCCGCATCCTTGGCTTTTTGGGACAGGTCGATCACTTCCCATGCCAAGGGTAGAGAATTGGCGGCCTGGGCTGATTCTGAGGTGGAGTTGAGAATGCTAGGTACTCCCAGAGAGAGTGCTAATCCCAGCAGAGCAACTGAGTAACGGACTCGGTTAGACTCAGCGGTGCAATTCTGTTCTGGGGTAGCGGATGTGATGGGGTGGTGGATAAAAGTCTCTTTCAAACAGACCTCCTGTGGTGTAAAGAGTTAGCTAGAGCCAGTCGATTCAGCCGATGATTCTAGCTTTCAGCATTAGCCTTGAGGCTAGAGTAGAAGTTAGACAACTTTACTTTTTAGTCAAAATACCTAAAGGTGACTTTTAGGAGAGATTAACTTAGATTTTGAAATCATGCAAGTCTCCCTCTGACCATTAGCACCGGGATCACGGCAAGTTGGTGACATTTTGAATGTCCAGATTGACGATGCTCTATCTCAGATGTTCCAAGCTGATCAGCATTTTTCGTCCCGCCAATTTTTGCCAGTTTTTTGATAGAAAATTTTTATCGGTTTTGCCGTTTAGAAAGAAATTATTAATGATTCGCTGCTCGAAAAGAGCAACGATAGCTATTGGGGGGGCAATAATTAGGGTTTGCGGCAAAAAGTTTTTCGTGGGTGTGGGGTGTGGGGTGTGGGGTGTGGGGTGTGGGGTGTAGGGTGTAGGGTGTGGGGTGTGGGATTTTACCGATTTTCAGGGAAAAAGTCAAAATTTCGCCTCCCACAAGGTTTTTAGATTTAATCAGCCAACCCTAATTAAAAAGAATACACGGCTGTTTTGATATTTTGGTAGTTATCATCTAGATCTGATTCTAGGAGAATAATCGCAGTAATTCTTCTAGTCATCTCGCTGACTTCCTGCACTTCTGCGATAGTTAATCCCCGTCCTAATAATTTTTCCTCGCGATAACTTAGCCATTTTTTAATGACTTGATAACCCCCGATAGTATATTCCCAAACCCGGGCCGGTATATTTTGCCAATAGGCTCGATCGTTGAGATAAATATCATAGGTTTTGGTTCCTAATAATTGTCGCATTTCTGGGCTAATTACGCTCATTTCTGCGGTTGTATATTGTCTGGCGATCGCTTTTCCTTTACCCGGCATTGTCACACCATTTTTACCCCCATGTCCCCAACCGACGTTAATAATTAAATCCCCCTTATCTGGGTTTAAATTTCCCCCATCAGTGCAGGAAATCAAGGCGATTTTTTGCAGTGCAGGGGTCGGTTTTTTGGTGACTCCTATAACGGGGTTTTCTGTGTCTAAAAGAGAGGCGATCGCTTGTCCTAGTTGGGCAGATTTAATTAATAATTCTTGGCTATTGGGAAGGGGAATCCTTGGGAAGTCTTGACGAATACCGTCGGCATTTTCCCGAAGATATAAGGGAGAGTACCCAATCGCTAATGCGTGCAGCCAAATTAAGGAAGCATTCTCGATATTTTCATCAAGATTATTAATACCCAGTTCATTTAAGTATTGACGAGATTTTTCTGAAAGATTGGCTTTTATTGAAGGAATATTCAAGTTACTGGAATCGAATAATTTTCCTTGAGTATTATCTTCTGTATTCACCTTCTCTAAATTTTGACGTAATCGTATAGGAAAGTGATAAGCATGACCTCTAATAAAGTCAAAGTCTCCTGAGAGGGGGACAAGCGAGCTAGAAGGTAGATAGGGCAAGCGATATCGCTCTTTGTCCTTTGATGTAATCCTTCAACCGATAGCGGCTAATTTGCATTAGCTCTTCTATATT
>VYLO01000116.1_pt1 | contig 17323 bp, 19 predicted proteins | sample 5114271 | NCBI WGS metagenome assembly VYLO01 (sample SAMN12291807, study PRJNA351875) | freshwater metagenome | isolation source: freshwater lake | place: USA: Michigan, Lansing Lake | collected 2011-08-05 | reverse complement strand
TGACTTCCGATACCGATTCTCGCAATTCCGAAACTGAGTCTCTGACTTCCGATACCGATTCTCGCAATTCCACAACTGAGTCTGCCAATTCATCTAGCATCTCATCTGTCCATCCCGTCCGTTCCCCATCCCTTCTTGTCATGGCTTGTTTTTCTACCCTCTCAGGTCCAATAGCTGCCCAAATTGCCAATAATTATAGACGCAATCGCCGCTGGTTTTATCAAGCTTATGATTGATTTTCTGGTTTAATTTGCCGAATCAAATAGCGAACTTCTGACAGCAAAACCTCAAAACGCTTGTCTGACTCTTCCTGTCTTTGCCTGATTTCGGCAATTTCTGCTTGCCGAGCTTCATTTTCTCGCTGTTGTTGAGCAGCTATTTGTAACAGTGCTTGTGCAGTTATTCTTACCCCATCTACTGAGTCTCGCAATTCCGAAACCGAGTCTTTGACTTCCGATACCGAGTCTTTGATTTCCGAAACCGATTCTCGCAATTCCGAAACTGAGTCTGCTAATTCATCTAGCATTTCATCTGTCCATCTCGTCCGTTCCCCATCCCGTTTTGTCATGGCTTGTTTTTCTCCCTTCTCAGGTTCAATAGCTGCTTAAATTGTCAATAATTATAGACGCAATCGCCGCTGGTTTTATCAAGCTTATGATTGATTTTCTGGTTTAATTTGCCGAATCAGATAGCGAACTTCTGACAGCAAAACCTCAAAACGCTGGTCTGACTCTTCCTGTCTTTGCCTGATTTCGGCAATTTCTGCTTGCCGAGCTTCATTTTCTCGCTGTTGTTGAGCAGCTATTTGTAACAGTGCTTGTGCTGTCAATTGTAACCCTTCTACTGAATCTTTAACCTCTGAAACCGATTCCCGCAATTCCGAAACTGAGTCTCTGACTTCCGATACCGATTCTCGCAATTCCGAAACCGATTCTCGCAATTCCGAAACTGAGTCTCTGACTGACTTCCGATACCGATTCTCGCAATTCCGAAACTGAGTCTCTGACTTCCGATACCGATTCTCGCAATTCCACAACTGAGTCTGCCAATTCATCTAGCATCTCATCTGTCCATCTCGTCCGTTCCCCATCCCTTCTTGTCATGGCTTGTTTTTCTACCTTCTCAGTTTCAATGGCTGCTTAAATTGTACGTAATTATAGACGCAATCGCCGCCATTTTTCTCAAGCTTATGATTGATTTTCTGGTTTAATTTGCCGAATCAGATGGCGGACTTCTGAGAGCAAAACCTCAAAACGCTTGTCTGACTCTTCCTGTCTTTGCCTGATTTCGGCAATTTCTGCTTGCCGAGCTTCATTTTCTTGCTGTTGTTGAGCAGCTATTTGTAACAGTGCTTGTGCAGTTATTCTTACCCCATTTACTGAGTCTCTGACTTCCGATACCGATTCTCGCAATTCCGCAACTGATTCTCGCAATTCCGCAACCGAGTCTTTAACCCCCGAAACTGAGTCTGCCAATTCATCTAGCATCTCATCTGTCCATCTGGGGTGTCCGGCCGAGCTTCCGGTCATGGCTGGCTTTTCCCCTTTTTTAATAATCGATTTTCTGAACGGTGGGTAGGATTATCAGCAAGCTTGACCATAAGACGAGGCTGGACAAAAATTGGCAGTTCTGGAAAAACTAGAGTTATCATCGTAGCACGGTGTTATGATTAAGCGGTGATTGATCGAGCCAGATTGCCACCGCAAAATCTTTTAATAGAGTTATCCCTTGAATATTTGATTAATGATGAACAACCAACAAAACGGGGCGATGAACAACCAACAAAACGGGGCTTTGAAAACCCAAAGTCAAGCAAATCTACCAGTTTTTGCTCAACCGGCTTTTATCCCCTCCGTGACGCAGGAAGAAGAGGAACTCAACCTGCGCCAAGTCCTTTCTGTCGTCAAGCATCGCTGGTGGTTAATCGCTGGCATTACTCTAGGGGTGACAGGTGCGATCGCTGCTTGGACTTTCTTAAAAACCCCTATCTATCAAGGTAAATTCCTGCTGCTCATCGGTCAACCCATTGAGGAAAATAAAAGTTCTTCCACACTGGCAGCCCAAGATATCCTGCCTCAGTTGGGTGGAGAGAACATCGATTATGATACCCAAATCGCTGTTTTAACAAGTCCTCAACTCCTTAACCCCATCCTTGGTAAAATAACTCCTCAATATCCCGATTTTACCTACAGTGATTTAATTAGTAAAACTGGTAAATCTGATCTCAAAATTAGTCAATTAAAAGATACGAAAGTTTTAGAAATTTCCTATCAAGATGCGGAACCGGAAAAAATTAAGCTGGTTTTAGATAATTTAGCCCGTCATTACCTCAACTATAGTTCTCAGGAACGGAAGACCGAAATTAATCAAGGGTTAGATTTTGTTAACGATCAATTGCCCGTGCTGCGGGAACGAGTTAATACTCTACAAAAACAAATGCAGCAATTCCGGCAGCAATACAATTTCCTCGATCCTGATAAAGAAGCGACTCGTTTATCACAACAGTTAACCACTACTGAACAAGATTATTGGGCAGCCCAAGTTGCCCTTAACGAAATTAAATCTCGCTATCAAGCTTTACAGCAACAGGTGGGATTAGCCCCTAATCAAGCAATTATCGCCACTTATCTGAGTGAATCTCCCGGTTATCAAGATTTGCTCAAGCAGCTGCAGGAAGTGGAAGTGGAACTGGCCAAACAATCGGCAGTTTTTGCCAAGGATAGCCCGATAATCGCCACCCTAGAGGAAAAACGGGCTAATTTACTGCCCCTACTGCAAAAAGAGGCCCAGAGAACCCTAGGGGAAAAACTGCCCCAGACAGTGGGTGACTCCCCGGCTTTGGTATCTCAGAGTGCTTTGCGGGTACAATTAACCCAGCAATTGGTGGAAGCCGCTAACAGTCGCCAAACCCTAGAAATTAAGGTAAAATCCCTTGCCCAAGCCCTCGAACAACAGAAAGCCTCGGTCAAAAATCTGGCGGTTTTAGCCCGTCGCTATACGGATTTGCAGCGAGAATTGGAAATTGCCACCACCAGTCTCGGCCGTTTTCTGGAGGAACAACAAAAACTTCAACTCAAGGTGGCACAACAAGTGGTGCCTTGGCAACTAATTTCCCCTCCAGAAGTAGGGGAGAACTTCGTTTCTCCTAAACCTGTGCGAAATCTAGCTTTAGGGGTTATCGGTGGCCTGTTACTAGGCCTAGGGGCGGCCTTTTTAGCTGAAAGATTAGACCCCGTTCATCATAGTGCAGATGAACTAAAAGAAGATACTAAACTACCCCTTTTGGGCGCAATTCCCTGGCAAAAAGACCTCGGTACGATCGAAAAAGTGATCACCGCCGCCCTACCCCAGTTAACAGTCGGCGATCGCAAAATTACTATCCCTAACACTACCCTAAAATCAGCCAACGAAAACCCCTCCTACTATAATTTCTCCCCCTTCTCGGAGGCTTTCCGCACTCTTAACACCAATATTCGCCTCCTCGGTTCCGATTCCCCCCTCAAGTCCCTCGTGATTAGTTCTGTATCACCAGGAGATGGTAAAACCACCATGGCAATAAATATCGCTAAGGCTGCCGCTGGTATGGGACAAAGAGTCTTACTGGTGGATGCTGACCTGCGACGACCCCAGGTTCACCTGCGACTTAATCTCGATAACGACCACGGCCTTAGTAATGTCCTCGCCGAGGGTCTCGATTGGAATGAAGCGATTCAACCTCTACCCCGCTACGAGAATTTATCGATTCTCACCGCCGGTCAAATTCCCCCGGATCCAACCCGCTTGCTTTCTTCCCAGAGAATGCAGGAGATGATCTCGCAATTACAGCAAGACCACGCCTTCGATCTAATTATCTACGATCTACCACCGATCGCCGCTTTTGCCGATGCCAAAATTCTCGCCGCCATGGCCACTGGCCTAATTCTCGTCACCAAACTGGGCAAAACCGATCGCTTTGCGCTGAAAAATCTGCTCGAAGATCTGAAATTATCCCACATTTCCGTGTTAGGTTTAGTGGCTAATAATGTTAGTCGGAAAGACCACAATTATCGTTACTATGGCCATTACTACGGCAAAAGATAATTAAATTGAAGATAGATCCCCCCTTAATCCCCCCTTAATAAGGGAGGTGCCGATCCCCCCTGCCCCCCTTATTAAGGGGGGTGTCTGATGGTTTTTAACAGCTAACTACTTATTGATCAGTTATCAACTTTTAATTGATGTTAAATGCGGGTTTTAATCTGGTATCGCAATGATCTGCGGGTTCACGATCACGAGGCAATTTATCAGGCCATTCAAGAACAATTAGAGATAATTCCCTTCTATTGTTTTGATGAGCGTCAATTTGGTCTTACTTCCTACGGCTTTCCCAAAACTGGCAAGTTCCGGGCTAAATTTTTATTAGAAAGCGTAGCAAATTTACGACAATCTCTGGAAAGTTTAGGCAGTAATTTAATTATCCGATGGGGAAAACCAGAGGAAATTATCCCGCAATTAGTTCAAGAATTGCAGATAGCCAAGGTTTATTATCATCAAGAGGTTACAGCAGAGGAATTAGCGATAGAAAAAGCTGTCGATAAGGCTTTATCCATGCTTCCCGTGCAGATAAAAACTTTTTGGACAGCCACTTTATATCATCCTGATGATTTACCTTTTACCCTCAATCAACTGCCGGAATTATTTACTAATTTTCGTAAACAAGTAGAACGTCATTGGGAAATAAGAACAATTTATCCCACGCCGAAAAAGTTGACAAAATTACCTAAAATAGATTGGGGAAACCTTCCGGGTTTAAACGATTTGGGCTTAACAGAATCCATTCTAGACCGGCGAGGCTTTTTGTCGTTTCAAGGGGGTGAAATGGCAGGAAAATCAAGGGTTAAAGAATATATTTGGGATAGTGATTCCTTGAAAACCTATAAGGAAACCAGGAATGAAATGTTAGGGACTAATTATTCCTCAAAATTCTCAGCTTGGTTAAGTTTTGGCTGTCTTTCCCCCCGTTATATCTACGAGGAAGTACAAAAGTATGAGCAAACGAGAGTAAAAAATGACTCTACCTATTGGCTGATTTTTGAATTATTATGGCGAGATTTTTTCCGATTTATTTGCAGTAAACACGGGAATAAAATTTTCTATAAATCTGGTTTGCAAGAACTTAATTTACCTTGGTTAGAAGATTGGGGAAGATTTAATCTTTGGTGTGAAGGAAAAACTGGTTATCCCCTTGTGGATGCTAATATGAGAGAGTTAGCCGCTACAGGATTTATGTCAAATCGTGGCCGGCAAAATGTCGCTAGTTTTCTGACCAAAAATCTCGGTATTGATTGGCGCATGGGAGCAGAATGGTTCGAGTCATTATTAATTGATTACGATGTCTGTAGTAATTGGGGTAATTGGAATTACACTGCTGGTGTCGGTAATGACGCGCGAGGATTTCGTTATTTTAATATCCCTAAACAGTCGAGAGATTATGATCCCAAAGGTGACTATTTACGTCACTGGTTGCCCGAATTAGCCCGAATAAAAGGCGATAAAATTCACGAACCTTATAAATTATCTCCAGAGGAACAAAGGCTTTACGGGGTAATTTTAGGGGTTAATTATCCTCGTCCCATTGTCGATTTTTTTCAATCGATAAAACACAATGAAAAAATTTATCTTCAGCATTTCAGTAATCGGTGATCATTGGACTTCTACCTAATATTATCTCAAGACTATAATTTTTTCTAGACAAGAAACTTACCCAAATAAAAATGATTTTAATGTCCCTAGATTTTTTCAGTTAAATTAAATTAGCAACGATAGATATATATTTGGATTATCGAACTATTTATTAGTACAAATAATCAAAGCAACCTCTGATTGAGTTATAATTTTTGGATATGTCTCATGAACTGATAACTGATAACTGATAACTGATAACTGATAACTGATAACTGAGATAACTGATAACTGATAACTGATAACTGATAACTGATAACTGATAACTGATAACTGATAACTGATAACTGATAACTGATAACTGATAACTGATAACTGATAACTGATTACTGATTACTGATTAAGACATTTCTAACATTCTTTGAATCGGCAACAGTGCCTTAAGTCTTAAGTCTTCAGAAATAGTAATTTCTGGGGTTTTATCTCCCATACAGAGATACAATTTTTCGAGAGTGTTCAGTCTCATGTAGGGACACTCATTACAAGCACAGTTATTTAAAGCTGGTGCGGGGATAAATAGTTTCTCTGGGGCGGATTTTTGCATCTGGTGAATAATCCCCGGTTCTGTGGCGACAATAAAGGTTTTTTCGGAACTTTTCAGGGAATAATTTAATAGTGCCGTCGTGGAACCAATATAATCTGCATGGCGTAAAACCGATGCTTCACACTCAGGATGGGCGATAATTTTTGCTTCTGGATGGGAGACTTTTAATTCTATTATCTTGCGTTCAGAAAAAGTTTCATGGACAATACAACTACCCTGCCAGAGGACTAAATCTCTACCAGTTTGCTGACTGACGTAACGACCTAAATTGCGATCGGGAGCGAAGATAATCGGTTGATGGACAGGGATTTGATTGACTATTTTGACTGCATTGGAACTGGTGCAGATAATATCACTCATGGCCTTAATTTCTGCACTGCAATTAATATAGGAAATCACGATATGATCGGGATATTGGGCTTTAAAACGAGCAAAATCTTGAGGATGACAACTATCAGCTAAAGAACATCCTGCATCTAAATCCGGCAGCAATACCAACTTATCTGGATTTAAGATTTTAGCTGTTTCTGCCATGAAGTGAACCCCCGCAAATACGATCACATCTGCTGGCGTTTGGGCAGCCTGTTGGGATAAACCTAGAGAATCACCAATATAATCAGCTATATCCTGTATGTCAGAATTTTGATAGTAGTGAGCCAGAATAACGGCGTTTAATTCCTGTTTAAGCTCTTTAATTGCTGTAAATAGGTCATCAGGTAAGCTCGATCGATTTGCGGGTTGAACAGTTGTGAACACGGTGGCACTTATGGTTATTTTTACCAAATACTAAACAAGTTCCTAAATCATAGCAAATTTTTTTTAAGGGGAGTGGGGAAGTGGGAGCTTTTTTCAGTGATCAGTAAACAGTAAGCAGTAATCAGTGAAAAGACCGCAGAAAACTGCCATTTAATCCTGCTCACTTTATATTCTCTTCTCTTATCTGATAAATGACCCCTGATTAAGACTGTCCACTAAAAACTCACATCTGATATCAGTAAACAGTAAACATTAATCAGTGAAAAGACAGCAGAAAACTGCCATTTAATGCTGCTCACTTGCTATTCTATTCTCTTGTCTTGTCTTCTCTTATCTTATCTTCTTTTATCTTATCTGATAAATGACCCCTGATTAAGACTGTCCACTAAAAACTCACATCTGATAACTGGTAACTGATAACTGATAACTGATAACTGATTCAAGGCTAAGGGTCAACAATGCTAGGATAAAGGCTTGAGTAGAGAACGATCGAGCCAAAGCCATGTCATCGACAGAAGTAAAAACCCCACCCCCAGACAGTCCTGAATTCCTCGATGAGTTACCCGGAGAAGTGGAAATGTCCTTATTTGACCACTTGGAGGAGTTGCGGCGCCGGATTTTTTATAGTTTAATTGCCGTGGCTGTAGGTGCGGTGGGATGTTTTATCTTCGTTAAACCCCTAGTGCAAGTGCTGCAAGTTCCCGCCCAAGGGGTAAAATTTTTGCAGTTAGCTCCGGGAGAATTTTTTTTCGTCTCCCTAAAAGTAGCTGGATATAGCGGCATACTGGTGGCTAGTCCGGTCATTCTCTTACAAATTATCCTCTTTGTGCTGCCGGGGTTAACCCGTCGCGAACGGCGTTTAATTGTTCCGGTAGTGTTAGGATCGAGTGTTTTATTTTTTGCTGGTTTATTTTTTGCCTATATTGCCCTGATTCCCGCCGCTTTAAACTTTTTTGTCAATTATGGGGCGGAAGTGGTCGAACAAGCTTGGTCGATCGAGCGCTATTTTGAATTTGTCTTACTTTTACTGTTTAGTACCGGCATCGCCTTTCAAATTCCCGTTATTCAATTGATTTTGAGCTTTTTAGGCATTATTTCCTCGCAAACGATGTTATCGGGTTGGCGTTTCGTGGTTTTGGGGGCGGTGATTTTAGGCGCGATTTTAACCCCTTCCACAGATCCTCTCACCCAATCCCTGTTAGCAGGGGCGGTTTTGGGTCTATACTTTGGGGGCATTGGGGTAGTGAAATTAACGGGACGTTAGCAGTTTTTTGATAAAATTTGACGGCTGAAAACTAATTAAGCCAGAAAGCTAGAGATTGATTCTAGATTGAGTAACAAAGTGAAATATTTTTTCTTAACGGCAGGTTGGACAATAGGACGGGTGTGGGAATTTGGCGGTTTGTGGGACCATGCGAGTAGTTGGCGACGACCACCGCAGATAGAGCGATTAAATATCGGTATTTTAGAAGGAGAACAGGTTTTATGGCTTTATAAGGTGGAAGAAGCCGTGATTATGGTGGAAGTTACCCCCAAGAGTGCCGAAATTGCCGATACTGTCCCCACCATCGGGCAAGTGGTGCTAAAACGCTTGATTAGTGCCGAACAAGTCCTCGAAATTCTGCAAAATGCCGAAGAACTACTGAGGAAGTAATCAGTTATCAGTTATCAGTTATCAGTTATCAGTTATCAGTTATCAGTTATCAGTTATCAGTCATAATTGCCCATCTCCCCACAGCCCACAGCCCACAGCCCACACCCTACACCCTACACCCCACACCCTACACCCCACACCCTACACCCTACACCCCACAGCCCACAGCCCACAGCCCACACCCTTCTCCCCACACCCCACACCCCACACCCCTATCTGGACTATTCTGGCCGAAGACCGATCGCCAACACTTGAAATATCTTCTAACAATAGTTACACTTCTTTAGAATAGATACACTTTTCAAGGGATAATGTAGGTTGGCTAACTCTTGCACTTAACCGTCGAGATTGTTGGGCTTATATTTTGACCCTGAATATAAAAAGCGTCTAAGTGGACACTAAATTGTCAATAGGAGGAGCGTAGTCAATGGGACTACCTTGGTATCGAGTACACACAGTCGTTCTCAACGACCCGGGCCGTTTAATTTCCGTTCACCTGATGCACACCGCACTGGTAGCGGGTTGGGCTGGCTCCATGGCCCTCTATGAGCTGGCTATTTTCGACCCCAGTGACCCCGTATTAAACCCGATGTGGCGGCAAGGAATGTTCGTGCTGCCCTTCATGGCCCGTTTAGGTGTCACTGGTTCATGGGGTGGCTGGAGCGTCACCGGCGAAACTGGTGTTGACCCCGGTTTCTGGTCTTTTGAAGGCGTTGCCGCCGCTCATATTGTTTTATCCGGTCTGCTATTCCTAGCGGCGGTTTGGCACTGGGTTTTCTGGGATTTAGAATTATTCATCGATCCCCGCACGGGCGAATCTGCGCTCGATTTACCGAAAATGTTCGGTATTCACCTGTTCTTATCCGGTTTACTTTGCTTTGGTTTCGGTGCTTTCCATCAAACAGGCCTTTGGGGTCCCGGGATGTGGGTTTCCGATGCCTACGGTTTAACCGGTCATGTGCAGCCCGTAGCTCCCGAATGGGGACCGGCTGGTTTTAACCCCTTTAACCCCGGGGGTGTGGTAGCTCACCACATTGCTGCGGGTATCGTCGGGATTATCGCCGGTTTATTCCATTTAACCGTTCGTCCCCCCGAAAGACTCTATAAAGCCCTGAGAATGGGTAATATCGAAACGGTGCTTTCTAGCAGTATCGCCGCCGTTTTCTTTGCCGCTTTCGTCGTGGCCGGAACCATGTGGTACGGTAATGCTACCACCCCGATCGAACTCTTTGGCCCGACCCGTTACCAATGGGATAAGGGCTATTTCCAAGAAGAAATTGAGCGTCGCGTCGAGGCCAGCATCGCCAATGGGGCCACCATCGCCGAAGCTTACCAAGCAATCCCCGAAAAACTGGCTTTCTATGATTATGTCGGTAATAGCCCCGCTAAAGGTGGTTTATTCCGTACTGGTGCCATGGATAGCGGTGACGGTATCGCTAAATCTTGGTTAGGACACCCCGTGTTCAAAGATGGCGAAGGTCGCGTCCTCAGCGTGCGTCGGATGCCTAACTTCTTTGAAACCTTCCCCGTTGTCCTGACTGACTCGGAAGGTATCGTTCGCGCTGATATTCCTTTCCGTCGTGCGGAATCGAAACTGAGTATCGAACAAAGTGGTGTTACCGTTTCTTTCTACGGTGGCGCTCTCGATGGTCAGGTGTTCAGCGATCCTGCTGACGTGAAGAAATTTGCCCGTAAAGCGCAACTCGGTGAAGCTTTCGAGTTTGACACCGAAACCCTGAAGTCTGACGGGGTATTCCGCACTTCTCCGAGAGGTTGGTTTACTTTCGGTCATGCTGTCTTTGCTTTACTATTCTTCTTCGGTCACATCTGGCACGGTTCTCGTACCATCTACCGCGACGTATTCGCCGGGGTCGATCCCGATCTGGAAGAACAAGTGGAATTCGGTTTATTCCAAAAATTGGGTGATCTTAGCACTCGTAAACAAGAAGTTTAGTTTTAGCTAAATCATCCATATAACTAAAGGAGTCAAGTCTTTGACTCCTTTTTTTTGTTAATCACACTATTAAAAACGGATTTATCCTAAATCCGGTTATTAAAAACTGATTATTTATTCTCCTTTTTGCCTGAGTGCATGAGCAGAAAACGGGTTTCTCGGAGAAACCCGTTTTCTGTGCGTTACTCAACGGATTTGGTATTAAAGTTCGATCGAGCTTTACTTTTAACCGAATACTGAAAAAACCGCTAGTTATAGAAATAACTAACGGCTTTTTGCTGGGGGAAATTACCCGTAATGGAATTACATAGAGGAACCTAAACCAGCGTAAGCTCCGTAGAAGAAAAGACCAACCACGGCGATAACGCCTAGACCGGCGATGGTGGCGACTAACCACAAAGGAATACGACCTTCTGCGAACATGAATAACACCTCCTAATTGCGATGAGAATAAATCGGGACTAATTAGTTAAAGAAATAACTGGAAAATAAAATTCCCAAGACAGCAACTAGGAGTAAACCTAGGTAAAGAGAAGTACGATTTAACTCGACGGCTTGCCGATTCGGATTAGGTGTTCTTTCCATAATTGTTCTCCTAGCGTTGAATAAACTGCATTGCCGCAATTGCACCGATAAAGAAGACAGTCGGAACCGCTAAGGTATGAACTGCCAACCAGCGAACGGTGAAAATGGGGTAAGAAATGGGTTGATTGGGATTACCACTAGCCATTGTTTTTATCCTTAATTAAAGTAAACTACTGATTAAACTGCTCGATTTGATTTTTGGCCTCAAAGCGATCATTAATGATCGGTAATTCTTGACGCTCTTGAGTGTAATACTCATCGGGACGGGGAGTGCCAAAAACATCGTAAGCTAAACCAGTACTCACGAATAACCAACCCGCGACAAAGAGCATGGGGATGGTGATGCTATGGATAATCCAGTAACGAATACTGGTAACGATATCGCCAAAAGGACGTTCGCCGGTACTACCTGACATGGACGGTTCTCCTCGGAATGATAGGACTTGAAAAATTCAATCTCTATAATAGAGACTTTCTTGACCCTGAGACAAGTTTTAGGCCGGTTCGCTCGGGGGATTATATTTCAGTAAAACCCCATTTTGTCCCAAGACAAAACCCTTGTCGGAATTGATAAAAACAATTCGATAGAGATTGGAGGGGACACTTTCCACGGCGCGATCTTTTTGCCAAGATTGGCCGTTGTCATCACTGACCAAGAGATTGCCGCTACCACCAGCGACCCAAATTTCTTCGGGAGTGCGGTAGTTGAGGTCCAAAAGTCCCCAACTGGTGGAAAACTCGGGGAATACCTTATCTTCCCATGTATCGAGATCATTGGGGCTAGTAAATTGTAGTTGACCACCCCGGGCCAGGGCCCACAGTTCCCCATTTTCACCATAACCGACTTTTTGTAAACGGCGGGAAGAAAGACGATTGTGGGGTTGCCATTCTGTTGACCCCGGTTCCCAGGTAGAATAAAAGTTACCGCGTGCGGAAACGGCCACATATTTACCATCATGGGAACGAACAATTGTCCGGGCCACACCCACAGCACCTTCCACTAAAGCTTGCCAAGTTTTGCCCCCGTCTTTGGTGCGGTAGATAGCACCCAAATCCGTGACCATTTCGGCGGTTTTGTCGTTCAGAGCGATAATTCCGTAGGGGGAACCGGGTAATTTTTCGCTTAAGGGGATACGGGACCAGCTGCTGCCCCCGTCTTCGCTATGGAGAAGAATCGAGGGTTTACCGACAATCCAACCCTCTTGGTTGTGGAAACTGACGGCGCTAAAGCTAACTTTTTCTTCGCCAAGGTTGAGGACTTTTTGCTGCCAACTGTCCCCCCCATCGCTGGTTTCAAAGAGGGTAGATTTGGTCCCCACTAACCAACCGTGCTGCGGGTCGTCGGTAAAGGCGATATCGGCAAAAGTGGAGTCAGTGTCGAGGGTGAGGATTTGCCAAGGACTACTGCTCAGGGATGGCACACTACTACAGCTAAAGCAGAAAAAGGCTACAGCTAGAACTATTACGAATTGTTTCAGTTTTCTCATCAATGGTTCAGAGGTATTGGTCAAAGAATCGGGACGGATTAAGGTTTCCGATGGGTTACAGGCTCATAAGAGCCGTTGGATTAAAGATAATGAGTGCTTGAGTTAGTTTAAACCATATAAACTAATAAAGAAAACAAATCCTAGCGCTAAAGCCCCGAAAATCAAAATATTTTTTTGTGCGGGAGTCAGACGATTGACTCCAAAACCATAGCTAAGATTTTCTTGGAATCCCGAAGGAGCATCTTTAGCTCCGATGTTGATAAATTGGGAACGACGCACACCACACACGGGACAGCGCCACGTTTCTGGCAATTCCTCGAAGGGGGTTCCAGCGGGAGTGTTGGTTTTACTATCTCCCTTGCTGGGGTCGTAAACGTAGCCGCAGGAGCGACATTCGTAGTTGGCAGGGGCCTGGTCGGCTAGGGTTAGTTCTGGTGGGCGATCGCTCATAACTAAGATTAAAGGAATTTTCAACACTCTGTTACAAATTATCCTTGAAAATTGACCCCTCTCACGGCCAACCCCTGACAGAATACCAAGTTTTCAAGTCTTAAAAGGATTAGCGAGGCAGCATATCGGCTTTAAAAAAAGTAAGATTAATCTATTAGGGCTTAAATGTCTATTAAAACTTTATTAAGTTGATATTTGGGCTATTTACCCTGATTTTGGTAGTCAAATTTATTCCGAGAAATTGAGAAATTTCAGGCAGGGAAGAAATTAGGGGTCTGATACCAAATCCTGTTTAAAAGGTAGAGGAGAGTGGGGAGTGCCGGAGCGGGGAACGGGGAGAAGAGAGAAACAATCGATAACTTGGGAGTTAATCATGCTATTAAAAGCGGATTTGCTATCCTATTGCATAAATTTAATCAATTTTAGCGATCGCTTTTATATTTTGGCATAAATGGGCTGCTCCCTCGCCGTTCCCTGTTCCCGAAAACGAAAACTTCGCACCTCACCATTAAGATAACTGCTATCAACCTTATATTATAGGTATATAATCAACCTTAACTATCCCTTAAAAAGAGAGTAAAAATTGTGTTCAACCAGCTTGATTGGAATCCTGCCTACTCAATTGAAACCTTAGAACCAAATACGGTATTTTTTCTATCTGAGCGAGAATCAATCTGTTTCCAAGAGCCGCTTTATTATCGTTTAGTCAGATTAATCGATGGTCAACGTAATCTTGATGAAATTATTGATATTCTTCAGTTAGAATTTTTACAAAATCAAGAAATTAATCCCAATAATGCTAATTCGTTTGCAGTGATTATTAATTATAGTCTGGCAATTCAAAAAGCGATTTTTCAGTTATATAAACGAGGTTTTTTGTTAGAAAAAAAAGAATTATTGCCCTCTAATTTAGCAATTTTATGCCATCATCTTCAGGTTTCTCAAGACCAAGCTTTTGAACGATTACAATCTCTGAAGGTTACGGTTAAAAGCCTAGGCTCAATTCCCCAGCAAGATTTGATCAATATTTTGAATTCCTTGCAAGTTCAAGTCGCAGATGAAGGAGATTTAACCATTATTTTAACCGATAATTATCTTCATCCTGATTTAGAGAGTATTAATCAACAAGCTTTAGCCTCGCACAAGCCTTGGTTATTAGTTAATCCCCTGGGAAATATAGCATGGATTGGTCCCTTATTTGGTCCCGATAAAACTGGTTGTTGGCATTGTTTGGCTCAACGATTACGAGATAATCGTCCCGTGGAGGAATTTATCATTAGACAGAGAGAAAATAAGATTTCTTTAATTTCTCCTTTAGGGTTTTCTTCAGCGACAATACAGACGGTTTTAAATATGACGGCTATGGAGGTTTTTAAGTGGATTATTCAAGGTAAAAATCAACGTTTAGAAGGAACAATAATGACTTATGATACTTTAAATTTACAATTTAAAGAGCATATTTTAGTTAAACGTCCGAACTGTCCTAGTTGTGGATATTCTCTAAATAAAACACCTTTACCTGTGGTTTTGGGACATCGTAAAAAGGCTTTTACCAGTGATGGGGGACATCGTTTTTGTTCTCCTGAAGAAACCTTAAGAACCTATCAACATCTTATCAGTCCCATTACGGGAATTGTGCGAGAATTAAATAAGATACAAGGGAATGCTTTAGTTCATACTTATGTAGCTAAACATCATTTTCGCAGTGTCTTTGATGATTTAGACAGTTTACGGCAAAATATTGGAGGTAGAAGTGCGGGAAAAGGCCGTACAGATAGTCAAGCAAAAGCAAGTGGATTTTGTGAAGCTATTGAGCGCTATTCGGGAGTTTTTCAAGGGAATGAAATCAGAGAAAAAGCGAGTTATCAAGAGTTAGGAGATAAAGCTATTCATCCTAACAAATGTATGAATTTTAGTGAAAAACAATATCAACATCGAGAAGAATGGAATGCGAAGAATCAAGGATGGTTTCAAAAAGTCCCTGAACCTTTTGATGAAACTAGAATCATTGATTGGACACCTGTATGGTCTTTAACTGCTCAAGATTTTAAATATTTACCGACGGGATATTGTTATTATGGTTATTCTCAATCTGAACCCTTAGATTGTTGGGCTGATTCTAATGGCTGCGCTGCGGGAAATACGATAGAAGAAGCGATTTTACAAGGGTTTATGGAGTTAGTGGAACGAGATTGTGTCGCTTTATGGTGGTATAATCAATTAGTTAAACCTTCCGTTAATTTAGAGAGCTTTAATGAGCCATATTTTGAGCAATTAAAGCAATATTATGAGGGGTTAAATCGGGAGCTATGGGTGTTAGATATTACCAGTGATTTGAATATCCCTTGTTTTGCCGCTATTAGTCCGAGAAAGGAGCGGGAAGTGGAGGATATTTTATTAGGATATGGGGCGCATTTTGATCCGAAAATTGCCATTAGTCGGGCGTTAACAGAGGTTAATCAAATCTTACCGAATGTGTTATCTTTTAAGGAAGATGGGACAACGATTTATCCTCCCTCTGCTGATCCTTTGGCGGTTAAATGGTGGCAAACGGCAAGGTTAAGCAATCAATCTTATTTAGTTCCCGATAGTAAAATAATACCGAAAAAAAGTTATGATTATTTACAATTAGCTAGTGATGATTTATTCGAGGATGTTAAATTGTGTCAGCGAATTGTTGAGTCAAAGGAGATGGAAATGTTAGTCTTAGACCAAACTCGTGCTGATATTGGTTTAAGAGTTGCTAAAGTCATTATCCCCGGAATGCGTCATATGTGGAAGCGTTTAGGGGCAGGAAGATTATATGATGTTCCTGTTAGCATGGGATGGTTAAAAGAAGCTTTGACGGAAGATGAATTAAATCCTTTTCCTATGTGGATGTAACCCTTGTTCATGGTCAATTGTTGATTATTTTAAGTTACTTGGTGAAGATTTCGAGTTTAACTTTCATTCCCGTTTTATCTAAAAGACTGAGTAATTTATCAACAGTAAAATGGCTAATTTCTCCATTCATTAAATCACTAATTTTTGGTTGTGTTTCCTCGAAAAAAGTGGCGGCTTCTTGCTGTGTCCATCTTTTTTCTTGGATAAAAGACCGCAAGGTTAACATCAAATCGGCTCTAATTTTTAAGTTAGTTGCTTCTTCACTGTTAAATCCTAAATCTTCAAAGATGTTATCGCTACCAAAAGTGATCTCAATAGGGTTAGATTGTGTCATGGTTATTCCTCCTGTAATTGTTGTCTAAATTGAATCATTTGTTGATAACGTTTTTGTCCCAATTCAATTTCTTTTTTCGAGGTTTTCTGTGTTTTTTTACCGAAAGTATGAAGGACATAAATCGCTTCTTTAAACCTTGCCACATAAAAAATTCTGTAGGTTTCTCCTGTCCAAATTCTAATTTCTTCTGTTCCTTGACCAATAATGGGAATGGGTTTAAAATCATTGGGTTTCTCTCCTTGTTGAATAGCTCTCAGTTGAAAACCTGCTTTACGCTTTGCGTCTTCAGGAAAATCTCTAATATCTTCCCTTGACGTCCCAATCTAGTAAATGGGTTTATCTCCCAGGTTGGGGTTAATGATTATGGTTTATACCTAATTTAGTATAATAGGATCATCAGTTTGTCAATTGTTCGTTAGTTAACAAGCAAGATGATGATCATTTTAGTTTAACTCGAACCTTCAAGGACTTCACCATCAGGGATTGAGACAATTACTTCATCCTCTTGATACCTAGCGTTAATGTGCCGTATATAGTGTTGTTTGTGATCTATAAAATACCTATAAACGATGATTTCATAGAACATCGATATTGCCAGCATCTTTGATTCCCTCTCATGTTAAGGTTAAGTACGAAGATAAACCCAATTTCTGGGCCGATCATTCCTCAATTTTAACTGATCTAAGCAGAAAATATAGCGATTCTCGCACCTGTATGGCACAGTTAAACCTTTGCTGATTAAGCTTTTCACCATCGAGAATGTACCTCTTGCGAACAGGAAACGCTATAAATAAGCTCTCCTGATGACTGATAGATAAAAGGTATGTCACTAAGGTAACACACCAGAAACGTTGAATCCTGTAATAAAACTTTACATTGACAAGCATAATACCCCTATAACATCAAATTTTAAATTGAATAGACAATCCTCCGGAACCAGTGTACATAGCTAATA
>VYLO01000076.1_pt1 | contig 17620 bp, 19 predicted proteins | sample 5114271 | NCBI WGS metagenome assembly VYLO01 (sample SAMN12291807, study PRJNA351875) | freshwater metagenome | isolation source: freshwater lake | place: USA: Michigan, Lansing Lake | collected 2011-08-05 | reverse complement strand
CCTACGCCGTGAAATGCCAAAGACATGAAAAAACTCATTCCAAAAAGATTGAGATTCTGCTTTTTCTGAAGTCTCTCCTTCCCACTCTTTTTGAAAAGCGATGGCGCGATTTTTTATTTCATTCCAACTTAAAGGCATAGTTTTAACTCCTTATCGTTCGCCGGTTTGCTCAACGATAGTAGAAAATGGTGTAGGGAGCCATAGGCAGTCAGCAAGGGATACAGATAGTTTCCATTTTAGGTGATTTTTTGGTAAACTCCAAGGGAAGCTAGAAATTAGTAACGCCTTGAGAATTGTAGCCGCTTAGTTACCAATCTAGTTATTGACTCGAACGAACAACTTATCGCTATGTCGAAAACTCTCTACGAACAAGATTTTCAATTGTGGCTCGCAACAACAATTAGCCACCTACAGAAGCGGGAATTTGCTGCACTGGATACTGATAACTTAATTGAGGAGTTAACCGAGTTGGGAAAATCGGAAAAAAGAACTTTAGAAAGTAATTTGATGATTCTTTTGGCTCACTTGCTCAAATTAAAAGTACAGCACGACGCACCGCCATCCATGAAGGATAGCTGGTATTGTTCTATTATTGAGCATCGCCAGCGAATTGAGAAAAACTTACGCAATACGCCTTCCCTGAAATCCTATCTAGAAACTGCTATCGAGGAAGCTTATCCAGATGCTCGTCAAGTAGCAATTAAGGAAGGGAAACTCCCTCAATTTGGTGTTCGGATTCCCCCAGAAAATGATTATCCTCAAATTTGTCCTTTCTTGCCAGAGCAAATCTTAGATGAGAACTTCTATGGCAATTGACTAGAGGAAATAGTTAAGAAAAAAGTTGATTTTCAATTTTTGCATTACTCATGACTCGACTAACTCCAATCCCAATTGACGAAAACATCCTAATTTATATAGTTTCTCGCGAAACAGGTGCAAGATTTTGAGAGAATCGTCGTTCAAAACCTTGCGTCTTCATCGGCCCGCGTCCTGTAGGGGCGAAGCATTCGGGCAATAACCTATCGGTGAAACCGTGGATTTTCTATCCGAATGCTTCGCCCGTACTTTTTCAGCAAACCCTATATAGAGTCCACCGATAACCTAGAAATTCCTGCCAAGACATTAGGAACAGAGGGAAGAATTGCTAAAGGGGTAATTTATCTACCAGATAATTGAAAATCATTACAATAATTATTGAGAAAAGTGGAACCTACAGAAGAACAGTATCTTGTCTTAAATGCTCTTGAAACTTTGGGACTCCTGCTCTTTAGAGTCTATGATGAAGATAATGGAGCTTGGCTAATCATTACTTCTAGTCTAACATTGCCCAGATCATACTTATTGCCTAATGGCGAAATTATTCCCCTAGAATGGATACTTTAACTATGAAAAAACCGACAGAACTTCAACAGCAAAAATACGCAAGAATTGGCGAAATTGCAGCCAAAGGAAGACAGCGTTATCTAGAAGCAGGAGGCGATCAAAAAATCTGCCCTAGCGGAAGAAAAGGAAATGATTATTTAACCGATGAAGAACGTAAAGAAATTTTACAATTAGCCCGTCAGGTTTTTGGCGTTCAGATTAAAGATGGCCAAGTTTACTGTCAAGGACGGACTTGGAAAATATCCGATAAAAAAGTCTCAAAAGATACCGAAAAATGAACTAAATATTGCTAGTGTAGAACGCAGGTTGGGTTGAAGTATGAAACCCAACGCCTGCATGGGTTACGCTACCGCTAACCCATCCTACAAATAATTCTGCCTCCCTACTTAAATGCGCGGACAGCTTAGAACTTACCTAAACAAAAGCCCCCAGAAAACATCACTTTCTAGGGGTTTAATTACAATTGACGGAAAACAAACTTATGGGGACGTTAACCTCCAGCCACCGCAGGAACGATACTGACTTCATCGCCATCTTGTAAGGGGGTTTTTGTCCCATCGAGGAAGCGAATATCTTCGCTGTTGACGTAGAAATTTAAAAAGCGCCGGGGTGCGCCATCTTCATCGCATAAGCGGGCCTTAATACCGGGGAAACTTGCTTCTAAGGATTCGATTAAACCACCGACACTACTAGCACTACACTCGATGGTAGCGTTATTTTCTGTAAATTTTTGCAGGGGAGTAGGAATGAGAACTTTTACAGCCATAGATATCAAGGAAAAAGTGGAAAGGACAGTAAGCTGTCCGCGAATTTAAATTGCTTGTGGAGATGAGGCAAGAGGATAATCGCCCCATCATCCCCGAACATCAATTCTAGACGAGAACCTGTTGCCATTCGAGGCGTTCGAGGGTGCGGGAACGTTCCAGGGCCCGTTCAAAGCTTTCTAATTTCGGTTCGATTAACAGGGGTTCACCGATATAACCCTGTACCGCTTCTTGGGTTTTTAGACCATTACCGGTGATATAAACGACCGTGGTTTCTTCGGGGTCGATTTTACCCGCTTCTACTAATTTTTTCAAGACGGCGATAGTCGTACCGCCCGCGGTTTCCGTGAAAATGCCTTCCGTTTCTGCCAAAAGTTTAATACCTTCGATAATTTCGGCATCGGTGACGGATTCAATATTACCGCCAGTTTTACGGGCAATATCAAGGGCATAAACACCATCGGCGGGATTACCAATAGCGATCGATTTGGCGATAGTATTGGGTTTAACTGGGGCGACAAAATCCCGTCCTTCCTTGAAAGCTTGGGCAATGGGGGAACAACCCTCCGCTTGAGCGCCACTAAAACGCACTGCTTTATCTGCCACCAAACCGACTTTGACGAATTCTTGGAAGCCTTTATAAATCTTGGTAAAGAGGGAACCACTGGCTAAAGGTGCGACAATATGATCGGGGAGTTTCCAGCCTAATTGTTCAGCCACTTCAAAGCCTAAAGTTTTGGAACCTTCGGAATAGTAGGGACGCAGATTGATGTTGACAAAACCCCAACCGTAGGTATTGCCCACTTCTGAACAGAGACGGTTAACTTGATCGTAATTGCCTTTAACTGCCATGACCGTGGGATTATAGATTAGGGTGCCGAGAATTTTACCCGCTTCTAAGTCGGAGGGAATGAAAACACAACAGTCTAAACCGGCGTGAGCGGCAATAGCGGCGGTGGAATTGGCGAGATTTCCCGTACTAGCACAGGAAACGGTAGTAAAACCTAATTCTTTGGCCCGGGTAAGGGCGACGGATACCACTCTATCTTTGAAGCTGAGAGTGGGCATATTGACGGCATCATTTTTAATGTAGAGATTTTTTAGACCCAAGCGCCGAGCTAAACGGTGGGATTTAACTAGGGGAGTCATACCCGTACCCACATCGATGGGATGTTCACTTTCCACCGGCAAAAAGGAACGATAGCGCCAGATGGAATTGGGACCTGCTTGAATGCTTTCTCTGGTAACGGTGCGACGGATGAGGTCGTAATCGTAGTCCACTTCTAGGGGGGCAAAGGTTTCTTCGCAGATATTCAGCGCTTTCAGGGGGTAAGAAGTCCCTCCTTCCTTAGAAACCAAGCGGGTAAAGGTGGGGATGAATTTTGAGGTTTCGATGTTTGTCGCTAGGGTCATGATTTTCCTGTCTTGCCGTCAACTGAATCTACAAGCATCCTATCACCGGCAAAATCTTGGTGTCAAATATACCCGACTATTTTTGTCGGGTATAAATTTATACAAAAAATAGGTGATATTCTGGGGAGCAGCAAGGGTTAAGGGGAGATGGTTAAGCTGCCGTGTCAGAAAACTTCGGTGTAGTTTCTGGTCAAAAAAAGGACTAGGAGAAGGGATTTAGGTGTTTTAGGAGGCTATAGCCTATTTACTGCGAATTTTATCGAAATAAACCCTAATTTTCCTTTAAATAGCTTAAACAGGAGGCGATTGACTGCGGTTGTCAGAAAGTTTCTCGCTTTACTCCGGATGATTGTCAAGAAAAGTGACAAATTATGTGATTTTGTTGAGAAATAATAATTTTTTCTGGACTGCCCAATAAAATTGACCATTTTCGGCAGTAGCCGGTCGTCAGGAGATTATTTTTATTTATTCTCCCTTCTCCCTAGGAAGGTAGGGTTGATTCATGAATCAACCCTACGGGGACAGGGGGGATCAAACCTTAAGAGTCAGTGGTCAGGAGACATCGGCCTTTTGATAAAAAGTTAAGGTAGTATTGCCGTAGCGTTTTTGACGACAAATGGTTAAACCTTCTAGATTAATTGCTTGCCAAGATTTGGGATTGTGTTCCACGGCAATTTCCCCCAGAGAATCTAATAAATTAGATTGAGAGATGGCAGTTAGTACCGGTAAATATAACCCGCTTTCGTAGGGAGGGTCAAAATAAATTAAATCAAAACTTTTCCCCGCTAAAGTGGCTAACTTTGTCCGTACATCCCCCCGAATTACTTGGAATTGCTGGGGAGAAGTTGCTAAATTGCGCCAATTTTCCTTGATAATTTCGCCAGCGCGTCCTGATTGTTCAATTCCGATTACTAGACTCGCACCTCGACATAAAGCTTCCGCACCCATGGAACCATTACCCGCACAAAGATCCAACCAACGACAGCCGGATAATTTCTGTTGCCAGATATTAAATAAAGCTTCTCGCACCCTTGCTGTCGTCGGACGGGTTAATTGTCCTGCTAGGGTTTTTATGGGACGATTGCCGTAAATTCTCATCGGTTAAAAGGCAAATTCAGTTAATCTTTTTTGTAATAAATCAGGAAAAAGAGCATAGTATCTTTGATTGAGAGGAGAAGGATGGGGGAGAGGCAATAAAGTCACTTTCTTTTGCTGTTTTAATCCATCTTCATCGGTAGCGGTAAGGGTAACTACCAGTTTTTTGGTAAAGCGTTCTTTATCAAGATAGAATTTATCTACTTCTTTGGGTTTACCGTAGGGTTCAAACCATTTAAAAGCTTCCGTGCCAAGGGGAATGATATGATCACCTTGCCAATAAAAAACGAGCAGTTTTTCTATAAATGGACGAAAACGATCTTTCACTTCCCCAGAATAAGCTTTATTACCAGGCGGTTTGTAGGGAACTGTATTAGTTAGGAAAATTCGATCGCACACCGATAATAACTCTTGACGATCATGAGATTTTCTCCCCTGCCAAGCTTGAAAAAATCCCTCTCTCACCATTCTACCGGCAGCCCCGATCAAAGGTTGTCCTGCATACACTTCATCTCGTCCTAAATCCCGCCCAAAAAAGCATAACTGACTAGCCAGATTACCAGCATACAAAACCGGTTCAAAGGGGTCTTTTTTGGCCTCGTGGTAAATTAGGGTATCGATGGGAAAATCCTCTTTTTTTGCCTCTTGGTGTACCTGTTTAATTAGGGTTTTAATATCGGTCATTTCAGTTATCAGTTATCAGTTATCAGTTATCAGTTATCAGTTATCAGTTATCAGTTATCAGTTATCAGTTATCAGTTATCAGATGTGAGTTATCAGTTCTCAGATGTGAGTTTTCAGTTCACTCATTACTGTTTACTGGACGGCTACGCCGTGCCTTTGGCAACACTGAAAAAAGCTTCTCCCCACACCCTACACCCTACACCCTACACCCTACACCCTACACCCCAATTCACTCCTCGGTGCGATAGCCAAATTCTGCTAAAAGTGAGCGAGATTGTCGCCATTTTGGTTCTACCTTCACAAATAATTTTAAATATACCTCCCCGGCGATTAACTTTTGAATAGCCGATCGAGCCGAAGAGCCGATCGCTTTTAACATACTGCCATTTTTACCGATGACGATCCCTTTTTGGGAATCTCGTTCCACGTTAATGGCGGCAAAAACCTTGGTTAAATCGGGAGTTTCCTCGACGCGTTCAATCACCACCGCCACAGAATGGGGAATTTCCTGACGGGTTTGCAGTAAAATCTGTTCGCGGATTAATTCGCCCATAATAAACCTTTCCGGCTGATCGGTGACTAAATCGGGGGGATAGTAATAGGGACCGACTTCGAGGGAATCAATTAACAGATTTTGCAGTTCTACGATTCCTGTCCCCTCCAGTGCCGAAAATTTGAGCAGAGGCCAGTTATTTTCCGCCGCTAAGGTGCGATAACTATCGTCGATAGGCTCCGGGTCTTCTGGTTGCTGATCGGCTTTATTTAGCCCTAAAATCGTGGGAGTTTGGTTTTTAGTCAGTAAATCGGCAATATAGCGATCGCCATTGCCCAAAAAATTACTACTATCGACAACAAATAAAACTAAATCTACAGAATTTATGGCGTTTTCGGCATTTTTAACTAAAACTTTGCCTAATTCGTGATGGGGTTTGTGAATGCCGGGGGTATCGACAAAAATCATCTGAGAGCGCTCGTCGGTGACAATGCCGCGTAAACGGTTGCGGGTAGTTTGAGCGATGGGGGAAGTAATGGCGATTTTTTGTCCCACTAATTGATTCATCAGGGTAGATTTGCCCACATTAGGACGACCAATAATGCCAATAAAACCCGATTTAAAACCGGTCGGTGCGATGGGAATTACTGCCGAATCGAGATTAAAGGCTTGGGAGTTGATCAAATCGTTCATAATTAAAGAATATTACTTAAAAAATGTTTTTACCCATGCAAAGGATAATTTTGTTCTTGTTAGTATTGATTATAGACTGTAGTAACCATTTAGAATTGTCTATAGCGGGAAATTTAAGCGATCGCTTAACTAATTATCCTCGCTGGATGAATAAACCGGTGGTTAGTTTTGCCAGTGGAGATTTAGTTTATCCCGATTGGATGGTAGGCAGTTGGACTGTCACCAGTACCCTAATCGATTTAACCGCTCCTCTTGCTCCCCAGATTATCACACCCGGTTTTGAAAGTAATCGTCGTTACCTAGAAAAATCGATCGAGTTTCCGGTGAGATTCATCGAGAAAGCTATTTCCAGACCGATAAATGCTGCCTTTTTATCGACTATTATCAGTAAACCATCAATTGTGGCCGATCGATCCTTTAATGGTTTAGCAATTAGTCGCGCCTATTTGGGTAGTCAATCGGTATTATCGGTAAAAACTGACCCTAATAATCCCAATCGTCAGATTACCTTTTTACGGGGCGCTCATCAACTAATTTCCACGGTAATTGCCAGAAATAGCGAAACTCCTAGCCAAAATCAATTTATTGCCACAGAAATCAGTCAACAAATTTTCCGGGGAGAAACCAATACTTATCTTAATGAGGTGGAAACCACCACCGCCTATCAGTTATTATCTCCTAATAAAATTCTAGGCGATCAGGTGACAGCCATTTATCTTTCTCCCCAATCGCCGGATTATTTCCAAGCGCCGAATCGTCCTGTGGCTTTGTATCGTTATCGCTTAGAATTGCTGAAAGATTAATATCACCAGTGGTTAAACCCCGCTGAAACCGGCGCAGTCTTTCCCCATCCTGTTGAAAAAGTATAGGGGGAGCTTTTCAGTGATCAGGAATCAGTAATCAGTGGGGAGCAGGGAGATGGGGGAGTAGGAATTATGAATTATGAATTATGAATTGGGGAGCAGGGAGATGGGGAGAATAAATAAAAGCTGACTCCTGACTCCTGACTCCTGACTCCTGACTCGGAGAATACTGATAAAACAATGAGCTTGTAATCAAAAGTTCATGTCTGCGTCACAGTAAGTTCATATCCCCTGCCTAAATTAGAGATAGTCAGTCCTCAGCCGTTTTCCGAAACACTCCTCTCACACCCACGATTACTAGGACTGACTTTTATTCCCTTCTCAAAATGGTTAAACAGTAAAAACTATGACTCACAATATTTTTAACGATAATATTTCCCCTAGCAACGAAAGCAATCCTAAACGCTCCAAATCTTCTGCGATGAAAAAACTTTTTGCCTATTCCTCTTTACTGGTTTTGGGTGCCGGGTTAGGTATCGGTGCCACCTACGCCTACAGTCAAAATCCTCTAGAATTAGCCCAAAATATTGCCACCGCTGCCAATAATCCTCGCCCCTCCGCACCAGCGGCAGCCGCTACCTCGTCTCTGGTTATTCCTACCAATTTTGTCGCTTCTGTGGTGCAAGAAGTGGGGCCGGCGGTGGTGAGAATTAATGCTTCTAGGGAAGTCAATGGAGGCGATGATTTAGGCGAATTTGCTAACGATCCTGTTTTCCGTCGCTTCTTCGGTTCTCAAATACCCGATCGAGGAGAAAAACAAGTTCAAAGGGGTACAGGTTCCGGGTTTATTATCAGTAATGACGGTAAAATTATCACCAATGCTCACGTTGTCGAGGGAGCAGATAAGGTGACTGTCACCCTCAAAGATGGTCGCACTATCGATGGTAAAGTTTTAGGTAGTGATCCTTTAACCGATGTGGCAGTGGTACAGGTAGAAACGAGCAATTTACCCACGGTTAAATTAGGTAATTCTGATAGTTTACAGGTGGGAGAATGGGCGATCGCTATCGGTAATCCTTTGGGATTAGATAACACTGTCACCACGGGGATTATTAGCGCCAAGGAACGCAATGGCTCCCAAATTGGTGCTAGTGATAAATTGGTGGATTTCCTGCAAACCGATGCGGCAATTAACCCCGGAAATTCTGGCGGACCTTTGTTAAATGCTCGGGGAGAAGTTATCGGAGTTAACACTGCTATTATTCAAAATGCCCAGGGTTTAGGTTTTGCTATTCCGATTAAAACTGCCCAAAGAATCGCTGAACAATTAATCGCCACGGGTAAGGTGGAACATCCCTATCTCGGTGTTCAAATGGTACAGTTAACTTCGGAGGTAAAAGAACAATTAGCCGATAGTCCCATGGCTGATAATTGGACTATCCCCGATGATTCTGGTGTCTTGTTAGTGCGGGTGATGAGAGATTCTCCTGCCGCAGCAGCGGGATTGCGATCGGGTGATGTGTTAAAGTCTGTAGGTGGTAAGAATGTCACCGATCCCGATGCGGTTCGGGAAATTGTTGCTAATACTCAAATCGGCGATAATTTACCCGTAGAAATTAGCCGGGGAGGACAAAAAATTAATCTGAATATTCAAGTGGGTAGCTTGAATACTGCTAACAGATCCTAGTCTGGAAGATAAGTGGTAAAAGACCGAAACTTTATAGAGAGCTTGTTAGTAAGCTCTCTATATTTCTGTTTTTACTTTTGGCTCTTGAATCGAATAATTATAGCAGTTATCTTAATGGTGAGTTACTAAGTTTTCCTTTTGGGGAGACAGGAGAAGATGCCTTGTCAGTTTATACTTCATCTTGATGACAAACGCTTTAAAAGTGATTCCAAGAATTCACGAATTTACAACAAATATAGAATATAATGTTTATTTAGAGAGTGTTTTAATTAAAAGTGCTGTAGAAAGACAATAAAGATATCAAGAGATAGCATAGTGCAGAATTATCGCTCAACACATCTAACCACCTCTTGCCTTTTTTGCTTTTGCCTATCTTAACCAAGAAGTTAATTTTGTCCTATTGCTTATTGTCCCTATCTGAGCTTATCACTAATTTTCTGGCTGAATTGTTCGAGCTAATCCTTGCTCTAAAGTAAAGGGAGGTTGCCAATCCAGGGTTTTTTGAATATGGCTAGAGTCAACGGCAAGAGAACCAAGCAAGCGATCGATATTATAGCTGTTAAAAGGGAGGTTTTTCCCTGTTATAGATTCTACCCTATCACCCAGATAACCCAAGAATCTAAGTAAGGTAGTGGGGACGGGGAGCAATTGACAGGGTTGTTGAATTTGTTGAGCAATAAGTCGAATTAATTGAGGAGTAGAAACAGCTTGGTTATCGCTAATTAAAAAGATTTGATTAGCGGCATTAGGATGATCTAAACAGGTAATAATGGCAGCAACTAAGTTACCCACAAAGACAAAACTGCGGCGATTTTTTATTGCACCAAAAGGTAAAGGTAATCCCCGTTTAATTAGTTTCATCAAGCGGTCCATATTACCCGGATTACCAGGACCGTAAACTAGAGTAGGACGAATAATTGTCCAAGTCATGTTACTATCTTTGGCAAGGTTAATTAAAGCTTGTTCTGCTTGCAGTTTACTACGACCATAGGGACTATCAGGATGACAGGGAGAGTTTTCGTTAAGAATATTATCACTTTCGGCAGCCATAGCATGAATAGAACTGACAAAAATAAAGTGCTTAACTCCCGCTTTTAGCGACTGCTTAACTAGGTTAATAGTCCCCTTAGTGTTAACTTTTATAAATGCTGCTTCTGGATTGGATATAGTCTCATGAAGGATATGAGCGCGTCCTGCTAGATGAATAACGGTATCAATGCCTAGCAATGCTTCTTGCCAATCGGTCATATCATCAATTTCACCCACCTGAATGGCCTTAATTGACAGGGCTGCAGGAAACTCAAATTTCTGGCGAATTGCAGCTGTTATCTGGCAGTTATGTTGGTGTAAAGTTGGCAGTAAGTGGCTGGCAATAAAGCCATTAGAACCTGTAACTAAAACGTTTTTCATTATTGATTATTCAATTAAGTTTAGTAAAGTCTCCAACCATGTTTATTAAAAAAATACACAGCAGATTGAGCAAAAACTATAGCCAGTTTAGTAGAGTTGTGCGCTCCTCTTGCCCAATGATGATAAATATTCACATGGGGATAAAGTATGGTTTTATATTTTTTAGACATTCTAAGGGTTAAATCATAATCTTCAAAATACATAAACATATTTTTATCAAAGTAGCCAATATCATCTAAATATTTTCTGTTAAATAGCATAAAACATCCACTAATAATCGGTACTTCTATTATCTGGTTATAGCTAATATCTCTCATTTCATACCAGTCCAATCTCTTTTTGAAAAGAAACTGCATTTTTTTTGGTATAAAACGTCTAATAAATAAGGTTAAAACTGTGGGTTGACGCTTACAAAGGTATTGGATGTCCCCATTAGGGTAAGATATTTTTGGAGTAATCAATCCCACCTCTTGATGCTTATCGAGGTAGTGAATAAGTTCAGTGATCACATTATTATCAAAATAAACATCTGGATTGATAACTAAATGATAATCATAATTTTTAGCCCTAGTAATAGCTAGGTTATGTCCTTGACCAAAACCAAAGTTATTACCATTATTGAAGTAGTAATCTATATCGTATTCCTGAAAATTATCAAAGATTTTTTTGAGTTCATCAGTGGGAGAATTATCTACTACAGATAAATTAATTTCTATTGGTGTGCCGAACAGAGATTTAATTGCTTGAATAACTATCTCTGGGTCATTTTTGTAAAGGACAAGGGAGGCCGTAAGTTGCATAATTCTGGAGTAATAAAGTTAAACATTAGGGATAAGGATATTTTTCAAGGATTGGGAAAATTGCTCGAAGCTAAAATTTTTAAGGGCTATTTCTCTGCAAAAGGAACCTAGATATCGTAAATCATCATCGCTAATTTTGTCAAGGGTGGATAGTGCCTTTTCTATATCCTGTTCAGTGCTAATATCGAAGATTAATCTTTCACGTTCATTTTTAAAGAAGGGATAAATGTCGACTCCTGTAGAAATATACACTGGTAAACCAAATGAAGCTGCTTCAGCCACTGAAAAACCAAAATTTTCTCGATGTGAAAATAAAACAAATAAATCCGAACCGGACAAGAACTTCCACTTATCTTGATCAAAAACTGGCCGAACAGAAATTTAATTGCTTGAATAACTATCTCTGGGTCATTTTTGTAAAGGACAAGGGAGGCCGTAAGATTCATGGGAGTAGTTACAGTGACATTTAGTTGCCAATATTTATTAGAGTAGGGATTTATGCTAATTTTGTCTTAATTTAGGTAATACAGTAACTAAGGTTTTCTTGATTAAAAATCTTAGGATGCTAGGCAGACCATAAATGATTGACTCTTGTTTAGAAAGATACTGATTTCTAATTTTAATTTCTTCTGAGTACCCTGACCAAGAAGCTACACTAGATAATCCGGTAGCACCACATATAGTTACTACCTTATCTATTTGCAAATATCGGGCTTTCTGAAGAAAAAGTCTTAAGTTTAGCTCGTAGTCAGAGGACATTTTGTAGTTGGGATTATATTTAAAGTCTCTAAATAGGTCTCGTTTATAAAAAGCCCCCTGGTGATGAATCATATTTTTATTTTTGAGTCGTGAACTAAATTGACTTTTGATTAACCTGCCATTGCTATACTTAACACTACCAATAATCAAAGAAAAATCTTCTTCATTTTCTTCATTCCTTAGAATAGAAAAAATGTCGCTGATAATATGGTTAGTTGCTAAAGTATCGTCAGAACCTAAAAATAGTAGCCAATCTCCTTGAGCGGCATTAATTCCCTTATTCATGGCATCATATACCCCTTGATCCTTTTCGCTTGTCCAATAGCTAATTTGATTTTTATACTTATTAATAATCTCCAAAGTTTCATCTTGAGAATTACCATCAATTACTATATACTCTATATGATAATAGGATTGATTTATCACCGATTCAATAGTTTTCTCTAAAGAATTTGCTCCATTGTAAACCACAGTAATTATTGACAATAAAGGCTCTTGAATTTGATTTTGCTGGTTGTTCATGTTCAAAAGTTAATTATTACTTTTAGAGATTTTTGCATAGTAATCAGTTAATGAAAATTTTAGGAATAGAAGCAATGCTTAAATAGTTGAAATTTAATAATTTGACTATTATCTCTAACCTTTTCTTTCAAAGATGACATCCATTTGCAGAATTCTCTGAGTCTTGGGATCACGATACTGATCAATGATACTATGGTATTTGTAGCCATTATTCCTGATGAATTGCCAAATTACATCTATCTCAACTCCCCCTTCAAATAAATCGGCTAAAGATATTTCTAGAAGCACAAACTTTATCTGTGATAACAAATTTTTAGCTCCTTTTAAAACCTCTAGTTCATAGCCTTGTACATCTATTTTCAATAAAGTAACTCCTGATGGTAGGCTACTATAAATTCTGTCTAAAGTCTCTACAGGCACTATAATAGTTCCCTGACCATTTTTACCTTTCTCTTGCAAGATAGAGTTCTGGGCGCTAGTTTCTCCTAAGTTGAGGGATAATTCGGTTTGTTGGGAACCAAGCGCACAATTATGGAATGATATACGCTGATCAGAACCATGGTTTTTCTTTAATCCATAAAAAGCCGATGGATCGGGTTCAAAGCAATCAATTTGAGCATTAGGCCAGGAATATCTAGCCATAAATGCAAATTGTCCTTCGTTTGCTCCTACATCGATAATTTTAGTAATCTGCTTACCCTGTTCACTTTCGGCGAAAGATTTGAGATTTCTACATATAACAAAAGAAACCATCGATGGCTTTGATAATTTCTTTAACGCAGTCGGTAGGTCAGAAGAAGCTTCCGCCAAATTTCTGAAGATAGAACTTATTCTCATAGTTAATACCAACCAAGCTTAGATAAAAACAGTTCAATATTTTCTTTAGACGAGAAGTGAACTAACCATTTTTTCAGATTTTCACCTACTCGTAGGTATTCGGGAGAGTCAGGACGAGGAATTGTCGCTAAAAACTCTGCTAAATGTTCTTTTTTGTTTTTAGCAATTGTCCATCCTAAGTTTTTTTGTTTTACATGATTACCTAACCATCCAGAATCATAACACACCACTGGTATTTGATATTTTAGAGACATAAATAACATTGCTGACTCCATTCTCTCGTCCCAGGGATCGTATAACATTACGTTATAGCTAGAATTGTGTAATTCTGCAAACATTTCCTGTTCATTTAAAAAATGATCTTTTATATAGATCTTATCATGGGATGTATATTGGTTGAGAAATTCTTTGAGTTTTGTATCAATAATTGAACCGACAATCCGGAGTTGAGCAGGAAAATTGTTTCCCGCAAAAATCCTTACTAATTGCTCTATTGACTTCTCTGGTCGGATTTGTCCAGATACTAGAAAAACTATTGGCTTCGCTGCCTGCGGTTTTTTATGGTTATTATTCTCCACACTTGAGATTTCAATATCATTTAATTCCAAGGAAGGTAAATAATTGATTTTACAAGCAAATTCTGGCAGTTCTTCTTTCCAAGAGTTAGCCAATTCTTGAGTACGAAGAAATAAATAAAAAAAATCATATTTTAAAATTTCTTTCACAAGAGTAAACTTGAATATTTTATCGAGTGTATTTCTCTGAAAAAAATCGGGACCAAGCATACAAAGAACATTTAATCGATCAGGTCGTATTTTAAATAACTTAATGGCTAAACATAAAATATAAAGATTGGCATCTAGAAAAAATATATTTAATGTATTAATATTTTTTTGATGACGAGCTAGATAGGAGACTGACATCCAACTTCCGGCAGCTAAAGTACCAACAAGATTTTCTAGCCAGGTAGAGCCAGATATTTGAATTGCTTGAAGTTCAGTAGTACAGTTGTTTAAATGTTCGGAAAGAATACCATCTTTAGGAATATAAACAACCACATTAACTACTACAAATTTTTTAATAGCTCGGTAAGTTCTCAGCAGACTTGTTGCAGGATGACCTGGACTATAAAACCAAGGTTGAATCAGAAAATAATTAGAGAGTTTCATAATAATTTGTCTTTTTTCAAAAAATAAAAAAATTTTGGGCTAGAGATACAAGTGTTAACAACCGTTGTCAAATATGACTCCTCGGTATATTCTATGCGATCAAAGGTTTGTGAATCTCACAAGTCTTATCCAGCAAGGGTTTCAGAATCAGAATCATCCCATCTGCATAAGTAAGTACCGAAGAACCTCAAATATTGATTAATTACTCTCCGTGATTTCATTTGAAGTTTTGATAATGAAGCTATTCATAAAGATCAAGATAACGGCTTGCCCGTAACTCTAAGCCAAATTCTCTGGCGTTGCTGAATCAAGATATGATTACTGATTTTGCCCCTATCCACAAGTTACCTTAGTCACAGGTTTTCAAAACTGCCTAGAAGACAATTCATATTTAAAATTAGCAACGCGCATTTTATCGATCGGACTACTTTATTAGCACATGATATAAAGGCAATAGTTTGCTTATCTAGACACCATTCAATTGAACTAAGAGGCCTTTCTTTTCCTGCATAGGTCAGAATCTCTTGAGGATTGGGTATAGGCTGATAAAAATGGTCAGTAATTAGCGTGTAGCCCATATTTCTTAGGAGGGGATTGAAGATTTTTCTGGCTAGGGCAAATTTAATATTTCTTCTACCCTGTTCGGTTTGCATACGGTTAAGTAATTTTTTCAACATTGTCAACCTTTACACTACTAATATTTACTGTCATGTTTTGTCGTCAAAGCCAACTAGGAACTGGCATTCTTGATCAAACTATTACTAGCTGGTTGTTTCCTATTAAATCTTGACAAAGTACTGCTGCGGCAGCCTGTCACCCATAATGGGCAATTCAATTAACCAACCAGTTCAAGACCAGATTCAATGGGTATATTGGGTACATCTTACCCGATGATCAACTTCTTGTAAAGAAAATTTTTAATCAGCTAACACCAGAAAGCGAACAAGAGTTCTCTAAGGTTATTGGTTGTCTATGCTTGATGCTCCTATCCTATTAGCTTTCTGGAGAGTTATTGTACTTTAGCTGGTCAATATCTAGATTTATTCTGGCAACTCCCCAAAACGCTCTCGATAGCGTTGAAGCAATGCTTCTAAATCCTCAGCCCGCATTCTCTCCTGTTCAGCCCGCATTCTCTCCTGTTCAGCCCGCATTCTCTCTTGTTCAGCCCGCATTCTCTCTTGTTCAGTTAGCTCTGACTCCGTGGGCAGTAAATCGCCGGCAAAAGTCGCCCAACGCAGCCAAACTGCCTCAACTCCCTTATACTCCCCTTGCCAGCGTACCAAAGCTAACCCTAGCCTTTGACTGAAAAATCTTTCTCCCATCTCTAGAGATAATGGCTCGTAGTTGCCGTCTCTAAGGATAAAACCCGCCCAGTCTTCAGGATTAAAGGGATCGTACCAGAAATATTCTGGCACTCGCAAACGGTCTTGATAGATGGCTTTCTTTTCGGTTTTATCCTGTGGGGCAGTACTTTCGGAAAGGAGTTCGATAACCACGTCGGGAGCTTTCCCCTCTTGCCAAACCACCCAACTTTTTCTTTCCGCTTTGGGAACCCCCAGGACAGCAAAGAAATCGGGACCGCGAAATTCCTCGTTTTTTAACTGTGCGGCGCTGAAATAAACGAACATATTGCCGCCTACATAGCCATCTTCCCTAGCAGCTAACCAGGGTAACAAGGTATCTATGAGTATATCCATCTGGAGTTTATGTCGTTGGGTTTCCATGGGAACGCCGTCATCGCAGGGCAATTCATCTTGGGTGGGCAGTGAAAGTCGAGAAGGGGCAATAGTTGAAGTCATCGGAGTCACGCTGGTGATGAGACTTAAGGAGCTTTTTCCTCTAGCATTGGGGAGAATATCTAGCCGCTAGAATTGAGATGGGGGCAAAATGTTATGGCAATTATAGCCTTCTTCTAGGAAATTAGTTTTTTAAGCACATAAGTGGGTGGGTGGAATTAAATATAAGATGAACGTAGGTTGGGTTGAAGCATGAAACCCAACACCCGCTCATGTTACGCTACCCCTAACCCATCCTACAAATAATTGGGGAGCATCTCATTTATGCAAGTGAGTAATTATACTTATCCATAAAACTGGTTTCTAGCAAGGCTTTCAAAATAGCTTGACATAAAAACCTGATTTAGGGGTTACAAAGGTGAGATGCTCCCCTTCAATTTTTGGTATAGCAAAGGACTCTTTTCTCTACAAGACTGTTGTAGTTGCTGAAACTCGGCTTCACCCTTTTTCAGATAGGCATCGACAAGCTCTCGATTGGCAAGATAGAAGGCGATCGCGCCATAAACCTGTTCGAGGGAAAGGAGTGGGAAATTTTGGGCAATGCTTTCGGGCGATTCTCCGTTCAAGAAAGGATAGACAACTGAATCAAGGGAGATAAGAGTTCCTTCAATCCAATATTCTTCTTCTCGTTGCTCGATGTACTGCTTTGTTGGGATAGAGGCTAATTTCATAGGAGCAATGTTGCTGTTTAGCTAAAAGGATAAGAAATCCCATTACCGAGTAGGAATACCATTGCTAGGACTGGGGTATAGATTTTTGGAGATGTCTATTTATTATGATGATATTAGCGTCGAGAACGACGAATTTGAGTCTCACTCGTCTAAATCCTTTCTCTGATTTGTTCTGTCCGCTTCACACATCTGACGAAACTCACGAACAATATCGTCCTCGGAAATTCCCTTTTGACTTAACAGGTACTCAAATTGAGCGGCCACCGCTTGTAAGGCAGCGATATCTGCGCTTTTACTCCCCTGTTTAACGGGGAAATAGAACCCAACAGTATGACCGTGACGTAGTACCTCAACGGGAGTCTCACCGTATAGGTATTTAGGGAGTTCGCTCCGAAATTATCGCACCCCAATTTTCTCAATGTCATGCTTATCCATAGTCTCTCTCGTTGTGTTCACACTGTGAACACAGTGTAGCACTATTTAAGAAGGGATATCTACAAATAAATTTGCTCATGTTTTACCATGAACCAGCAATTCTCATTTTAAAAAGTAACAAGTGATACAGACAGAAACAAAGCTTTAAGCAAGCTACAAAATGCGCTCCCGCGAGTGCGACTGCATCGCAGAGAAGTGAGTATATA
>VYLO01000122.1_pt1 | contig 18968 bp, 18 predicted proteins | sample 5114271 | NCBI WGS metagenome assembly VYLO01 (sample SAMN12291807, study PRJNA351875) | freshwater metagenome | isolation source: freshwater lake | place: USA: Michigan, Lansing Lake | collected 2011-08-05 | reverse complement strand
CGATTTTCTAGCACTAACATCGGATTTTAACAGGTCAAAAGCCTTATTTTAAAAGGGTTTTACCATTATTCAGCCAGCTCTATTTAAATTAGGCAGAGCCTAAATATTTGGTTAAATTAGCTGAAACAATCCAGTAGGGTGGATTAGCGCAGCGTAATCCACCATTACATCAATTATTGAATAACCATAGATTAGGTGCGTTACACTTCGTTAACGCACCCTACAAGAGCGGCGATCGCACTCTGTTGATTGAGAATGAGCGGGGGAACCCTGAAATTTTCGGCTTAGTTGGCGGCAGCTTGCCGCCAACTAACTCCTCTAGATAAGTATTTTGACTCACGCCCCTTCCTCTTTTGAGACGTTGTGACACTTGGGGTGCGGAATGTGGGTTGTAATTTTATACCTGGACTTACCCCATACATAAATACTAAAAAATCAACAAAACCCTTACTGCAGGTCGCTTCTCAGAAAAAATTGAAAAGAGGCTACTGGGGACATTTTTCGCTTAAAAATGGCTGTACCGTTGACTGTATCTGGAGTAGAGCGATTCCGTAGAGTTGGCTGTATAGTGATCGCTAACCTGATTGTAACAGATGGTGTCATTAATCTCTAGAGTAAGCGATTCCCTCTGTAGCCATGTTTTTGATGGTTTTCTGCCCCGAAACAAGCTATAATGGTCGAAAGGTCAAATTTGAAAAATTTTGCTTTAAACCCTATCTGGGTAAGGACTTCAGGAGTTGGTGTCCAGTAGTCCATTTGTATTGGATTGCTTTAACTCAGGCTCTGTAAGACTTTTAGCCATAGCTAGTATGTTTATACGGGGAAGTCCAGTTATACGGAAAGTTTCTTGCGATCGCTCTAAGAGTAATATGCGGAAAGATTTTTTAAAAAATGTGTATTTGGTGTGATATGCAGAAAGCTTCCGTATATTATGTAGTTATATCCAACAGAAATACAGAGCCAACGATCAGTTGGTTAAAATGTTCTAGCGAAAGTGCCGTAGAGTAAAAGTCATTTAATCGTTGAGGACTCAATGCGCCAGCTTCACTCATTTCTGCTGCTCCACTCATTTTTACTTTTTGCAGTATCTCTCACACCAATACCAAAATCACGCGCAGCAGGTGAAATACTTAACATAATAAAGCCGCCTCAAGCACCGCCTCTTTTGGAAAAGAAAGAAGTGAGTCCAGCACCGGCTGGAGTCACTGTTTATACTAAAGTCGTATCTTCTGTAGTTTTGATTATTTGCAAAAAACCTGAAGGGCAATCACTTGGAGCTGGGTCTATTATTTCCGCAAGTGGCTTAGTATTGACGAATGTGCATGTAATTAAAGAATCTACTGGGTGTTTTGGAGTTCTAAAACCTCCAGGATTTAATGGCCTTAACCCTGAAACACAGTTTTATCCGTTAAAAATTATTGCATTAGAGCCAACCAAAGACTTGGCATTAGTGCAATTTCAAACACCAATACCGGGATTAAAACCAATAGAGATTGGACAAATGTCTAATATTCAGATCGGGCAAGAAGTTCATGCTATAGGACATCCTGGTGGAAACTTGTGGACTTATACGAAAGGCTTTATAAGCCAAGTCAGATTGCAAGAAAAAGGCGTACCACCTCTTGTGGCAGACCAAATTCAAACGCAAACCCCAATCAGTCCAGGTAGTTCGGGCGGTCCTCTACTAGATAACGATGGTTATTTGATAGGTGTGAATACCTGGCTTAGAACAGACGCGCAGAATATTAACTTTGCAGTTGCTGTTAGCGAAGTCAGAGCATTTGTTGAACGAGCTAACAACGGGGAACGCAGACCCCCTCAAATTCAAGAAAATCCTGGATCTCCAAATCAAGGAAATTCTTGTCAACCCAGAGTCATTCGGCAAGAACCTTCCAAAAAAACACCTGGTAAAGTATTTCGCTTAGATTTGGGGTGTACCGGAAAGGAAAATGCGGCTCTGCTGATACCCAACGATCCTAGTCGAGAAAGAATTCTATACATCAGCACGAAACCTCCTGCTGTCGGCGAAAAGTTATATTTTGACATTCGGTATTATATCGATCAAAAAACCGGGAAAATCCTTACGTCTTGGTACGACGTAGATCGCGACGGGCATCCTGACTACGTTGGCATCCACAAGACTGGTAGCATTGAACCAACATCTTACTTTTTCTTTAACACCCTTTCTGCCGAATAAACGACTTTGTCTTTCCATCTTAACCACAAGGAGTTGCATCATGTTACCTCAGTTTTCTTTTGCTTCAAAGATGGCAACAAGTTTGTTAGCCTCATCTATTTTTGTAACCGCTTTTCATGGAATATCATTAACCGCTCAGCCTTCTCAGTTTCGTTCATATTGTGCAGTTGAATTAGGATCCAAGGGTGTAAAAGCGCGTGGGTTCAATTTCGGGGTTACGGATTCAGAGTCCGCAGTTAGAGTATTTTTCAACAAAGATATAAATACAAACATCATTGCTAGTTTAGAAGGCAATGATTTTTCACAATCTTCCATCATCGAAACTGCTGAAGCAACAAAAAGGCTGATGAAAGAAATGCAGTCTTTATCCCCAAGTTGTAAGCCTTTTGTGGTTGGGAGTAGCGGAATATCGAAAGTAAAGAATACTAAGGCATTATCAGACGCAATACTTCAAAGAATAGATGTTGGGGTTATTGAGTTTGTCACACAAGAACAAGAAGCAGAATTTGGATTCATTTCATCTATCCCCAAAGAAGACTGGAATAGCTCTGTCTTAGTTGATATTGGTAGTTCCAATACAAAAATGGGTTACCGCTCTGATAGTGGGTTTAGGGCAGCAGAAATTCCATTTGGTAGTGTGACGCTTACACAGAAAGCTTCAGGTGGCGATGGTGATTTCTATACATCACTCAAGACAACTATTAATACGATTATTAGGCCGGCCTTGCGCAATACATCTTCAAAACTTCCAGGTCTTATGAATAAAAAGAAAGTTTTCTGGATTGGTGGAGCCGCGTGGAGCACTGCGACATTTATGAAGCCGGATCAAGGTACTCGTGATTTCGTGAAGATTGAGGAATCAGATATATCGCGGTTTATAACTGCATTGAATGATAAAACTTGGGTTAGTTATAAACCATCACGTAACGCATCACCCAAAGCTCGTGCTGTCTTTGAGAGGGACTCGGCAAAAGTTGTTGAGATTTTTTCAAGGGATAATCTTCTCTCTGGTGTGAGCTTATTTGAGTCGTTCCTGTCTAATCGTGGTGTAGATGGCCCCATATATTTTGTCAGAAATGGTAATTGGATTATGGGATATGCTGCATCGCGTTTTAGTGATGATATTTGGAGTGAAGATTCTCTTGACTGAAATATAACTATAGCGGTTTTCACAGAAGTGAGTCCCGATTGAAACGCTGAAACGCCTATCTATCAAGGGATTTACTATACCTTATTAGACTGAAAACCGCTATATCGTTATTTGGGCGGTGAGGAAGCGAATCTCTTACCAAAAAATCCGCTGTCTCGATCCCTCCTTGATAGCAAATCGGTTATTGGCACAAACGTTGATAAACTGTGGCTAAAGCTTGGACATCACCAACGTTACCCGGGAAAAGAACCACAGGTAAATTAGGAAAGAGGGGATGATCGGCTGCTGTACGGACCATGGAGACACCGGGGAGAATCTGACCGAGTAAACGGGCCGATTGCAGGCTTAAACCCGTACTTAAGACATCATTCGAGGTAATTCCGCCTTTACTGATTAAAAAACTGATGTCACTGGGTAAACCCTTAACAATGTCCATTAACAGGGTGGAGACGGCAACCCCAAAATCAAGACGTTTCTGCACAGAAGCAAAGGTTAACTCTTGCCGACTGGTATAGATCACGGGGGTTTGTTTATTTTTGTGAATAAGCTTGACTTTTTCCAGAGCTTGTGCTAGGAGTTGCTCTCGTTGCTCAGGACGATCGCGCAATGCCGTCACATCGATTTCGACTCCGACGGTGTTGGGTTGTTGAAGCAGTTCATCTAATTGTTGGCTAGTTTTTTTGACGTGGGAACCGACGATAATTGCCCCGGCTTCCCCCGTGGGCTTATACTTACCCATAGATTCGGGTGCGATCGGTTGAGTTCCTAAATTAGCCAAAGAAGTTAAAATACTGGCGGCACTACGGAATAAAAATTTTTTTCCCTCCCCTGCGGCGGTTAAAATATCTTCAGCAAAGCGATCGAGATCCGCTTGAGTTTCCCCATCTACCACCCCACATTGATTATTTTTGAGCTTTTGCAGTCGTTCTAAACTACCTTGACGGATATCTGTCAGTAAAAATCTTTCCACATCATCTGCTTTAATTTTACCTTTCGTTTTCTCCTCCACATAATCCGGCAGATAACTATAGTGGTAGGCAAAAACCGAATCGCGAGCGAATTCCGTCTCGTGGACGGGAGTGGGAACGCCATCGATGATTAAATAGTGAATACTATCGCGAGTGATTCTCCCCCCCTCAAAAAAGGCTGGAATCAGGAAATGAGCATCAAAACCGCCCAATTCTTCGGCAATAACATCAGTTTCGATCGGATAATGCCCGCGCAGGGTAGAATCGGAACGACTAACCACCAAAAAATCCTCGATTCCCTCTTTAGTTAAGGCAGTTTTCAGGTTATGACAGACTTCTCGCGTGACAGACTCGGCTTTTTCGGGGGTTAAAGCGCGAGTATTGGTCAAAACAAAGAAAATTGGCGCATTATCTGCCAATCCCAAGCGGAGAGTATCTTCATCCCACCGCATCAATAACAGACAACTATGGACTGTTTGGGAACCTGTCGGGTCGTCATCTAAGACTATAATTTTAGGTCTATTATTACTCATATATTTTTTATCAGGATGGGAGGGACGAAGGAACCAAGAGAATCTGGTTAATAGTTTATCGGGTTCTGGTTCCCCATTAAAGTCGTCCCCTCCCTAAGCAACCGCTATCAATCTTGATCACAATCTGTCCAATATAGGATAAGCTATACCATGATTCATACAGTGACGAAGTTGAGCGCGGGAGACTTCCCTTTGAATACGTTAATTCACCCCACTGCGGTTATCCATCCGTCGGCAAAACTTGCCCCAAGAGTTAAAGTCGGCCCCTATGCTGTGATCGGGGCCAATGTGGAAATTGAAGCTGATACAATTATTGATGCCCATGTGGTCATTGAGGGTCCGACCAAAATTGGCAAGGGTAATCATATTTTTTCTGGGGCTGTTATTGGTAATGAACCACAGGATTTAAAGTATAAAGGTGGCGAAAGTAGCGTAGAAATTGGTGATCATAACCAAATTCGCGAGTTTGTCACGATTAATCGCGCCACGGATACGGGAGAAGTTACCCAAATTGGCAATAATAATTTATTAATGGCCTATGTTCACGTTGCCCATAATTGTATTTTGCAAGATAACATTATTATCGCTAATAGTGTCGCCTTGGCTGGTCATGTCCAGATCGAATCAAAAGCAGTTATCGGGGGGGTTTTAGGAGTACATCAATTTGTTCATATTGGCAAAATGGCCATGTTAGGAGGAATGAGTCGTATTGATCGCGATGTTCCCCCTTTTACTTTAGTGGAAGGCAATCCCTGTCGGGTACGAACTCTTAATTTAGTCGGTTTACAAAGGGCCGGTTTTACCGATGAAGATCTAGCTTTACTGAAAAAAGCTTTTCGGATTATCTATCGTTCTAATATAAATCTTCAGGAGGCTTTAGAACAAGTTTCTCTCTTAACCGATAACCCCCATGTTCAACATCTCTGTCAATTTTTACAATCCTCTACCACAGGAGAAAAACGTCGCGGTTTAATTCCGGGGAAATAATTTCTTGATTGAGGAACAGTCTGTGGGGTGTGGGGTGTGGGGTGTGGGGTGTGGGGTGTAGGGTGTAGGGTGTGGGGTGTAGGGTGTGGGGTGATGGGGAAGTGGGGAAGTGGGGAAGTGGGAAGGATAAATAAAAATAATCTCCTGACTCCAGCAATCCTATCTCCTGAAGTCTTTTATTATCAAATAATTATCCAAATGCGTATATTTATTAGTACAGGTGAGGTATCGGGTGATTTACAGGCAGCCATGCTGATTGAATCCCTTTTTAAACTAGCTAAAACCCAGGCAATTGAGTTAGAAATTTTTGCCCTAGGTGGCGATCGCATGGAGTTAGCTGGGGCAAAAATGTTGGGTAAAACCACTCGACTGGCTGCCATGGGATTAATTGAATCTATCCCCTTTATTTTGCCAACTTTACAACTACAAAAACGAGCAAAAGAGTTTTTTAGAGATCATCCTCCCGATCTAATTATTTTAATTGATTATGTGGGGGCAAATGTGACGATCGGTCAATCGGCTAAAAAAATTATTCCCCAAGTGCCAATAATTTATTATATTGCCCCACAGGTGTGGATTTGGTCAGAAGAAAATATCCCCTCAGCTAAACTCAGGGCCACAGCAGAAAAGTTATTTAATACGGAAAAATTAATCGCCGTCACCGATAAATTATTGGCAATTTTTCCCGCTGAAGCTCGTTTTTTTGAAACAAAAGGTTTACCAGTAACTTGGGTGGGACATCCTTTAGTTGATCGTATGGCTAATGCTCCCAATCGGCAAGAAATGCGGCAAAAATGGGCAATAAAACCCGAAGAAACGGTGATCGCTTTGTTACCTGCTTCCCGTCAACAGGAGTTTAAATATCTCGTGCCGACGGTGTGCGCTGCTGCCCAAAAATTACAGAAAAAAATACCCGATATTAAGTTTTTAATTCCCGTTCCCCTAGCTTTATACGAACCAAAAATGCGAGAATTAGTAGAGGAATATGGATTAAATGCGGTGATTATGGAACGAGATCAGACTTTAGAAGCGATTGCTGCGGCCGATCTGGCTGTGGCTAAGTCTGGTACAGTTAATCTCGAAATTGCTTTATTAAATGTGCCGCAGGTGGTGGTTTACCGTTTAAGTGCAGTTACTGCTTGGATTGCCCGCAATATTATGAAGTTTTCTGTACCATTTGTCTCACCGGTAAATTTAGTTTTAATGCGAGAAATTGTTCCCGAATTATTACAAGAGGAAGCTAACCCAGAGAGAATTATGCAGGAATGTCTAGATTTATTATTAAATCAGCAACGTCGCCAAAAAATGTTAGATGAATACGCAGAAACCAAGGCCGGTTTAGGAACAGTAGGCAGTTGCGATCGAGTGGCGCAAGAGGTGTTTAAAATAGGCCTATTGTAAAAATCAAAAATTGTTGTTAGGGTTAGGAGTCAGTAGCCAGTAGTCAGTAGTCAGTACCGATGCCACAAGTTACACCGCCAAACAAGAAAATATTCTGATCCTAAATCTGGTTATTAAAGACTGATTATTTATTCCCCTTTTTGCATGAGTGCATGAGTAGAAAATGGGTTTCTCGGAGAAACCCGTTTTCTGTGCGTTACTCAACGGATTTAGTATAACTATCAGTTTTGTTTTTTTGCCATCAGCAATCAACTATTTCTGCTATCTAGCTGACGGCTGACGGCCTACTGCTAATTAACGCTGGATTTGGTCAAAAATCGCCCCATCAGCGAAGAATTTTTTCTGGATCGCATCCCAGCTACCAACCGCAGTATAGGGGAACAGATTCGACACTTTTGGATATTGTTTACTAAACTCTTTAGCCACATTAGCATTAACGGGACGGAAACCCACCTTGGCGAATTCCCGCTGCGCTTCCGGAGTAAAGAGAAATTGGGCAAAAGCTGTCGCTACTTCCCGGGTTTTGCGTTTATCAACTATTTTATCCACTACGGCCACGGGCGGATCGATCGAAACATTGACCGAAGGAATAGTATAGGAAAATCCGGTTTCTCCTTTTTGACGGGCCAGAATCACCTCGTTTTCGTAGTTAAGCAGCACATCCCCCTGATCCTGTTTAAAGAAGACATCGCTGGCTTCCCGGGCATCTTTGGGTAGTACAGGCACGTTTTTATAGACATTGCGGACGAAATTGGTCGCTTGTGCTTCACTGCCGCCGGTCCGAGTTACCGATCCCCACAGGGCCAGAAAATTCCACCGGGCTACCCCAGAGGTTTTCGGGTTGGCAGTAATGACTTTAATCCCCGATTTGGCTAGATCTGGCCAGTTGCGGATTCCTTTGGGATTGCCCTGACGAGTAACTAAAGCTACCACGGAACGAGTGGCGATGGCATTGTTGGGTAATTCTTTCTGCCAACCGGGGTTAACTAAACCCGCTTTTTGCAGGCGTTCCACGTCGGAACCGATAGCCAAATTTACCACATCTGCATCTAATCCGTCGATAATAGCGCGGGTTTGGGAACCAGAGCCGCCATAGCTCTGTTTAATCACCACATCCTGTTTTTTCTCTCTTTTCCATTTGTTGACGAATAGAGGAATGATTTTTGAGTAGGCCGATTGAGTCACAGCGTAGGAAACTAGGGTGATTTCCACGGTTTGTTGTTTAGCTTGCTGTTTATCCGGACTTGCCAGCAGATTACTCGATGCCGATAGGGGACTAGAAGCTAGTCCGATTCCCGTTGTGACGACGGCAGCCGTAGCTAGAGAAATAAAGGGTAAGAGGGTTTTCGGTTTTGAGGATCTAGGATCAGGGATCACGATGTCATCGGCTCCTTTGTTTATTTATGGGAGATTGCTAGGTATTTTCTCTGAAATTGTATTCTATACGAAATAAAAAACATTTTCAATACATCGAAGAAGAAAATATACTGTTTGGGTTAGATGCAAAGAAATCAAGCCATTAATAGCTTGATTTACTGAAAAAACTGGAAAAAATTGCTCTTTACTGCTTCAGTGTCCCTTTAAATTTGCCTGAAGCATCTTTATGCTTCCAAAATAGAGATTTTATTGTCTTTATGGAGAGGAAAGAATTTTTTAGCGATCAAAAACCTCTCCCTAGGTGGGTTCACCAGTGAAGTTAGCGAACTTTAGCAACTATTACCCGAAAATTGAAGCGGTCTAACGACTTCCATCAATGTGCAGGCTGCGTTCCCCAAAAATCCCGCATTAGGGAACGCACCTTACAGCTACGGCGACTGCACTTATTGACCTCGCCCTGGCTTACAGTCGGCAAAACTTAATGCTTCTGTGTCTAAAAAACTAGCGATCGCCATCTCAAGAATCGCTTCAACAGGATAATCAATTTCAGTAGCGCGAGCAATCAAAGCATCCTGAATCCATTCTGGTAAGCGTCTTAAAATAATTTCTGCATCAGTGGACGAGATTTGCTCTGAAAGTTTCGCTTGCATGGGTTAGGACTCCATAGGAATTTGAACATTATAGGGTGGCTCAGTCGCTCTCAAAATGATCGCCTCTAGTTCTAATAGTAGCGCAGGGTTTTTCCAGTAAGGTATTGTCTGCACCGCTAGGCGCACATCTTCGCTGTTGTATTGATCCAGCCAAGCCCACAAAAAAGCTTTGTGTCCACCTTTAAAACGACCTCGTAAACTTTTGGTTTTACCAATGTAAAGCAATCCCTGAGATCTATGCCTGACTGCGTAAATGCCAGGAAAATCAGGAATGTCCCTAAAATCCCGGCTCAAGGGTTGGCATTGCTCAAAGGGAGTAAAGGCAATTGCATCCAAGACGCTTCTTGCTTGATTTTGTATTTCAGAGTTGTTCGTTGACACGGAAGATAGATTGTCGGTTGTCGAACTGATCATGCCACAGAAAAAGATGCTTTACATTTCATTAACGCACCCCACCGGCGTACTGCTAGGCAGTGCCTTCGTAATCGCACTTAGACTGACAGCTTCAATCAATGTGCATGGTGCGTTCTCAAAAATCCCGCATTAGGGAACGCACCCTAGGGCTGAAACAGTCCAGTAGGGTGTGTTAGCGTTAGCGTAACGCACGAATTTTGAACATTAGATAAGGTGCGTTACATTTCATTAACGCACCCTACCAGAGCGGCGATCTGCTATGCAGTGCCTTCGGCATCGCACTGATTCCGAAACTCGTTTATCTGAACAAATCACGCTCCAAAGGTAAAATTTGTATACTTTTATACATATTGATTTCCCAACTATGCTCAAGCTACAGTGCGTTAACATCCGGCAAGCGGTTTTGGGTTTGTGCCATAACTGATAGCCCAGCGACCTAACGGCTAAGTTGAGCGGCGGCTAATATCCTTTGCACCACTATCAATATCTCTCGCTCGTCCGCTCCAACGTTTTGTTAGACCGTGTTTTCGAGATAAAGTTACAACTTCTCTGCCACTTTCAGCTTGTTGCTTTTGCAAATCAGCAAAGATGGCTTTCAAGTCATGATTGAATGACCGAGAGTACTCTTCACGAATTCTGTGGATCTCTTCCACAATCTCATCCTGAAACATAATCAACCTCCGAGAAGTTCATAGGGTGTACAAAGAATCGGTAACTCATATCCAAAATCAAGGCTGATCTCTGCCAACTTTCCCTGAATTTGAGCGTTGGCAATGTGCTTACAATTCCATGTCAGCAAATAATCCATGCCGTGAACGGTTGCGGCGGCGATATGAACAGCATCAACATCAGCTTTTGCGGGAAGGTTGCTGCGTTCCAAAAATTGCTCTGCTAAATCCAGCACAGATTGGTTCAAGTCGAGTAAAAATAGATTGCTAAGAATTTCTAATCGTTGAGATGCGATCGCATCATCGCCTTGGGAAGTTTCTCTCACGACTGCCTGAGACGAATATAATTGGAAGTCACTGCGGCGAGTATCGGTCGAGCAGTAAGATAGCCTAAAATACTGGTTTCAATATAGACGGTTTCACTCACATCACTTTAATAAAATTTTTCTATCTCTCATCTTACAGCATTTGAGCTTTATTTTGAGAGTTTACGGGGAGATTGGTGCGTTACATTTCATTAACGCACCCTACCATATCGGCGATCGCACTTGCATTAGGGAACGCACCCTACAGCGATAGCGTACTGCTATGCAGTGCCTTCGGCATCGCACTGTCAGGAATTTAGAAATTTGGTATAAATAGTCTAATCATAGAGTCGGGTGCAGTGATTTGTTAGACATTTTTCTAACTAGGGACTATGACAAAGGTTTAATTGTCACTAATCCCCCAGCAAAACCCTGAATATTCAACTCATAGCCATCAAGTAAACCCATACCAACTAATGGATCTGTCTCTGACTCATTGATTTCAATAGATTTGATCTGACCATCCCAGATCACAGTTGCCTCAAATACGTTAAACATACAGAGGCTTCCATCGCCCAAGATTCCCTCTTCTTGCATATACCACGTTAATCCTAGTGTTGTAATGATAGCAGAAGGCAACGTGAGAAATCCAGTGTAACCAGTGTCAATAACTGCTTTAATCGCTTGCCTCTGGTGATTTTCGCCTAGCACTACGAATTGAATAATTGCTTCTCGGTGCGAATTGACGCTCCCCATCATCATGATGACACACTGGGGGAACGAAAGCCAAAACGATGGACGGCACGATGTCCAATGCGAATACCAAATATTTGTGCATCAGGAAAACGTATTAACAGTTGTTTAGCAGCTGTTAGGCTGTCGTCAGCCACTTCAAAAGCCCCTGTTTCGATGTCTATTGCTACAATCTTCCCATGATTCCCTTCCTCGATTTGGGAGCGTACCTGAGACTCATAGACTTCGTGTCCACGTCGGGCAAATTCTTCTTTGCTGTAGCGGGGTTGTCGAACTGTCATTGAAGCGACCCTGTGGCAACTTTTGCCCCCCTATTTTAACCTAAACATTGGGAATCTTCGCTAACATTCCTCAACTGGGCCCACAAGAGCAGCACCGCACCTAACCTCACAGCTTCAATCAATGTGCAGGGTGCGTTCCCAAAAATCCTACATTAGGGAACGCACCCTACGGCTGAAACAGTCCAGTCAGCCTAACGCAGGAATTTTGAACATTAGATAAGGTGCGTTACATTTCATTAAAGCACCCTACAAGATCGGCGATCGCACTGATAATAGACAACTTTAATGAGCGTATCGGTTAGGCATAACGGCTAAGTTGAGCCGCCACGATTAGATTTGAGATTCTTGTGGTTCATCCTGTTTTGGTCGGCTCCAACGACTTGTTAGACCAACGATAGAAACAATAATGGGAGGGACTTTCAGTTAATTATTTATTAGTAGTTGATAATCTTCAAAAATGTTGCTGTACAAGGATCGACTTAAGACTTTTGCAAGAGGTCTCTTGCTTTGGTGGTAAGCTGACTACCTGCCTGCCACTTTCTGCTTGTCTTTTTTGCCAATCTACAAACATTGCATCCAAATCGTAGTTAAAGGATTTAGCGTGTTCTTCTCGAAATTTATGAATTTCATCTAAAATGTCATCTTGCCACATCGTTATAATCTCCTAAAAGTTCGTAAGGAGTACAAATTATGGGTAACTCGTATCCCAAATCAAGACTGAGATCTGCCAACTTCCTCTGAATTTGAGCGTTGGCAATATGTTTACAGTTCCATGTTAACAAGTAATCTAGCCCGTGGACAGTCGCCGCAGCAATGTGAACCGCATCATCAGAAGCTTTGGCAGGAAGGTTGCTTCGTATAAGAAACTGGGCTGCCAAGTTGCGTACAGCTTGATTGAGTTCAACCAAAGGCATTTCATTGACAATTTCTAACCTTTTCAAAGCAATCTCTGTATCTCCCTTAGCGACTTCATCTAAAACAACCTGTGAAATAGACCTCTTGCAACGATAGAAACAATAATGGGAGGGACTTTCAGTTAATTATTTATTAGTAGTTGATAATCTTCAAAAATGTTGCTGTACAAGGATCGACTTAAGACTTTTGCAAGAGGTCTAATATAGAGAACAAAATCATTACGGCGATTTTGCCACCAGTCCCTTGTCGTTTCGATATTCCCAGCAATAACCAAGTTTTTGGTCGATCTGGCTGTCAGATAACCAATAACGCTGGTTTCAATATAGACGCTTTCACTCACGGCAATCTAGAAAATCTATCCAACGTCTATCCTACTGCATTTAATCTTGGTTTTGAGGGAGTTGGGTTTCCTGCCGTCAACCCAACCTACAAGATCAGCGATCGCACTGCCTGAGACGAATATAATTGGAAGTCACTGCGGCGAGTATCCCACCACTCCGGTCGAGCAGTAAGATAGCCTAAAATACTGGTTTCAATATAGACGGTTTCACTCACATCACTTTAATAAAATTTTTCTATCTCTCATCTTACAGCATTTGAGCTTTATTTTGAGGGTTTGCGAGGGAATTAGTGCGTTACATTTCATTAACGCACCCTACAAGATCGGCGATCGCACTTCGGCATTGCACTTAACGATCCGTTCCGGTGCACGCATTAGTTAGACAGATTTTTTGAAGTCGGTAGGAAAAGGCACTTGAAATTGCTTAGTGCTGTACTTATACCACGCATCAAGTAAGCCACCAGTACCAGGATTCCAATTAGTTTCATTGAGCTTCTGAACAAGTTGACAACTCGTCTTAAGATGGTGTGTTTTTTTTCTAAGCTGTTCACATTGATCCTTAAGTCGTAAACATCTAACAAGATATCGGTCGTTGGAACTATCTTCTCCATTATCTTTTTGGAAACACCAACCTTCTGAAGGAGGAGAGGCCATCCAATCCTCTCTCTGCACTGCATTGTTAACAATCTGTGATGCTTGTTGACGAATAACCTGTCCTGCTGAAGTATTATTAAGTTTTGGATCGGTAGCTACAGCTTCAGCTATTGCCCTTTGAAGCTCTCCGCTGCTAACCTCCTTTATAATCCGAAGAGCAAATTTCTGCTGCTCTGGCTTTCCCCCAAAGTAATATTTTCCAAATAAGTCTATCAATTGAGCATCTAATTGAGTACCTTCTCGATTTGAATTTACTTCCGATAACCGTCTATTGAGGTCATTTTGTGCTGCTGTAAGACTCAGATTGGATTGTGCAATTTTATTGGCTGAATCGCTAGTTGACCAAGCGAGCAAACCCAGACATACTGGGATGATTAACTTTTCTATTATTTGAATTACACGATATTTCTCAGGTTGATTACTCATATTTTTGATGCCCCACTCGTGTACCAGTTATATGGTCTCTATCCAACTGTGAATCATACCGCTCTGTGCGGTCTAGCACTCTTCCCCATTCTACTATGCCACTGCCATCGGTCTAACACCCCCTAAATAAAACGTAATACCGCACGGTGCGGTTTAATCACCTCAATTTGGGCATAATTACCGCAGAAGGCGGTCTAACATTGCGCTCAAGTAGATTTTTGCTGATGACAGAATCCGAGAAGTCAGTCCAGTAGGGTGTGTTAGCGTCAGCGTAACGCACGAATTTTGAACATTAGATAAGGTGCGTTACATTTCATTAACGCACCCTACTGGTTTGTTTCAGCTAATTTGGTGTATTAGAAAAATGCTATAAATTCTATAATCTAAGACTTTAAACCGAAATCTATTGCCCTATTTTAGCTGTGTCAGTCCACTACCAGATCGGCTACCTGAAATTTCAGCTATCTGTAATGAAATTTCATCTATCTGTAACCCTACTCGCTAAAATAGTTTAAAAATCGGCCGAGAATTTCTAGGATAGAAGTAAAGACCATCCTTGCCTACTTTTTCTATGATCCTAGCCGCCGAAACTGGACTAAAAACCGCTACTCTAGACGTAAAAGGCATGAAATGCGCCGGCTGTGTTAGTGCCGTAGAACGACAACTCAGCCAAAATCAAGGGGTAAAATCGGCCCAAGTTAACCTAATCACGGAAATTGCCGTGATTGAATACCAACCAGATGCGATCGCACCAGAGCAGTTAGCCGCAAAATTAACCGCGATGGGATTCCCCACCCAACCGCGCAGCTCATCGACTCCCCTTTCTCAACAAAATCAACGTCGGCAAAACCAACAAAAAGAACGGCAACAACAATTATACCGATTAGCGATCGCTTGTTGTTTACTGGTTTTTTCCCTGATTGGTCACTTACACCACATCGGGGGACCAGAAATCCCTATCTTTCAAAGTATTGCTTTTCACTGGACTTTAGCCACCCTAGCCATTTTATTCCCCGGCCGCGATATTTTCATCGATGGTTGGCGGGGATTACGGCACGGGATGCCAAATATGAACACTCTCGTTAGTTTAGGCACAGGTAGCGCCTATATAGCCAGTTGTTTGGCTCTTATCTTGCCTAATCTCGGTCTAGAGTGCTTTTTCGATGAACCGGTCATGCTGTTAGGGTTTATTCTCCTCGGACGGACTCTAGAAGCGCATTCCCGTCATCGCGCAGCCGCAGACTTAGAAGCGCTTACCTCCCTACAACCGGCAGTGGCTCACCTGATTGGTAGTACAGATGACCGTGTGGGCGTGGCCATTCCGGTGGAACAGCTGCGCGTCGGGGAATGGGTGCGCGTCTTACCCGGGGAAAAAATTCCCGTGGATGGGGAGATTATTCAGGGAAGAACCACGGTAGATGAAGCTTTATTAACGGGGGAATCGCTGCCGGTGGTTAAGGAAATGGGAGATCTAGTCATTGCCGGCAGTTTCAATCTCTCTGGTGCGATCGCCGTGCAAACTCGTCAGGTGGGGACCGATACCACCCTAGCTAAGATTATCGCAGCCGTGGAATCAGCCCAAACTCGCAAGGCCCCAGTACAGAAGATAGCGGACCGGGTAGCGGGTTATTTTGCCTACGGAGTCATGATAATTGCCCTAATTGTGCTGCTCTTTTGGTATTTTTGGGGAACTAGGCTCTTTCCAGAGGTGTTAGGGTCAACCACGGGACACCACGAGATGATTCAACCCACTTCTCCCCTACTTTTGTCCCTAAAATTAGCGATTTCTGTGCTTGTGGTCGCTTGTCCCTGCGCTCTCGGTTTAGCCACACCGACGGCCCTACTGGTGGGAACCAGTTTAGCAGCCGAACGGGGTATTTTAATTAAAGGGGGTGATGTTTTGGAAACCGTCTCGCAACTGCAAACGGTGGTTTTTGACAAAACGGGAACCCTTAGCCAAGGTCATCCAGAAATTACCGATTGTTTGAGTTTTTCTATCCTTAATTCCCTGGAAATTCAACAATTAGCGGCAGTAGTGGAGAGTGGTACTAATCATCCTCTCGCTCAGGCGATTTTAGACGCGTTTACTCCTCCTACTAATCTGACGGGGGAAGATTTTCAAACTGTGGCCGGATTGGGAGTTTCGGCAAGGGTGCAGGGGTCGAAAATTGTTCTAGGAAATCGGCAATGGTTGGCGCAGAACGGCATTAAAATCGATGAAACTATCTGGGGGATTCAAGAGCTTTTACAAGCGGGTAAAACGGTGATTTATCTGGGGATGGAAGAACAATTACTCGGCGCGATCGCTTTTCAGGATCGATTGCGTCCCGATGCTCAAACAACCGTTAATCAGTTGCAAAAACTCGGTTTAGAGGTGATTTTACTCAGTGGCGATCGCCAAGAAGTGGTAACAGCGATCGCTAATAGTTTGGGTATTAGCCAATTTTATGCCCAAGTTGCTCCCGCCGAAAAATCAGCCTTAATTGCCGACCTACAGACAAAAGAGGGCAAAATCGTGGCTATGGTGGGTGATGGTATCAATGATGCTCCTGCACTAGGACAGGCTAACATCGGTATTGCTCTGGCCGGTGGCACGGAAGTGGCCATGGAAACGGCCGGGATCGTTTTAATTAGCGATCGCCTGGAGGATGTGGTGCAATCTCTGCATTTAAGTTTGGCCACATGGCAAAAAATCCGACAAAATCTTTTTTGGGCTTTGGGTTATAATACCTTTGCTATTCCCATTGCCGGTGGTTTATTACTGCCCCATTGGGGTCTAGCTTTCAGTCCGGCCCTAGCAGCAGCTTTGATGGCTTTTAGTTCGGTTATGGTAGTGAGTAATTCCTTGCTTTTACGTCGTCAATTTCCCCCGCTCAAATCGACAAAGGAAGGCAAAAACTAAAGCAATTACCGATTTTTTCTCGATCAATCTATCAAGCGCCAAGAAGATCATTTTTTCATCGTCGAAGATGATAAAGACAGAACCCAAGTTCTCTTAACCGAGCGGTAATATTCACTGGGGAGAGCGCAGCATGAGTATATCTGAAGGAAAAGAACGTAGGTTGGGTTGAAGCATGAAACCCAACGCCCGATTATGTTACGCTACCGCTAACCCATCCTACAAATAATTGTGCCTCCCTTCTTATATCTGAAGGAAAAGTTAGCCCCCCAGTTAAATCACGGTGATAAGATGGTATTTTGTCCCTGTCTTTGTCAGTTGACGGAGACAGGAACAAATCGGGTTAAGCGGTAATTCTGGTCAGGGATTGACCTTGATAATTGTTGGTAATAATCTGGTGAATAGATTGGAAAAATTGCCGACAACGATTATTAGTTCTCAGGGGCAGCTCATGATTTTTTACCAATAAATCGATCTGAAGTTCCGAGCTAGTGGGAGGATGAATAAATAATTCCACTTTCACTAACTGGGGAAAGAGAGCATCGTTAGGAACCTCCGATAAAAGCAAGACATCGGTCCGGCGCTTGATGATTTCAAATTCACCCAAACTTAATATATCATCGTATAAAAACCCGGTCTGATGAGGAGAAATCCCGACAAAATAGGAACAGCAATAGCGAGCCATGGCAGGGAAAAGATGATAAATTGGTCAAGGTTAATCGGTCAAAATCAGGCCATTGAACTACTACAAAGAGCGCTTGAAATCAATTCGATCGCTCCCGCTTACTTATTCGCCGGCGCTAAGGGGATTGGACGCAATCTAGCAGCAAAATGTTTCTGTCAAGACTTGTTAACTAGAGATCGATCGCCAGAAACAAGGGAATTAATCCTGAAACGCTTTCTGGGAGGCAATCATCCTGATTTACTCTGGATTGAACCCACTTATCAACACCAAGGCAAACTGCTCACCGCAAAAGAAGCACAGGAAAGCAATCTCAAGCGTAAAGCCCCCCCGCAAATCCGCATCGAACAAATTCGCGAGATTACTAACTTTTTAAGTCGTCCTCCCCTGGAATCGTCCCGCTCTGTGGTAGTGATCGAGCAAGCAGACACCATGACGGAATCGGCGGCAAATGCCCTCTTAAAAACGCTTGAGGAACCGGGAAAAGCCACTTTAATCCTGATTGCTCCCAGTCCCTCCTCTTTACTACCCACTCTCGTTTCTCGCTGTCAACATATCCCTTTTCAGCGTCTTTCGGAAGAAAATCTCGCTCAAGTCCTCCGCTCTAACGGACAAGCTCGCGTTCTCAATTATCCGGCAATTCTCGGTTTAGCCCAAGGTAGCCCCGGAGAAGCGATCGCCGCTTTAGAGTTTCTCGATAGTCTCCCCCAAGATTTACCGCGATCTTTGAGCAAATTTCCCCTAAAACTCTCCCAAGCACTGGAATTAGCCAAAATTATTGCTCAAACTCTTGACACGGAAACCCAATTATGGTATGTGAGTTATCTTCAGTATGAGGATTGGCAACGACGACGAGAGCGATCGATTTTAGAAATCTTGGAAAAAACCCGCCGGCAGCTGTTAGCCTACGTTCAACCCCGTTTAGTCTGGGAATGCACTTTCTTGGCATTAGCCAAGCTATCCACCGCCCAAAAGTCTTAAAATTGTTATATTTATCGATCGAGTGGGGAGAAAGACTGTCACTAACCCCGCCCTAAAAGCGACGGGGCTTGCCTAGACCAATTTAGGCGACGCAAGTAGAGACTACCGCATCGAGACACAATCTGGCCCAGACCTCCGAATGCTTCCCTAGTTCGGATTCCCTCTCAGCTTTATTGGTAAAGCGTTGTTAGACAAGACATCTTGATTGTGTTGCGGAAAGGGACATTAACTTTACTCTTAAGGATTATCTCCATGGCAAGAGTTCCTGTTATCTCAAAAGACGGAAAACCGTTGATGCCCACTAAACCCAGTCGGGCTAGACGGTGGATTAAGGAAGGAAAAGCTATCGGCAAATTCAACGACTTAGATATTTTCTATGTCCAGCTA
>VYLO01000128.1_pt1 | contig 19263 bp, 22 predicted proteins | sample 5114271 | NCBI WGS metagenome assembly VYLO01 (sample SAMN12291807, study PRJNA351875) | freshwater metagenome | isolation source: freshwater lake | place: USA: Michigan, Lansing Lake | collected 2011-08-05 | reverse complement strand
TTTTGCTGTAGAATTAGCGCGGGTGACTTTAATGATTGCCAGAAAGGTGGCGATTGATAAGTTTAATTTGACGGAAGCTTCTTTACCTTTGGATACTTTGGATAGTAATATTATCTGTGCTGATGCTTTGTTTACGGATTGGCAAAAAGCAGACGCAATTATCGGTAATCCTCCATTTTTGGGAGGGAAAAAGTTAAGGACAGAACTAGGAGATGAGTATGCAGAAAAAATTTATCAAAAATTTCCTGATGTTCAAGGACAACCTGATTTTTGTGTTTTTTGGTTTAGAAAAGCTGCGGAAAATCTTGGAGAATTAGGAAGAGCCGGTTTAGTTGGTACTAATTCAATATCACAAGTTTCTGGGAGAAAAGCAAGCTTAGATTATGTGGTTAAGCAAGGTGGATTTATACATGAAGCGATTTCAACTCAGCCTTGGTCTGGTGAAGCTAATGTTCATGTTAGTATTGTTAATTGGAGTAAAGAAAGACCAAAAGAATTATTTCTAGATAATTTGTCAGTTAATTTATTATCTACTGCATTGAAATCTGAAATATCAGTAGATAATGCTACAAAATTGAATGTCAATAAAAACTTTTCTTTTGAATCTTGTGGTTTAAGAGGAAAAGGTTTTATTGTCACGAAGAAACAAGTGGATCAATGGATATTAGAAGATCCTAAAAATCAAGAAGTTTTAAAACCGATGATTGATGGTAAAAACTTGATTTATCCTTGGGAAGAACTGGATTGGGTAATTGATTTTCAAGGCATGAATATAGAAGAAGCTACAAATTATCAATCCCCCTTTGAAAGAGTTAGAATAGCCGTTAAACCTGAAAGAGATAAAAATCGTCGCGATTCCAGAAAAAAACATTGGTGGCGATTTGGTGAATATGCACCAAAAATGAGACAAGCTATATCTAAATTATCTTGCTATTTTGCCATCCCCAAAATCGCTAAATATATTGTTTTTTCTCCAGTTGATGTGTCCATACTTCCCTGTGAAGCAAATATGGTGATAGCCTCGGATGATTTCTATATTCTGGGAATTCTCAACTCAAGAATACATCGCCTCTGGGTAAAAGCTCAAAGTTCAACTCTTGAAGACAGAACTCGCTATACTAATACAACCTGTTTTGAAACCTTCCCTTTTCCCCAGACACCTTCACAAGAACTTGTCGAAAAAATCCGTCAAACCGCCGGGGAATTACACGAATACCGCAGCCAACAGATGGAGAAAAAACAATGGGGAATCACCAAACTATATAACCAATTTTTTGACGAACCCAGTAGCCAACTGTATCAACTCCATCAGAAATTAGACAAGCTAGTAATGGAAGCATATCACTTCCAAGCTGACGACGACATCTTAGAGAAACTATTAACCTTAAACCTGGAATTAGCAGAAAAAGAGAAACAAGGAGAAACCGTCATCGGTCCCTGGTCTCCTTACTCTTAGTGAGTAACGCACAGAAAACGGGTTTCTCCGAGAAACCCGTTTTCTACTCATGCAAAAGAGATGTCTATTGAAACAATCTGAATTTCCCTGATTGGTTTGGTTGGCTTTTCGGTGGTGATTAGTTCATCAGCTTGAATTTGCAGCGCAGCAGCAACATGAAGTGCATCCATCGCCGCTAAACCGTAAGTGCCAGCAATTTCATGAGCATTCTGTATAATTTTTTCTAAGTCAGTTGCCCAGTAATTAACAGCCAGAAAAAATGTTTCGTAAAATTCTATTTCTTCTTGTTGCTTGTTAAAAGTTGCTTTAGGCAATACTTCTAACTGAACAAATCGACTGGAGGCAAACTCCCGATTTTCATCGTTGAGAATTTGATAGGCTTTGATACTGGCTGATTGGATGCCTTGGAAAGCAGTAATCAGTACGCCAGAGTCTATGTAGGCTTTCCTATGACTCACTGCACCCTCCTCGACGTGCAGCAAGTTCTTGTTCTATTTCATCTTCATTGAGCAGTTGCAATCCAGCTGCGATCGCCCGATGTCGAATTTCCCATAACTTTTTGCTTAATGGTGTTTGGGGAATAAATTTAGCTTCTGGTGTTGTTTGTGACTCAGATTTAAGTATTTGAACAAATTGCCAAACTTTTTGTTGCTTTTCTGGGGTCAATTCTCGCCATTGTTCAAGTAGTTCTTCTTCTTTATCCATAAATACCTCGCTCTTAAGTAGCTGGTTATAATTAAATTAAAAATAGATTTTAGGTTCGATCCCCCCTTAATCCCCCCTTAATAAGGGGGGCATCTGATAACTTTTAACGCCTACCTACTTAAATTATGAATTATTTGCTTTTAAGCAATGCTCATTAATAAAAACCACTCCAGACACAACGGTTAGGAACTTTTCTACATACATGACTACCATTTCATGGGTACATTAAGAAAAGTTAACCGGTCTATCCATTGCTGGATAAGGCTTTTCGGCTCTTGTAGTAGATATGTATGGGTAGTTCAGGTGTTTTAGGTGGGAACTGGTTCACCTGGCCGCAAACTAGACCATTTACCAGTTTCGCGTAAAAAGCTTTCACAACCCACCACATCCCACTCCATTTCGATATAATCTTCCTTGGTGCGAATGTTAACGTTAATAGAAGGGTTCTTCGCTTCAAAGTCCGGTGTCTCGGTGAGATGACGTTCCTGATGTTGTGTTTCTACGGCATGATAGGTGAGACAGCGATCAACAAAATAGCAGTTAATACAAATACACATAGGTTTAACTCTATAAGTCTTTTCCGTTAATCTAGCTCAGTCTCTCCCCAAATGGGGCCGGTCAAAATTATATTTTTGTAAATTTATCTTCTCGATGTCTTGTCAAAAAAACCTAGATAGTTTAGTTAAAGAAGTTTTTGCGATTAATCGGCAAGAATTGCCAGAAAATGCTTATTTAGTCGGTGGTGCTGTGCGAGACGCTTTATTAAACCGTCAGAAAGACTATATTGACCTAGATTTTGTGGTTCCCGAAAAAGCGATCGAAATTGCCCAAACTATTGCCCATCAGTATAAGGCCGGTTTTGTGGTTTTAGATGCCGTTCGTCAAATTGCTCGCGTCGTTTTTCCGCAGGGGACTCTTGATTTCGCACAACAGGAGGGAGAATCTCTAGAAATAGACCTAAAAAGACGGGATTTCACCGTTAATGCTCTCGCTTATAATCTCCACACCCAAGAAATTTTCGATCCTTTAGGGGGATTAAAAGATTTAGGCTGCCAATCCCTGCGGATGATTTCCCGGGAAAATCTCCAGGATGATCCCCTAAGATTATTAAGGGCCTATCGACAAGCGGCTCAATTGGACTTTGAAATCGAACCCCATACCCGTGCAACTATTCGTTCTCTTGCCCCTTTATTGCGCCGTGTAGCCGCCGAAAGGGTACAATCTGAGTTAAATTACCTTTTGCTCAATTCCCGTGGCAATAAATGGCTAAAAAGTGCCTGGGAAGATGGCTTATTATCCCTCTGGTTGCGTCGGATTACCCCCGCAAAAATGGAGCGAGTTATGGGGGTGGAAGCGGCAGCGGGATTTTTAGAATCTTTGTCACCAGAAAAATTTATCTTTTCCCCTTCTCAGTTACAGTTGACAAAATTGGCTCTATTAGTATCGGATGTTTTAGCAGAAGCGGAAAAAGAGTTAATCGAGCTTAAGTATTCCCGTGGGGAAATTCGCACGGTAATCACGGTGATTAAGTGTTTACCTCCCCTCAAGGAGGCAGATAATTTAAGTCTGCGGGAACAGTATTTTATTTATCTAAATACGGGAAAAGTATTTCCTGTCTTTGCCCTTTTTGCTCTATCGATGGGGATTAACAAAAATATCGTCGCTTCTCTGTTGACTTCCTATCTCGATCCCGATAATATTATCGCCCATCCCCGACCTTTATTAAGGGGCGATGATTTAATTAACCATTTACACCTGAAACCTAGTCCGATTATTGGTAAGTTATTAACCGAGGTACAAATTGCCCAAATTGAGGGCCAAGTCACAGTTTTTCAGGAAGCGATCGATTTTGCTAAAAAGTTATTATAAGTAGTTGGTTATAATTAAATTAAAAATGGATTTTAGGTTCGATCCCCCCTTAATCCCCCCTTAATAAGGGGGGCATCTGATAATTTTTAATGCCTACCTACTTAAGTAGGGAGGCACAATTATTTGTAGGATGGGTTAGCGGTAGCGTAACCCATGCGGGGGTTGGGTTTCATGCTTCAACCCAACCTACGTTCATCTTATATTTAATTCCACCCACCTACTTAAGTGGTTGAAGAACACAGAAGTGAGGCTCTGTTCCCTATTGATAACCGTCCCTGGGAACTAATTTTCTGAGCGAATTTTAAACAAAAACACGATGTTGCAGGGAAGGCATTTGTCGTCGCACCTGTTGCAGACGTTGGGGATTAATTTCGGCAATTGCCACTCCCGCTTCTTCCCCCGCATCGGCTAAAACCACACCCCAAGGATCGATAATCATAGCGTGACCGTGGGTGTAACGGCGTGCGTAATTATTGCCCGTTTGAGCAGGAGCTATTATATAACAAGTATTCTCGATCGCTCGCGCTTGTAACAAAACTTTCCAGTGATCTTTCCCTGTAAAAGCTGTAAACGCCGCAGGTACAAATAAAACATCGGCTCCTTGCCGCGATAAATAGCGATAGAGTTCAGGAAAACGCACATCATAGCAAATCGAGAGGCCAATTTTGCCCAAGCTATCGGAGCCATAAATTGGCGGTAAATCGATCCCTGCCATGACTGTACTCGATTCCTGATAGGTGTTACCATCCGGGACATTGACATCAAAGAGATGGACTTTTTGATAACGGGCTAATTCCGCACCGTTGCCATCAACTAAAATAGCGGTATTATAAGCTTTATCGGCAATACCCGTCACTGGCACGGGAAAACCACCCCCTAAAATAGTCACTTGAAACCGTTGGGCCATGGTGCGGAGGAATTTATCGGCTTTGAGAGCAATAGTCTCAGCCTGGGCGATTTTATCGGTTTCTGCCCCCATAAAGGCGAAATTTTCTGGTAAACCGATTAATTCCGCCCCTTTACCCACGGCAAGTTCGATCAATTCTTCAGCGGCAGCGAGATTTTTCTCTAAATCCGGCTGACTGGTCATTTGAATGGCGGCGGCGAGATAGGATTTCATGGGGGTTGAAGCTCTAGAGTCGGATAATCTCTGTAAAATTAATCATAACCTTCGATTATATCCAATTTCAGATATTTTGTCACCCCATGAGTAAAATTGTTTTCTGTGACTTTGATGGCACTATCACCGCCGTGGAAACTTTTGCGGGTATGCTCAAAGAATTCGCCCCCCATTTATCGGCTCAAATTATGCCCCAAATGTACGCCCGTACTCTGACTCTGCGCCGGGGTGTCCGTCAACTGCTAGAGTCGATACCGAGCCAAAAATACGCCGATATTATCGCCTATGCCGAAAGCAAGCCAATTCGCCCCGGATTAGCCGAATTCCTCGCTTTTTTACAGGAGCAATCCATCCCTTTTATTATTATCTCCGGTGGCATCCAAGGCATGATTGAAACGGTCTTAAAACGGGAGGGACTATTAGATAAGGTGACAGCAATTTATGGGGTCAATCTTCATACTCAAGGGGAATATCTGCAAGTTCACTCCGATTGGGAAAATGAGACGGAATTAGTGGCTAAAGCCTTGATTATGTCCAAATATTCGGGAGTAGAAACTATTGCGATCGGTGATTCCGTTACCGATATTACCATGGCTAGAAGGGCCGATCTAGTTTTTGCTAGGGATCGTTTAATCGATTATCTGCAAGCGGAAAATCAACCCTATATTCCTTGGGATAACTTTTTTGAGATTCGCGAATATCTGTTATTGAGAGATTAGGGATTGGCTGTTAAGTAGGTAGGGGTTAAAAATTGTCAGATACCCCCCTTGGATTAACGGGGGATCAAAGAGGGCGAATGCAATTCGCCCCTACAATAATATTATTGCGCCAATAGTAGGGGCGCACTGTGGTCAGTGAGTTTATCGAACTGCGTGCGCCCTGTAATATAGATATTTCGACCAAATTGAGATTTACTACCCTACTCTCAAGGGTAACAATAATTATAAATTTTTGTAAATTTGTGTTGGTTTACACTTGACAAAATCGGGGGGGGGGGTAAAATTCCGTTGTTGCTCTGTCTTGTCATTGAGGAACTAACTTTAAATTTAGTGATTGGCAATTTTGAAAAAATCAATTTTTCTCCCTTGCCAATGTCGCTTAATTTGAGATTTTCTCCTTTAAAGGGCATTCAGAACATTTGTTTGTTTATTTGTTTTGAGGAAAATTTCTGGATATGAAAACTTCGACTGTGCTTAAAAAACTGTCAATGACTGCTGCTTTTGCAGCTATATCTGCTTGTACTTTGGTCATTTCTAAGGTAGAAGCAGCAATCATCCAAGTAGCTCCTGGTACACTAACAGGAACAGGTTTGATTACCTTTGATGATGTATTGGGAGGTTTTGGTCCAGGGACTAATTACAATGCTATCTTCGAGTCTAATGGGGCAGACTTTGCTGAACGCTTCGTTGGTCAGTCACTCTCCTTCAGCGGGAACTCTGATATCTTGTCAGGTACTCCGACGGGTCCGCTGGCTTTACAAGTTGGTGCCGCCAATCAGAATCTCAATGTTTTCACCTTTAATACTTCTCAAGTTCTCACCGGCCTTGGTCCACTGGGATTTCCAGACGGAGATGCAATTGGCGAGGGATCTTTTGCAGTTCTGTTTGATTTTGACCAATCAGAATTTGGCTTTGATTTAGTGGGTGGTAATGGTGGTTCAGCTACTGTGAACTTCTTCCGGCGCAATGGTTCTCTAATAGACACTATCATACTCTCTGGCTTAAGCGATACTTCTTATGGCTTCAAACAGATGAGTGGAATCAAGGAGATTGCTGGCATCTCTATTCATAACACCGATCCAGCAGGGATAGGATTTGATAACCTTGTCCACGATGTACCAGGCGGACCTGGTCCTGGACCAGAAAAGGTTCCCGAACCTGCTTCCGTTTTAGGCTTACTAACTCTTGGTGCTTTGGGTGCGGGTGCAGCCTGGAAGCGCAAATTAAAATAAAAAACTGGCAAATCTAGCCTTAAATTAGCAGCGATCGCGCTCTATCAATAGAGTGCGATCGCTTTTTTGGGAGACATTCCAGATTTTTATTAATCTTTGTTAGAATGATGAGATGGGTAATGGCTTTGAGTTGATTGGAGAACTAACCGAAATAGAGATTATCGCCGTCAACCTCTCTATTCGTGAACTCAGAAGGCTAAAAGCGCAGTTTGGGGGTCGTCGATGGCGAAAGCTAAAAGGAGTCGGCTTAGTTCAATTTCCTAAGGGAGAAATCCGCAAAGCTGAACTACACTGGTATGAGTCTCAAGGTATTGGTCGGCGAAAAATGAAAGTTAAACGAGTTTTGGACTAAATATTTATGCAAACACCAGCATCTAACATTGAATTTGCTATCTGTATTACCGCTGAAGAAGGCGGAGATTTAGAGGTTTGTAAACTTTATCAAGTGTTACCTGATGCTAAAGCGCAAGAGGTGGGATGTTTGCGAGTGATTGACGAATCTGGTGAAGATTATTTGTATCCAGAAAATCATTTTGTCATAATAAAACTTCCTGAAACGGTACAAGTCCAGTTATTAGCAGTCCGCCCTTAAATAGCGAGTAAATTATCTGGGCGTTGCTGATAATAAACGACTTAAGCTGCAATACTGACCTTAGAAGTGATCGCCCTCTATAAATATAGCGTGATAGCTTTTTTGGTGTTAGAATAGAGGAAACCATAGTGTTTTGATTGGCTGAGACTTTTTATGCAATCTGATCTTTTCCAGACGACTCAACCTGCTTCAGATGAAGAGATTAAACAAGCGATCGCATCTGCAGCTGAGGAACTGTTAACGCAGCTTAATCCAGATTATCTCATTTGTCAGGAAACATCGGTCATTCGCTTTGCAGATATCCCTCTTTCTGAACAGCAGGCACTAGAGCAAGCGTTAGCAGAACAAGCGCAAGGGAAAATTATCAAATATCGATTTTAACGTAAGATGGCGTATGATATCTGGTTGTCCTTAAGTACTAGAGACTTTTTGAGCAATTTAAAACAAGATGACCCTGAAACTTATCACAAAATCCGCGATCTGTTGCCTGATTTATCACTCCAGAGAGAAGATTTTAAAACAGGCGCTCCCGAAAGAATTGAAGTATTTATTGTCAACCATCTAAAAGTTTATTATAGAATAATACATCGCTTAAAAAGTATTGATGTTATTGATGTCATTGACTTGAGAGAATGAAATAACTAGACTATCAAATGGGAAGTTTGTCGCCATTATTTTCAACGCTTGAATTGAGAAAAATTGCTATGAAAGTTCAAACAGATTTGACGATTCCTGAGATTGATGAAATTAGAAAAGAGGGAGCTAAAGCTCTCGTAGAGAGATTGGGAATTGCTAAAGCGGCTTTCTTTCTAAGAGAAACAGCATCCCAACCTCTAAATTATTTAGAAATTAAAGATCAGTTATTTGGTGAAATGACAGCGACGGATATTTACGTTCAAATTAAAGGCGGCTATCCCTGAAATGATTGAGGAAATTCGTCAAAAAGTTAGACAAAACCAATTTGAATTTTCTCAACACGCTGTCAATCAAAGTATCCTGCGTCAGATCAGTGTTCAAGAATTACGGGAGGCGATGGAACAAAGCGAAATTATTGAAGATTATCCGGCTGATAAGTATGGCGCAAGCTGTTTACTTTTGGGATTTACTCTAATTAATAGAGCCTTACACATTCATTGTAGCTATCCCTCTCGCCCTTTGCTCAAAATTATTACCCTATATGAACCCGGTCCAAATTTATGGATTGATTTTAAATCAAGGAGAACACCAGATGTCAACTAATTCTAGACCAGAAACCTTAATTGAACAAGAAGTTACCTATACCCTTGAAATCAATGGCAATTTTTTTATTATAGAAAATGTCCCCGCTAGAGTCTGTGTAGAAACAGGAGAGCGTTTTTTTGCACCAGAAACTGTCGAACGCTTGCAGGAAATTATCTGGGAAAATAAGCGACCAAAACGGGTAATTGAAACACCAGTATTTGACTTTGCTAGTTAGTGTTTAATAGAAAACTGGCAAATCGAGCAACAATTGAAGTCTTAAATTAGATGCGATCACGCTATATTTGTAGAGGGCGATCGCTTTTTTGGGTTATAATAGTTAAAGACACGATAAATTGATTCAAGTCAAGCCCATGCCACTAACTCTTAATTTAACATCAGAAATCGAACAATATCTCAGCCAAAAAGCGAGGGAGAAAGGTCTTTCTCTAGAAGCTTATGTCCTCAAGCTACTTAAGGATACTATTTTAGAACAAGAAAAACAGACTAAACTGGTTAATTTACTTCAATCTTGGATTGATGAAGAAGATGAACAAGAACAAAAAGAAACCGGTGAATATTTAATCGAAGCACTCGATCAAGATCGTTTATCTGAGCGTCCTTTATTTCCGGCTCACTTAAAGGGAGTAACTTGGTGAATAAGCTGCCCGCAAATTTAAATTACCTGTTGAGATCAGGCAACGGGGGATTGGTGGAGATTTAGCTGCGCGGGGGTCGCGAGATACTGTCCTCCCTACGGGGTTTGGGGAGTAGAAACCCTCAAGGGCCCAGATTGAGTGATAAAATCAGAAATAACGCCCAATTTTAACCGAGGGGTTCCTTTAAAAAATCCCAACTTAGTCAATATCAAAAATGAGATGTACCACCGAGGAGTTCTCCCTATGGATAGCAACCGATTAATCGAAGAATTAAAAAATCCCGACTTTTATCCTCATTCTGTCAAAATTCCCGTTGAAATTATCCAAACCCATGCTTCAATTATCTTCTTGACAGGAGATTATGCCTATAAAATCAAGAAACCAGTTAATTATAATTTTTTGGATTTCTCCACTTTAGAAAAGAGAAAATATTATCTAGAACAGGAACTAGAGTTAAATAAAAAAGTTGCAGCCAATATCTATCTGGAAGTTTTGTCAATTAATGATCAACAGGGTAGCATAAGTTTAAATGGAGAAGGAAAAGCGATCGAATACGTTTTAAAAATGAATCAGTTTCCCCAAGAATGTTTACTGAGTAAAATTTTTGAACGGGGAGAACTAACGGAAAAAGCAATCGAGTCTTTGGCTGAAAAAGTGGCAGAATTTCATCGTCAGGCTGTGACTAATTCCTATATTACTAAATTTGGCAATTTAGAAATTATTAAACAAGCTTTTGATGAAAACTACCAACAAACTGAGAAATATATTAATTTTGTCCAAACCCAAAAACAATACGATGAAACGAAAGCTTATACAGATAAATTCTTCGCAGAACACCAAGATTGGTTAGAGGAAAGACAAATAAAAGGGATGATTCGTGAATGTCATGGAGACCTACATTTAAATAATATCTGTCAGTGGCAGGGAGAAATACAATTATTTGATCGCATAGAATTTAACGAATCTTTTCGCTTCGTTGATGTCATGTATGATATTGCTTTTACAGCGATGGATTTAACCGCTAGAGGGAGAGAAGATTTCGCTAATTTATTTGTCAATACTTATTTAGAACAAACCGCCGACTGGGAGGGGTTAAAAGTCTTGCCTCTCTACCTGACTAGACAAGCATATGTGAGGGCAAAAGTCAATAGTTTTCTGCTTGATGGTGACACTTTTTCCGAGAAAATTAAAGCCAATGCACAGGATTATTATCAATTAGCTTGGCATTACACACAACCGCAGAAACCGAGATTAATTCTGATGTCGGGATTTTCTGCATCGGGTAAAAGTACCATAGGGAAAGTAATTGCTAAAAATCTTAATGCTATTCAGATTCGTTCCGATGCAGTTCGCAAACATTTGGCTGGAATTGAATTAAATCAAAGAGGAAGTCTAGATATATATAGTCTCGAAATGAGTCAAAAAACCTTCGCTAGACTGGCGGAATTAGCCCGAATTTTAATAACTTTAGGTTATCCAGTTATTCTCGATGCACGCTACGATAAATATGCGTGGCGAGAACCTTTATTAACCTATGCCCAAAATTTACAGATTCCTTTTCATATTGTCCATTGTCACGCACCTATAGAAGTTTTAAAACAACGGATTGCCGCTAGAAAATGCGATATTTCTGATGCTACTATCGAGGTTTTAAATGCCCAAATTGAGAAAACAGAACCTTTTAATGAAAAAGAACAACCCTATCTAATTTCCCTAGACACTACTAATCCCGATTGGCTAGAATTTTTAGAGAGTCAATTAGGTAAATAGGTTGAGATGAATCACCGATATAGCCATTCTTAGGATTAAGTTATCTTGTATAAAGTAGCAAAAAGGAGAAGTGATGGAAACTGTAGTGTTAAATCTAGAGACAGTTAATTTGACTGATGAACAATTTTATCATCTCTGTCAGGCTAATCAAACATGGAATTTAGAACGTAATCAGAAAGGAGAATTATTAATTATGCCTCCCGTGGGTGGAAATAGTGGTAATCGAGAAGCTGAGTTAATTGCTGATGTAACGATTTGGAATCGTCAAAGTAATTCTGGTAAAGTCTTTAGTTCTTCGACAATTTTTCGTTTACCAAAGGGAGGATATCGTTCTCCGATTCCTTAACCTCTTTACGGGAAAAGATGCGCGAATATTTAGCCAGTGGTTTACGTTTGGGTTGGTTGATTAATCCGCAACAGCAGCAGGTGGAAATCTACCGACTAAATAGCAGTGTGGAAATTATTAATTTACCTGCGATTTTATCCGGGGAAGATGTCTTACCCGGGTTGGTTTTGCATTTAACGTAGGAAGGATTGAGTACCCAGACAGAATTAATTACACATATTTTTCCCTGAACTGATAAGTGATACAGCAGTTCTGGCGTTCTCTAAAACCAGAGACTTATGAGTTATCTTGTATAAAGTAGCAAAAAGGAGAAGCGATTATGGAAGCTGTAGTGTTAAATCTAGAGACAGTTAATCTGACCGATGAACAATTTTATCATCTCTGTCAGGACAATCAAACATGGAATTTAGAACGTAATCAGAAAGGAGAATTATTAATTATGCCTCCCGTGGGTGGAAATACTGGTAAACAGGAAGCTAATTTGATTGTTAAAGTTGGGGTATGGAACGAGCAAACTCAACTTGGTGAGGTGTTTAGTTCTTCGACAATTTTTCGTTTACCAAAGGGAGGATATCGTTCTCCTGATGTTGCTTGGATAAAACGGGAGAGATGGGAAGCTTTGAGATTCCTTAACCTCTTTACGGGAAAAGATGCGCGAATATTTAGCCAGTGGTTTACGTTTGGGTTGGTTGATTAATCCGCAACAGCAGCAGGTGGAAATCTACCGACTAAATAGCGGTGTGGAAATTATTAATTTACCTGCTATTTTATCCGGGGAAGATGTCTTACCCGGGTTTGTTTTGCATTTAACTTAGCAAGGATGACAGGGAATAATACTAAATCCAGTTATTAAAAACTGAGTAGAAAACGGGTTTCTCCGAGAAACCCGTTTTCTGTGCGTTACTCAACGGATTTAGTATAATAAAGGGAATGAGACAGAATCAGGATATCTTGGTCAAAACATTTCCAGAAAAGCGATCGATTGTCAGCCCGGAGGTGTATAATCTCTCAAAGGCCAGCATCAAGCTACAAAGTTCTCAATATTGCCCAAAAAAAACATCAGGATTTCAGGAACAGATGCTCTGGCTACTTCTTCAAAGAAAGAAGAAACTCTCAGCCATAACATTGATATTTGTCAATAATGTCCCCTAAAATTTTCAATCATCACTTTACTCCTCTTAAATCCCTCTCTCTGGGATTATTTCTCCTACAAGCTTTCACTCCCCTTACCCTAGCAGCCCCCCCGCGAGAACTGGATCAAAGCGTCGGCTGTGATATTCTGGTGGTGGGTGGTGGTTTAGCCGGTGCCGGTGCAGCCTACGAAGCTTTATTATTAGGAAAAACCGTCTGTTTAACCGAGATTACCGACTGGGTGGGGGGACAGATATCTTCTCAGGGAACCTCCGCATTAGATGAAAGACGGACACAAAGAGAAAAATTATTTTTCCCGAAAGGTTATCTAGAATTTAGGGAAAGAATTAGAAAGCATTACGGGAAACGCAACCCCGGAGAATGTTGGGTAAGCGGGTCTTGTTTTTTGCCTTTTGATGGACATAAATTATTATTTCAACAGTTAGAAGACGCTGCCAAAAAAGGCAAAGGAACCCTGAAATGGTTTCCCACCACGGTAGTCAAAGAATTAAATATTGAAACTTTACCCAATCGCGGTACCGGTCAACAGATTACCAGTGTAATTGCTATTCAACATAGTCCCGCAAAAGGTACTCCTCCCCTAAATACCGAGTTTTTATCGCAAAAAATGGAGGATATCTATCGCTACGAAAATTCTCCCCGTTTTGATAAGAAAATCCTCCGTTTTGTCCCCAAATCCTCCCAACCGAATCAATTAGCAGATTGGTATGTGATTGAAGCGACCGAAACTGGGGAAATCATCGGATTATCAGATATTCCCTACCGTTTAGGGGTCGATAAGCGCAGTTATCTCGAACCTTCTTCCTCTAGCGTCACTGGCGACCCCTACTGTACCCAGGGTTTTACCTATACCTTTGCCATGGAGGAAACAGAAAAACCACAAACCCACGAGAAACCGGTTTATTATGAACGCTATGCCCCCTATTTTAGCTATGAATTGCCGCGATTAGCCGATTTTGACCTGGTTTTCACCTATCGTCGTATCTGGAGTCCACAACTGGGTAAAGAGAAAACCTTTGGGGGAATTACTTTTACCGAACCCGTCCCGGGGGATATCTCCATGCAGAATTGGACCTGGGGAAATGATTACCGTCCGGGGACTGCAAAGGATAACTTTATCTACACCCGTGAACAGTTGCAAGAGTTAGGACAGCTATCTCCCGGGGGATGGATGGGAGGATTACGCACCGAAACCCTCGCAAGGGGCGAAGAACACGCCATTTCCTACTATTATTGGTTAGTAGAAGGAACCACCGATTCCCAGTTAGGAGACGGAGTAAAAGTTCCCCATTTGAATAACCGTTATCTGTCCGGTTTTGATTCTCCCATGGGTACTGCCCACGGTTTGTCAAAATATCCCTATATTCGGGAAGCAAGACGGATTATCGGTCGTCCTTCCCTGACTTTCCCCGCTGGTTTTACCGTCACAGAAATCGATATTTCCCGACAAAATTTTCAAAGCGATTTCTATCGTCAAAATCTTTCCCCAGCAGAATATCGGCGCTTAATTGCCACCTTGGCAGGATTAGAGGGATTTTCCGTACTTGATGGCACATTATCCCCCGACAAGGCCGTTAAACGCAAGCGATCGACTATTTACCCCGATTCCGTCGGTATCGGTCACTATGCGATTGATTTTCATCCCTGCATGACGGAACATCCCCCCGAAAAACCGGGTAATACAGAAAAAGCAGGAGAAAGACAGGGACAAGGGCAAGCTTATCCCTTCGAGATACCTTTAAGGGCTATAATTCCCCAAAAAATCGATAATTTACTGATAGCGGGTAAAAGTATCGCCCTCAGTCATATTGCCGCGGCCGCCTATCGTGTCCATTCCTTCGAGTGGTCCTCTGGGGTAGCTGCTGGCATCACGGCAGTGTATGCTTTAGATAATAATGTACTGCCCTATCAATTAGTAGAAAGTGATTTTCTCATCGGCAATAAACAACTGCGAGAATTACGGCAAAAAATCGACGCTAGTGGTAATCCAACTATGTTCCCCGATGCCTCAATTTTCCAGTCGATGGATAATTGGTATTAATTAGGGTTTACTGAAAAAGTTTGTTGGTGGGGTTAGGAGTCAGTAGTCAGTAGTCAGCTTTTATTTATTCTCCCCTTTCCCTTTTCCCCACTCTCCTATACATTTTATACTAAATCCAGTTATTAAAGACTGATTATCTATTCCTCCTATTGCCTTTTGCATGAGTAGAAAACGGGTTTCTCGGAGAAACCCGTTTTCTGTGCGTTACTCAACGGATTTAGTATTAAACAGGATTTAGTATTACAAAAGGTCTAATAGAAAAAAACCCCATCTTTCTTCAAGATAGGGTCAGGTAAAAATCAAATCAATCTAAACAGTAACAGGTTCTCGATCGAGGGGTTTAACGCGATCGAGCAGTGCTTGCAATTGTTCCCCTTCAATCACCTCTTTACTGAGGATTTCTTGGGCAATTTCTTCGAGTAAATCGCGATTTTGAGCCAGGATATCCAGGGCCTGCTGATGACCATTTTCGACAATCTCTTTCACTTCATTATCGATCGCTTTGGCCGTATCATCGCTCACCAAGCGCCGGGGATTCATCATGCCATCTCCCAGAAAACTATTCTGTTGACCTTTTTCGTAGGCTAGAGGACCCAAGGTCTTACTCATACCATAGGTCGTCACCATACGTTCGGCCAAGTCCGTCGCCCGCTGCAGGTCATTAGCAGCCCCAGTAGTAATACTACCAAAGATAATTTCCTCGGCCGCCCGACCACCCAAAAGAGTAGCAATTTGGTCGCGTAATTCCGTATCATCCATAAGGAAACGGTCTTCCGTGGGCATTTGCAGGGTATAACCGAGGGCTGCCATACCGCGAGGCACGATCGAAATCTTAGCAACTTTACCACCCCCCGGCATAACTGCACCGACGAGAGCGTGACCAACTTCGTGATAAGCGACGATTTTCTTCTCTTTTTCCGAGAGAACCCGGCTTTTCTTCTCTAAACCCGCCACTACCCGCTCGATTGCCTCATTAAAGTCCTCTTGAGCGACGGTGCTGCGTTGATTGCGGGCTGCCAATAAAGCGGCCTCATTGACTAGATTAGCTAAGTCAGCACCAGCAAAACCGGGGGTACGAGTAGCAATCTGTTTTAAGTCCACATCCGAGCCTAATTTTACCTTACCTGCGTAGATTTCGAGGATTTTTAAGCGTCCAGCCAGATCGGGGCGATCAACTAACACTTGGCGATCAAAACGGCCGGGGCGTAAAAGGGCGGTATCAAGAGTTTCTGGGCGATTAGTAGCGGCCAGCACGATTACCGTCGCATCACCAGCGTTAAAACCGTCCATTTCCGTCAATAATTGGTTTAAAGTCTGTTCCCGTTCATCGTTACCTCCCATAAAATTACCGTTAGCGCGAGATTTACCGATCGCGTCTAATTCATCGATAAAAATAATACAGGGGGCTTTTTTCTTGGCCTGTTCAAACAGATCTCGCACTCGGGCTGCACCTGCACCGACAAAGAGTTCCACGAATTCCGAACCTGAGATACTAAAGAAAGGAACTCCCGCTTCTCCCGCGACTGCTTTTGCCAGCAGGGTTTTTCCTGTCCCCGGCGGACCGACTAGGAGGACACCCTTGGGAATCCGCGCCCCGATTTGAATGTAACGTTGGGGATATTTGAGAAATTCGACGATTTCGGCCAATTCGGTTTTCGCTTCTTCCACACCGGCCACATCTTCAAAAGTGGTTTTGGTGGTATCTCCTTCCACATAGACTTTAGCGCGACTTTTGGTAATCGATAAAGCCCCGGCTGGACCACCGCCACCGCTGCGAGCGAGGAAAAATTGCCAAATACCGACAAAAATCAGGGGAGGAATCACCCAACTAAGAACACTACCAATCCAGCCATTTTTTGGCGGTGGTGCGGCGGCGAATTCTACGCCCTTAACTTCTAGACGTTTGGGCAATTCTAGGTCAAAAATCGGTGTAGTGCTGAAAATTCGTCCGTAGTTGCCCTCTTGGTCGTTTTTAAGCTGATAACGAATCTCATTCTGTCCCACGGATACCCTAGCGACGTTACCATCTTCCACTTGGTCGATAAAAAGACTATAGGGAACTTTGGGGACGCTAGGGCCAAATAATTGCGGGAAAAGGAGATTAACAATCAGAAATAAGCCGCCTACGGCTAATAAAACATTACCGATCAGGCGAGATTGTGAAGGAGGTTTGCTTTTTATACTCATTGCTGGGCCTGATTGATTAAAATTAGTCTCTATCCTTCCCCCATTGTAGGCTGTTGACTGCTCAAGTTCAGATTGAATCAGGCGGGGGGATTACCGTCGTCTTCGGGCGGTTTTTGCCCTAGTAAAGCCTCTAGACGGGTTTGGGCAAGCTCAAAATCCGGCGCAATCCCCAAAGCTTTTTGATAACAGGCGATCGCTGCTTGGGTTTCCCCTAAATTTTCTAGGGTACTGCCGCGATTGTACCAAGCTTGATAAAAATTATCGTCCGCTTCTAGCACCTGTTGCCAACATTCTAAAGCCTCTTGCCAACGTTGCAGTCCGTATAGGGCGCTGCCTCTAGCGTTAATGATTTGGTGATCGTTGGGGGTGATTTCTAGGGCGCGATCATAACTATTTAACGCTTCTTCGTAGTTACCGACCATGGCTAAGGCACCACCACGATTATGCCAGGCCGAGGCTAATTGGGGATCGATCGTCAAGGCCTGTTCCCAATCGGCGATCGCATTTGACCAATTGCCTAAATTTGCCTGTTCTAAGCCCTGATTAAACCAATCTTCGGCAGTTTCAGGGTTTTTACCTGACAGGGGGGAAAATTGAGCGATGAGACTATCAATAATGCTTTCTGCGTCCTTATTTTCGATGCCTAATTGTTCGGCCATTTGGCCCGCTAGGGTAGGATCGTTTTGCAGACGGTTAAATAATTCATCGAGGGTGAGGGTTTCTAATTGGGGATTTTCTGGGTCAGCACCGTTAAAATCGCTAGTTTCACCCGAATATAAGAGATTTTCTGGGGGTTGCGGCAGGGAATAACTGCCCGGGGCCTCATCTTCGCCGGCGTATTCCCAGATTAAAGTGGCAGTTTCTTTGGTGTAGAGTTGATAACCGATCTCGTAGGAAGCTTCACCAATACGTTCAATCCCCGGGAAAGCGCGGGCTAATTCTCCTAAACGGATCATTCTGGTGGCGAGAAGTTGGTTAAGGGAAGCGGAGGATTGCAGACGGGTGCCAAAGCGCTCTAACCATTCTACCCAATCTTTTTGCCGACCTCGATCGCCCAATTTCTCAAAAAATCTCAGAATTCTGCCTTCGTGCCAACCGTGGGCCACTCCATCGAGTAACTGCATATAGAGAAACTCGTAATCTGTATCGGTTAGGGGAACAGATTCGATCGCTTGTACTCTCCCTTTTCCCCCTTGTCCCCCCAAAAGTCGGGTAAAAAAGTCTTCTATCGCACGCCAAAGTTTTCTTAAAAGTCCCTGCATTCTAATCTCGACACTGGTTTTATTAATCTTGCAAGCATCACCCAATTAGTCTAGCAGTTATCAGTTATCGGGGATTGACTCTCCCCCGCTAACCGCGGAGCGCGGTGTAGCGGGGAATTCTCGGTTCTTAGGCTTTTAACTAGATCGACCTGGTTTAACCCGGTCGATCCCCGTCAAATCGCCTCCGCGAGCGTTTTCTAACACGGTCAGTCCGACCGCGTTTTTTCCTCGGTTCTCGATTACCTTCGCTGATGCCGTGTCTCTCGGTTCGATGTGGCCGCAAGAATCACATCGGTGAACTCTTTCCGATAACGCTTTTTTACCGGTAATCGCGCCACAATTCGGACACTCTTGCGAGGTTCCGTTTTTATCAACCTTAAGATAATATTTTCCCCGTTTCCAAATAACAAACGGTAATATCTCGTTAATAAAACTACCGATACCTGAATCCAGAGATTGTTTTCTAACGATCCCTCTAGACCAGGAAACGAAGTTAATATCTTCAACAAAGATATTATCAGCGAGATCGCAAAGGTAATGAGCTAACTTAAAATGCCAATCTCTACGAGTATTAGACACTTTTTCGTGTAATCTCGCTATCTTCTCTTTTAGTTTCAACCAATTGTTCGAGCCTTTGACTTGATGTTTCAAGCGTCTTTGTAGCAATTTAAGCTTACTCTGTACTTTCAACAAAAATCGAGGGGCTTTGATTAAATCTCCCCGTGAAGTAGCGACAAAACTCTCAATTCCCGCGTCAATTCCTAAACAGGTCTTCCCTACTGTCATATCGGGAACTAATTCCGTAGATTGCAAAGAAACCAAAACGTAAAATCCCGACGCTTTTTGGATAATTCGAGCTTGTTTAGGCTCAAACCCAGACGGGTACTCCCTAGATTTCCTAATCCGAATTTTTCCCAATTGTGGAAAATTTAAGT
>VYLO01000154.1_pt1 | contig 20582 bp, 24 predicted proteins | sample 5114271 | NCBI WGS metagenome assembly VYLO01 (sample SAMN12291807, study PRJNA351875) | freshwater metagenome | isolation source: freshwater lake | place: USA: Michigan, Lansing Lake | collected 2011-08-05 | reverse complement strand
AGGTTTTCTCTTTGTTCCCCTGTTAGATTGACTTTATCTCGCCGACCTCTTCCCATGATTGATGTCCTCTGCTTGTTCGAGCTATTGCCCTATTTTAGCTGAAACAGTCCACTACAAATAATTGTGCCTCTCTACTTAGGGTTTGCGGCAAAAAGTACGGGCGAAGCATTCGGATAGAAAATCTCCGGTTTCACCGATAGGTTATTGCCTGAATGCTTCGCCCCTACAGGACGCGGGCCGATGAAGACGCAAGGTGTTGAAGCACGATTCTCTCAAAATCTTGCACCTGTTTCACGAGAAAAGCCACAAAACCCTTACCTTGCCTACATTTCACATTTATTCAGCAAGCCCTACTTAATCCCAACCTTGGCGAGATTTTACAATTCCCGACGACCTTCTAAAGCTCTCGCTAGGGTTACTTCATCAGCGTATTCCAGATCGCCGCCCATGGGCAACCCAAAAGCGATACGGGTAACTTTAGTGAAGGGTTTTAGTAAACCCCCGATATACAAAGTCGTGGTTTCCCCCTCGACACTGGGACTGATAGCTAAGATAACTTCCTGAATTTTTTTCTGGCTGACTCTGGTGACTAAAGACTGTATATTTAATTGATCCGGTCCAATGCCATCCATAGGCGAGATAACACCGCCCAAAACGTGATATTTGCCCGAATATTCCCTAGTTTTCTCCAAAGCAATCACATCTCTGGAGTCAGCTACCACACAGATAGTCCCCGTTTCCCGGTTAGGATTGCGGCAAATTTCGCAGATCGGTTCGGCCGAAAGATGAAAACAAACCTGACATAATCCTACTTGTTTTTTGGCTGCCACGATCGCCTGGGACAATTCGATCGCATCTTGTTCCGGTCGTTTGAGAATATACAGGGCCAGACGTTGGGCGCTTTTGGGTCCCACCCCGGGTAATTTTTGTAACTGCTCGATCAAACGAGCTAAAGGCGGTGTATAAATAGCAGTTAATCCTCTTATCAGTTATCAGTTATCAGTTATCAGTTATCAGTGGGTAAGTTATCAGTTATCAGATTTGAGTTTTCAAGTGAGCAGTGTTACATGGAAGTTTCCTGCTGTCTTTTCACTGATTACTGCTCACTGTTTACTAACTAAGACCTTTTTGGTAAACGGACATCGATAACACTGGTGTTGAAATTATAATTATCTCCTTCTAACTCGATTAAAGTGCCAATTTTCACCTTTTGACCGCCAACAACCGCACCAGTATCAGTAACTTCCGCTTGACCACTGAGAGTCATAATCATATCTTGAGAATAGTTTTCCGTGCGGGGATCGGGTAGGACTTTCACACTACCATCCGGCTGCGGAACTAAGACATTTCTCGATAAAGCTTTAACATTTTTTATATCCACTTGACCGGCCGGTTGATTACGAATAACAATATTAGTTTTCTTCTCGGTATTGAATTGATTAATCAAAGCGTTGGGATTGAGAACACTTAAACCCCGGACAATAACATCCACTTCTATGGGTTCTTTGGTAACTTGAGCGATGGTACTTTTACCACTTGTCCCCGGTACAACAAAAATACCGATAATTGTCAATAAAATTACTAAGGCTGCTCCAATATCAAGCAAGCTAAATTTACCGAATAAACGTCCTTTTGAGTCTAATAACTGCATAGCCTTGAATTTATATAGATGACTATTCCTAGAGATCGAGCCTAGAGAGTAAATTCTATCATGATCAGAATCTTGGTCGCAGACAGGAAGTCTGACTTAAGATAGAAGATCGGAGTTTCATACGGAGCGATCGATAGACAATGGCGGGTAAAACTCAACTTAAGAAACTAGAAAAGCAATTATCTCAACTTGATCTGACCCCTTCTGACGGTAACAACCTCGAAAAAGTTGCCCCCGTCAAACATTGGTCGATCGAAGATAGCGAAAATCTCTATCGCATCCAAGGCTGGGGAGAACCCTATTTCTCGATCAATGCCGCAGGAAATATTACCGTCTCGCCTCAGGGAGAAAGGGGCGGTTCTTTGGACTTATACGAGTTAGTTTCGGCGATTAAGCGGCGTAATATCGGTTTACCCCTGTTAATTCGGTTTAGTGACATCCTTGAGGATCGGATCGAGCGCCTGAATGCCTGTTTTAGCCGAGCGATCGCCCGTTATAATTATCCCAACGTCTATCGCGGTGTCTATCCGATCAAGTGCAATCAACACCGTCACATCGTCGAGTCTTTAGTGCGTTTTGGTAAACCCTATCAATTTGGGTTGGAGGCTGGTTCAAAACCTGAGCTAATGATTGCTTTAGCTACCCTAGAACCTGCCTTAAACGGCAAAAATGACAAAACACAACCATTGCTAATTTGTAACGGCTATAAGGACAAAGAATACATCGAAACCGCTCTTTTGACCACTCGTCTCGGTCATCGGCCTTTGATTGTCATCGAACAATTGGAAGAATTATATTTAACCCTGCGCGTCAGTCGTCAGTTAGGAATTGCCCCACATTTGGGAGTGCGTGCGAAACTGGGGACAAAAGGGGTGGGCCGTTGGGGATGTTCCACGGGAGACCGGGCCAAATTCGGTTTAACCGTCCCGGAAATCTTAACGGTGGTGACGGAATTAGAACAAGCGGGGATGTTAGATTGTCTGCAACTGCTGCACTATCATATTGGGTCGCAAATCTCCGCTATTAGCGTCATTAAGGATGCCATTCGCGAAGCTAGTCAGATTTATGTGGAATTAGCGAAATTAGGGGCAAATATGACCTATCTCGATGTGGGGGGTGGTTTAGGGGTCGATTACGATGGCTCAAAAACTAACTTCTACGCCTCAAAAAACTACAATATGCAGAATTATGCCAATGATATCGTGGCCGAGGTCAAGGAAGCTTGTGAAGATGCCCAGATTTCACCCCCAATTCTCATCAGTGAAAGTGGCCGGGCGATCGCTTCTCATCAATCGGTGTTAGTCTTTGATATCTTGGGAAGTAGTGAGGTTCCCCAAAATCCCCCCGATCCCTGCAATGGGAAAGAACACCTCATCCTCCGTAATCTCTGGGAAACCTACACGGGTATCGATGAGCGCAATTATCAGGAAGCTTATCACGATGCGGGACAGTTCAAAGAGGAGGCGATTAGTCTGTTTAATTTCGGTTATCTCAGTCTCAAAGAACGAGCTAGAGCCGAACAATTGTACTGGGCTTGTTGTCACAAAATTCTGCAAGTGGCCCGACAAGAGGATTATGTTCCCGATGACTTGGAAGACTTAGAGCAAATTATGGCCTCAATTTATTATGCCAATCTCTCGGTTTTTCAGTCAGTTCCCGATAGTTGGGCGATCGATCAACTATTTCCAATTATGCCGATCCATCGTCTTGATCGAGAACCTACCCAAAGAGGCATTCTCGCTGATTTAACCTGTGATAGTGATGGGAAAATTGCCCAGTTTATCGATTTGCGCGGGGACGTAAAATCAGTTTTAGAATTGCATCCGTTGGAGTACAAAAACGGTAAACATTCTCCAGAACCCTATTATCTAGGAATGTTTCTGGTGGGTGCTTATCAAGAGATTATGGGCAATTTACATAATCTTTTTGGCGATACTAACGTGGTACATATTCAGATGAGTCCCAAGGGATACGATATCGAGTATCTAGTCAAAGGAGATACGATCACGGAAGTATTAAGTTATGTACAATATTCTGCGGAAGACCTGTTAGAAAGAATTCGTCTTCGTTGTGAACAAGCTTTGCAGGAAAATCGCATGACGGTGGAAGAATCCCAATTACTCCTACAGGATTATGAACGCAGTTTGCGACGTTATACCTATCTAGTGGGTGGGGATTGTTGATTGCTCTTGCCGATCGAGTAATCGATCGAGGATGATAGAAAATAGACAAAATAGATAGGCAGTAAGGGGAAGCAGTGGAAAAGGGAACGCTGGTAGAATTTCGAGTCCAAGGAGAAAGGCGCTTAGGGGTGATCGATCGCCCAGAAGGGAAAAAAGATTGGATCGTCATCGATCAAGGGGGAAACCCGCATAAACTGCGTCCCCAACGCTTCGATTACATTATCAAGGGTGGTCCATCCAACTATAAAGAGATCGGAAATTTTCTGCGGGAAGTCCAACCCTATCTAGATGCTAGTGGTTTAGAAGTGGCCTGGGAATTATTAGCTGGGGAAAATCAGTTAGTCACTCCCGAAACCATGGCCGAGATACTCTTTTCCGATCGCGGTCCGCAGTTTTGCTATGCGGCCCATTGTCTCTTGAGTGATGATAAAGTTTATTTTAAAAATAAAGGGGATGGTTACGAAGCCCGATCGGAAAATCAGGTAGAGGAAATCAAACACCAGCTAGAGGTGGAACAACAGCGTCAACGGGAAAAAAGCCAATTTCTCCAACGTCTCCAGCAGGCCTTGGCCGGTGAAACGGTAGAATGGTCAGAAAGCGATCGAATTCGTCTGGAATCTCTAGAAAAATTTATCCTCCAACCCGAACAAAAATATCCAGCAGCCATGGACATACTCTCGCTGCTGGGCCGTTCTCAAACCCCCGAGGCCGCTTTTGAATTGTTAGTCGATTTGAAATGGTGGAGTAGTCACGAAAACCTTTTCCTGCGACGCAGTTCCTACCCTGTTCAATTCTCGAAAAAGGTACTTGATGTGACGCGTCTTAATTTACTCAATCCCCCTGCGGATGCGGATGTCAACAATCGTCTCGATTTAACCCACCAAAAAATTTATACCATCGACGATGAAAGTACCGAGGAAATCGATGACGGATTATCGGTGGAAATGCTCGCGGATGGTGGTCATCGTCTCTGGATCCATATTGCCGATCCTAGCCGTTTAGTGCGTCCCGATGATGAATTGGACCTAGAAGCGCGTCGTCGCAGTACCAGTCTTTATCTTCCCACGGGAATGGTTCCCATGTTTCCCCTAGAATTGGCCGCCGGTCCAATGAGTTTGGTACAGGGTAAACTTTGTCCCGCATTGAGTTTTGGGGTAATCCTCGATGAAACGGGGGCGATCGCCGATTATCGCATCCATCCTAGTACAATTAAACCTACCTATCGCCTCACCTACGAAGATGTGGACGAAATGTTACATCTGGATCTGCAGCATGAACCGGAAGTGAGGATTCTCAACCGTTGGGCAAAACAACGCCACGCATGGCGCAAATCTCAGGGATCGATTAACATCCAAATGCCAGAATCATCGATTAAGGTGAAGGATAACGACGAAATTATCGTAGAATTGCAGGAAGTTTCCCCATCTCGGCAATTAGTGGCGGAAATGATGATTTTAGCCGGAGAAATCGCCGGTCGTTACTGTCAGGAACACGAGATACCCGTGCCTTTCCGCGGACAACCACAACCGGAATTACCCCCCGATGAGGAGTTAATTTTACTACCTGCGGGCCCGGTGCGTTCCTGTGCCTTGCGTCGCTGTATGCCGCGCAGTGAGATGACGACGATTCCTAACCGTCATGCTAGTCTGGGATTGAATACCTATTCCCAAGTAACTTCGCCAATTCGCCGTTATACTGACCTTTTGACCCATTTTCAACTAAAAGCCCATCTCCGGGGCGATCAACTGCCTTTTACCCGGGATAGAATGCAGGAAATTCTCTATAGTGTCGCTAGTTCGGCCCAAGAAGCCACCTCGGTGGAACGACAAACTAATCGTTATTGGAGTTTGGAATTTTTGCGACGACAGGGAGATCAAGTCTGGCAAGCTTTGGTGTTGCGCTGGCTGCGGGAAGAGGAAAATTTAGGCTTGATTTTATTGGAGGAATTGGGGTTAGAATTACCCCATCGTTTTGAGCGCTCGGTATCTTTAGGCGATCGCTTTCAAGTACAAGTTAGTCGCTCTGATCCCCACCGCGATGAGATCCGTTTTCGCGAGTTATCGGGTTTTGTCTCCTCCCAAGCAAGTTAATCTCTCGGGGAGTCAGTATTCAGGAGTCGAGAGATAGGGTGATAGGGATTTAGGGGTTTAGGGAAATTTCAGCCAAATGCTCCACTCCCCCACTACCCCACACCCTGCCACCACCGAAAAGCTTTTTGCCGCAAACCCTAAATAAGGTTCTTCGGTTTGTGTTATGCAATGGACGGAGGTTATAAGGGATGAAACTCTTATAGAGAAAGGCATTTGGCGATTTTTATCAATTGTTTTCGATCTAGAGCGAACTAATCAATTAAATCTCTTGCCAGATAAGAATTTAGTCGATTTATGCCACCCTATCGAACCATACCAAGTAACGAAGAGCCATCTGGTTATTAAAGACTGATTATTTATTCCCCTTTTTGCATGAGTGCATGAGCAGAAAACGGGTTTCTCCGAGAAACCCGTTTTCTGTGCGTTACTCAACGGATTTAGTATAAAATGTTAGTATCTGGCAGTTAAAAGAGCCAAAAACTTCTGCATAATCCCAACGTATGACCATAACTATACGATTTGATTTGCCTATTAATATCTCGGAATCTCTCCATTCACAAGCAGAGGAACAGGCTAAGATAGCATATATCATGACTTTGTTAAAACATGGAGAAATTAGTAGTGGGATAGCTGGCAGGCTATTGGGAATCTCTCGTTTAGAAGTTCTCGAACTTATGGGTCAATATGGGGTTGCCATCTTTCCCGACCAAAATCGAGAAGAGTTAGAACAAGAAATTACAGAGACCCTCCAATTATTGGAAGATTCTCCCCCGTGATTATTGTCTCTAATACCACTCCGTTAAGTGAGTTAGCTAAAGTTGGTCAACTTAACTTACTCCAAAAACTCTTTGGGAAAATTATTATTCCCCAAGAAGTTTATAATGAAGTCACCACGGGAAATCATCGGGCTGCTTCGGTTGTTCCTGCTGCTAAGTGGATTGAGGTATTTACCCTTCAATCTCCCGCTCAATTATCACAATTGCAAATTCAGTTTAAACTAGATTTGGGTGAAGCGGCTACAATTATCTTGGCAGAAGAATTAAAAGCGAATCGAGTCTTAATAGACGAAAAATTAGGAAGAAAAGTCGCTCAGTCTAGAAATTTGCCCGTAACTGGAACAATTGGACTTTTATTAATCGCCAAGAAGAAAGGAATTATTATTGAAGTTAAACCCATTTTAGAGCAGTTTTTGAGTCAAGGTAAAAGAATTAGCCCAATTCTTTATCAAGAAATATTAGGAATGGCTGAAGAAAGCTAGAAATTAATTCCACACACAAACCAGAAGAGCCAAGTGAGATCTTCTAGGTTGTGTGTGAGGATGGTATAACTGGAATTCCTCGTATAAATATACTAGCTATGGCTAAAAGTCTTACAGAGCCTGAGTTAAATCAATACAATTGATGTATCGATTTCAGGGTTCTTGTCCCCCTGTCAGATTGGTATGTTAAAATGAGGTGAAATAATATCAATGCGTGGAGTCATTCTTTGATATGAGTAAATATTCTAATTTTGACCCAACTCATTTTGTTGTCGAACCCGAAGAAACTGAACAAATAACCCAATTAAATCAGCTGCTTAATAGAGAAATACCGACGAGACTCGTAACTGAACAGGGAGAAAATGTCCATATTCCCGAATCGGTTTTAATGGTACTTCGTTACAGTGTAGCTGCCTTAGCATCGGGACAGGTAATTCAGTTAAATGTTACCCCTCAGGATTTAACTATAGAAGAAGCGGCTAATTTGTTAAATGTTTCTAACTCTTATCTAATAAAATTACTAGAACAGGGGCAAATTTTATCGACTAATGTAGGCAGTGATAGACGGATAAAACGAGAAGATTTGGTAATATATAAAGAGAGAAAATATCGAGAAAGAGAACAAATTTTAAATAACCTTGTGGCCATGACTGAAGCGGAAGGACTATACAGAAAAGATGAGGAATTAAACCTAGATGACAGCAGAGCCTAGGGTTGTTTTAGATGCTTGTGTTCTTATTCCTCAGTATTTACGCGATACTTTATTATCAATTGCTTGGCAAGGTTTATACTCTCCTTACTGGTCGAAATTAATTTTAGAAGAAACAACCCGCAATCTGATTAATCGATATAATATAACTTCAATAAAAGCCCTTAATTTAGTGGAGACAATGAAAGCAGCTTTTCCCGAAGCCATGATTGAAGTGCCATCTGGTTTAATTGAGTTAATGACAAATGACTTAAAAGACCGTCATGTTCTAGCAACTGCTGTTATGGCTAAAGCTAATCTAATTTTAACTAATAATCTTGCCGATTTTTCCCTGTCAGCTTTAGAAACTTGGGGTATAAAGGCTCAATCTCCTGATACTTTTTTAAGTCATTTGTTCGATGAATATCCCGAAGAAATTAAATTCAGTCTAAATCGGCAGGTCGAGAAATATAAAAATCCTCAAAAATCTCTAGCTCTAAAATTCTTTGATATAACTGAACTTCTCCAGTGTAAATGTACTAGCTATCTAAACATGGCTACAGAGGGAATCGCTTACTCTAGAGATTGATGACACTATCTGTTACAATCAAGTTAGCGATCGCTAGACAGCGAACTCTAGGGAATCGCTCCACTCCAGATACAGTCAACGGTAAAGCCATTTTCAAGTGAAAAATGTACCCAGTAGCCTCTTTTCAATTTTTTCTGAGAAGCTCCATAAGGGTTTTGTTAATTTTTTAGTATTTCTGTATGGGGGAAGTCCAGTTATTACAGGATTCAACGTTTCTGACCCTGATGTTCTCTATTCTCTGGTTACTCATCAACCCATTCAACTCTTACAAAAAAGCCAGAATCAAGATTCTTTAAGTCAGGCAATAAGTCGATCCTTGTACAGCAACATTTTTGAAGATTATCAACTACTAATAAATAATTAACTGAAAGTCCCTCCCATTATTGTTTCTATCGTTTGTTTTCGGATTTATGCAAGAGACCTTTTAGATTAACTTGATTGCCTGGGAATTCAGATTGGGATGACTAATTAACGTGAGTACGGGTTAAGCTGAAACTCTTATTCTGCCGTTGGCTGGAACCCTGATTCCCGCGTTGAGGAAGTCTCAAAATAGCCTTAACGCGAACATCAGATTAATTTAACTATGAGTTATGATCGCAAAAAAAGGTGATTTTTTAATTATCGATACTTATCAAGGGATTCCAATTATCAATTCAGCCGAGTTTCTCACCCTTTTCTAAGATCACTGAGATTTTTTTTGGGTTAAAAAAGATGGTAAAAATAAACCCCTTCAAGAGAGTGAATGAAGGGGTGATTGAGAGTTTTTTATTGATGGTTTTTAGGAGACTTTTGTGGTTTCCTTTTCTGTGGATTGGGATGGCTTTAGTTTGCGTTTGAGGGTTGAAGCTGCGCCGAGAGTGCCGAGAGCGAGAAGGCTGAGAGTGGAAGTGGGTTCAGGCACCACTTCTACAACCCCAACGCAAGAACCGGGACAGCCTGCATAGTCAGAAAAGCCTGGTGGGTTCGACCAAGTTGAGTTAAAATCTGAGCGGGCGAATACTTGATAGGGTTCTATCAAAGTTCCTTCTTGGATATTGAAAGCTATACCACCAAAAGAAAATTTACGGAATGTGTCTCCTACTGGCAATAATGGGAAGTCCGGTGCAAATCCACCATCGGGATTGAAAAGGTTGTCTGTAGGGGAATGAGGAATCTGATCACCAGCAGCGGAAACAATCGAACCAACTGGAAGAAGTCCAACAATAGGATATGTGATGCTTTCGTCGGTGTATGTCCCCGACACCGACGTGACTCGGTAACCAGTAAAGGTATAAGCTGGGGAAGTACCAGCGAGTGGCCCCCACAGAGGGTCAGTGTAAGACGGATAACTTTCAGTTATTAGTGTATCTTCAGTGGTTAGGATTAAATCGAATGAATCATCATCAGTTCGTAACCCATCGAACCGGAATGTAAGAGCGTGAGCGGATTCAGCAACCAAGCTAAGAACTGTAGTAACTACAGCAGTCCCAAGAGCCAAAGCTAATGTGCAATTTTTCATTTTTTACTCCTGAGTAGTGTTTTTGTTGGTGTAAGGTTGTAGTTTTACTTTTTCAGGTTCGGAGTGCGATCGCCCCTCTTGCAGCCTAGTTCAAACAACAGCCCAACCCAACAACAAAGACGGACAAAAGGACTATACACACTACCCCCCCCGACAAAGTATCAAAAGCTACAATTTAATAAATCTTTATATTTCTCTCCCTAGCAGCGACTCCCAAAGGAAGGAATCTCAATTAGTTTCCCCTGTTTTACTCCTTCTCAGGCGAACTATCCTCTTCCGTGAGGGATTGTGGCGCGGTATGTCGGATTCTCCTTTGCGTTCTCCCTTGACTGCCCCTCAACTCGATCGCTAACCCAAATTAAGCACGATTACCCCGCACCAACCAGATGATAGACTAGGGATACGAGCTTTTATCAAGGCATCGCCATGACCACCAACGCAGCAAAAACCCAATGGCAGTATTTAGAGAAGCGTCCTCATTCCTGGCGACAGCAGCTTTACCTTAAGGGAAAGAAACTAAGAGCCTATACAGTTTGGTCGGATCTGCTGGTCAACGGTGATACCGTCCTAGAAGCAGCAGATAATTGGGATTTACCCTTAGCCGCGATTCAAGAAGTTATTTGTTATTGCCAAACCCATGAGTCTCTTTTGCAACAAGAGGCAGAAGAAGAACGCCGTTATTTAGAAGAAAGGGGAGTAGTGCTTGAGCCTTCGGTTACTCATCGATGAAGACTCCCTCGCCAAGGTTCTTGTCAAAATACTGAGAGTTGCTGGTCACGATGTCATAACGGTCAACGAAGTAGGACTTTCTGGACAGCCTGATCCTGTTGTCTTGAACTATGCCCGACAAAACAATCGAATCCTGCTAACTCATAATTGCCGAGATTTTGAAGCCCTCCATCAAGAAAGCCCCCGCCATTCAGGTATTTTGGCCATTTATGAGAATAGGGACTACTCAAAAAATCTCAGTAGAGGGGAGGTTGTTAAGGCAATCGCCAATCTTGAAACGGCTAACATCCCTCTGTCTAATCAGTTCATCTCCCTGAACCACTGGAACTACTAATCCTAGCTCTTCCTGAACAGCGACTCACAGAAGAAACAGTCTCAGGTGCTTTCCCCCGTTTTACTCCTTCTCTGGCGAACATCCTCTTCCGTGAGGGATTGTGGCGCGGTATGTCGGATTCGGTATTATTTATAAATATCACCACGAGAACCGATCTCAGTGATAATGAAAAGCCGTTCTTCTCGATTGACTTGCATTAATACCCGATAATTACCAACTCGCAGACGATAACCCTCACGTCCTTTAAGTTTTTTGAAATCTGTCTGAGTAGGACTAACCAGTAATTGATCCAGTTCATTTAAGATACGCTCTTGGCTACGAGGCTGTAACCGTTTTAGGTAACGCTCGGCTGGTTTTAAGATGATGTAACGCCACATCCTAATTCAGCCTTTAACTTAACTAAGGATTTGCCAGGATCGCGCCCTTCTAGATACTCCTGATAGGCTTTCTCTGCCGCTTCAATTTCTTCGGGAAGCACGTCATCAGCCGTCTCAGAAGTTTCTAAATACTCTAGGAATTGCTCAATATCTACAGCACTTTGGTCGTTCATGCTACTGCCCTTACTTCCATATTGTTTTTCTGGCTTTCATTTTAAATTTTACCACATTTATAAGTGTATCCTAAGAGTGCGATCGCAGCGATTCACAGGAGAAGGAGTCTCAAGTATTTTCCCTGTTTTACTCCTTCTCAGGCAAATCATCGTCTTCCGTAAGGGATTGTAGCGCGGTATGTCGGATTCGCCTTTGTGTTCTCCCTTGACCACCTCTCAACTCGATCGCTAACCCAAATTAAGCACGATTATATTGCCATAAAGCCGAAGAGGCTTGGTCTCCAACCCCTTGAGGACAAGATAGACTGCACCTGCTCATTCTGTCGGTTGGAGAGGGGAAACCCGTTACTGATTCTGCTCACAGAGAAGGACTAATTTTATTGGTGTAGAATAGAGACAATTATTGAGAGAGAAAGAAAATGAGCACTATTTCCCTTGAAATTCCTGAAGAAATCTTAATTAGTCTCAAAGAAACTCCTGAAAATCTATCAAGAGAATTAAAAATATTGGCAGCCGTTAAACTTTTTGAACTTGACAAACTATCTTCAGGACGTGCAGCCCAATTAGCCGGAATGTCACGAGTAGAATTTTTAACTATTTTGGGGCGTTATCAAGTCTCCCCTTTTTCTTTAACGACTGAACAATTGGAACAAGATATTGTCAATGCCTAATCCTCAAGTCATTGTCAACACCTCTCCTCTACTGTACTTACATCAAGTGGGCTATTTGGAATTGCTCCAACGCTTGTATTCTCAAATCTTGACTCCTCCAGCAGTAATCGAAGAATTAGCAATCGGTAAAAATAAAGGAATTGATGTTCCCAATATTCAGGCGATTGAATGGATTTCAATTACTCTGGTTAAATCAGTCAGTCTAATTCCAGCTATTATTGATTTAGGGCAAGGAGAAGCAGAGGTATTAGCTTTGGGATTAGAAAATCCAGATAGTTTACTGATTTTTGATGATCAGTTAGCCCGACGTATTGCCGATTTATATCGCTTGAAATATTCAGGAACGCTTGGTGTTTTAGTTAAAGCGAAGCAGCAGGGCTATCTATCTTCTGTTGCTCCCGTTATTGCTAAGTTACGCCATCAAGGAATGTGGCTAACTGATAAAGTTGTCAATGATGTTCTTCGATTAGCTGGAGAGTAAGTATGCTTAAAAAAAAGGCTCTTCGTTACTTGGTATGGTTCGATAGGGGAGCATAAATCGACTAAATCCTTATCTGGCAAGAGACTTAATTGATCTAAAATTCTTTGATATAACTGAACTTCTCCAGTGTAAATGTACTAGCTATCTAAACATGGCTACAGAGGGAATCGCTTACTCTAGAGATTGATGACACTATCTGTTACAATCAGGTTAGCGATCGCTATACAGCCAACTCTATAGAATCGCTCTACTCCAGATACAGTCAACGGTAAAGCCATTTTCAAGTGAAAAATGTACCCAGTAGCCTCTTTTCAATTTTTTCTGAGAAGCTCCATAAGGGTTGTGTTGATTTTTTAGTATTTATGTATGGGTAAGTCCAGACATATCTATCATTAAATTTCGGTTTCAGCAGCTTCGCGTAAACGGCTAATTGTACTTTTCGCCTCTTTGAGTAGGTCATTCCAATCATCTGGAGGATGACCGGTCTCCAGCATTTTTCTAAAGACTCTATAAGCGTCTGTACTACTCTCATAAGCTCGTTTAGAGTTTTCATCATTGACCCAAGCGAGAAGAATTATTTTACTCTCTTGATGATATCGAAAAAACAGTCGATACTGCTGAAAAAACTTGGCTCTAAACCAGTGTTTGTAATCGTCTCCAAGCGCAGTTCCCTGTCGATAATCACTGCGAGTTGGGTCTTGAGGAATAGTATCAAAGGCTAACTTTGCTATGGCAGCTAGACGCTTTGTCGCATTTTTCCTTTTGTAATCTTTAGGAAACTTGTGACGCAGCTCTTCAACCTGCGTCACAAGTTCTTCAAACTGTTCAAGGAACAGAGGATGAGCAAATATGTTCCATCCATTAATTATTAGGGGCTGATCTATAGACAACCTTATTCGTCCTCATCCACAAGTGGTGCATCAAGATCCAGATCAACGCCAGAGACCAAAGATTGAACATGACTGACTAGGTTAGAACTAATTGCCTGTATGTGTTGAGGGTTCTGTTCCATATCTTGTGCAAGAAAATTCAGAAATTTCCCAAGCACCGGATCATTTTCTTCTGCTCCGTCAGCCTTGGAAATCCATACTTTGCCGTTAGGCTGTATGTTGTAGCAGATTTTATCACGCTTATTCAAGCCAAGGGCTTTGCGAACAGAATCGGGAATTGTAGTCTGATAGCGATCGGTAAGAGTGGATTCTGGGCATGGGGCCATCGTTGCAGCCATAGCGACCTCTAAGCCTGTCTATAAAAACTAGATCTTGATGGTAATGCAACTGCATTGTCTTGTCAAGTATGGAGTGACTAGATCTACAGCCTAACGGATGCGTTCACCTTAAATGTCGGCAGCATGCCCCCGTTACACCCATAAGGTTGTTGTAATAAACCTACACCTGTCAGCATCCCACACCCCATCACCCCACTTCCCCCCGGTTGAGTTAGCGGGTTCGGCTTCGATCTGTCAGAATACAAGTATTGAAACAACCCTTTTAAGAGGCTTCATGGTGGAAGTTAAAGTCGTTCCCCCGAAACGCAATTGGGTTCAGACGTGGTGGCAATCCCTGAATTCCTTATCCCGCTTACTGGTGATTGCTCTAGCTGCACCACTTGTCGTCCTGAATGTCTGGGCATTATCGGCAATTTTTGGCTATTTTGAATCTTTATTTGTTATTTTACTGATAGCGGCCGTTCTATCTTTTCTCTTGGGTTATCCGGTGACTTGGTTGGAACGTCAGGGATTAAAACGGGGTTTAGCTGCGATCGTGGTTTCCCTGATCACGATTTTAATTTTTGTGGCCGTGGGAATAACCCTAGTTCCCTTAGTCTTCACCCAAGCACAGCAATTTGTCAACAGATTGCCAGAATGGTTAGACTCGGGACAGCGCCAACTGATGCAACTAGATACCAAAATCGACACGATGAATCTGCCGATTCCGATCAGTTTCGATGGTGTTATCGCTCAGTTTAACAGTCGTTTAGGGGCAGAATTGCAGATTCTAGCGGGAAGAAGCGTTAATTTAGCCCTTAATCTCACCGTTTTTACCGTGGTGCGCGTGCTTGATGTGCTGCTAACCATTATCCTCACCTTTTATCTACTTCTCCACAGTCCCGATATCTGGAGGAGTATTATCCAATGGTTGCCCAAACCCGTCCAACAACCCTTTTCCCTAACCCTACGGTTAAGTTTTCAGAATTACTTTGTCGGCCAGGTAATTTGTGCCACCTGCATGGCCCTGGGATTAGTCACGGCATTTTTATCGATTAAAGTTCCTTTTGGTCTTCTATTCGGCCTCTTGATTGGCACCATGGCCTTAATCCCTTTTGGGGGAACTGTCGGCATTGTCACAGTGACAGCTTTACTAGCTTTGCGCGATATTGGTTTAGCTCTGCAAGTTTTAGCCGTAGCTGTAGTGGTGCAGCAAATTGTCGAAAACGGCATTGCTCCCCGGATTTTGGGCAGTGTCACCGGGTTAAATCCCTTTTGGGTGTTGGTTTCGGTCTTGACGGGGGCGCGAGTGGGCGGTTTACTAGGGGTGATTATCGCGGTTCCCATGGCAGTAATGATCAAGGAAGCTTTGGAGGTTATCCGTCAAGTGACACCGGAGGAGACAAAATACGGGATAATTAAACCCTCTCTCCCCCTAGAATCGGAATCCTCTAGCGAGGTGGTTTCTCGCTGAAGAATGACTGACGGTATGATCTGGGGTGATCGGCATTTTTCTCGCAGGTTCTTGGCTTTTCTCCCTCGATCGAGTTATGATATCTATATTGGTGGATTAACTCCACTTGCCCTGATCGCTGTCCATGGCAAGCAAGGACAAATCAAGGCTTGAGGATGCCTTGCTGGTCTCTGAGACCTAGCTTATGGGGAAATTATTACTAACCAATTATCTCTAAACTCGGATAATTTCTAAGAAAAGGTGATTGTCTATCCCGATAAATCAGCAAAAAATCGATATTTTGGTTAAATAGGCTACATTAACAGCCAGGTTTCTATCGTAAGCTCGAAGTTAAGACATAAAGTCAATATCACCCTCCGATTGCAATGAGAAAATGTTTGAATCGCTTAATATTTGGGCTTTTCAGACATTTTTTTTGTGGATTGATACTAAATCCAGTTATTAAAAACTGATTTAGTATGACATGGACAAACACCAACAGACCACGATCTGGAGAGATCGTCAAGAAAAGTATCAGAGGGAACTCCTGGAAAAGAATTGGTAAAATATAATTAGTAGGGAGAGTATTGCCGTTAATGTTTCGCTTTTTAACGAGACGTTAACCAAGCTCAAAGGCAAAAAATAGCAGTAATTTGCCAAAAGCTCAAGGCCGATGGCTGACTGCTCTGTATATCTCTCGTATTCTTTACTTGTCGAGTTCAACACGACCCCTTTATGGAATCAAGCAACCCGTCAGGGAAGACTTCCGAACCTCCTAGTCATAGGTGGGCCAATTTACTCGGAACCATGATCGCAATTCTGACCCTAACGTTACCCTTGTTAGCGATTGGATATAACTCCACGCCTAACTATACCGAAGAACCCCTTACCGGTAACACATCCTACTCCCTAACGAGGCAAATGAGGTGACAGAATTGAGATAGACGATTGCCAAAATAAAAATTTTTTTCTTCGTCCCGATCCCCCTTATGGGTAGAATTTGGATCGGAGTCAATCAAAGTGTCTTTTAATTTTGCTTGCGCTTTTAGGTGACTCTAAAGGCGCTATTGTCTTGTATTTGGAGAAAGCTTGTGGATTTATCGCGCATTCCTGCCCAACCGAAACCAGGTTTAATTAACGTTTTAGTGGAAATTACCGCCGGTAGTAAGAATAAATACGAGTTTGATAAGGATTTAAACGCCTTTGCTCTCGATCGCGTTCTCTATTCTTCGGTACAATATCCCTGTGATTATGGTTTTGTTCCCAATACCCTCGCCGATGATGGCGATCCTTTAGATGGTATGGTGATCATGGATCAGCCTACTTTCCCCGGCTGTGTGATTACGGCGCGTCCCATTGGTATGCTAGAAATGATCGATGGTGGTGATCGCGATGAAAAAATTCTCTGTGTTCCCGCTAAAGATCCTCGTTATGCAGAGGTAAAATCTCTTAAAGATGTCTCTCCCCATCGCTTGCAGGAAATCGCCGAGTTTTTCAAAACCTATAAGAATCTAGAGAAAAAAGTCACAGAAATTCTCGGTTGGAAAGATGTGGACGCAGTAACCGCTTTAGTTGAACAGTGTATTGCTGCTTATAAGTGAGGTTTGCGGCAAAAAGTTTGTTGCTGGGGTTAGTTATCAGTTATCAGTTATCAGTTATCAGATGTGAGTTTTCAGTTCACTGATTACTGTTTACTGTTTACTAATCACTGAAAAAAGCTTCTCCCTACACCCCATACCCCACACCCTACACCCCAATTTATGAGAATAGAAACCTTAAAATCGGGTTTAATCGTCTCCTGTCAAGCGCCGGTGGAGTCATCTCTGCACGATCCTGTAATTATTGCTGCCATGGCTCATGCTTGTGTGGATAGGGGTGCTTGTGGGGTAAGAATTGACAGTCCCGCTCATCTGAAAGCTACCCGTCAACAATTGCCAGATATACCAATAATTGGACTCTGGAAACGCAATTATCGCGATTGTTCGGTATATATTACTCCCAAATATCAAGATGCTCTCGCCATTGCCGATGCGGGTGCCGATATAATTGCCTTGGATGCCACCCCGAGAAAGCGTCCTAATGATGAAAATTTAGCCACAATTATCGATCGTATTCATCAAGAAACTGGTAAATTAGTCATGGCAGATATAGACTCGATCGAAAGTGCTATTTATGCCGTGGCAGCCGGTGCTGATATTGTCGGTACAACTCTTTACGGTTACACAGAAGCCACTAAACAGCTGCAGCCGCCGAGTTTTTCTTTCCTAGAAGAATTAGTTAATAAGTTATCAGTTCCTGTTATCTGTGAAGGAGGAATATCGACTCCAACAGAAGCAAAAAAAGCCTTAGAAGTTGGTGCATATTCGGTAGTTGTTGGCACGGCAATTACTGGGATTGATTTAAAAACTACCGCTTTTTTACAAGGAATTTTATCAAAAGATTAATGACATTGATCTTGCTCCTAGACGTGCCTAGTAGCCACTTCTAGGGATTAGGAAAAAAACCAAAAAGTTTCGCCGCACCACCCAAAATGGCGACGACTAAAGCGATTATTCAGTTATCAGTTATCAGTTATCAGTTATCAGATTTGAGTTTTAAGTGTGCAGTATGGATTAAGCGAGCAGTATTAAATGGCAGTTTTCTACTGTCTTTGCACCGATTACTGATCACTGATTACTGATTACTTTTAACTGGCTGTTAACTTAGTCATAACTTGGGTACTGTATAATACCCATGTCAAGTTTATGTAATAAAATTTAACCTAATCAAGGTCTGAACACCAGTTTTGACTTTATTTCTGAAAATATGAGTATTTCTCGCCGTAATTTCCTCACCTTTTTAACTGCCACTGCTGGTGTCTCTTTTTTCAGTCTGCAAGAGAAAAAATATTCCTCTCTGATTAGCAGTCCTGCGATCGCTGCCAATAGTTTCGGGTTAAACTTTTCTCCAGTCAAACTGCCAATTCCCTTAAAAATTGACGGGATGAGCGATGAAAGCCAAAAAAGTGCCTATCAAACCTATAAAGTCCTAGATGATCTCGTTCTTCCGCAAGGATTCACCTACGATGTGCTGGCACAGTGGGGGGATAAAGTGGGTGATTCCCGTTTCGGTTATAACAATGATTATCTATCTTTTATCGAAACCAGTCCGGGTCAAGGTTATCTAACCGTTAATTTTGAATATATCAGTGGTCGTACTTGGCTACAAACCTTTGAACAAGTGATTGGTAAAACCCTACCCACCAAGGAAGTACGAGAAAAAACGAACGAAAAGGGGGAAATTGCCGCCTATAACCTGCAAGATGCCAGCTTAAGGGCAAAAATCGAGGAAATCTCCCTAGAAGGCTTAATTGATCAGGGAATTGGCGTAATTTCCCTGGCTAAAGATGCAACGGGAAAATGGCAACGTACCTATAGTAAAGCCGATCGCCGCATTACCGGTATTTCTGGACTAAAGGACCGTCATTACCTGAAAGCGACCGGTCCTGCTGTAGCAATTTTTACCAAAACTGATAAACTTGGCTACGATGACGGATTAGCGGCAAAAATTATCGGAACATTTCAAAATTGCGCCGGGGGAACAACTCCCTGGGGGACCGTATTTAGTGCCGAGGAAAACTTTCAAGACCAAGTGACGGAGGTAGTGTTAAAAGATGGTTCCTCTTTGCATCCCGATACTACCCCCTTTATTCTCAATAGTGGGGAAGTGGATGGCCGGGGTAACGTCTTTGGGTTAGCAGGAAATAAATACGGTTGGATGGTGGAGGTGGATCCTGCCAATCCCGACGATTACGGCACAAAACACACTTGGTTAGGGCGTTTTCGCCATGAAGCGGTCGCTTTTCTCGCTCAAACGGGGCAATCCTTGGCGGTTTATTCAGGATGCGATCGCAGAGGCGGTCATGTCTATAAATTCGTCTCCGAGGGCAAAATTAGCGATATTAAAGACAAAAATAACTCAAAACTCCTAGAAAAAGGAATGCTCTACGGGGCGAAATTCAACCCCGATAAAACTGGTTATTGGATACCTTTAAATCCCGACACGGAGATAAATCCCGTCCTACCGAGTCAAATTGCTGCTAGTCGCGGGGATGGGGTGGTAGCTTTGCCGAATCCCGAAAGAACGGTCAATGAGACTAAATTACTGCTATTTAAGGACGATGAGGAGATTCTAGCCTACAAAGCTAAATATAAGACCCTCGCAGACCTGTATGAAGGTAATGGGACGGAAAAACAGGGAGCAATTCTCATCGATGCTCATTTTGCCGCTAATGCCGTTGGGGTCACTTGTACTGGTCGTCCGGAAGATACGGAAGTGGACGAGAATGGCACTTTATATATGACCTTTACCTCTGGTAGTCCCAGTGAAGCGGAGGGAGGGGCCGATAAGGAGATATTTAAGGGACCAAATGGCGAAATCCCCTACGAATTTGGTTGGATTATCAGCTTAAGGGAAGATAATAACGATGCTGCTTCCTTAAGTTTTCGTTGGGATGTGGTCGCTTACGGAGGGGAACCGACAGAGAAAGGTCAGGGTTTTTCTAATCCCGATAACCTCGCGTTCGATAAACAGGGAAATCTCTGGATGGTTAGCGATATTTCCACGGGTGGGTTAAATCGAGAGATGAAAACTCGTTATCCCCAAGGAGTCCCGGTTAGTCAACGGGATTTATTGGGGATTTTTGGTAATAATAGCGCTTGGGTGTTTGCCAAGGGTCAAGAGCATCCCTATCCTTTTGCTATCGCTCCCATGGATGCGGAATTAACGGGATTGTACTTTACTCCCGACCAAGAGACGTTATTTTTGGCAGTACAACATCCGGGAGAAGCGGGGGGAATTCGTCGGGATTTGGCCTTTGAAAACCGTAAATTTGCCCTGAAAACTACTAATGGGCAGGAATTTGAACAAATGCGACAAGTACCCCTAGGATCGAATTGGCCTAGTGGTCAAGTTAATCAACCTCCCCGGCCAGCAGTGGTGGCAATTCGCCGAATTAAGTCAAAATAGGTGAGGGAAGTGGGGTGTAGGGTGTGGGGTGTAGGGTGTGGGGTGTGGGGTGTGGGGTGTAGGGTGTAGGGTGTGGGGTGTTTTCTCAGTGAACTGATAACTGATAACTGATAACTGATAACTGATAACTGATAACTGATAACTGATAACTGATAACTGATAACTGATAACTGATAACTGATAACTGATAACT
>VYLO01000072.1_pt1 | contig 21589 bp, 16 predicted proteins | sample 5114271 | NCBI WGS metagenome assembly VYLO01 (sample SAMN12291807, study PRJNA351875) | freshwater metagenome | isolation source: freshwater lake | place: USA: Michigan, Lansing Lake | collected 2011-08-05 | reverse complement strand
AGCTCAACATATATTTGAAAAGTTGCCGGTCACTTATCATTTTACCTGACAGTGATCGCTTTTACTTTTGATATTCTGATGGGAGAATGAAACAGCCCTACCCCCAACCCCCCCGACATCGGGGGAGTAGGGTGTGGGGTGTGGGGTGTGGGGTGTGGGGTGTGGGGTGTGGGGTGCAGGGTGTGGGGAGTTTTCTCAGTGAACTGATAACTGATAACTGATAACTGATAACTGATAACTGATAACTGATAACTGATAACTGATAACTGATAACTGATAACTGCTCACTGATAACTGATAACTGATAACTGATAACTGATAACTGATTAAATTTTGCTGTTTATTTCAGTTAATTCTTTAACTAAATGTTGACGATAACGCTCAGAAACTTTTTGTTCGGGATCGATACCTTCAAAGGTGGGAGGAAGCCAAACTCTTAATACCATTAATGTGCCGAGAACTATTAGAAAAGCACAGGCGGCTAATACTTGTGTCCAATTAGTTTCTAGGACTCCTCTGACAATTAATTCTCGCAAAACCGAGACGATAGAAACTTCCACAGCAACACCGATAGAAACTCGTTTTTCTTGCAAATAAATAATTAACAATCGGAACAATTCTACTAGAATTAAGAGGAATAAAATATCGGCGGTAATAATCCGAAATTGAATCGGTGGCAGCAGAGACATAAACATTTCTCTGACTTCTAACACCATGAAGCTAAATAAACCAATACAGAGAGAAATGACAATTAAATCTTGAATCATTTCTAAGACTTGTACTACTCTCACCATCATTGGGGAAGGTTTTTTAATTGGTTCGTACATTTTATTGCTCCTAAGATTGATAGAATTGGATGTTTCATTTATCAGTGAGCAGTAAACAGTAATCAGGGAAAAGAAAGCGGTAACTTCCTACTTACTTAACACTATCCACTGAACAATCAAATCTGATAACTGATAACTGTTAACTGATAACTGATAACTGTTAATAATGATTGCCAACTTTGCGATGATGAACAGCAGTTAAGGTATCTAAACGAGCAACTCGTCCGGTATTAACGGTACAATAAACTACCCAATGATCGCCGCAATCTAAACGACTGGTGACTTCACATTCTATGTAAGCTAAGGCATCGGCTAAAATTGGTGATCCATTGTTAGCAGTATAGGTTTTAATGCCTTCAAAACGATTGGCACCGGGAGGGAAACGCTTGAGGAAATGTTTCATTAATTTCTGATAATTATCCTCAGCCAAAACATTTAAAACAAAGGTATCGCTAGGCTGTAAAAAGGATACCATTGCCCGATCTTTGGCCACTGCAATCGCCACACCCAAAGGATTTAAACTTGCTTGTGTCACCCAAGAGGCAACCATGGCACTAGATAAATCGGCTTTTTGGGAAGTAATTAAGTACAATCCAGTACTAATACGACCTAAAGCTTTTTCTAAGTCGTTGTTAATCGACTTAATTTGTTTAATCGTTTTTTCTCGGCTTAACCATTGGCCGAGGTCGGTTCCTGCTTCATCGGCAATCAAATCGAGGGATTGATTAGAATTGTCTTTAACTAAAAGAGGAGGAAAAGCTTCGATCGCCCCGATTTCCTGTAATTTATTTCTTAAGGGAAAAATTGGTTCATCTTCCCCACCTCCTGACTCAAATAATCCTACCGCTTGTTTGCCATTAATTGCAGCAAGAATCGTGCTTAAAATCGTCTGGTTAATCGGGGAAGATTGGGGAGGCATTCCGATGACAACTCCCTTCGATTGATTGATTAATTCTCTGACTTCGTGGGGATCAGCATTATTCATATCGACTAATTCTGTCACCACATCAGTTTTGGTCAAACCCTGACTGATCATAGTAGCTAAATGTTCGCTTTGTCCGTAATCTTGGGTAAAAAATACAGCCACTAAAGTATCGGCAGAAGTTTGTTCTTGACTCCAGTTTTGATAGCGTCCCACCCAATCAGAAATATGGTGTTTTAATAGGGGACCGTGACCAGTGGCAATGAGATTAATCTCAAATTTCTCGATTCTTTTAATCGCCCCTAAAACTGAACGAGCATTCGGTCGCATCAGACAGTCATAATAGGTTTGAAAATCGGCTTCTAGCAGGTCTTTTTCTCGATCGTAGGTTTGATCATCGCAAAAGTGCATTCCGAAGGCATCACAGGTAAAAAGGGTGGCAGTTTTAGCATCAAAAGTGAAGATAGTATCAGGCCAATGAAGATTAGGGGCTGCAACAAATTCTAAGACATGGCCATTACCTAAATCTAAAGTATCACCACTTTTAACGATTAACTGTTTAAAGGGTCTGTGTACCATGTTTTCGAGGAATTGCATGGCAACTTTTGCCCCCACCACGGTAACTTCTGGGACTAATTCCAAAACCTCTTTGACTAAACCACTGTGGTCGGGTTCGGTGTGACTGATAATTAAATAATCAAGATGATTGATGTTGATTAGTTTAGTTAATTCCTCCAGATAAAGGCGATCGAATTTGCGGTGAGATGTATCAATTAGGGCGGTTTTTTCCCCTTGAATAACAAAAGAGTTATAAGTCGTACCGTTTTCTAAACCAAATTCGATATCAAAACGATCGCGATCCCAATCCAAACAGCGCAAGGTAAAAGTATTTTCGGCGATTTCTTGGATTTGTGTGGTTAAACGGCTGGTTTTAGCGGGTTTTGGGGTGATTAAAGCAACCATAATTTCTATCTCCCACAGGATTTGATTCGGAACTGCATTTGCTTAATTCCTATGGTGACTTGCTTTCAGCGATTTGTAAAATACCAATTACTCAAGTAAATGATTAGTTAGATTTATATAACCTTTTCTCTATGGTTAAGGCTATTAATTGGAGTGCCGGCCCTACCGAATCAATACCTGAATACTGATTGTGCATCCTATCCACAAGTTAGCTTAGTCCTCGGTTGTGCTACCTGCACTTTTGCCTATTTGTCAAGCTTTTTACATAATTCTTAATATTTATCCCGTTTTTGCTCTCTCGCTCTCCTCGGTTTTCTCGACCGAATCGCTAAAATGATTAGCAGTGTTGTGTTTCCGATGTCAGTCCATGGGCGAACCTGTCACCCTTGAGGATATTTACCAGCTATTCCGCGCTGGTGAAACGTTTTTTTGTCTTAAAGTCCAGAAAACGGGTTTCTCGAAGAAACCCGTTTTCTGGAGTGTGGCTAGGTTAATTTATCAGTGTGAAATCAGCCGCTATCAGGGTAGGAACAGTCAACAAATTGGCAAATTCAGAGCCACACTGCTGGTACTGTAAACGATAAAAGCACTGCTAGTGGCGACTAAATCATCGTCATCGACGCTGGCAAATTCAGCCGCTTGACTGAAGCCATTGCCAATGATACTTTCTAAAGCGGTAAAGATGGTTTTACTTAATACTATTTTATCGCTGCCTGGGGTGAAATCGCTGATGGCATCAATGCCTAAATTACTACTGTTGAAGATAAAGTTATCGCTACCATTACCACCAGTAAGTAAATCATCGCCGGAACCACCAATTAAGCTATCGTTTCCGTCTTGACCGGTTAATTGATCGTTGCCACCACCACCAGTTAGAGTATTATTAAGGCTATTCCCGGTTAGTCTATCATTACCGCTATCGCTAATAATATTTTCGATGGTGTTATTTGCGGAAAAAGTCAATTTTAGATTATTAGTGACGGCGGTTTGGGTTGTAGTAACGCCTAAGTTGACTCGTACTGAGGTATTTGTCCCAGTAAAGTCGAGGGTATCGATACCGCCGGTGGTAGTTTCTTGGATGGTATCGCTTCCTAAGGAGGTTGAAGCATTGAAACAGTAAATATCGTTACCATTAGCACCAGCGAGGATATTGTTACCGCTATTTCCGGTGATTTTATTGTCACCAGTGTTACCCGTACCATTAATATTATTAGTCCCAATTAGTCTGAGGTTTTCCACATTATTGGGTAAGGTTCGAGTAATGCTGCTTTGTAGGGTGTCAGTAATAATTACCTGTCCAATTGCTTCGTCGGGATTGATGGTAGCATTAACGGGATTTGATAGGGTTACTGTAAAAGCTTCATCGGCTTCATTGAGGTTATCATTGAGGATGGGAATGCTAATAGTAGCGGTGGAAGTATTAGCAGCAATGGTGAGGGTTCCTGTCTGGCTAGTGTAATCTACATTGGCGGTAGCATCAATGGGTGCGGTGGTATAGTTGAAGGTAATTGGTTGTGGATTGGGGTTATCAACTGTGACGGTGAGGATGGCATTATTATCTTTACCTTCCACTACGGTGATGTCATTGATGGAGAGTTGCGAGGTGACACTGGTATCGTCATTATTAATTGTTCCCGTGGCTGCGTTGGGAGTACCTATTGTATAACCTGTCCCCGCAGCAAGGGCTAAAATGACAGTTTCATCACTTTCTACTATTGTGTCAGCAGTGGGGTCAACGGTTACGGTAGCAATCGCAGAATTAGCCTCGAAGGTGACACTGGTAGGAAGCAAAGTGTAATCGGTTCCGTTGGTTGCTGTCCCACCAATACTATAGTTAACAGTTAAGGGGTTAGTTGTATCTCCTGTACGAATGAAGATATAGATGAGATTACTTGTCCCGTCTTCAGTAACACTACTAGGAGAAATCGCAAGAGTAATACTAGGAAGTATGAGATCATCATTCGAACTGGAGTAGTCGTACCTATCGTATAATCAGTCCCCGCAGTGAGGGTTAAAGCGACGGTTTCATCCGCTTCAACAGTAGTATCAGCAGTCGGGTCAACTGTTACAGTCGCAGTGGATGAACCAGCAGCAAAGGTGACACTGGTGGGAATAGAAGCGTAATCGGTTCCATTGGTTGCTGTCCCACTAACTGTATAGTTAACAGTTAAAGCATCAGTGGTTACTCCGGTACGGGTGAAGGTATAGACTAAGTTAGTTGTCCCATCTTCTGTCACACTTGCGGGAGAAACCGCAAGAGTAATACTGGGAAGAGTCGGACTAGAAACATAGCTAAAATAACTAGCAGTTAGACTTAATGCTGTTTGATTAATGATATAAGCAATCAGTTCATCTGCTTCGTTTCCTGGTTTGTTGATGTAGAGATTAGTAGTGGAACCAGAAACTGTTAAGAGATAGTCAATACTTGCACCTCGTAGTTGAATTGTATCATCAATGGTGCTAAAGTCGGCAATTTCCGCGTAGTCGCTAGTACCTTCAGTAGCTGTCAAACCGTCATCATAGAAGGTCTTTGTCGTATCTGCAAGGATAAAGCGATCGTTTCCTGAACCTCCTACTAACTCATCAAAGTCTCCTGCACCGCCATCTGTTCCTTGTAGGGTGTCATTCCCATTACCACCATAAAGATCATCATAACCATCTCCACCATTGAGGACATCATTCCCATTCTCTCCATAAATGTAGTCACCACCAGCATTACCTGAAATAGTATCGTTACCACTTCCACCATACAAAGTTTCATAGTAGTAAACTCGTGTACCGCCAAAAATGACATCATTATAATCAGTTCCCTTAAACCCGTTAAAACTCTCAATCGAAGTAAAGGTATCAGTTTCCGTACCGACAGTAATCGTCCCACTCCCAGCGGTGTCGTAGGTCATGGTTAAACCACTACTGCCATAGCTGTAGTCAGCAGCATAACTATCACTACCAGCACCACCATTTATCGTGTCATTATCGCCTTCATCGCCGGTAAAGTAATCATCTCCTGCATCACCATTGAGGAGATCATTACCATTACCACCAAGAATGTTGTCACTACCAGCACCCCCATTCAGGACATCATTGCCATCACCACCATAAAGATCATCAGAATCATCTCCACCATTCAGGACATCATTCCCATTCTCTCCATAAATGTGGTCAATACCTGCATTACCTGAAATAGTATCGTTACCACTTCCACCTTTGAGTCCACCCTCATAATATTCATTTTCTGTACCGCCAAAAATGACATCATTATATTCAGTTCCCTTAAACCCGTAAAAACTCTCAATCGAAGTAAAGGTATCAGTTTCCGTACCGACAGTAATTGTCCCACTCCCAGTAGCGGTGTCGTAGGTCATGGTTAAACCACTACTAGCATAGCTGTAGTCAGCCTTATAGCTATCAATCCCACTACCACCATTTATCGTGTCATTACCGCCATCATTGGTAAAGTAATCATTTCCTAAATCACCATTGAGGACATCATTGCCACTACCACCATAAAGATCATCAGAATCATCTCCACCATTGAGGACATCATTTCCATCTTCTCCATAAATGTCGTCACTACCAGCATTACCTGAAATAGTATCGTTACCACTTCCACCTTTGAGTCCACCGTCATAATATTCATTTTCTGTACCGCCAAAAATGACATCATTATATTCAGTTCCCTTAAACCCGTAAAAACTCTCAATCGAAGTAAAGGTATCAGTTTCCGTACCGACAGTAATCGTCCCACTCCCGGTAGTGGTATTGTAGGTCATGGTTAAACCACTACTAGCATTACTGTAGTTAGCCTTATAGCTATCAATCCCACTACCACCATTTATCGTGTCATTACCCGCATCGTTGGTAAAGTAATCACTTCCATCCCCACCGTCAAGAGAGTCATTACCATTACCTCCATAAATACTGTCGTTTCCCCCCAAACCACTTAAAGTATCATTGCCATCTAACCCAGAAATATTATCACTTGCAGAAGTTCCCGTAATACTATCATTCCCATTAGTACCCGTAAAATTCGCCTGTTCTACTTGAATAATTTCCCCATTGACTATAATTGTTGTCTGGTCATTCTCTCCTCGTAAAGCGTCTAAGGTTGCCACATCCAGACTATTACCTTGCACCAACTCTGCAAAAATTGCCCCCTCATCTCCCGCACTATCCACCTGATTAATTTGAGCATCCACATAATGCCCAATTTCTTCTAAAATTACATTAATTATCGATGCTGACGAGGCCGTATTCAAAAAAGATGCTGATAGATAAATCTTATTGGTACTGCTGGAATATGCACCATTTGCCGTCCCTAAAACTTGAGGACTAAGTACCTCAATTGGGGGAAGTTGACTAAAATTTCGGCTTTTCCACTGCTGTCGTAATTCCGTCGCCTTAACCACATCATAACTTGTGCCAAAAGCTGTTTCTAAATTCACCCAAAAACCATCAGATTGAGCGAAATCGAACAAAATATCGTCAACAGCCGGAAGAATCGACAAAAGGGTAGAAGTCATGACATTAACAGCAAAAGTTTATTGCTAACAGTTTTAGCCCAACAAGCGCCAATTTTTCAAGACTTCCATAACATAAATTTACAGAAAACGGGTTTCTTGAAGAAACCCGTTTTCTCATGGTTTCTTGAAGAAACCCGTTTTCTCTGTTGAGAATACATAATTATTAATATTCATCTCGTTTTTGCCCTCCTCGGTTTTCTCGACCGAATCGCTAAAATAATTAGGGGTGTTGTGTTTCCGATGTCAGTCTATGAGTGAACCTGTAACCCTTGAGGATATTTACCAGCTATTCCGCGCTTCCGCCGAGGAGTTTGATCGCCGTTTACGGGAAAGCGATCTTCGTCGAGCGGAAATGGAGCGTATCTTTGCCGAAGCGAAATTAGAAAACGAGCGCCGTGCCGCCGAAGCGAAATTAGAAAACGAGCGCCGGGCTGCCGAAGCGAAATTAGAAAACGAGCGCCGGGCTGCCGAACTTGAGCGCCAGACCGCCGAAGCGAAATTAGAAAGGGATCGCTGGGCCGCCGAACTTGAACGCCAGACCGCCGAAGCGAAATTAGAAAGGGATCGCTGGGCCGCCGAAGCCGAGCGCTCGATGGCAGAACTGAAACGCACCGTAGAACGAACCAGCAAAGCGGTAGATAGTTTGACCACTCGCTGGGGTCGATTTGTGGAGGAATTGGTAGAACCAGCGGTTTTACGGCTTTTTCAGGAGAAAGGCATTGATATTAAGGAAGTTTATCCCCGCGCTCGAGTCAAGCGTCAAGGTATCGCCATGGAAATTGATATCCTAGGAGTGGATGATACCGATCTCGTGGTGGTGGAATGTAAATCGAGATTATCTCAAGATGATGTGGATGAATTTATCGAAAAATTGACTCGTTTTAAAATCGCTTTTCCCCATTACAAAAACTATCGAGCTTACGGTGCAGTGGCGGGAATTGAAATTAACAAAGGTGTAGATCGCTATGCTTATAAAAAAGGTTTATTTGTGATTAAACCCTCTGGGGATACGGTGGCAATTATTAATGATGCTGACTTTCAACCGAATACTTGGTAAAGAGATATAATTAGGCAGGAGAGCAAAAAGATGGCGTTGTGATTGATTAAGTCTGGGCAACCGCAATAAAATAAACAGGAGAATTTTTATGACTCGTTTAGTGGAATTTACCTCAGAGGAGGGGACTATTTACATCGAGGTGGATGAAAAGTTACCCTTACCCAAACCGAAACCAGAAGATGAACTTATTAGTCTAACAGATGAAATAGCTGTTAAAGCCGCTCAGTCTTTTGAAGACGCATTAAATGGCATAAAACCCGTGGCAAATGCCATAATTAATAAGGTCAAAAGTTTGAATGAACCGGCCGATCAGGTAGAGGTCAAGTTTGGGATAAAAATGACTGTTGGTCTAGGGGCTATTATTGCATCTGGCAGCGCCGATGTTAATTATGAAATTACCCTAAAATGGGATAACAAGGAAAAAAATAAGCAATCATCTACTCAATAAGGACTTAGATAAAAATAATGGTTGCATCTCTAGAATCTTCTCTGGTCAGAATTTATAAGCAACGAAAAAATAAAGATGATACAATAGAAATTGTCGGAGCGGGATTTCTAATATCATCAGAATACTTGATTACCTGCGCTCATGTTGTTAATGAATCTTTAGGATTAGTATTAACATCTGCTGAGAAACCCACTGACATTATTGAGTGTGATTTTCCTATCATTGCATCGGGTACATCTTTAGAAACAACCGTAGAAGTTTGGCATCCGGTTAAATTTAAAAGCAACTATCCTCAAGATATTGCTATTTTAAAATTAAAAGATTCAGTTCCTTCACAAGCTCAACCAGTTTCTTTAATTACCTCTAAAATAGGAGATTTATCTGATCATGATTATAAAGCTTATGGTTTTTCCAGAAACGAAGGTGTCTGGTCTGATGGTAAGATAAAAGGTCATATTGCTAACAACAAAATTCAGATAGAAGATACTAAAAGCACAGGATATGCTGTAGAAGCTGGGTTTAGTGGGACAGCTATCTGGGATGAGCAATTGGGGGGAGTAGTGGGGATGGCAGTAAGTGCTGATAAGGAAAAAATGTTTGCAAAATCTGCATTTTTTATTCCTACTAATGTTCTTTTAAAAGCTTGGGATAAGTTGCTATATATAGCACAAGTAGAAGGAAGAATCCCTAGAATCATCTCCTTGGTTAGATGTATATTTGAAAACAAGAGTTATCAAGATCAACTTAATACAGCTTATGAAAATTTAAAAATTGAAGTGAGGGATCATTTAGTGGATTTACCTAGAGTAATTCCTTCCTCTTGGTCTGATTTTATAGAAATAATCTATCAATTAGATGAAAGATATTTGACCTATGCTTCTCAATCAAAATTTTCTTGGTTAGAAATATTTATTGGCTATTTAGTTATTCAGTTAACCTCAACAGATGCTCTGGCAAAGTTATTAAAAGAATGGCTAAAAAAATATCAAACAAAATGGGAAGTTTTAATCAATACTTTAGAAAATAATCTTAATCATCGCTCACAAAATATCGCTCAAAAATCAACAGACAAAAATCCCTGCTTATTTGTTACCCTTACAGAGGAAAACAAATCTTTAATGCTGAGAGCTTGGATTGTTAAAGATATCAACAATTATCATCCCACAGAAAAAGAACCTCAAAAACGTGGAGAATATCAATCTTTAACCCCCAATGAAGGAATAAGTCTGGGTAATCATCTCCAAGAAAATGAATTGATTAATCACCTGAAAAAATTCAAACGACAATCAGAAAATATCTGTCAATCTTCCCTAGAAAAAGTTCAATTTTTTCTTCCCTATAGATTTATTGAAAAAGAGATTAAACCGATTGATTTATTTTCAATTGATGAAGTGGCAACAGCTACAGGCTGCGATCCTCATCATTGGGGAGTCGATCATGAGATAATCATGAGATTTTCAGAACGAATAACAGCCGAAAATATCAACAATCAACAAAGCTATTTATGGATGAAAAAATGCCAACTTTTTCGGAATATACAGCAGCAAAATCTGACCCAAATCTTAAAGTGTGAGGAAGAAATCCAAAAACTGATCGAATCAAACAATCAGCAAACAGTTATTTTAAAAAAACCTCTGGCAAATAATGACCATCCGAATAAAATACTCAAATATCATAAATTTAACAATGTTATCGGTTCAAGGTTAACTAATCTCAGTCAAGAAAACTCCTTAGAGTTAAAAAATATTCTAGCCATTTTATACGAAACTGGAATACCTTTATCTCTGTGGATACGACCCGATGCTAACCCAGAACTTAACTGTCAGGAAAAATTAGACCCTATCTGTCAATGTCCACTAGAAAAATTACCAGAAATAATTAAAAATAGACGTTCCGCGGCTTGGTTAGAAGATAATCATATTGGGAATCATCTATCATTACTTTGGGATGACTACCAGCTTGTTCCCCCCAACTATCCACTTTTGATGCCATAAATTGAATCATGAAAGACTGGAAAATTTTTACAGGAAATCAGGCTCCCACAGACGCTTGGACATTACCAGACCCTCCCAGCTGGCGACCTTTTGGCAAAGAAAAGCAACCGGGAGAAAGTCGTCGTAAGCATCGGGGAGAAACCTTTCTAGTGCGCGAAGAAGAAATTAAAATGGTCAATGCAGCCTTGTATTTACGGCGACCTTTATTAGTAACAGGTAAACCAGGGACAGGAAAGTCATCTCTTGCCTATAAAGTCGCCCAGGAATTAAAATTAGGAGAAGTATTATACTGGCCGATTACTACCCATACTACCCTAAAAGATGGACTTTATAACTATGATGCGATCGGTCGATTACAGGAAGTTAAATTACTGGAACGAGAGCAAAAAGAATTAACCCCAAAAGAACGAAAAGACCAATTAAAACAAATTGAAAAATATATTACCCTTGGACCCTTGGGAACCGCACTATTAGAGTCAGAAAAGCCAAGAATACTGTTAATTGATGAAATTGATAAGAGTGATATCGATTTACCCAATGATTTACTCACCTTATTTGAAGAAGGACGCTTTGAAATCCCCGAATTAGTTAGGCTAAAAGAAGAAGTCCCAAGCGTTGAAGTACGAACTGCTTATACCGATACAACCGACGTTACCCAGAAAGATATAAAAACACCTATAAATGATGGTTTAGTTATCTGTAACGCTTTTCCTTTTGTGATTTTAACTAGCAATGGAGAACGAGACTTTCCTGCACCTTTTTTGCGTCGTTGTCTCCGTTTAACCATGAAAGAGCCAGAGAAACCCGACTTAATTAAAATAATTGAGGCCCATTTAGAAGAAACAATTGCTAACAATCCAGACATCGATAAACTGATTGATAACTTCATTCAAAAGCGCAGTTCACAAACCCTAGCCACGGATCAATTACTTAATGCTATTTTTATGGTCAAAAAAGGAGCTATATCAACTACAGATGACCTGATTAATCAACTTTTGAAAGATTTGGGGACGGTAGAAGATGAGTGAATCCCCATCCAATTCATCAATTAAAAAACTATTAGATTATCTAGAGCAAACAGGACTACTAGAACGGTTACAACTCAGTGATGAAGATGTAGCTGATAGTATCTGGTTGGCCTTACAAATGGGTGTTGAAGACTTGCAATCACCGCCAATATTTCCAAAAAATAAACAGCCAACAGATTCATCAACTTCTAATCAAATAGAGGAAAATTTAAAAAAGATTCCAGAAGATAACCTATCAAAATCCCAGCCAAATGTCGATGTTATTACCGAAGAATCTCTCCCCAAAGAAATAGAAAAACCCACCCCAATCCAAGGCTTTCCTTTTCAAGTTCCTGCTGCTCTGGCACTACAGACAGCACTCTTGATTAGTCGCGCTTTGCGTCCTTTCATGGGAAAAGTTCCCTCAGCAACTAAAACGATTCTAGATGAAGAAGCAACCGCTTCTTTTATTGCAGAAAGGGATATTTGGCTACCCGTGACTAAACCCCAACCGGAACGCTGGTTAACCCTCGAATTAGTAGTAGAAGAATCTAGATCCTCTTTCATTTGGCGAGAATTAATTAATGAGTTACAAAATCTCTTAGAAAATCAAGGAGCATTTAAAACCGTCAGAGTTTGGCAACTATCAACCTCAAATAATCAAGAATTACAGTTAGTAAGACGCAGAAAAAAAGGTAAACCGGGACAACGTTATCACCCCCATAAAGAACTTATTCATCCCAGGGGACGGGGATTAGTTTTGCTAGTAAGTGATTGTGTTTCTCCTCTCTGGCAAAAAGCCTTAATTCATCCTTGGTTAAAAGATTGGTCAGAAAAACAACCCACCGCTATTCTGCAACTTTTCCCCGAAAGATTATGGAATAGTACCCAACTAGGACGAGGACGTAAACTCTTCACCACTGCTTTAACTGCCGGGGTTCCCAATCCGAAATTAATCTTAAAAAATTATCCCCAATGGCTACCGATTAACTGGCAAAATACCCTTCTTATTCCCGTAATCACCTTAGAAACAGAAGTCCTCAAACAATGGGCAAAAGTTGTCGCTGGTTCAGGTAATGCTCAGATTTCTGCCTTTTTATTTGATTTAGAATTTATTAAACAACAAATTATTGAAATTCCCCCTATATCCAGAGAGGAAAATAAGCAAGACAGCGAAGATAAAAACAGCATTAAAAATAAGGCCGAGGCAATGGTCGAGCGATTTTTTGCCACCGCGTCAGAACCAGCCAAAAAACTAGCAAAAATGATGGCAGCTGCCCCGGTAAGTATGCAGGTGGTCAATCTTATTCGTAAAACTCTTTTAAATGAAGTGCGTCCCGTTCATGTGGCAGAATTCTACATGGGAGGTTTATTAAAACCGATTGTAGAAAATGAAGAAGGACAGTATCGAGTCTATGACTTTTTGCCCGGGGTACGTCAAGTCTTAAATGATGCTATCGGTAGGCGACAAACTATCAAGGTACTCGATGCTATTTCCCAATATATTGCTGGGGAAATTAAAAGTCCTATCCGCAGTTTTGCCGCTTTATTAACCCTATTACCCACCTATCCCCCAGAACAAAGAGAAAAAATTCTTCCCTTTGCTCAAGTCAGCATCGAAGTCTTACGCAATCTGGGGGGAGAATACGCAGAATTTGCCGAAGAAATCGCCGTTAATATCTCCAATCCCCTTCCAATCCCTCAACCCTCGCAACCTCCCTTAAAAACCCGTACCTTTGAATTTACCCTAGCAACCATAGAACGTCAGTCTCAAAGTCGTTTTGAACCAGAAAAATGGGTAATTAAAAAGGAAAAAAGGCAAGCAGAAGGCATTGTCGAAAAACTAGCCGAGGGAGTCGAATTGGAATTGATGGAAATCCCCGGCGGCACATTTATGATGGGAACTGAAGACGAGGAAATCGAAAGACTGGTGAAAAAATTTGGTTGGGATGGATTTAGACGAGAAAAACCCCCACACCGAGTAACCGTTTCCTCTTTCTACATGGGGCGTTATCCTATCACCCAAGCTCAGTGGCAAGCTATCGCCGCAACCGCTAAAATAGACATCGACCTAGAGACAAACCCTTCTCACTTTAAAGGGGATGAGCTACCCGTAGAAAGAGTCAACTGGTATCAAGCAACGGAATTCTGTAAACGACTATCAAGGGAAACAAAACGGGAATATCGGCTACCGAGTGAGGCAGAATGGGAATATGCCTGTAGAGCGGGGACAACAACCGCCTTTCACTTTGGGGAAACGATAACGGCAGATTTAGCTAACTATCGAGGTACTGGTACTAAAACTTATGCCGATGAACCCAAAGGAAAATATCGACGTAAAACAACCCCAGTGGGCTATTTTCAGGCAGCTAACGCCTTTGGGTTGTACGATATGCACGGAAACGTTTGGGAATGGTGCGCCGATACCTGGCACGATAATTATTATGGTGCGCCGACGGATGGCAGTGCTTGGATAGAAAATGGGAATGATAATCGTTCTTCATTGCGGGGCGGTTCTTGGTACGACATTCCGGATGACTGCCGTTCCGCTTTCCGCTCCTTCAGCCTCCGCCGCGACTGCAGCCTCAACTACGACGGTTTTCGGGTGGTGTGCGGTGCTGGGAGGACTCTGTAACCCTTTTTCTCTTTTTTTCCCTTTTTACCCTCATTCCCTTTTCTGGAATTTTTTTGGGCAAGCTATAGTACAAGTGTATTAGTTTAGGGGTTATACTAAATCTGGTTATTTGGGTTCTCCCCCCTGCTCCCCTTGATAAGGGGGGTGTCGATCCCCCCTGCTCCCCTTGATAAGGGGGGGTGTCCATGAGTAGAAAACGGGTTTCTCGGAGAAACCCGTTTTCTGTGCTGAAAAAGTACGGGCGAAGCATTCGGATAGAAAATCTCCGGTTTCACCGATAGGTTATTGCCCGAATGCTTCGCCCCTACAGGACGCGGGCCGATGAAGACGCGAGGTTTTGAACGACGATTCTCTCAAAATCTTGCACCTGTTTCGCGAGAAAAGCCCCAAAACCCTTAGTTTGCCTACATTTCACATTTATTCAGCAAGCCCTAAGTAGTTGGTTATAATTAAATTAAAAATGGATTTTAGGTTCGATCCCCCCTGCCCCCTTTGATAAGGTTCGATCCCCCCTGCCCCCCTTGATAAGGGGGGTGTTGCCTTTTCTCATCTTAAAAAAACAGGAGATAGGACAATGACATCGATCGAATTGCGGCAAAAACTAATCAACCAAATTGAGCGGCTGAGTTTTGAAAAACTTCTCGTTGTAGAAAAGCTGATCGAAAGTTTAGAAAGTCATTTACCAGAAACTTCAAAAAATATAGATTCTGCCCCAGAATCTCCAGCTTCAACAAATACTTATTTAGAAGATGATCCAATTATAGGAATGTGTTCTGGTGTAATTCCTAATCTTTCGGAGCGAGCGGAAGAAATTTTAGAAACAGCCATTAAACCTCCATCGGGATGGACATGGAAAGAATGAATTCTCTTGCTGATACAGGATTCATTGTTGCACTGATAGATTCTCAGGATTCCCATCACTGGGAAGTAAAAAACATCTATCTTCAGCAACACTCCCCTTATTAAGTTGGGAAGATTCATTTTACCAACAACAAAAACTAACTCGAACTTTCCACGAGCCGACCGGTAACATATTTGTGTAGGATGCTAGAGATAAGTGTTTGATAGGGAATACCTTCCTCTATTGCCTTAGCTTGAAGCGCTTCCAAATCTAGGGAAGACAGAAGTAAAGTAATTTTTTTATCTTGAGTCAGCGTCTCCTTAGCATAGGACTTCAACTCAGCCATTCTAGCCGGCGTTGCCACAGAAACCCACTCATCATTGTTATAGGATTCGAGGATATCTTTTTCTTCAGGAGTTAACTTAGTCATGATTATTTTTATCTCCGAGATATTTTTTAGTTGCTTTTCTAGAAGGGATGATAGTCTTAAGAAAGAGTTCCGAGGAAACTTTAGTCCTTATCCTGCTTGAAGTTGCCTATTTTTTTCTTGACTCCACCGAATTGTTTTAATGCGCCTAAGTAGGCAGGTGTTAAAAACTTTCAGATGCCCCCCTTATCAAGGGGGGTAGGGGGGATCGATGCCCCCCTTATCAAGGGGGGTGGGGGGGATCGAACCCAAAATCTATCTTCAATTTAATTATAACCAGCTACTTAACCGCTTCAGAAAAAATGACTAAATTAATCACTCGACTACAGCAACGAGAAGCACAATATTACAGCGAGAATTTAGGGGAAGGGATTAATCTCGACATGATGCTTATCCCTAGCGGTTCCTTTCAGATGGGAACCCCAGATCAAGAAATAGAAAGACTCTGTAAAGAATACGATCGAGACTATTTCCAAAGAGAAAGTCCTCAACACACCGTTAATATTTCAGCTTTTTTCATGGGACGCTATCCCATCACCCAAGTACAGTGGCGAGCGATCGCCGCAACTGCTAAAATAGACATCGATCTAGAACTAGAGCCTTCCCACTTCAAAAAGCCATATCAAGAGCAGGATAGATGGACAAGACCCGTAGAACGAGTCAACTGGGAGCAAGCAACAGAATTCTGTAAACGATTATCAAGGGAAACAAAACGGGAGTATCGGCTACCGAGTGAGGCAGAATGGGAATATGCCTGTAGAGCGGGGACAACAACCGCTTTTCATTTTGGGGAGACGATTACCACAGATTTGGCTAATTACAGAGGAACTGATTGGGAAAGAGACAAAAAAGTTTATCCAGGGAATTATGGAAGGGGACTAAAAGGCATCGATCGAAAACAGACGACACCAGTAGGCTATTTTAAGGTAGCTAATGCCTTTGGTCTGTACGATATGCACGGAAACGTTTGGGAATGGTGCGAGGACGATTATCACCCTAATTATCAAGGCGCACCCACTGATGGGAGTGCTTGGATTAGTAAGAACAAATATACTACTAAAGTACTGCGGGGCGGTTCTTGGTACAGCAATCCGTATTACTGCCGTTCTGCTTTCCGCAGCTACTACAGCCGCCGCCACTACTACTCCTACGGTTTTCGGGTGGTGTGCGTTTTCGGGAGGACTGTGATTCAGTGAACAGTTATCGGTTATCGGCGAGAGATTATCAGTGGCATAGTCTAGGAGAAAGCCTAGAAATTAGCGATTAGAATTGTCAATGCCCATAAATATCTTAAGTATAAGAGAAAAAAGGATTTATCTTATCTTATCCAAACAGCTTTTGAGAAGCAGAACATCCATTTAAACGGGATTTAGTATCACTGCTTCTGGATCACCACATCTCAAATTAGCCAAATTTATCGACCAAAATAAGCTAAACTAACGGCAAAGATAATATGTTTTGATTTTTTCCTTGGGATCACTTATGGACGGTATCTGCACCCTAGCCAACGATCGCATTTACGATCAATTAGTCGCCCTACTCAACAGCATCGAAGTCAATGGGGGAAAAGATCTTCCTGTTTGTGTCTATCCCTACGATGACAACACCGAACGTATCAAGGCGGAAATTGCTCAACGTCCTAACGTACAGTTGTTTGATGAGCGAGAAGTGATCGATCTCTGGGATAATTTCGCTAAATCGGCTTGGGAACCCCATCCTACGGCTAAAGAACGCTGGTTAAAGGCTGGTAGTAAAGGTTATCATCGTTTTGGTACCCATCGTCGTTATTGTGCCTTTGACGGGCCGTTCGATCGCTTTATCTACATGGATGGTGATACCCTATTGATGAGTCCCTTAGATCGGGTTTTTGCACAGTTAGATAATTATGATTGTGTGGTTTACGATTTTCAGCACAAAGATATCACCCACGTTTATGAAGTTACTTCCCCAAAATTATTAGAAATCTTTCCCCAAGAACGTCTTAACCAAGAAATTTTCTGTTCGGGTTTTTATGCCTCGAAAAAAGGTTTATTTGCTGAAAATCAGCGAGATTGGCTCATAGAACAATTGCGAGCAGGAGAAGCAGAAATAGTTTATCCTATGGCAGTAGATCAACCTCTGTTAAATTATATGATGATGCGATCAAATTTTTCTATATATAATCTAGCCCTTCAATTGCCTAAAGAAGAACGCACCGGCTGCTGTGTCACCTCTCCCCATTTTCAGGCTTTAGATAATATTCTTTATGATCGAGGCAAACGCTTGACATATATTCACTACATTGGTTTATCTTCCTCTCTGTTCACTCGACTTTGTAGTGGTGAAAATCTCGATTTTCCCTATCGTGATATTTTCTTACACTATCGTTATCTCTACGAACCTAGTCAACGTCCTGTTTTTACCGATAGTCCCAAACCCTATCAACCACCTACCCCAACCTTTTGGCAAAAAGTAACCAGAAAACTCGGATTAGGAAAATAAAAATTAGGAGTGAATAATCAGGTTTCAGGCTAAAAATATTGATCAATTGACTTAAACCTAGGAATATCACTTCATATTTCTAGGCAGCAGTAATTTTTCCAAGACTTACAGGAAATCAGGAAACTTTCTGGGTTAGATATTGTCATGGCTACTTAATGATCGTTGGGATTTGACAGTTGAATTAGAGAAACGAAAACAAAGATAAAAGATCAGATAACACCTGACAGAATTGCTAATAGCATTCGTTTACTATGCCAGGATCATGAGGGAGTGTTTTTAATTGTTGAAGGCTATAGTGATAGACTTATTTATGAGCGATTTAAATGAGCAAGAGGTTAGGCTGACAATTGCCTCTAATAAAAATAATGCTATCAAAGCATTATCCATCTTAGAGAAGAAAAGTTTCGGCGAGTTGTTGCTTAGATGCAGATTTTTTGAGAATAGAACAGAAAATTCCCGACAGTAATAATCTCTTTTTGACCGATGAACATGATGGGGAAACGATGTTAATTAAATCTGTTGCTTTCGATCAATTATTAAAAGAACGAGGAAGGGAAGAAAAAATTCAAGCTTTCCCCAAAGATATTAGAGAAACTTTGCTGAAATTAGGGCAGCAAAAAAGAATCTGTCAATCAATGTTGACCCATGGCAATCTAATCATCATCCTGATAAAATATTCTGATTCAGCTTATTGCCTGAAGTTGGAGATGATATATTTAACAAATCGGCTCGGCTCGACTTTGTGTTATAATCAAGGCGGGGCTTTAAAGACGATATTCTCAGCAAATTATGCCTATTGTTCTTCCTGGCACTCTAATTTCACTGAAAGATTAATTTAACCTTGATCTGTCGGGATTGATTTCTTAACCTGTTAATAAATTGATTTTTTCCCCAGTCAGGCTAGAATCAGTAGGATTAGCATCCAAGATAATCGGGGTAACTTTGGTTAATCTGGGGCAGTGTAGCCTAAAAAAACGCCAAAAATAGTCAAATTTAGACTTGAGTGGCTTCTTACTAACTGTTTAATCTATTATTTAGGTATTAGACTCTATGGCTAAAGCTTCTACCGTAACTTCCGAAATCGATCTTAAAGATTCGCAATATTACTTTAACCGAGAATTAAGCTGGTTAGAATTTAATCGTCGCGTGCTTTATGAAGCACTTGATCCTCGGACTCCCCTACTAGAAAGATTAAAATTTACCGCCATTTTTTGTGCCAATCTCGACGAATTTTTTATGGTACGGGTGGCAGTTCTTAAACAACAGGTAGAGGCAAATGTAGCCGTTTTAAGTGCCGATGGCCGGACTGCCTCGGAACAGCTAACCGAGATCAGTAAACGTCTGCGTCCCCTTGTACAACAGCAGGATCATCTTTTTGAACACACCCTAAAAAATCTCTTAGTAGAACAGGGAATTCATCTGATTAACTATGTGGATTTACATCAAGAACAGCGAAATTATCTCCACGATTACTTTGAACAAAATATTTTCCCCGTTTTAACTCCTCTAGCGGTGGATCCTAGTCATCCTTTTCCCTACATTTCTAATCTTAGTCTCAATTTAGCCGTAGTCGTTCGCGATCCCGACACCGATAAAGAACTATTTGCCAGAGTGAAAGTGCCGCAGGTTTTCCCCCGTTTTCTGGCATTATCCAAAGAATTACGTCACCAAGACGGAAAAGCTTCGATCTGGACGGGAGTACCCCTTGAACAGGTGGTAATGCACAATTTAGAGGCACTTTTCCCCGGCATGATCATCCAAGAATGTTATCCTTTTCGGGTGACACGCAACGCCGATATCTCCGTCGAAGAAGATGAGGCCGATGATTTATTATTAGCGATCGAGGAAGAAGTACGCAAGCGCCGCATCGGTAAATCGGCAGTACGTCTGGAAATTCACAGTTCTACCCCTAGCAATATTAAAAACCGGATCATGCGCGATCTCGGACTTGAGGAGATCGATGTTTACGATGTGGATGGACTGCTGGGACACAAAGATTTATTTTATTTTATGTCTTTACCCTGTCCCGAACTGAAAGATCCGCCTTGGAATCCTGTCACCCCAACGGTTTTACAGGGATTGCGAGAAATAGTTGACGGTAACGAAGACGGGATCCTAGAACAGGATGGCGAAGATATTTTTACTTTAATTCGCAATAACGATATTCTCGTTCATCACCCTTACCATTCCTTTAGTGCCTCAGTACAACAGTTTATCGCCCAGGCTGCCCATGATGCCCATGTTTTAGCGATTAAAATGACTTTGTATCGTACTTCCGGAGATTCCCCGATTGTCAATTCCCTGATTGCGGCGGCGGAAAATGGTAAACAGGTAGCGGCGTTAGTGGAACTAAAAGCTCGCTTTGATGAGGAAAATAACATTAGTTGGGCGAAAAAGCTCGAACAAGCCGGAGTTCACGTTGTTTATGGCTTAGTTGGTCTAAAAACCCACACGAAAGTGGTTCTCGTGGTCAGAAAGGAAGGGGATAAAATCCGTCGTTATTTCCATATTGGCACGGGTAATTATAACCCAAAAACAGCTAAATTATACACTGATTTGGGTTTACTTAGCTGTCGCGAGGATTTGGGGGCAGATATCACCGATTTATTTAACTTTCTGACCGGATACTCCCGTCAGCAATCCTATCGCAAACTTTTAATTGCCCCGGTGAGTTTGCGAAAACGGATGTTAGCAATGATCGATCGCGAGGCCAAAAACTGTAAAAATGGCGGTACGGGGCGCATTGTCGCAAAAATGAACTCTATTGTCGATAAACCGATTATAGAAGCTTTATACGCCGCTTCTCGTGCTGGCGTGCAGATTGACTTAATTATTCGTGGTATCTGTTGTTTACGTCCCGGATTGCCGGAAGTGAGCGAAAATATCCGAGTAATTAGCATTATCGGCCGCTTTTTGGAACATTCCCGCATTTTTTACTTCTACAATGGTGGTCAGGAGGAGGTTTATATTGGTAGCGCCGATTGGATGACGCGGAACCTGACTCGTCGCGTGGAAGCAGTGACACCCATTGATGAACCAGCGATCGCCAAGGAACTGGAAGAAATTCTCGGCATTATGTTGTCAGATAACCGGCAAGCATGGGAATTACAATCCGATGGCAGTTATATTCAGCGTCGTGCTGACAATGAGGGACAGGAAAGCAGTACCCATGTAATTTTGATGGAAAAAGCCCTTAAAGCTGCGGGTGTTAGTCAATAGGAACAGTTATCAGTTATCAGTTATCAGTTATCAGTTATCAGTTATCAGTGGGTAAGTTGTCAGTTATCAGATGTGATACTAAATCCAGTTATTAAAAACTGATTATTTATTGCTCCTACCCCCCCAACCCTTAGGGCTGTTTCATTCTCCCATGAGAATATCAAAAGTAAAAGCGATCACTGTCAGGTAAAATGATAAGTGACCGCCAACCTTTCAAATATATGTTGAGCTTAATAGAAAAACTA
>VYLO01000055.1_pt1 | contig 21712 bp, 24 predicted proteins | sample 5114271 | NCBI WGS metagenome assembly VYLO01 (sample SAMN12291807, study PRJNA351875) | freshwater metagenome | isolation source: freshwater lake | place: USA: Michigan, Lansing Lake | collected 2011-08-05 | reverse complement strand
ACGGGGGAAAATGCGGTTTTACAATTGCTGTCGGTGGATTGGCAGATTTCTTTTCAAGATTTATATCAAAGAGTAAATTTCGACCTAGCAGAAACCTAAAATTAAAAGAAAGGTCAAAAAGAGTCGCTATCAAGAAACTCATTATCTCAAAATAGCTAATCTTTTTTGGTATAATGGACGGACTACTATATGTTAAATCTATGGAAGCTCTAGATTTTTCCGATCAACTACAATGGACTGCAGAAGCAAAAGCAAAACTAAAAAATATTCCCTATTTTGTTCGTTCCCAAGCGCGTCAAAGGATAGAAGAATTAGCTCGTCATGCTGGTTCCGATCGAGTTACCGTGGAAATGGTGGAACAGGCTAGAGTAGAATTCGGACAGTAGATTTTTAGCCGCCAATTTGGGACATAGTACGGGTATAAATGCCGCTTGATGTGCCAGAATCACGCAGTTTAAAGTTTATTTCTGCTTTCAGTTCCATTAATTTCTGGACTTTTTCCCTGATTTCTGCCGGCGAAATTCCCTGACGGAGGGCGGTTTTTAGGTCAATTTGTCCGGTTTCGTTGAGGAGACAGGGACGCAACCAACCATCGGCCGAAAGACGTAGGCGGTTACAGCGATCGCAAAAACATTCCGACATCTGACTGATAAAGCCAATTGTACCCTTAGCCCCCGGAATTTGAAAAACATCGGCCGGACCATTTCCCCGCACTTGACCCTCATTTAAGCCCCATTTTGCCCGAATTCGCCCCCTTAATTCCTCGCTCGCAATCCAAGCTTTTTCTTGAAATAAATCACCGTTACCGATGGGCATAAACTCGATAAAACGGACGTGCCAACGCTTCTCGATGGTCAAAGCCGCTAAATCCTCCACTTCTGCCTCATTTATCCCCGGAATTACCACCACATTCAATTTTAAGGGGTCAAAACCCACTCTCTGGGCCGCTTGAATACCTGCCCAAGTTTTTTGCCAACGACTCCGGCCGCGATTACCGATAATTTTATCAAAAGTGTCGGGGTCGAGGGAGTCTAAACTGATATTAATCCTTCTTAGTCCGGCTTCATACAACATTTCGGCTAAATTGTCAAGTAAATAGCCATTAGTGGTCAAGGCTAAATCGCTAGTGGCAGATAAAGAGGCGATATCGCGCACAATCTCCACTACTTCGGGATGTAAGAGAGGTTCCCCACCAGTAAGGCGAAATTTGCGGAAACCGAGGGGAATAAAGACATTTTTGACTAAAGTAAGAATTTCCTCCCGGGTGAGTAAGTCTTGCGCTCGAACATAGGCCAATTCTGCATCTTCAGGCAGACAATACTGACAGCGAAAGTTACAGCGATCGATTAAACTAATCCTGAGATAGTCAATTTGGTTCCTGTTCACGGGCAAATACTGTTATAAAACTTCATGAATTTATCATAACAATTCTGGCTCGATCGATATCTAGACATCGGCTACATCTAGATTTTAGTCTATGATGACAATAGATTTGCTCAATGGCAAGAGCAAATAAAGATTGGTAAGTTTGATAATTTTTCTTGATTGTACTTAAGTAGGGTTTGCCGAAAAAGTTTCTCGTGGGGCCAGGGTGTAGGGTGTAGGGTGTAGGGTGTAGGGTTTTACCCATTTTCATCTGGTAAATTACCTAATTTTCAGGGAAAAAGTCCAGGAATTTTCCCCCCGATCCCTCCAATGGCTGGCACTTTTTGATTTCCCAAAAGCCTAAAAGTTTTACCCAACAAGGTTTTAAGATTTATTCAGCCAACGCTAACTAAAAAGGTCAGCTAACACCCCAAAGAAATATTAAACAATCCTCTAGATATGGACAAACAGAATACTATCTAATACTCAATCCGTTGAGGCGTTGGGTTTCATGCTTCAACCCAACCTACGTTCATCTTATATTTAATTCCACCCACCCATTTATCTAAATTGAACGAGCCAGTAATGCTATGATCAAAAATTAATTATCTTGAGATGGTAATTTGTGTGATGTTACCTTTTTTACTACCCATTGCCCAAACTCCCCCTAGTGTAGAAATAATTCGACCGGCGCAGCTGCGTCCTTTACCGAATCAACTAGATCAAGTTCCCGTTTTTAATAGTAATAGTCCCGAATTATTGCTAGGAGAAGGGATTTTGCTTTCGACTTTTCCCCCCCAAGAGAAAAGTTTCCCCTCGGCCCATTTAAATTATGCTTTTCAGGGACGCTTTGATATTTTTGCCCACCATATAGCGAGGGGGAGTTTTCCCGATAATTTACGCAGCCTTTATCTGGGTATATTACTCCACAATCCTAGTTCTAATCCCGTGACCGTTAAAATTCTGCAAGGAGCTAGTTATTTGAGTCAACCGGATGCAGCTTTTATCGATTTACCCGCACAAGTGGAAAATAATCAGGGGACAGTTTTTGCAGGTCCAGGAAGTCGGGTAATGGGGGATATTTTAATGGGGCAGCGTCAGGATATTTTTCCCGATAGGATTATTATTCCGGCGGGGGAGAGTTTTATGGTCTTAAATGCGGCGATTCCCGTGCGCGATTTGACTCCCCCTTTAAACGGTAGGTCCACTTATCTCCGTCTGGAAAGTGACGGTCTTCTCTACGCTGCTAGTTTAGCTCTTTATGCACCCTTAGACGAAAATGGGCAGGAAAGACCACCAAATCTGACAGAGTGGCAAAATTTGCTAGAAAAAGGCAATTTATCGACTCCGCGGGATCGAGCGCCCACTCCTCCCCATAGTCAAGGACAGATAATTTATGGACGGGTAGCGGGGGTGTCCCAAGGTTCAGCTTGGCCAGCCCGATTGGTCGATCGAGCTTCTTTATGGTTAAATATTCCTGATTCTGGTCAATCTATAGCCTATGGGATTAGCACCCTACCCGGGGGCAAATTGGGAACGGAACAAAATCAAAGTGCTAGTATGTTAGTTCGCTATCCCGATACGGCCTATCAAGCTCATGGTAATTACGGTGTGGAATATAGGTTAAGTTTACCTCTATTTAATCGAAGTGATGAGGCGAAAACAGTGACTATTGCGCTAGAAACACCGATTAAAGAGAATGTTATTGGGCCGGGTTTGCGTTTTCTCGATCCGGCTGCCCCACAAGTGTTTTTTCGGGGAACAGTAGCCGTCAATTATAGCGATGACCAAGGACAGGCACAAAGCAGATTTTTCCATCTCGTCCAAAGACGCGGACAAGAGGGGCAATCTTTAGTGAGTCTGACTATTCCTCCGGGGGATTGGCGTGTAGTACAGGTAAATTTCTTATATCCACCAGATGCTACTCCTCCGCAGGTTTTAACGATTAAGACCGAGTAGAACAAGTTTAAAATTGGCCGTTAACGATCGCAATATTCCATTGACCGTCTTGGTTGGTTTCAAAGGCAATTTGGCGACCATCACCGCTAATGGTGGGATTGCGGACGCTTCCTCGCAGGTTAGCGGTTAACAGGGTTGCACGGGACTGGGAACGATCATAAACCATGACATCACTTTTACCGCGTTCGCTGGAGATATAGGCAATTAAACGACCGTCAGCATTCAGAGATGGCTGATCTTGGCTAGAATCGCCACGATTTAGGTTAGGAAGATTAACTAGGCGCTTTTCTTGCAGATCGAATAAATATATACTACGACGACCGGAGCGATCGGAAGCGAAGGCTAAATAGCGACCATCAGCACTATAACTGGGGAATTGATCGGGAGCAAAACTATTTAAACCACCGACGGGAACTTGAGGAGTGATCAAAAGAGGGGAATTACAGCCACTTATCCCCGATAACAGCCCAAAAGAGGCCAAAAATCGCCCCAGCCAGACAAAAAAATTTTTTTCTTTCATCTTGACTTTTGACCCCAAATGTGCTAGTAACTTTCTTCCTTGCCGACGGTTTTGAGGGTAAGTAGTTGATTGCCTTGACTGAGACTATCGGCGATCGCTTCTCGAATCGGCAGGTCAATACTGGTTTCAGCGAGGATTTCTTGGGCTTTTTGCCGCAAATCTGCCCCGGTATCGGCATCTACTTGGTCTAGATCGAGTAATTCCTGCGATAGCTGTTCGATCGAATTCGGGTTAGTCATAGCTCAGGCTCCCAACAAGCTTAATTACAATCCCATTGTAAAGAGGGTCCGGTCCCTAATTGGGGATTTTTTGGCTTTAATTCAGGATTGATAAGCTGTTCGTAATTTAAATTGCTTGTTGAGATCAGGCGGTCGGCAGGAGGCCGGAGATTATTTTTATTTATTCTCCCCACTCCCCTCTCCCCCCGCAACGGCTCGCAGTGGTCTCCCCCCACTCCCCAATTCATAATTCCTCCTCTCCCCACTTCATAATTCATCATTCATAATTCATAATTCCCTCTCTCTCAAAAAAATTTTCCTAGAAGTGCTTGACATAACCCTGATGATGAAGCTACAATTAGAATTGTCGCAAAAATGGGATTGTAGTTCAATTGGTTAGAGCACCGCCCTGTCACGGCGGAAGTTGCGGGTTCGAGCCCCGTCAATCCCGTAAAAATCTAGATTAGAGTCGCCCATGACTCGTTATCCTGTGGGCAGTAGGATAAAAACAGGCTCCCACTGCCTAGATTGGTTCTAATTTACCGATAAACCGGCATTAGCTTGAGTATAATCGGGTAATTCAATCTTTACCGGTTGTACCCGCCAGATTTCCTCGCAGTATTCCCGAATCGATCGATCGCTAGAGAATTTTCCCATGCGGGCTACATTAAGAATCGCTAAGCGACTCCAATGTTCTTGATCTTTATAAGCGTGACCGACTCCTTCCTGACAGTCGATATAGGATTGATAATCGGCCAGTAACATATAGGGATCATTGTAGATAAGATTATCCACAAGCGGGCGGAATAAACTACTATCACCCCGGCTAAAAAATCCCGAACCAATGAGGTCTAATACTGCCCGCAATTCTTCGTTATGGTAATAGTATTCTTGGGGATTATAACCAGCAGCTTTCTTAGCATAAACTTCCTCGGTTGTCAAGCCAAAAAGAAAGAAATTTTCTGCCCCCACCTCTTCACGAATTTCGATATTTGCCCCATCGAGAGTACCGATAGTTAAGGCCCCATTCATAGAGAATTTCATATTACCAGTTCCCGAAGCTTCTTTCCCGGCGGTGGAAATTTGTTCCGACAAGTCGGCAGCCGGATAAACCCGTTGACCGAAGGTGACATTATAATCGGGTAGGAAAACCACTTTTAAACGTCCTCCAATCGTCGGATCATTATCGATCACTTCTGCCACAGAATTAATCAATTTAATGATTAATTTCGCCATAAAATAACCCGGAGCTGCCTTACCACCGAAAATAAAGGTACGGGGGGCAATATCGAGATTGGGATTATTTTTGAGGCGATGATAGAGAGTGACGATATGTAAAACGTTGAGATGTTGCCGTTTATATTCGTGAATGCGTTTTACCTGCACATCAAAGAGGGTACTAGGATCAACTTTAATGCCGACTTTTTTATCGATATAATTGGCTAAATCTGCCTTAATATCGTATTTAATTTGTCGCCAAGAGTCCCGAAATCCCCTATCATCCACATAGTTTTCTAAACCGCGTAAATCCTCCAGATGTTTAATCCAATTTTCGCCGATTTTTTCGTTAATTGCAAAAGTTAAGCGGGGATTACTAGAAACTATCCAGCGTCGGGGAGTAACTCCATTGGTTTTGTTGCTAAACTTTTCAGGAAAGAGTTCATAGAAATCGCGCAGAACATCTTTTTTTAGTAATTCTGTATGGAGGGCTGCCACCCCATTAATTGCCTGGGAACCCACACAGGCGAGGTGAGCCATACGGACGTATTTTTCGCCGCTTTCATCGATTATAGATAAACGGGACATTTTGCCGTCATCATGGGGATAAATAATGCGAATTTTATCCAAGAAACGATGGTTAATTTCGTAGATAATTTCCATTAATCGCGGTAAAAGACGACCAAAAATACTCAAAGGCCATTTTTCTAAAGCTTCTGGCAAAAGAGTATGATTGGTGTAAGCAAAGGTATTTTGAGTAATAAACCAAGCTTTATCCCAATCGAAATGATGCACGTCAATTAACAAGCGCATTAACTCAGCTACCCCGACGGAAGGGTGAGTATCATTCAATTGTACCGACCATTTTTGATGAAAATTATCGAGACTAGGGTTCTCATGTAAGTGAATACGAATCAGATCCTGTAGGGAACAGGAAACAAAGAAATATTGCTGTTCTAAACGTAGTTCTTTGCCTTGAATTGGTTCATCGTTAGGATAGAGAACTTTACTGATATTTTCCGAGTGAACTTTATTATCCACCGCACCATAATAATCGCCGCGATTAAAGCGACCAAAATCAAAAGATTCACAAGCTTCTGATTTCCAGAGACGCATGGTATTAGCGGTGTTAACTCGATAGCCGAGAATTGGGGTATCGTAGGGAATTCCTTTGACTACATAATCGGGAATCCAACGACTGCGATAATTACCATTTTCGTCGGTATAGGATTCGGTATAACCGCCAAATTTTACCTCTACTCCTGCTTCCGGTCGGGCAATTTCCCAGGGATTTCCGTACTGTAACCACTTATCGGTTATTTCTACCTGCCAACCGTCGTGAATTTCTTGATCAAAGATACCAAATTCGTAGCGAATACCGTAACCAATAGCTGGAATTTCTAGGGTAGAAAGGGAATCAAGATAACAGGCAGCTAAACGACCTAAACCACCATTTCCTAACCCCGGTTCTTCTTCCTGGGCAATTAATTCTTCTAGTTTTAATCCCGATTCGCTGACAGCTTTCTCCACCTGTTCGTAGATACCGAGATTGATTAAATTATTGGCCAAATGGGGACCGACTAAAAATTCGGCTGAGAGATAACAAACGGTTCTGACATCTTTTTTTAGATAGGTTTGTTGGGTGGTTAACCAACGCTGCAATAAACGATCGCGGATGGTATAAGCTAAGGCCATGTAAAGATCGTTTTTGCTGGCTAATTCTGGTAATTTACCTTGAATATAGAGTAAATTATCCCTTAAAGCCCGTCGGATAGTTTCTGTGTCTAATCCTGTTCTGTCGTCTTCGATGATAATCGGACAGACAAAATTCACGTCTGGAGATGGATTCATAGGAGTGTTTTTACTGAAGATTGGCTGCTCTTAGTCTAAGATAACCCGCCCTGAAATTGTATCAAGAAAAGCTTAAATCTTGACTAAGATTTAAGGTATAGTAATAATAAAGTTAAGGTGATTAAATTTCAGTTACCGATAGGAAGCGAAAACAGGGGAAAGTTTGAGCAATGCGTGCTTTTGTGACGGGTGGAACGGGTTTTATCGGGGCGAATTTAGTGCGATTGCTTTTAGTCGAAGGCTACCAAGTGCGCGTCCTCGTCCGTCCCCAGAGTAATCTCAGAAATTTGCGGGGTTTAGATCTCGAAATTGTCCGAGGTAATTTAAATGATGAGAACTTATTTAAATTAATGGTCGGATGCGAAGTTCTTTTTCATGTAGCGGCGCACTATTCTCTCTGGCAAAAGGATAGACATCAAGTCTACCAAAATAATGTTTTAGGTACAAGAAATGTCCTGGAATCGGCGCATTTAGCGGGAATTGCCAGAATAGTTTATACCAGTTCTGTGGCCGCTATTGGAGTGGGTAAAAAGGGTGAAAGTGTCGATGAAACTTATCAAAGTCCCGCCCATCAATTAGTGGGTTATTATAAAAAATCGAAGTATTGGGCAGAACAGGAGGCATTCAAAGCAGTACAAAGAGGACAGGATATCGTTATAGTTAATCCTAGTACGCCCATAGGAGCATTTGATATCAAGCCTACACCCACCAGCGACATTATTCTCCGTTTTTTGCGGCGAAAAATGCCCGCTTATGTGAATACGGGATTAAATCTAATTGATGTGCGCGATGTGGCCTGGGGACATTTATTAGCTTTAGAAAAGGGCAGAACTGGCGAAAGATATATTTTAGGTCATCAAAACACTTCTTTAAAAACTTTGTTGACAGAATTAGCCGAAATTACTGGCAGAAATCCCCCGAAAATTGTTTTACCTTTTTGGATTCCTTTACTAATAGCTTGGTTAGATGAAAAAGTTCTTCCTGTCCTCGGAAAATCGCCCTCTATACCCCTTGATGGCGTAAAAATGTCAAAACAGTCCATGTACTACGATTCCTCGAAGGCAGTGCAAGAACTGGGCTTACCGCAATCGCCGATTAGACAAGCTTTAGCCGATGCCATCGATTGGTTTCAAACCAATGGAGACATTACTTATTAAGACTGGGTAGGAAAGGAAAAAGATGGTCTCAATTGTGCTGAAATGCTTAAGTAGTTAGGTGTTAAAAGTTGTCAGACACCCCCCTTATCAAGGTAGTAGGGTTGATTCATGAATCAACCCTACTATGAATCAACCCTAGGGGCAGGGGGGATCAGACGCAAAATCTATTTAATAACTCATCGAGGAAAACCTGTTCTTGCTAAAATAACTCCAATTTTAAGCGCAATCATCCCCCCAAGAACACTGCCCAACCAATAAATTAAACCGAAAGTTAAGTTTCCCTGCTCTAAAAACTTGTTAGACTCCAAACTATAGGTAGAAAAAGTCGTATAGGAACCACAAAAACCCGTGGCAATCATCAATCCTAATTCTGGGGCAATTATGCGAATATTTTCCTTAACCATAGTAAAGATATAGGCAATAATTAAACAGCCAAAAAGATTAACAAAAAATGTTCCTAAAAATCCCCATTCTTGACCGAAAATACTTGTAATTAATTCTCCGATATAAAAACGACTCAAGGCCCCAAAAATAGCCCCAATCGCCACGAATAAACTATAACGTCCCCTGAAAAAATCCATCCTGTCTTTCCTGCCCTTAAATAGTCAATAAAGTGGAGAATTAAGTAGCTGGTTATAATTAAATTAAAAATGGATTTTAGGTTCGATCCCCCCTGAGTCCCCCCTTGATAAGGGGGGCATCTGATAGTTTTTAACGCCTACCTACTTAACCTAGAAAAACTTGGGCAATAGCTGCCCCGATTCTCACGGCAATCAATCCGAAAATTATACTAGCAACGGCAAAAAAAAGACTGAGAAAATTTTGTTGATTGCGCCAGAGGATCAAGATATCTAAACTATAGGTAGAAAAGGTGGTATAAGCTCCTAAAAATCCCGTTCTCACCATTAAATCTATTGCGTGGGAATAAAAGGGAAAACTGGGTAAAATAGCCACAAAAAAGCCGATAGCTAGACAGCCAGTTAAATTAATAATAAAGGTTCCATAGGGAAAGTGTAAGCCGAATTTCGCTTTTGTCCATTCGGTAATATGATAACGAGATAACGCCCCCGGAACCGCTCCGGCTACAATTGCGAAAACATCGTTCAAATCTGACATTGTCTCTAATTTTTTTGCTATCTTTGTCTAGGCTCTATCATAATTGATGCGGTTATTGATCGCATGGCCCATATTTTCAGGGGTGTTATTGTCGAGAACAACCCTCTGATTTTAAAATAGAGGTATGAAAATTCAACCGCGTAAACGTTTTGGACAACATTGGTTAAAAGATGAATCGATACTCGATCGCATCATCGGCGCTGCTAATTTACAATCAGAGGATCGGGTATTAGAAATCGGTCCGGGTACAGGCATTTTAACCCGTCGTCTTCTCGATGGCGCTCAATTGGTTGTCGCTGTAGAAATCGATCGAGATCTATGGACAATTTTAAATAAAAAATTTGGCCAACAAGATAACTTTCATCTCATCCCGGGCGACTTTCTTAGCCTTAAACCGGAGCAACTGCCGCCAGTTAATAAAGTAGTGGCTAATATTCCCTATAATATCACCGGTCCGATCCTCGAAAAGCTGCTCGGTTCGATCGCCCATCCCTTCACTCCCCCTTACCAGAGTATTACCCTTTTGGTCCAGAAAGAAGTCGCCGAAAGATTAGTCGCTGTCCCCTCCACCAAAGCTTACAGTGCTTTGAGCCTCCGCATTCAATACCTTGCCGATTGTCAATGGATTTGTGATGTCCCCCGGCGGGCCTTTTCCCCACCTCCCCGGGTGGATTCGGCGGTAATTCAGCTTTTACCCCATGTTTTGCCGAATAATGTCAGTAATGCGGCCTTTTTGTCCACTTTAATTAGCTGGGGTTTTGCCAACCGGCGCAAAATGTTACGCAATAATCTAAAAAATTGTCTGGATAGCGATCGATTAAGCCAAATCCTGACACAATTAGAGATTAATCCCCTCGCTCGCGCCGAAGATCTCAGTTTATCGCAATGGATTGACTTGGCGGAAAAATTAGATCAATTGCCAAAATTTTAGATTTTTTTTCTTGACAAATGCACAGTTATACCCTTCTAGCCCCCGCTAAAATTAATTTATATCTAGAAATCGTTGGCGATCGCCCTGATGGTTTCCACGAGTTAGTCATGGTGATGCAGACGGTGGCATTATGCGATCGCATCACTCTCCGGCCCAACGGATTGCAGGAATTCCGTCTCTTTTGCTCTCATCCCCTCGTCCCCCAAGATAGCAGTAATCTCGCCCATCGGGCTGCCACTTTGATGGCGAAGGAATTCCCCCGCGTCTTTGCCAATTACGGCGGCATCGATATCACCATCGAGAAACATATTCCCGTGGCTGCTGGTTTAGCGGGGGGGTCCACCAACGCGGCGGCGGTGTTAGTCGGCATCGATTTAATCTGGGAATTAGGGTTAACCCGTCCGGAATTAGAAACTTTAGCGGCAAGATTGGGGTCCGATACTTCCTTTTGTGTGACAGGAGGAACGGTTATCTGTACGGGAAGGGGAGAAATTCTCGATCCTATCGCTCCTCTGACTGGATTATGGGTGATTTTAGCTAAATACGATCATTTATCCGTTTCTACCCCCTGGGCCTACCAAAGCTATCGGCAAAAATTTCAGGATACCTATCTGTCTTCTCCAGAGGAATTCCATCACCGTCGTCAGCAGGTGAGTTCCGGGGCTTTGGTACAAGCGATCGCCCAGAAAAAACCAGCCGCTATCGGCAAATTTATCCATAATGACCTCGAAAAGGTGGTTTTACCCGAATTTCCCCTCGTAGCCGAGTTAAGACAGGTTCTAGGGGATTTAGGCGGCTTGGGAACGATGATGTCAGGCTCTGGCCCGACGGTTTTTACTCTCTGTTCATCTCAGGAAGTGGCGGAAACTATCGTTAAAGAGGCCCGGGAAATTCTCGTCGCTCCCGATCTACAATTTTGGATAGCCCCAATCACCGATACAGGCATTCAAGTGACTTGAAAAAATGATAATTAACCTCTTGTAAAAATCAAAAATTGTTGTTAGGGTTAGGAGTCAGTAGCCAGTAGTCAGTAGTCAGGAGAATTAAGAATGAATAATAATCAGTTAAATGGCCTATTTACAGATTTTATGCGATTTAATCCCTATTTTTGCAGTTTTTGAACCCTCAAAAATTAATTATGCAAGAGGTTTCATTGACCGCCTTTAAGTAGGGTTTGCGGCAAAAAGTAGGGGCGAAGCATTCGGATAGAAAATCTCCGGTTTCACCGATAGGTTATTGCCCGAATGCTTCGCCCCTACAGGATGCGGGCCGATGAAGACGCAAGGTTTTGAAGCACGATTCTCTCAAAATCTTGCACCTGTTTCGCGAGAAAAGCCACAAAACCCCTACCTTGCCTACATTTCACATTTATTCAGCAAACCCTACTTACCACGATAACCAAACTCGCGGAATAATTGCCTCTCGATCGCTCATTTCTCGTCTTAAAATTTGCCAAACCTGCTGAAACCATTGTCGCACTTCACCGCTAGAATTACCCCGATAACGACATAAAAGACCATCTCCTAAAGTGCTAGTAACTCCCATCTCTCCTTCTAGGGAAAAATCTCTCACTTTCTCGATTAAATTTCTGCCCACCGGTTGACCGATATAAACTAAAGTACCGATCAGGGCGCTATCATTTAAACCGGAAAATCCCTCGATCATTTTACCACCCAACAGGAAGGATCGATCGAGCCATAAAGGTTGTCCAGATCGCCAAATTTCCCAATTAGAATGCCATTCTCCCGCTAAAAATTTCTCCCCTCGCGCACTGCGACCAAAACGGGTAATTTCCCATCCCAACCAACTGCTATTTTCCCCTAAATCCACTCGTAAATGTTGGCGAAATGCCGCCCCATTAAAGATAATTGTTTCTTGTGGTAGCCATTCTAAACTGGCATTGTCATCGATTTTAATCTCGATTAATTGCTGTGCCATCTGACCGTTACTCTGGTAAACTTTTCCAGCAGAAGCAGTGGTAATCAGGGCATTAGTAGCGGCTTGGAGATGAATTTTTTGTTGCAGAACATCACCCCCAACTATTCCCCCCGCCGTGTGTAAAATCACCGTATGACAAAGATTTTTTCCTTCGGGATAAAAAGGTCTTTGTACTTTTAAAGGGGCGGTAGCATAGACATGATTAATCTGGGTTGCGAGATTTTTTTGCGTGTAAATGAGTTCTAGGTTTCCCTGCCACATTATTGCTCCTCAGTCATGGTTTCTAGAAACTGCCGATAATTTTCGGGACTGAGATTAATTTTAACTTCTATTTGCTGTTCTTTATCCCTGATCAGTAAAATATATTCACTTTCCGCTTTTTTGCCGACTAGGAGAGGATTTTTTAGCTCGAATTTTTGATAAACTAGATGGGGTTTCGTCACCCGAATAACTAAACTAGCTTGGGATTGAGGATAAATGTCTAATTGCTCCCGTTCCCGATCTAAAATTAATTGTTTAGGTGTCATGCTTCTTTCGTCAGCAAAAGTAGATTTATGCCAATAGAGGGTAATCCCCCGAATTTGAGGCATTTGGATGCTAAATTTTTCATCAAAACCTTGCCGCTCCCAATTAATATCTTCCAGAGAGCCAGTATCGGGAATTAAACGCTGTTGCCAGAAGACTTCCTTAAGATTTAAATCTTGCCACCATTGGCTAATAATTTGGAAATTCTCCAGATTATCGGGGTTGGGATTGGCACTTTGCCAGAGGAGAGGAGTAAGCATTTTGGGGGAATTTTTGGGCTGGGAAAATCAGGTTAATAGTTTTCGCTGGAGTTAAGGGATCATTAATCTCAATTATCATCGATTCTTGAGCTGCTGATCGGGCCATGGTATTAACTCTTGATCGCATTTTTATTTTATCCTAAATTATCGAGGGAAAAACTGCTAAAAGTGGTCTTCTTCGGCGATCGCCAGCCACCAGCCCAGAAAACTGAGGGAAGATCAGATAGATTGGATATAATTAACTAATAAAGCCCTGTATGGTCCCAAAAACTAGAATTGTTTTAATATGAACCAGCCTAGACTATTATCTTTTACCCTCGATGGTTGGGGTGTGCTAGGTGGTCCAGTTTCCCTATCCCTAGTTAACCAAGTTGGGGTATTAGTGGGGAGAAACGGTGCGGGAAAATCCGCTATCCTAGAAGGATTTGAAGCCATCTCATCCTGTGCTATCGGTAGATCGATCGTATCTCGGATGATTGATAGTGATAGCATTCCCTCAATTTTGCAGGTTGAAATTCTAACACCGACTAACCGGCGCTTAGGATACAGGTATGAGCTAATCATCCCCTTTTCTATGGACGATCTAGATACAGACATAGATGATACCACTAACGATAATTCCTTGGAAAATTCCTTTTCTTGGAATGATTCTTGTAAGTATATTGATGGAGATCAAGAACTTCTCTGGAAAACCGAATTTGGACTAACAAGCTTTAATAATAATGGTGAGCCAATATTTGCTATTCTTGGCAATACTACCTCGCTGCGACAGTCAAATATACCTAGAAATTCATCGCTAAATTTACCTCCAGAAATGAAGTGGGTTTATGCTATTTTAAAAGGGATTCGTCTTCTTGGCAAAGCTCCTATCCGTCGCACATCAAGGCGACAGCCTTCCTTATTAAAGGTGGCAAGTAAGAAGATTTCTGCCAGTCGATTTGATCTAGCAGATACTCTAGCTCGGAGAATATTTTATTGGGTAGGTACGGATTATTTTGATGAACTAGAAAATGTTTGTCAACGAATAGGACTTGCCAAGAAAATCACTGTGCAGAAGTTTGTTTTGAGTGAGCATTCTGGACAGACAGACCAAGGTAAAGACGAAGAGTACATCGCTTCAGTATTATTAGATGGAGTCAATATTGGATTACTCTCCGATGGCACCTTGCGAGTTTTATCAATTCTTATCGAAATAATTGCTCACTCTCCTAATGCAACAACCATAATTGAGGAGCCAGAAACACAAATACATCCCGCAATGTTAGCAAAATTATTAAATGAAATTAAATCCTATACTTGGGATGAAAATTTAATTATATCAACTCATTCACCACAAGTAGTAGCTTGGACAAAGCCAGAAAATATTAGCTTAGTCTATCGTAATCAAGGACGGACAAGTGTTAGGAAACTAGAAGAAGGAGAGATTGAAAAAGTTGTCGAGTATCTCTGTGAAGAAGGAGATTTAGGAGACTGGATTTACAGTGGTATTCTCGATGAGTAGTAACTTGATCGCCATAATTGCCGAAGATGAGACGGACTGCGATGTGTTTCGTCAAATTATCCATCGCGTGCTGGGGACAAATACTAGGACAAAATATTGGGCATCTAAATCCTGTAGTACATTAAAGAGAAAACTGTCAGCAAAACTTAAAGTGATGACAAGGGAAGGATGTGATGCTTTTATCATTGTTCATGATTTAGATCGCAATCCCAACAATAACTCTCTTAATGATGAAAAACAATTGCGAGATCACTTAGAATTAAGCTGTTCTAATATTAATGGTCTCAGGAAATATATCTGCATCCCAATAGAAGAATTAGAGGCTTGGTTTTGGTCTGATCCAGAGGTGATTAAATATGTGGGACGAGGCAAGGGAAACGCTCACCCAAACCCTCACCTAATTATCAAACCGAAAGAAAAATTGATCCAATTGTCAATCGGTGAAAATAGAAAACCCCGTTATAGTACGAACATGAATGTTGAACTGGCCGAAAAGCTAAATTTAGAACTTTGTGCCACTCGTTGTCCTTCTTTTAAAGAGCTGCGCGACTTTCTGCAATCTCTGTCAAGAGGATAGCAAACCATTAACCCCCCCATCCCAGCCAAGAAACCTGCGAGCGCCGCCTCAAACCCCAAAAAAGAGGGATTTTATGGTAAAATAGTCCTACAAATGGGCATATTCTGCACATCAAAACGGTAAAAACCCGATTTTTAGCGAATTTACTCACAAAAACGCTTTTTTTGCCTTGTTATTGGAGTTAACCCCCCTATGACCGCCGCCCAGGATCATATCGTCCCCACAGACTTAAGCAATGAAATGTCCCGTTCCTACCTAGAATACGCCATGAGCGTCATCGTTGGGCGAGCCTTGCCCGACGCTAGGGACGGACTGAAACCCGTACACCGGCGCATTCTTTATGCGATGTACGAACTAGGATTAACCCCCGATCGCCCCTTCCGGAAATGCGCTAGAGTCGTCGGGGAAGTATTAGGAAAATACCACCCCCACGGGGATACTGCTGTTTATGATGCTCTCGTCCGCATGGCCCAGGATTTCTCCATGCGCGATCCCCTGATTAACGGTCATGGTAACTTCGGATCGATCGATAACGATCCCCCGGCGGCCATGCGTTATACCGAGTGTCGTCTGCACACCCTGGCCACCAACGCCCTACTACAGGATATCGAGTCAGAAACCGTCGATTTCGCCGATAACTTCGATGGTTCCCAACAGGAACCCGTGGTTTTACCCTCTAGAGTCCCACAACTGCTAATTAATGGCTCATCGGGTATCGCCGTCGGTATGGCCACCAATATCCCCCCCCACAACCTGGCCGAGATTATCGATGGAACCGTTGCCCTCATCCATAACCCCGATCTCACCGATACGGAATTACAGCGTTATATCCCAGGGCCGGACTTTCCCACCGGGGGGCATATCCTCGGTAGAGACGGTATTCAGGAAGCTTACACCACCGGCCGCGGTTCTATTACCCTGCGGGGAGTCGCCTCCTTTGAAACCATCGAACAAAGGGGAAGACCCGATCGAGATGCTATTATCATCACCGAACTGCCCTATCAAACCAATAAAGCGGCATTAATCGAAAAAATCGCCGATTTGGTCAATGATCGCAAAATAGACGGTATTTCCGATGTGCGGGACGAAAGCGATCGCGACGGCATCCGGGTGGTGATCGAACTGAAACGAGATGCCTATCCTCGCGTCGTCCTTAACAATCTTTATAAACAAACGCCCCTCCAGTCGAATTTTGGGGCGAATATGTTGGCATTAGTCGATAACGAACCGAGATTACTGACTTTAAGGGAGTTTCTCCGCGTTTTCCTCGATTTTCGGGTAGAAGTTATCACCCGTCGCACCCGTTATGAACTCCGCAAGGCCGAGGAAAGGGATCATATCCTTCAGGGTTTACTAATTGCCCTCGCTAGTCTCGATGCAGTCATTGCCCTAATTCGCAGTGCTGCCGACACAGCTAGTGCAAAAGAGGGATTAGTGCAGAATTTTGGTCTTTCAGAGGTGCAAGCGGACGCAATCCTACAAATGCAGCTGCGGCGTTTAACCGCCCTAGAATCGGAGAAAATTCAGCAAGAACACGGGGAATTACTGACAAAAATCGGCGATCTTCAGGATATTTTAGCCAGAAAAGAACGCATCGACAGCATTATCGAGGAAGAACTGCAACAGATCAAAACGATTCACTCTACCCCCCGTCGCACTCATATCGAACAACGGGAAGGAGAAATCGCCGAAACTGACCTGATTGCCAACGAACAGGCCTTAATTCTCGTCACCGAACAGGGTTACATCAAAAGAATGCCCGTTAATACCTTTGAGTCCCAAAATCGGGCGACAAGGGGCAAAGCTGGCGCAAAAATGAAAGAAGACGACGGCATCGATCACTTTATCACCTGCCGCGATCACGATAGCGTCCTCTTTTTCACCGATCGCGGGGTTGTCTATAGTCTCAATGCCTATCATATCCCCACCGGTTCGCGTACCGCTCGCGGCGTTCCCATCGTGCAACTGTTAGAGATTCCCAAAGGGGAGAAAATCACCTCGGTGGTGGCAGTCAGCGAGTTCAGCGAGGATAATTACCTGATTATGCTCACACAAAAGGGATTTATCAAGAAAACCGCCCTCGCTGCCTTTAGTAATATTCGATCAAACGGTTTAATCGCCATTTCTCTCGAAGACGGTGATCAACTACGTTGGGTTCGCTTGGCCAAAGAGGAAGATAGCGTCATTATCGGTTCTCGTCAGGGGATGGCCATTCATTTTAAGGCCGATAGTCAACAATTGCGCTCCTTGGGAAGGGCAACTAAAGGCGTAAAATCGATGAAATTGCGCTCAGGTGACGAATTAATTAGTATGGACATCCTGCCTAGTCAAATTGTCGCCCAAATCGCTGAATCTAACGAAGAAGAAACCGAGGACGAAAGCGAAGAAATTAACCCCGAAGTGGCTAATAATGGCCCCTGGGTGTTAGCGATTACCATGGCAGGACTAGGAAAACGGGTTCCCGTTACCCTCCTACGTCTGCAAAATCGGGCGGGATTAGGAGTCAGAGTGATTAAATTCCGCAAAAAGAACGATAAATTAGCGGCTCTGCACGTTGTTAACCCCCACGAGGAATTTATGATTATCACCGAACGGGGTATTATCATCCGTCAATCTGTCGATGCTATTACTCCCCAATCGCGATCGGCCGGAGGTATCCGGGTACAAAAACTCGATGAGGACGATGCGATCGCTGCGGTAGCCCTAGTTCCCCCTAGTGATGCGGAGGAATCTGAAGATAGTTAGATTTGCTGGGAAGTGGGAAGTGGGAAGTGGGGAGAATAAATAAAACTAATCTTCTGACTCCTATCTCCTGTCTCCTGAGTAACGCACAGAAAACGGGTTTCTCGGAGAAACCCGTTTTCTACTCATGCACTCATGCAAAAAGGGGAATAAATAATCAGTCTTTAATAACCAGATTTAGTATGACTCCTATCTCCTGACTCCCATCTCCTATCTCCTGACTCCTATCTCCTGTCTCCTTTCCTGAGGATTTGGGATTAAAACTGAAAAAAGTGCATTAATTGGGAGATTTCCTGAGCGTCTAGGGATAAACGCCCTTTAAAATCCACAATATTCTTAAATAATCCCTGTTCTTCTCTGCTTTTAATAATGGCAGCTGCTAAATTATCGCTGATCAGGGGTAGGGTGGTTAACTGCTCGATCGAGGCGGTGTTAGGATTGATTTTAGGGGGTGCGAGGTGACTTTCGGGGCTATAATAGGCAAATTCTAGAATCGGTTCCCAAGCTTTCAATCTAGCCACAGGAACACTCAAAGCAGCCGCTAGATCTTCAAGACAAAGCAATTCTACCCCCATACCCAGCAATTCCACCAACATCCGCGCTTGATGGATGGATATCCCCGGCAATCGCAGCCAATCATCCACACCCGCTTGACTGACATTAATTTTAATGCCCAATTGTGCCGCTATAGCGATCTCATCGAGGGAACGAAAGCGATAATAGGGATCATTGCTAATTTTGGCTTTTAAAGGGTTAAAAGTGCGCCCTAACCAGTTTTGCGGTGTCATTGTAGTAATTGTCGCCGTTTTTCTTCAAATTCGTACTCAGAAATTAATCCTTCTTGCCGGAGGCGCTCTAATTCCCTTAAAGCTGCCCCGATCGCCTCTACTTGTTTAGGCTCTAAACTGGGGACAGTGGCAGCAGCGGTGGCAGTGGGAAAATAGTTAGCCAAAAATTGGTTATCTTGGATTAAATACCACACCGCATCGATCGCGCAAGCCACCCGGGGAATCGGAGTTTGCCAAAGGAGAAGATAAATAATTCCCCAGAGAGGTTGGCCGAGATAGAATTTATGAATACCGGCGATAGGAAAGGGTAAAGCGAGAATGCTGCCGATAAAAGCCAAAAAAATCGCTAATTTACGGCTTTTGGGCTTACTTAATAATTTTTCCACCAGAAGCATGACACCTGTTCGAGATTGATTTTAGCCTGATCTGAACCTTCTATTCTAAAATAAGTAGGGAGGCACAATTATTTGTAGGATGGGTTAGCGGTAGCGTAACCCATGCTGCCGTTGGGTTTCATGCTTCAACCCAACCTACGTTCATCTTATATTTAATTCCACTCACCCACTTACTCTTTGGTTCTAAGTAGGGAGACACAATTATTTGTAGGATGGGTTAGTAAGTAGGGAGACACAATTATTTGTAGGATGGGTTAGCGGTAGCGTAACATAATCTGGCGTTGGGTTTCATGCTTCAACCCAACCTACGTTCATCTTATATTTAATTCCACTCAGCCACTTAACATAGGGATAAGCAATGACTAGCAGAATCAAGGAAATCTTTCAGACAGGACAACCCGATCAATCCGTCACCGTGCAGGGTTGGGTGAGAACAAAACGAGAATTAAAAGAATTTACTTTCCTGGAAGTTAATGATGGCTCATCCCTAGCCAACTTACAAGTTATCCTCGAACCGACTTTACCCGATTATGAAATTGTACTAAAGACAATTAGTACAGGGACAGCGATCGCTGTTTCGGGAAATTTGGTTCTTTCCCCGGGTAAAGGGCAAAATATCGAGTTAAAAGCGGCCGAAATCACCCTTTATGGTGACTGTCCCCCAGAATATCCCCTACAAAAGAAACGTCATTCCTTTGAATTCCTGAGAACTATCGCTCACCTGCGAGCAAGAACCAACACTCTAGGGGCAGTAATGCGGGTTAGAAACGCTTGCGCTACCGCTATCCACACTTTTTTCCAAGAAAAGGGCTTTATTTGGGTACATACTCCCATTATTACCGCTAATGACTGCGAAGGTGCGGGGGAATTATTTACTGTCACCAGTTTAGATTTAAAAAAACCCGCCAATTTTGCCGAGGATTTCTTTGGTAAACGGGCCTATTTAACCGTCAGTGGACAATTACAAGCGGAAGTAATGGCCATGGCTTTATCTAATGTTTACACTTTTGGCCCGACTTTTCGCGCCGAAAATTCTAATACTTCCCGTCATCTGGCCGAGTTTTGGATGGTGGAACCGGAAATGGCTTTTTGTGACTTGGAAGGAGATCAGGATTTAGCGGAGGCATTCCTCAAATATATCTTTAAATTCGTCTTAGAAAATTGTCCCGAAGATTTGCAGTTTTTTAACGAACGTATCGATAAAACGGTGTTAAGTACGGCGGAGAATATCGTTAATAGTGAGTTTGGCCGGATTACCTACAGCGAAGCGATCGAGTTATTAGAAAAAGCCGATCGTCAGTTCGAGTTTCCGGTAGAATGGGGCGTAGATTTACAGTCAGAACACGAACGTTATCTAGCGGAAGAACTATTTAAAAAACCCGTGATTGTCACTAATTATCCCAAGACAATCAAAGCTTTTTATATGCGTCTAGATGACAATAATAAAACCGTGTCCGCTATGGATATTTTAGCACCCAAGATCGGCGAAATTATCGGCGGTTCCCAACGGGAAGAACGATTAGATGTATTAATCCAAAGAATGCAGGAACAGGGAATGAATCCCGATGATTTGTGGTGGTATTTAGACCTGCGTCGCTACGGTTCCGTTCCCCACGCTGGTTTTGGTTTAGGATTCGAGCGTCTGGTACAATTCATGACGGGAATGACCAATATTCGCGATGTGATTCCTTTCCCCCGTACCCCTTTAAGTGCCGACTTTTAGAATGATGTCTAGGATCGACAGGAGAAAGGAGGAATGTAAATATTTATTAAATTGTAGCTTAGGCTACAGTCTTAGAGTAGAAAATGTGCATTGTTTTGTTGTCCTCCTTCTGTCTTGGGTTGGGCTATTGCTTGACCTGACTGTGAGAGAGGGCGATCGCACTGTATCTAAGTTAACTCATTTTGCTGAAAATTATGACGGGAATCTTGACGCATTTGTTCAATAACTTCGGGATATTTTTCCATATCTTCTAAGGAGTTTAAAGGTGGATAAACTACTCGATCTTTTCTTTCATTTAGCTTATCTACATAAGCATAAAAAGCCTCGTCATCCTCACGATGAGATAATACATAACTTTTTAATTCTTGAGAGGTCATAGTTTTAAAATTAGGTTTTTGATTCATTTTATCCATTGTCCATTAGGTTTAATTTCAATCTCAATACCTTCACCAATTAACATGAAAATATTTTTAGTACGCTCATCCAATCTTATTAAGTTAATTGGTAAATAAAACCTTGTTGCCCAACAAGATAGGGTATAACATTGTAAGAGTTGTGCAAGTGTCGGAATATTTTTCCCTCCCAAAACCGAACGAATGACACTAATTATAACAAAATAGAGAATCTGCTTCAACAACTTCGAGACAGAGTTGAACGCAAAGGCGAATCCGACATACCGCGCCACAATAACTCAAGAAAGAGGATAGTTCGCCTGAGAAGGGGTAAAACAGCGGAAAACACCTGAGACTCCCTGCTCTGTCAACCCCTAAGCTAGGGAGAGAAATATAAAGATTTATTAAATTGTAGCTTTTTGGTTTATAGCAATTCTCTGACTTATGAGGTACAGTAGCAACAGTGAGTAAACCAATTGCGAATATCTTTTTGAGTAACTTCTAACATAGCCAATTCAATCCCTTCTATTAAGTCT